>Ga0209836_100030_pt1 | contig 33276 bp, 28 predicted proteins | sample ElbSprsedimmetaG_FD_184147 | JGI IMG/M metagenome (GOLD analysis project Ga0209836, IMG submission 184147) | Hot spring sediment bacterial and archeal communities from California, USA to study Microbial Dark Matter (Phase II) - Elbow Spring... ... | reverse complement strand
TGTAAGCGTTGTTGTCCACATCTTCGTGGTATTCATCTGGACCAATAACGTGGCGAAGCACATAGGTTTCACCTTCTTTTTCTACCCGGCTGGCCCAAAATTGGGCGGCGGAAAGGATGATTTCCGCACCCTGGCTCCTCAAGAATTCTTCGTCCTCAGTGGCTTGCCAATAGCGCCAAACTGCGTAGGCCACGTCTGCGACAATGTGGTGTTGCCTTTCTCCGGTATGTATGGGGATAGGCGAGCCGTCCGGGGCCGGGACCCACCGGGGGGTAATTTCCTCTCCTGAACTTCCGGATTCCCAGGGGAAAAGTGCCCCTTTCCAGCACCGGCGACGAGCATTCCTCCTGGCACCAGGAAGAGTTAAACCGCGATATGAAAGACACCGTCTAGCTTTTTCAGGAATGGTGTGGACAAGAAAGGGAAGAACGAAGATTTCCGTATCCCAGAATATATGGCCTCGATAGCCAAAACCTGTGAGGCCTTTGGCGGGTATGCTTACGCCCTCTATCTGCGGAGCGGCGATGAGGAGATGATATAAATTGAACCTGATAGCGCGCTGAACTTCCTCGTCGCCATCTACCTCTACATCACAATTCTTCCAAAGACTTTGCCAAGCACGGCGATGCTCCCGAAGGAGCTGGAAATAACCTTTACGCAGAGCCTCCGCTACTCTGGCTTCTGCCTTTTCCAGAGGATCGGGGGCGTCTTGGGAGGTGTAAAGAGCAAAGAACTTGATAAGCCCGAAAGTTTGCCAGGGACCCAACGCAACATCTACAAGCACTCCAGGAGCTCCCGGACAAGCAATAGGGGAGAAGCGAGGAATTCCTTGCCCCGTAGTGAGAAGGGCCATCGCTGCGCCCAGCTCTAGGCCCCGAACTTTGCTTTTCAGCTTCAGTCCCACTTTTCCTTCCCCTTGAGACACTTTCACTACCCGCCAGTGGGTGTGGCCAAGACAAGGAAAAGGCGGAAGGCCAGGGTTTTCTGGGGCAGTGGGCAAGGAAGTACAGATTCTCAGAGCACAAGGGCTATCTTCGGCGCTTACCGTACAGAACTGGAAGCCAAGGTGTGGATCGGCCATGGAAGCGAACCGCACTGTACGAAGGCGCACCCTTTTACCGGAAGGGCTTTGCCACCGTATACATCGGTGGAGTGCCCCATCATGAAGATCCAGCCAGCGTTGGTGTTCCAAGATTTCCCCGTATTCCTGAAGGAATGGCTCTCCATCCACTTGTATTTCCAGCCCTGTCCAATCAGGGCAATTACCAAGCTCTTCAAAAAAGATAGGAACGGCATCGTAGAGGTCATGGACAAGAGTGGCCCGCGTCTCCTGGGGGTGGGGCTCCTCGTAGGTTCCACGGGTACAAAAATAGCCGTTGCCTACAGCAAAGTTTGTCTCCCACGCCTGGGGAGTTAGGTGTGGAGATTCCCGCACTCGCCATGCATCCTCCCTCTCAGCCATAAGTGGAGCCCGAATTTCATCCCATGTTGTGTCGACTAACGAAGGGAGGATTAAACTAGGCCTGACTTCTGCAAATCTCTCCTTAGGTCCCAATGCCAGGGACCACATTCCTGCTGCCTCTGCTGCTTCAATCCCTGCAGGCGCGTCCTCTACTACTAAACAGTGGGAAGGCGAAACTTTAAGCCTTTCTGCGGCGATAAGGAATAAGTCCGGTTCCGGTTTGCTTCGTGCTGGTGAGTACCCGTCCACTAGCACATCAAACGCGTCCAGGAGATCGAGCTTAGCCAAGACATCTTGGCAGTTACGAGACACAGTAGCGACTGCCGTTTTGACTCCATGAGCCCGTAAATCCTCAAGAAATCGGCACACCCCGGGAAGCGCGTCCTGAGGGCCAAGCCCTTTGATCAGCTCCCGGTAATATTCGTTTTTTTTGGCTAGGAGCGCTTCGATTTCTTCCTCGGGATAAAGACCATGTAGGTCTGTCTCAGTAGCGTGCGGATTACCTGTAAGTACGATGGCTAGAGATCTCCGCCGAGATACACCGCGTACTTGGTCCTTGCGCTCCGGTGGGCAGGGAATGCCTAATTCCCCTGCTAACCTTTTCCATGCCTGAAAGTGATGCTCCGCAGTGTCCACAATCACTCCGTCTAAGTCGAAGATTACGGCCTTAAGCTCCATTGCACCCCCTTTTGAAACCGGTCTCAGGTACAATAGTAAAGATGGAAAGACTGACTATCAAGGAGATCGCGCGTTTGGCCGGAGTATCCAAGGCCACTGTGTCGAGGGTTCTCAACGGAAGGCCCGGCGTCAGCCCTCAGACCCGCGAGAAAGTGGAGAAGATCATCCAGACCTATTCCTATCGGCCAAGTCCTCTCGCCCGCGGTCTTAGCTTCCAAAAAACAGGGGTTATCGCTCTCGTCATCTCTCATTCCGCAGCCCGTCTCTCTTCTCATCCTTTTCTTCTTGGGTTTCTCCCTGGAATAAGCTGTGTACTAGAAGAACACGGATTCCGTCTGGTGTTATCCATTCCGGACTCCGAGGAACGCTATGAACTTGCATGCCAACAGATAGCCCAGGAAAAACTGGCGGAAGGTGTAGTGGTATTGGGCGTGCGCCGGAACGATCCTCGACCACCTTTCCTCTCCAAAAATAACATACCTTTGATTACCGTAGGAAGGCCCATCGGGTATACGGGCATGAGTTTCGTGGATGTAGACAACTATGGAGGGGCAAGATTGGCTACAGAGCATCTTATTGAACTTGGTTACAAGCGAATACTGTTTGTTAACGGCCCCAAGGAGCACACTGCTGCGATAGCCAGAGAAGAAGGATATAAAGCCGCAATGCTCGCTCACAACCTCAAACCGGAGGTGGTTTATGGCGATTTTTCCTACACTAGCGGCTATCAAGCAGTCAAAGAGTGGTGGAGAAGAGGAAGACGAGTGCGTGCGGTTTTCGCTGCAAGTGACATGGCGGCGATCGGAGCAAGCACGGCGTTCAAGGAGATGGGAGTCAAAGTAGGCGAGGAGGCAGCGGTGGTGGGTTTCGATGACATTCCTTATGCGAGCTTCTTTGATCCTCCTCTTACCACTGTGCGTCAACCCATTCGGGAACTGGGAGGGGAGGCCGGCCGCCTCATCCTCCGGGTCCTGGAGGGAGGAGTGACCGAGAGTGTGATCCTTCCCACGGCTCTTGTTGTCCGCGGAAGTACCTTGAGGGGGACTTGACAATGTTTTCTGGAGGGACTATAATGCTTGTAACCGGTTTCGAAAGGATTGGTTTCGAAAGGAGAAAGGAGGTGATAGAAGGAGGGAAGAGAAAAGAACCAATCCTAGAAAACCAGACTTTGGAGGTGACGTATGAAGCGGTTGTTATTGTTAATTGTTGGTGTAGTTCTGGCCTTTTCGGCTTTTGGACAGGAGAAAATCATCATTCGTATTGCCGGCCACTCCGTGGACAAACCTGTAAAAGAAGCCCTGATCCGGGACTTGGTAGCCCCTAACCTTCCTCCTAATGTAGAGGTTATATTTGAACCCGTTGTGGATGATTACAGGGAATGGCTCGTCACCATGCTGGCTGCTGGCACTCCTCCGGATATTTTCTACGTCGATGTATATTGGGCTGAAGAGGTGGCTAAGACAGGCAAAGTTAAGGCTTTGGACGAGTTTGTCGCCAAATCCGAGATTCTCAAGAAAGAAGACCTTATTCCGGTGCTAGTTGAGGCCTTCACAGTGGATGGCAAGCTTTATGCTATTTCTAAGGACTTCAACAGCCTTGTGGTCTTTTTCAACAAGGACATGTTCGATGCTAAGGGTGTGCCATATCCCAGCGCTGACGACGATTGGTCCACGTTCTGGGACAAGGTGCGGCGGGTCCACAACCCTCCGGAATGGGTAGGGATCTGTCTGAACCCGGATTTCGCGCGCTTTCTGCCTTTTGCATTTGCCGCGGGCATGCCCTTCCTCAATCCCGATGGCACTGCGCCCTTTGCTCGGCCTGAGGCCATTCGCGCAGCGGAATGGTTCTCCGCGCCCATCCGCGAAGAGTTTGGTGCAACTGCCGCGGACCTCGGTGTAGGCTGGCCAGGAGCAGCGTTTGTGGAAGAGAAGGCAGCGGTGGCGATCGAGGGAGGGTGGCTCATTCCCTGTATTCGGGACGGCGCACCTTTGATGAATTTCGGAACGACTTTCCTTCCCACCATTGACGGTCGGCGGGGTAACTATCTGTTCACAGTAGGGTACGGCATGCCAGTAGAGGAAATCCTTCCATCCAAGAGGCCAGACTTGGTTTGGAAAGTTATCGAGCTCCTTACTAGCCCCGAGGCTCAAAGTTACATCCTCTCCACTGGCCACGCCATTCCCTCTCGGGCTGCGCTCCTTTCTCACCCGGTCTTGGCCAGTCCTGCCGATCCCTTTGAGGAGGCAATGCGCACAGTTTTCGTAGCTACCGGGCTTCCTGGTACCGTGCCCTTCTCTTTCGCTCCCGTGGGCTCGATTTACCACATCGTGGTGGCTGAAGCTCTCACCAAGATGTTCACGGGCGAGCTTTCCCCGGCTGAAGCTATGCAGGAAGCGGCGGCGGAATTGAACGCGGAATTGGGATTCTAGGAGGAGGAAAGGGGGCGGGTCTTTCCCGCCCCTTTTTTATGTCCTGGCTGAGGGGACCGCGACGGAACGAGCTCTTTTGGGCCTTTCTCTTCCTCCTCCCTCTCCTTTGGACACTGGCAGTGGCCTTTGCTTACGCTTTTTTTCGTGCGTTATGCTGGAGTTTTTGTGATTACAATCTTTTTGATCCGCCCAAGTTCGCGGGTTTTGCCAACTATGCGAAGCTTTTTGCAGATTTACGTTTTCTTAAAGCTTTGTTTCACAGTTTGTCCTTTGCTATCATTGTTACCTTTACACAAACATTTTTAGCTTTACTTTTAGCTATTGCTCTAAATCAGAGGATTCGAGGTCTTACATTCTTTCGTGCCGCGTTTTATACCCCAAGTATCCTTTCTACAGTTGTAGTCGGGCTCATCTTCATATGGTTCACATACCGACGAGGTGTGGTGAACTTTCTCCTTAGCGTTACGCGCAATTATTATCTTTACCTTCTCTCGTTTTTAGGGCTTCTCATTATCATGCAGTTTACATTGGTCCTTTGGGGGCGAAAACGCGGCCTTCCTGCCCAAACCTTTGATCCAGTGTACCTTTGGATAAGCTTGTTCGTGGGGGGGTTAGGCACATTCCTCCTTAGTTACTTTCGTGTCATCCAACCCAAGGCTTTGCCACCGGTGGACATCATTTGGCTTGAAACCGCAGAAAAATTTTTAGGAATACCCCGTCCACTTTGGGCCATCATGGCCCTCAACATTGGCACTACAGTGCCCACAATGATGCTCTTTTTCCTCGCTGGCCTGCAGGACGTCCCCCGCCAACTCTATGAGGCTGCAGAGTTGGACGGCGCTTCCCGCTGGGCCAAGTTGTGGTATGTGACCATCCCCGCATTGCGTCCGGTAATGTTTTTGGTGATCACGCTTGGCCTCATCGGCACTTTGCAGATGTTCGACCAGGCTGCGATCACTTCGGGTGTGGCCCCTTTGGATTCCGTAATTACCCTTGCCTACTACGTTTATTGGAACATGTTCGGCGCAGGTGGATTGCCCAAGGTGGGCATGGCTGGGGCGGCCGCAATTTTCTTGGCTGTGCTGACTTTGGTGGTGGTTTTGATACAGCGCCGCCTGGGTATCGGGGAGAAGGCGTGGTGATGAGGGGGCAGCAAATTGACCAAGCCTGGTTTGTCCGGCGGAGGCGGGCTAAAGCCGCGTTTGTTTATGTCTTTTTAGGGGCTATGGCTCTTGCTGTGGTGGGTCCTTTTATCTACGCCGCTATTTCTGCATTCAAAGTCAATCCCCTGGAGTGGCCGCCTTCTTTACATATTCCCCGCCTTTGGCCACCAAATTGGGTCGCTGCTTGGAACTTAGGCGTTCAGGCTGGAAATAACGGATGGTTAGGCGGCTGGGCTCCGGGAAGGACCCTCGTTTTGGACGTAGTTTTTTTCTATCCTTCGGGCGTGGGGGGCGACCTGCGCGTGGAGATCCTCCGACCTCGGGGCCGGGGTACTTACCAACCCCCTGACCCTCGCCCGGTCACCCGCGTGGAAATAACCGAGGTAGAGGAGCACCACAATCCTGAGGGTTGTAAAAAGACATTCAGAATAGCCCTTCGTAATCTTGGAGTTCAAACCTACCCTAGTCTGCCCCTTGCCGTAGCAGGGCCTCCGAATTCCAAATTCTTGCGGGCTACGTTGGCTCCTAATTCCGTTCGAGGTCTGGGAACCACGGCGTATTGGGATAACCTTGCTTCTGGGGTTTTGGGATACATTTTTAGCTATTTTATTCAGGCTTGGACCGAATTTCGGGATCGTCTAGGGAACCCTATCTTTCCCCGGTGGGTGCGGAATTCTTTCATAATTGCCGTAGGCAAAGTTGTAGTAGCTTTGCTTTTTGCTCCATTAGCAGGTTATGCTTTGGCCCGTTTGCGCTTTCCCGGAAGGAACTTGCTCTTTTTCCTCGTAATGTTTACCATGATGGTGCCTCCACAAGTAACGTTTATCTCCAACTATGTCCTGCTTAGGGATGGGTTATTCGGTATTTCTCGGCTTTTTGGGAGGGAAAGTTTCCTTAATAGTTATTGGGCATTATTTTTGCCCGCTTTGGTGTCCAGCCTTGGGGTACTCATGATGAAACAATTTTTTGAATCCATTCCCGTAGAGCTCGAGGAGGCAGCCAGAATCGACGGGGCTGGCACTTTGCGCATCTATACCCAAATTATCTTGCCCATGGCTAAACCAGCGCTGGCGGTTTTAGCCATCCTCACTTTTCAGGGTTCATGGAACGAGTTCTTTTGGCCTCTTGTGGTCCTCCGAGATATGGAAATGTTCACACTACCTATTGGTCTTCTCTTTTTCCGGCAATATTATGGAGCTGCGGGCGGAGCAAACTGGAATCTTATTCTAGCAGGAACTGTAATAAGTGCCGTACCAGTACTAATTGTTTTCGTCCTCTTTCAGCGTCACTTTGTAGAAGGTTTCCGCCTCTCTGGTATCAAGTAGCTTGTTTTTCAAGATGACCGAAGATACCATAAGGGGGAAGGCATGGAACGGTTAGGTATAGAACGGTACGTAGAGATTGTAGGGGAAAAAGTTGTTGCCGAGATTTTCGCAGCGGCTCGGCCTCTTTATGGCCTGCGCGTGTTGGAGGTAAGCTCCACTTTTCATGGCGGCGGAGTAGCTGGAATGCTGCACTCTTTAACCCCCCTCCTCAACGACGTGGGCATCGATGTTAACTGGGCTCTTCTTTATGGAGACCCTGGGTTATTCCAGGTCACCAAAAAAATTCACAACGCTTTACAAGGGGAACCTGCGGACCTCAGCGCTGAAGAAATAGCCTCCTATTTGCGAGTGAATGAGACCTTTGCTCTCTATAGCCCTATTTACCCGCATGACTTGATCGTCGTGCATGACCCTCAACCGCTCCCCATGATTCGGTATGCCGCCCGGCGGGTGCCATGGATTTGGCGTTGCCACATCGATCTTTCTTCTCCCTACCCCCCTGTTTGGGACTTCCTGCGGCCGTTTATCCTCCGCTATGATGCGGTAGTGGTGTCCTCCGAAACTTTTGTTAAGCCTGGTCTTCCCACAGAAATAGCAGTCATTCCTCCAACCATCGACCCCTTGTCTGCCATCAACCAGGAACTTTCTCCCGAAGAGGTGTCAAAAAAGCTCGAAGCACACGGGATTTCTCTGGAAAAGCCTCTTTTGCTCCAAGTATCTCGCTTTGACAAGTGGAAGGACCCCTTGGGTGTACTAAAAGTTTATGAGCTAGTGAAACAAAAAGTTGACTGCCAGCTAGTTCTAATTGGGAACATGGCGCTAGATGATCCTGAAGGACCGGTAGTATTTGAGCAAGTCCAGGCTCAAGCTTCACAACTTCCCGATGTACACCTTATAACCATAACGGATCCCGTTTTGGTAAACGCCCTCCAGCGGGCAGCAGCCGTGGCATTCCAACTTTCTCGCCGCGAAGGGTTTGGTCTCACCGTATCTGAGGCTTTATGGAAGGGGACACCGGTAGTGGCTACGAATGTAGGGGGGATAACGCAGCAGGTCATTCCTGGGGTTACCGGGTTCCTCGTGGAACCAGGGGATTACCAAGCCGCCGCTGAAGCCACGATCGAGCTCCTTCAAAATCAAGAGCTGCGTTTACGCTTAGGCACCCAGGGTAAAGAACATGTGCGCCAAAATTTCCTTATCACTCGGTTACTTTTGGACCGCCTACGCTTATTCCGCAAAATTTTGGGAAAATGACCATGCTATGATTTTTGTTCATCGTGGTATCCTTACTAGCCACTAAAGCGGCTGATCTTCCATGATCTTCGTCCACCTTTTTTGCCCAAACGCGGGCGAAAAAAAACAGGTATCCTTTGGGCCGCCCGGGAAGGGGGCATATGCCAAGTTTGGAAATCCGACCGGGAATTTCTGGGCAGGGGTAAACGATCGCCCCACCGACCTCTTTGAGGGGCTCTGGCCTCTTCCTCATGGCGTGTGATGGGGAAAAAGGTGGCTCTGATCGATGCCGTGAAAAGCCACTATGCTGAGGAAATGCTCGCCAATATCGCCCAAATTGTGGATCCCGCGCGGATCGCTGTGGAAATTTTGGCCACCCTTTCGGCCCCCTATCTCGAGCGCTTTTATGGGCTCCGGGAAGGCCTGCGGGCTGTAGAAGACGGCGAGAAATTGGATTTGGCCGGAAACTATGGTCACGTACGAAGCTACGGAAAAAGCGCTCTTTTCCTGCAATGCTTTCAGCGGCTTCCGTACCCTCGATGGGGCCATTTTTGCGGACGAGGTTCTCCGCTATTTTTCCAATATTGTGCGTCCCCTGAACCCCCTTTTTCCCCTGGCCTCCAAGGCCGTGGCCATGTTCAAATCCCCGCATACCGGCAATTTGGGGGAGTCACACTGCGGTGGAAGGGTGGCGCTGGCCCTGCGGCTTGCGGGCTTTGGAGCTTTGGTGATCCAAGGAAGAAGCGAAGTTCCTGTGTATTTAGCGATCCATCGCGGCCGCGTGCAGTTCCGGGATGCCCGGGCTCTGTGGGGTCTTTCCTCTTCCCTTACGGTAGGGCGAGTGCTTCGGGAGATCGAGCCGGGTTCCGGGGCCCGCACCATCCTCCGGATTGGCCGCGCCGGGGAGCGCCTCGTCACCTACGCCAACGTCATTGCCGAGACCTACCGCCATTTTGGCCGCCGGGGTTTGGGCGCAGTTTTCGGGAGCAAAAAACATTCGGCCATTAAACCAAATCGGTGCCTTTCGGAATCTCACATCCACCCGGTACCCAGAGGAACCAGCTTTCACCGGCGAGCGGCTAGCCGCGGAATTTTTGGGACGGCGACTCGCTTGCTCCGCCTGTCCTGTGGCCTGCATCCATCTCGCCATCCTCCGCGAGCCCATCCTGCTGAGCCCTATTTTTACAACCGGCGTGGTTTTGGCCTGGGCCGATGATCAGGCGCATCGCTAACCGGGAGGGCGAGTTTTACACGGTGTTGGGGAAAGGGGTACGGGCGGCTTCGGCTCGTCACAGAGGAGAAGAATTTGCCCTCCATTTTGGCGGGAATGAAATACCGGGCTACCATACTGGTCCCGGCGCCCTCCTCACTTATCTTTCCGGCTCCCGCCATTCCCATTTGGATTCCGCGGGCTACGCCATAGACCAAGAGCTTTGGCAGCGCGGGAAGGGGTCGTCGCCGGAGGAGCTGGCTTTTCAGCTCTTCCAAAAGGAAGGAGGCAAGTTCTGGCTGCGCTCGTGGTTTGCTTCTTTGCCCGCGGGCTCTACGATCGGGATACTATAAACGTACTCCCAAAGAGCTTGAGGCTCTTGGGGCTCAAATCCTTCGGCGCAAATGCGCGAGGGAGGCGATGGAGACCCTAACACCGCTGGGCCAAGTGGAGGAGTTCCCACCGCGGGCCCTGAGGAAGAAGGAGGGAGAAGATGGGATGGCGTGAGGTTTTAAGGCGGGAGTTTTTCGAGGCGGACCGGGATTTCGTGGAGGAGGTTCTCCCTATCGGCACGGTGGATCAATCCGTGTTTGGGCTCATCGCGGAGGCGACCCAATACATTTTGGTGGCCGAAGGGGAGGAGGTGCATATCCGTCCGGATACGCGGGCGATTCCGGAGGCCCTGCGGTCGTTGAGCCGCGGTGGCCGAAGCGTTTCGAAAAGGGATGCGGAAGAAGCGGTGCAGAAATTTGCGGCTCTTTGGGAGAAGAAAGCCCGGGCCCGTGGGACTTGGGAAGAGGCGGTGCGCCTCGCTCGTGAGGCCGGTGAAATCCAGACTGCGGCTTCGCCGCGGAAAAGAAGCTTTTGGCCCTGGCGGAGGTGAGGGATGCCGGAGATCCTGGTTCAAGGGATAACGAAGCGCTTCGGCTCCACGGTGGCGGTAGATGGTCTCACCGCCCACATCCATGACCGGGAATTCTTCGTGGTAGTTGGCCCCACCGGCTGTGGAAAAACCACGCTTCTTCGCCTCCTTGCGGGCCTGATAAACCCCGATCAGGGAGAAATCCTGTTCGATGGGGTGCGAGTGAATGGGGTTCCTCCCCGCGAGCGCGGCGTCCGCATGGTCTTCCAGGGTCAAGATTACGCCCTCTATCCCCATCTGGAGGTCTACCATCCCCAACGTTGGTCGAACCTTTCCTTCCCGTTGCGGCTTCAGGGTGAGAAGGTGGCGAGGATCCGGGAGAAGGTACATCGGGTGGTGCAGCGGCTGGGGATTGAGCCGAACTGGTTTCCTCGCAAGCCCCGCGAGCTCTCTGAGGGGCAGAAGCAGAAAGTAGCCCTCGGAAGGGCCACCGTCCTGGTTCCGAAAGTTTTCCTTTTGGACGAGCCCCTCTCACATCTGGACCCACCAACCAGGGCCAAGGCCCGCGCGGAGATCCGCCGGTTACATGCGGAGCTCGGGACCACCACGGTTTATGTGACCCATGACTTGGCAGAGGCTTTCATTCTGGGGGACCGGGTGGCCGTGATGTGCGCGGGAAAATTCCTCCAGGTTGGCACGCCCAAAGAGATTCGGGATCATCCGGCGGGCGCGTTCGTTGCCGAGTTCGTTGGCGCTTACCGAAAAAGCTTGCGCCAAGCCTTCGGGGCATAAGTCCGAGGACAGCCGGGTTTTGCTTACAATCCTCTACGGTGCAGGATCTCCAGGGTGATCACGAAAGTTGCGGTCCTCTGCGGGGGAAATTCTGCGGAACGGGAGATTTCCCGGCGTTCCGGGCGCAACGTGTTCGCTGCTCTTAAGCGGAAAGGTTGGGACGTGGACTTATTGGAAATCGATTCCTTCGATGGGCTTCCTCAGCGGCTCAAGCCTTATTCCGCGGTGTTCAACATTCTCCATGGCGGCGTAGGCGAAGATGGAACGATTCAGCTCCTTTTGGAGCTCATGGGGAAGGCCTATGTGGGCTCTGGGCCGCTGGCCTCGGCATTGGCCATGGACAAAGTGGAAGCTAAAAAGGCTTTTCAGGGAAGGAATCTTCCTACCCCGCGCTGGGCCCTTTATCAAGGTGGGGAGGTCCAGGGTTTCGTGGCCCAGGCCAAGGAGCTCGGGTTCCCCTTGGTTCTGAAACCACGGCGGGAGGGCTCAAGCGTAGGGGTGCGGATCGTCCGCGACGAGGCTGAGCTTTGGGAAAATGTTCAGGAAATGCTAAAGGAATTCCCCGAGTTTTTTGCGGAAAAATATGTTCCTGGCCGAGAGATAACTGCAGCCATTCTGGATCCGGGTGAGGGACCACAAGTTCTCCCTTTGGTGGAGCTCCGGCCGAAACGGGCCTTTTTTGACTGGGTGGCCAAATATACTCCCGGGGAATGCCAGATCCTCTGTCCAGCTCCGCTCGCCCCGGAAGAGGAAAAACGGGCCAAAGATGCGGCCCGTGAGGCCTACTTGGTTTTGGGCTGTCGCGATTTTGCTCGAGTGGATATGCGGCTTGATGGGAATGGCGTGCCTCATCTCCTTGAGGTCAATACCCTTCCGGGGATGACCGAGCTTTCCCTTTTTCCGAGGGCCGCGGCTGCTGCGGGTATTCCCTACGATGACCTCGTGGACCTTCTTCTTCGCCGTGCCTTAAGCCGCTTGCCCAAAACCTGATTTTTCGGATATAGTAAACGAGGATTCGGCGAGGAGGTGATCAGGGGTGAAAATCCTGTGGTACGGGCATGCCTGTTTCCGCATCACCGCTCAGGACGGCACGGTTCTCATCACTGATCCCTACGACGAGAGCGTGCCCTACAAGGCTCCCGAGGGACCGGCCCATATCGTCACCGTGTCCCACGACCACTTCGACCACAATGCGGTGGGGCGGGTGAAGGGGAATCCGGAGGTGGTGCGGGGGGTGGGCGAATGGGCCCTGCGGGGAATTTCTATCCGGGGGATTGCCTCTTTCCATGATCCTAAGGGTGGGAAGGAGCGGGGCCGGAATACGGTGTTTAAGTTCGTTGTGGATGGTATCACCCTGGCCCACCTTGGTGACCTTGGCCATACCTTGACCGCTGAGCAGCTGAAGCCCCTCGAAGACGTGCAGGTCGTGATGATCCCGGTGGGCGGTTTTTATACCATCGGTCCCAAGGAGGCCAAGGAAGTGGTGCAAAGCTTGCCGGCTCTGCGGGTGGTAATCCCCATGCACTACCGCACGGAACCAATAAAGGACTGGCCCATCCGTCCGGTCCGGGAGTTTTTGGAGGCCGTGGACCTCACGGTGCAGGAGTTCAAGGGCGAGGTGGAGTTGACCTCCCAGAATCTCCCGAAAACAAGGGAGGTGTGGGTTCTTTCCCATGCCTAAGATTTCGGCGCGGAGCCAAGCGGCACCGGCCTCGCCCATCCGCCGCCTCTATCCCCTGGCGGTGGAGGCCAAGAAGAAAGGGAAGAAGGTTTATCACCTGAACATCGGCCAGCCGGACATCCCCACACCTGAACCGTTCTTGCGGGGTATTCGCGAAGCCAAGGTCGAGGTCCTGGATTATGCCCCGTCCCCGGGCTTGCCGGAGGCCATCCAAGCGGTTCAGGCCTACTATGCTGAGATCGGATTCGACCTCGCTCCCCAGGAAATCCTTATCACCATCGGCGGATCCGAGGCTATCACTTTCTCCCTTATGGTCACCTGTGATCCCGGCGATCAGGTCCTTATCCCCGAGCCGTTCTACCCCAATTACCTGGGATACGCACGCCTGGCCAATGTGGAAATCGTCCCTCTCACCACCTACCGTTCCGAGGGGTTTCACCTTCCGCCCCGGCAGGAGATTGAAACCCACTTGACTTCCAGAACCAGGGCGATTCTTTTTTCCAACCCGGGAAACCCCACTGGGGTCGTCTACACCGAGGCCGAATTGGACACGCTTGTGGAGCTAGCCCTTCGTTATGACCTCTTCCTCATTGTGGACGAGGTCTATCGGGAGTTCGTCTATGAGGGGCAGCACAAAAGCATCCTGGCATATCCAGAGGCTGCGGACCGGGCGATCCTCGTGGATTCCATCTCCAAGAGGCTTTCTGCCTGTGGAGCTCGGGTAGGGATGCTCATTTCTCGGAATAAAGAAGTGATGGCCGCGGCCCAAAAATGCGCCACCATCCGCCTCTCTGCCCCTACTTTCGAACAATTGGGAGTGGCGGCATTCATGGCTGATCCCCACCATCGGGAGATTATTGCCCGGATGATCGAGGAGTACCGGATGCGCCGGGATGTGTTTTGCGCGGAGCTTGGGCAAATCCCGGGTATCACCTTTCGCAAACCCGAGGGCGCGTTCTACGTGATGTTCGGGCTCCCGGTTCAGGATAGCGAGGACTTCATCCGCTGGATGCTCACGGATTTCCCGGGGAAGGAAACAGTGATGTTCGCTCCGGGCGCGGGCTTCTATGCCACACCGGGCAAAGGCCACGATGAGGTCCGGGGAGCCTACGTTCTCAACGTTCAGGACCTCCGGCGGGCTTGCGCAATCCTCGCGGAAGGCCTCGCCCTCTACACTGAATCCCTGGCCAAGACCAGGGAATGAGGAAGGAACGAAAAAGGCTGGACCTCGTCCTCGTGGAGCGGGGGTTAGCCCCTTCCCGGGCAAAGGCTCAGGCTTTGATTTTGTCTGGGCAGGTGCGGGTTGATGGGGTTTGCGTGGATAAGCCCGGGACTTCGATTTCTCCTTTCGCGCACATCGAGGTTCTTTCCCCACCGCGGTACGTGTCCCGCGGAGGTGAAAAGCTCGAGGCTGCCCTCAAAGCTTTCGGAATCGATCCCACTGGGAAAATATGCCTGGACATCGGTGCTTCTACTGGCGGGTTCACTGATTGCCTCCTCCAGCATGGAGCAGCTAAGGTCTATGCCGTGGATGTGGGGCGTGGGCAACTCCATTGGAAACTGCGCCAGGACCCGCGGGTGGTGGTGAAGGAAGGGCTTAACGCCCGGTATCTTTGTTTCGACGATATCGGCGAGGAAGTGGATCTTGTCACCATTGACGTTTCTTTCATTTCCCTGCGTCTTATCCTTCCCAGGCTTTCGGGGCTTGTGCGATCTGAGGGAGCAGTAAACCCTCTCGTTAAACCCCAATTCGAAGCAGGCCGAGAGAAGGTTAAAAAGGGGGTCGTGCGTGATGGACAGATCCACCGGGAAGTTCTGGCTGATCTCACTAAGTTCGTGGAGGAACGATTAAAATGGTCGGTGGTGGATGTTATAGCAAGCCCGCTTTTGGGGCCTAAGGGGAATCGTGAGTTTTTTATGCATATCGTGCCGCAGGCTGGTTTAGGGAAAGGAATAGCGTGGGAAAAGCTTGGTCTTTAACGGCGGTTGCGGAGTTCCAAAATTATAGGTCGCGTCGCAGCTCGACCAGCCTCCACAGCCGCAAGCAGCTCCCCAATTCAACTCCCACCAGGGGCGGCGCACCCTCTCCACTACGATCCGGGCACGCCGAAGAAACCCGAGAGATCCATGAGCACTCCAAAGGGGGCGAATCCCCGGGCTCCCCCTCCACTCAGAGCCAAAGCAAAGTTCATGGCCTAAGCGAGTTTTTCCCTGAGTCGCGCGGAAAGCCAGTCCAAAAGCCACACCATGACGATGATGAGAATGGTGAGGACCGTGGCCTCCGGGAAGGACCAACCCCGTAGATACTGGATCAGCCGGAAACCGATGCCTCCGCCTCCCACCATGCCCACCACCGTGGCCATCCGCACGTTTATATCCCAGCGATAAAGGGTGAAGGAAAGGTAGGGATTGATGATCTGGGGGATGATGGCATAGCGGATAACCTGTAGGCGGTTGGCGCCGGTGGCCGTCAGGGCTTCCACTGGGCCAGGATCAATGGCCTCCAATTGTTCGGCATAAAGTTTCATGAGGTCCACAACGGAGTGCACAAGTAACGCTAAAACTCCGGCGAAGGAACCGGTACCCACCCAGACCGCGAAAATAATGGCCCAAATGATGGCGTCCACCGAGCGGGTAAAACTCCCGATCATGCGCAGCACTGTGTAAATGGGGCGGGCAACAGGGCCTCGCATGAGATTCCGTGCCGCTAAAAACGAGAGGAAGACCGCGAACGGCACAGCAAAAGCCGTGGCCATGATGGCCATGAATAGGGTTTCCACGAGAAGTCGGAGTCCTAAACCCAAAAGGTCCCACCGCGGCGAGGCAATGGCCCGCCAAAACTTAAGCGTCTTGGCAAAGCCTGTGATCAGTCGGGAAGGCTCGATCCGGGTCACCCCCCAAGCTGCAGCCATGGTGCTGAGGAGGACAAAGGCGGTCAGCCATCCGGTGAGGCCATGGTACCAGGGACGGTAAACGATGAGCGTGACCTCGGAAAGGGTGAGTCCTGAAAGGATTTCCGCTGGCGAGCGGCCTTTCGGGTCAAAAAGCGCGGTCAAAATGGTCAAGGGGAAGAGGGGCCAAGCCAAGGCGTAAAGGAAGCGCTTGGAAGCCGGGCCACCCTTTAGCTCATGGTTCACCACCTTTAGCCCCACTGTTTGATCCCAAGCGGCCCACAACGCCGCCACCGGAACGATCACAAGAAGCACGGTGGTCCAAGGGAAAAAGGAGTAATGAATGCGGCCGAACCGGAAATATCCGTAACTTATGGAGACGGCTAGCCAAAGATACCCCAGGAAAAGGAGGTCCAAAATTGCTGGGAAAACTCGAATCCGCAGGCTTTTTGCCCACCGGGTTAATGTTTCGAGGGGAAAGAAGGTGCTCTTCATGGCTCACACGATCTTTTCTCGCATCCAGCCAGAAACGTAATCCATGATCCATACCGTAATCATGAAGAGGATGATCACTCCGCCCACAAGGCTCCACTGCAAATCGTCCTTGTATTCGAACAAAAGCTGACCAATGCCGCCTCCGCCAACCAAGGCGACCACTGTGGCCATGCGCAAATTGATGTCCCAGCGGTAGAGGGAGAAGGCCAAAAACTGGGGGATAACCTGAGGTACCACCGCGTAGCGCAGGACCTGAAAAAGGTTAGCGCCGGTGGCAGTCAAAGCCTCCACCGGACCCGGATCGATGTGCTCCACTTGCTCGGAAAAAAGTTTCCCCAAAGCCGCAAGGGTGTGGATGAACAAAGCCATGGTTCCGGCGAATGGACCGAACCCCACCCAAATGGCGAAGATTGAGGCCCAAAACACTGATTCCACCGCGCGAAACACGTTGAAAAAGCCTCGAGTGAGGGAATAAAGAACCCAGCCCAAGGGACTACGGGCAGCAATATTCCTAGCACCCGCAAAGCTAAGAGGGAAAGCCACGATGATCCCTGCCGCCGTAGCTAAAAGAGCCATATACAGTGACTGCACCAAACCATCGATGAAGGAGAGCTTGATGCGGGGATCTGGTTGGATGAGGTACTGGAAAGATGGATGGATCAAGCCCTGCCAAATGCGCAATGATTTGGAAGCGGATCGGATAAGTTTCTGTAAGTCCACTTCGGTCAGGCGCCAGCCCAAGGCCAGGGTCATGGCCACTAAAAGCACGGCGGTTAGGCCATAGATCGTGCGGTACCAAGGCGGGCGCCGCACAGCGCTACCTGGAGGAGGTAAGGGCTCCAATCGCAGACCTATGCACCGCTCGTGCCAGGGGTTTTGGGGGTTGAGCCAGATGTCCCCTCCCAAAAGCAAAAGTGCTAGGTGAGAAAACCCAAAATGGGCTAAGGACTGGGCCAAGGTAGGCCGGGCACTTCCTTCCCTCACAAGATGCACACCCAAAACTCTCTGGCCAAGGCTTGGTCCGAAGGAGCGGGTGAGGAGCACCACTTCGACGATTCCGATCGCGACTACTGCCCACTCCCAAGGGGAAAGCGCGGGCCAAACGAGCTTCTCTTCCGGTCGCCAGGGGGTCCACAATTCCGCAAGGTAATAAAGGGTGAAGCCGCTATATAGGAGATAAGCCCAAAGGAATAAATCGAGGGCAAACGAAAGGAGGCGCGCGCGCAGAATCTTCACCGAACCTCCACTTCCTCTGCTTCCTCCCCGTAGATTTCCTTAAATTTTCGATCGTCGATTTCCTCGGGCTTTCCGTCGAAAACCTTTTCCCCGGCCTTCAGGGCGATGATGCGCTGGCCGTAACGGCGGGCGAGGGACAGAAAGTGGAGGCTGGCGATGACTGTGACCCCATCCTCTTTGTTGATCTGCTCGATGTACTGCATCACGGAGTGGGAAGTTGCGGGATCGAGGGCGGAGACCGGCTCATCGGCAAGGAGGAGCTCGGGTTCCTGCATGAGGGCGCGGGCGATGCCCACTCGTTGCTGCTGGCCTCCGGAGAGTTGATCGGCCCGCATATACATCTTGTCTAGCAAGCCCACGCGCTCCAAACATACTTGCGCTCGGCGAATATCCTCTTTAGGAAAACGCCCAAAAAGGGTGGGAATGGTGGGGTTATAACCCAGACGGCCAGCGAGAACGTTTTGCAAAACTGTTGCGCGTTTGACCAGATTGAACTGCTGGAAAACCATGCCGATTCTTCGGCGCATCCGGCGCATGGCCCGCGGGGAAAGCTTGGTCAGTTCCACCCCGTTTAGAAAAATCCGGCCCGATGTGGGTTCTACCAAACGGTTGATGCACCTAAGAAGCGTAGACTTTCCCGAACCGGAAAGTCCGATCAGCACCAAAGACTCGCCTTTCTCCACCGAGAAACTGACGTCGGAAAGGGCGCGGATTTTCCCGCGCTCGTAAATCTTGGTCAGGTTCTCTCCCACGAGATGCGGCATAGAAAAAGGGGGAGCGGATTCCGCTCCCCCTTCCCTCACCCTCTTTTAGCGCGTTGGAATGGGGTATCCAGCGAGCTGGCGATAGGAATCATAGAAGGAGTCGTCGATTTCAGCCACGTCATACCACTCATAGAACCCGGGCCGAGACCAGAGCTTAAGGCCCTCGGGTGAGCGGATGTGCTGGATGATAGCCTGGACGATTTTGTCCTCGAGGTCCTTGGGGAAGCCCGCGGCGAAAGCAATGCAGTCATTGGGCATCGGCCCAATCACCCCAACAATGCCCACTTTCCTCACCAGATCCCAGATGTCGCCGTAAACCTTGACCTCCGTGGCGACGGCGTAGCGAAGGTCACGGCAGCCCCCGCGGATGCCCTCAGGGTAGAGGTCGTTATTCCAGCGATCCCAGAGCCAAAGTTCCGGATCCATGCCGTATTCCCAGCGCCAGCCCGCGGCCTTCAAGGCCTCAGCAATGCTATCCGGAGGAAGGGGCGGAGAACCGTAGCCTGTGCAGAAGTCCGCTTGGCCCTCGAGGACAGCGATAATCGCATTCATGTGGGTTCCAACTGCATTCTCCTCGGCAAAGGTCAAGCCCAGTTTGTTGAAGTACATTTTGGGAATGACGTAACCCGAGGTAGAGCGGGTGCTAGCAAATGCCCAAACCTTGCCCTGGAGGTCATATACGGATTTAAAGCCCTTCTCCCGGAGGGCGTAGACTGAGGCGAAGTAGTAAGGATACCCGTAGCGGACAGCGGCCAATCGAGCGTGCACGCCAGGGTTGACTTTGGTGATCTGGCAATATTGATCGGTGGTAGGCACGCCGAACATATCGCCTTCGGCAGCGATCATGGCCTCAATGAATGCCGCATAATCGGCGGCAATCACCGGCTTGATCACAAGGCCCGTCATCTGGGAAAGAGCCTCCGCGATCTTTGGCCCCACCTCCTGGATCACGTCCACCTTCACCGAGGGCACAAAGAGCATGGTGATCGGGTGCTCCGGCGTTCCCACGGCCTGAGCCAAGCCCATGACCCCCAACACCGCTAGCCACAATACCGCTAAACCTACTCGTTTCACCGAACCACCTCCCTTAAGGCCATTATAGCCAAGAAGGGAAGTCTAGCTACTCCCGGCGATAGGGCACGCCCAAAGCTTTGGGGAACCGTACGCGGCCAATGACTCCAGCCACCACCAAAAGCGTGGCCACGTAGGGAATCATGGAGATGAACTGCCAGGGCACGGTCTCCTTCACGCCGGGGAGGGATTGGATCCAGGTGGCCAAAGACTCGAAGAAACCGAAGATGAGGCCACCGGCCAGGGCCAGAAGAGGCCGAAGGCCTGAGAATACCACGGTAGCCAGAGCGATGAACCCGCGGCCCGCGGAGATCTCCTTGGTGACCGAGCCCAGCCAGGACACGGACATATACGCTCCGGCCAGTCCGGCCAAGGCCGCGCCCGCGGCTGTGGAAAGAAGCTGGGTCAATTCTACCGGGATTCCCGCCACATCTGCTGCCTCCGGGTTTTCCCCAACCGCCTTGATCCTCAAACCAACTCGGGTGTGGTTCAAAACCCAGTGGATCAGGAAAGGAAGGAGGAGGGCCAGGGGGATTACCGGAGAAAAAGAGCCCACAGAGGTGCGGATCGGGGGAAGTTGCACAGCCCTGGGGACCGTGTAAAAACCTGGGGAACCCAAAACTTGGAGGCCAAAGGCCACGAACCCCAGGGCGAAGAGGTTGATTCCCACCCCGGCGATCATCTGGCTTCCCTTCCAATACGCGCAGATGATGCCAAAGATCACCCCCACCCCTAAGCCAGTGAGAAGACCAATAAGAAGCCCAAGAACAGGGCCGCCAGCGCGGGCTCCCAAAGTCCCGGTGAACGCGGAAACAAGAAGTATGCCCTCGAGGCCGATGTTGAACAGTCCAGCGGTCTCACCAATCACCTCGCCTACTGCGGTGAGAGTGATGGGAACCATGGCATGAAGGGAGATGGAGAAAAGGCTCCAGAAATATGCCCAGTTCATGCGTGTGCTCCTTTCCGCCGGAGGCTTTGGAGGAAGACCTTGAAGATGCGGGTAAGCTCGGGAAGGGCCAGGGCCAAAACGATTACCCCTTGGACAGCCCGGACCATCTCGAAGGGGACGCCGGCCTCCATCTGCATAAGGCGTGCCCCAGCTTGAAGGCCGCCGTAGAAGATGGCCGCGGGGATGATCCCCAGAGGGTGAATTCTGCCGATCATGGCCACGCCGATCCCATCGAAACCGAAGCCGGCGAGGTTGGTGAGTCCGCTATACACAGCATAAGTGGGAGGACGCCCCATCACCTCCACCGCGCCGGCCAGGCCCGCGGCAGCCCCGCCCAGGGCAAACACCAAAAGCACCGTCCTCTGGGGGGAAACCCCTCCGTACCGAGCTGCATGGGGATTGGCTCCGGCCCCACGAACTTCATAGCCCGCCACGGTATGCCAGAAAAACGCATAAAAAAGGAGGGCCAAGCCCGCAGCTACCACGATTCCCAAAGAGAGGTCAGTCCCGCGGATTAGAAGCGGAAGGCGGCTGGTCTTCGCAATGGAGAGAGTTTTTTCGGCTCGGATGGGATCGACAAGGACGTTGGCCACAAGGTAAAAGGAAAGAAAATGGCTGAGCCAGTTGAACATGATGGTGGAGATGACTTCGTGTACGCCGCGGTAGGCACGAAGGACTGCGGGGATGAATCCCCAGAGAATTCCCGCGGCTGCGGCGCAAAGAAGCGCGGCAAATGCGTGAAGTCCGGAAGGGAGTTGGAGGAGGCTTAGGGCCACGGCGGCCATGGCCCCCATGTACATCATTCCTTCCGCGCCGATTATGAAAAGGCCAGCTCTAGCTCCCGCAGCAAAGGTCAAAGCGGTGAGGATAAGGGGAGTAGCGTTGGCCAAGGCGCTAGCTAGCCCATAGCCGCTACCAAAACTTTCCTTGAACAACGCCACGTATGCTGGCCAAGGCCGATATCCCCAGGCCCGCATGATGAGGGCCCCTACGCCCAGGCCGATCACCCCAGCTAAGACGGATTCCAGGATTGGCCGAAGCCCGCGCCAGATCCAGCTCATCCTGATCCCGCCTTCACTCCACCCATGAGGAGGCCGATCGTCTCCGCGGTGAGCTCCGCAGGCCGCGCTACCCCGGTGAACGTCCCCTCGTACATGAACGCCACCCGATCGGAAAGGGCCAAAACCTCGTCAAGATCCGCGGAGACCAGGAGAATAGCCCGGCCCTCCGCGCGGAGACGTAAAAGCAGATCCCGAATGAACTGAGCTGCGCCGATATCCAGGCCCCGCGTGGGTTGGGCAGCGATGATCACCTTGGGATCCTTGGAAAGCTCGCGGCCCACGATGAGCTTTTGCTGGTTTCCTCCGGAGAGGCTTTTTACTGGTGCCGAAAGACCAGCGGTCTGGATGCTAAACTCCTGTACCAGCTTTGCCGCATGCCTCCGCACTGCCCAGGCTCGCAGAACCCCTGCCGCGGAAAACTCGCGCTCCCCCTGTAATCCAAGAATCGAGTTCTCCGCCACCGTGAAGGACAAAATCACCCCGTGCTTCCAGCGGTCCTCAGGGATGTGTCCCAGTCCAAGGCGATAAAGCTCAATGGGCGGGTAGTTAGTGACGTTTTTCCCCAAAAGTTCCACGCTTCCGGCTTCCACGCGGCGCAGCCCACAGATGGCCTCGACGAGCTCAGTTTGGCCGTTTCCTTCCACGCCAGCGATCCCGAGGATCTCCCCAGGGTAAAGCTCAAAAGAGAGATCCCCAACAGCGAGTTCTCCGGTATCGGAGCGGACCTTCAGAGCTTTCACCACTAAAGCTGGTTCCCCTTTCGGTCCCCCGGCTTCTATCCTTTGTGGTTCCCCTTCCAAGGCGAGTTCCACTGGCCGGTGGCCTGGCGCAATTTCCACCCCTATCATGAGCCGGGCCAGTTCGCCCGCCGTCGCATTTGGGGTCTTCACCTCGCCTGCCACCTTTCCCCGCCGCAAAACTACAATGCAATCGGTAACAGCTAGGGCCTCCTTGAGTTTGTGGGTGATGAAGATCACGGCTTTGCCCTGATCCCGGAGATTGCGGAGGAACTTGAAAAGCTCGGCCGTCTCCACGGGGGTGAGGACGCTTGTGGGCTCATCCAAAATCAGGACCTCCACGTCCCGGGCTAGAACTTTGAGAATCTCCACGCGTTGGCGCTCGCCTACGGCGAGGTTCTCCACAGGGACGTCAAGAGGAACATGAAGCCCGGTTTCCTCGACCAACTTTTCCAATTTTCTCCGAAGGAGGGAAAGATTGACCCGCCCCAAACCGAGCGCAACGTTTTCGAGGGCGGTGAAAGTGTCCACAAGGGCGAAATGCTGGTGAACCATGCCTATACCTAGCCTCAGCGCGTCCTTTGGGGAATGGAAGCGGACTTGTCCGCGGGGAGAAAGAAGCCGCCCCGATGTTGGGGAAAGAAGCCCAGAGAGGATTTTGGTGAGCGTGGTTTTTCCCGCGCCGTTTTCCCCAAGGAGGCCGAGGACCTCGCCCGGCCGGACCGTGAGATCCACACCGGACAGAGCTACTGTCCCGTCCGGGTAGATCTTGGTCAGACCTTCCGCTCGGAGAAAAAATTCGGCCAAGACCTGATTAAAAAGGGCCTGGAGCTCAAGGCCCCAGGCCCATCTTCCCTAGCCTTAGCGGGTGAGCGGGTACTGAGCCCGCACCGCCAGCATCTCCTCGCGGGTCTCCGGCTTGGGTACCACGATCTCCCCGGAGAGGATCTTCGCCTCGAGCTCGTCCACGGCTTTCCAAATCCACTCGGGGATGGAGGCCCTCATGGCTTTCCAGTTCTCAATGATCCTGTCTCGATCGGCCTCCGTAATGGCTCCGGCTTTGATGCCAAATTCGATGAAGTCAAGAAGATCCTGATATCGGGAGATTGCCACTCCTTTATTTTTGAGGCCGAGGGAGAGCACCCCGCCCGTGAACGTTCCCTCGTGGACCATTTTGATGGCCGTATAGCAGCCAACATCCACCCGTTTCATCATTGAGGCCACGACTTTATTCCCATCGCCCATCCAGTCTTGGTTTGCGTCCACACCGATCATAAACGGTGGACCGGCCTCGCGGCCCTCTTTCTCCAATTTGGCGGAAACGGCCTCGAGGATACCAATACCTAAGGGGCCAGCGACGTTATAAACCGCCGCTGCGCCCTGCTCCAATTGCGCCTCGGCCGCGGCCTTGCCCTTGGCAATGTCCGAGAAAGTCCCAGTATAAACCCAAAGGAGCCCGACGTCCGCTTTCTTTCCGGTGACTTCCGCGTACTTTTTGAGGCCCCAGTCGATGCCAAAGCGGTAACCGCCCTCGAAGTGGTAGAGCACGGGGATCTCAATCCCCAAAACTGCGCCTACGTAGGGGTATCCGTACTCCGCGGCGAGCATGCCCGCGAGGGCCCCAACCAAGGCCGATCCCTCCTGCTCCTCAAACAGGATGGAAAGAACATTGGGCTGGCTCACAACGGCATCGATGATGGCGAACCTCTGGTTGGGGAACTCCGCAGCCACCTCATTGAGAGCATCAGCGAGGAGGAACCCGACACAGATGATTAGGTCGAATTTTCCGGTTCGGGCGGCGTTGCGGATGTTGGGGAGGTAGTCAGCAGAAGTGGCGGACTGGATCTCCACCATTTCCCAGCCGAAGGACGCGCAGGCCTCTTCAGTCCCTTTGAAGCCCATGTCGTTGAAGGAAAGGTCTCCGCGGCCGCCCACATCGAGAATGATGGCCACCCGGCCAGCCAAAACTGGCACAGCCAGAAGCGTTGCCATAGCCAAAACCAAACCTAGGCGTTTCATCTTCGTCTCCCTCCTTCCCCTTCGGAGTTAGGTCCAAAGGTTGGCTCATGGTACCGGGGAACCGAGGCGATGGTCAAGAGGAGGGGGAGGGGTTTTCCCCCTCCCCCGGCGAGGAGGAAGGAGGCCAGGAGGGGGTCATGGGGCGTGCTCTGCCGATTCGAACGGCCACCCGCCCACCGGTCTTCCCGGAAGGTGGGGCTGGAAACCCCGTTGGGCCGGCACCACGCCCAGCACGCCCAACCAATGCCAACCTAGCCGGGCGCAGCCATGCCGGCAACGACAAACCTCATCCGCCAGGGAAACCTTTGCGCTCGAAAAGGGGGACGTTAGTCCGGAAGCTTGGCGATTCGCCAGTACTCCCAAACGGTGGTGAGAAGCCGATCGAACTCCTCAGGGGAGGCCGGTTTCTGGAGGAATCCAGCGGCCCCGGAATCGTAGGCCCGCACCATGTCCTCCTCATCCGTGGAAACGGTGAGGACCACCACCGGGATCTTTCGGAGTTTTTCGTCCCTTTTGACCTCTTCTAGGACCTCCAACCCGCTCTTTTTGGGGAGGCGGAGATCTAGAAGAACGAGGTTTGGCCGCGGGGCCTGAGCATAATTTTTCCGGCGGAACAGGAAGTCCAACGCCTCCTCCCCGTCCTTGACCCAAAACAGGTCATAGCGGACGTTGGCCTTCTCCAGGCTCCGCACGGAGCGCTCAATGAGCTCGTAGTGATAAGGGTCGTCCTCCACCACCAGGATCGTCATTCGCCGTTCAATGGGCATCGCTCTCCACCCCTTTTCTCACGGGCAGCCGGGGCAGGGTGAAGTAGAAGGTCGCTCCCTGTCCAACTTGGGACTCCGCCCAAATCCGGCCACCGTGCTCCTCCACGATGCGGCGACATATGGCCAAGCCCGCACCGGTTCCCGCCTTCGTGCCATCAAGTTGTTCAAACAGCCTGAAGATCTTTGCCAAATATTCCGCGGGAATGCCAGGACCATTGTCCCGCACCCAAAAGAGGTAGGTATCCCCGCGATGGGGCTTCCATCCCACTTCCACAACCGGATTGGGCTTGTCGTTGAACTTGATGGCGTTGTGGATGAGGTTGGAAAAAAGTTCCCCAATGAGGCTGGGCCGGCCATAGATTTCCGGAAGATCCGGGGGAAGGCGCAGATCTACCCCGGAAAGGAGGGAACCCAAATCCTCGCGGACATCGGCCAAAAGTTTGTTGAGAGCGATCGGCTCAAATTGGGATGGGTCCAAGCGCATCTTGGAGTAGCGGGAAAGATCCTCCAACATGCGGTCCATGCGCTCCAGGCGCCCGCGGGCTAGCTCCAAATCCCGCCGGATGTCTGGGGGAAGGACCCCATCGTGCTGAGCCAGGATCAGCTGGACGTAGCCCAAGGCCGCGCGGGTAGGATTCCGTAAATCGTGGGATACCGCGGCATTGAAGGAACGCAGGCGCTCGTTGGCTTCCTCCAAAAGTTGTTTTTGCTCCCGTAGCTCGGCCTCTAGCTTCTTCAACGCTGTGACATCGGCGAAATGGTCAACCCGTCCGCCGCGTCCCCGTGTCCCACAAAGGGGAACGCTGAAATATTGAAGGACCCGCTCCTCGCGGCCCTTTCCCGGCCGGACCTTCACGATCAACCCCTCTACCCCAGTCCCCGCCTGATAGCTTTCCCGGACCTTGGCGAAGAAACTCTCGCCGTCCTCCAACACCATTCCGATCCGTTCCAAGAGGCGCAGGGCTGGATGGCCAATCCATGCATCCCGGTCGAGGCTGAAGAATTTGCTCAGGGCCCGGTTGGCCCAAAGGACCTGGCCTTTAGCGTCGATGAGGATGACCCCCACATCCAAGGCATCGATGCCGTCCTCGATGAGGTGGCGGTACCGTGCGCGTTCCTCAGCAAGCTCCATTTGGAGCTTCTGGACCTCCGAAAGGTCGCGGGCCTCGAGCACCGCCAGTTTCCCTGTTACTCGCCGGGCCTGGATCTCTACGCTTAGAAAGCCCCGATCCTCTTTGAGGAACCGCACTCGGACCTCGCGAATCTCCCCGCGCTCAAAAAGCCGCTCCAAATCGATCCGGAAATGCCCAAGATCCTCGGGATGAACGTATTCTGTGACATGAAGGGTTCGTCGGTATGGCCAGCCCAAAAGCTCAAAAGACCGGCGATTGCGCCTAATGACGTTCCCCTCCCGGTCGATAACGTGGAGGATGTTCAGAGAATTCTCGAAGACTTCGGCTCCGTAGGAAAGCTCGAGCTTTTTTTGGACCCGGCGGTGGGAGGCTTGGCGCCGAACCAGAAACGACGTGCCCCCGCAGAGGAGGGAGAGGCCCCCGATAAGGAAGGCTTCGGCAAGGAAGACCGGGAGCGGTTGGACCCAGAGGGCAGGGGCAGCCAGGGCTAGGGCGGCAAACGGAATGCCTACCACCCACGGCCAGCGGCTAAGAAGGATGGCCAGGATCGTCCAAAGCCCGGTGACGATCATGAGAAAAAGCGGTTCATAACCGAGGCCCCCTTCCCAAAGCAAAAGGGCACAGATGACGAATGCGCCGAAGATCAAAAGACCCCGCACCAGAGAGGATCGATTCATACCCTCGTTTTTAACCCTGGCCTTCTCCCGTGCCAAGGACAGAGGTCACGCCCGTCTAGATGATGATGGCCTTATCGATCTCCAGGGAGAATGGTTCAGCCAGTCGGCGGAGGTAATCCTCTTTGATCACGTTGATCCGGCGGTTATCCACGCTGATGATCCCCCGCGATTCCAGCTCGCTTAGGGTGCGGATCGCGGTTTTTGAGGAAACCCCGGCCATTTCCGCGAGCTCCGCCCGCGAGAGCTCCAAACCCAAGCGGTCCAAGGCCAGGATGAGCCGGGCCAGCCGCTCTTTGCTCGAAGCATAAGAGCGCTCAGCAAGCTTGTTTTGGAAAGCCTTGAGCTCCAAAGAGAGGTGCTCGAAGAACCGGAAGATCACCTTGGGGTGGTGTTCGAGAAAAAAGAAGAAATCGCCGCGCTCGATAAAGCCCACGGTGGAGGGGATAAGGGTTTTAGCATAGGCGTTGTGCAACCCTTTGTCGAAAAGGGTGGTCTCCCCAAGAAGGCCACCCGGTCCGACGATTTTTAGGATTTGGGATTTCCCTTTGGCGCTGCGTTTCACTAGCTTTACTGCTCCTTTGAAGACCAAATAAAAACCGAAGGCTGGTGCGCCCTCCATGAAAATGAGTTCCTCTTCACCATAATCGATCTTTCGCACCAAGGCCGCGAGTTTTTGGAGCTCCTCGGGCTTCAGGTCTTTAAAAACCCGAAAATCCTTGAGTTCAACCATCACCCTCACCGAAAAAGAGTCTACTGCAGGGCTGGGTTGCGCGTCAAATCTTGACATGGCTGGAGGGGTTCGTAGAATGGCGTTGGCCCGCCGGGGTGGCGGAACTGGCAGACGCGCTGGACTCAGGATCCAGTGGGGTATCCAACCCCCGTGTGGGTTCAAATCCCACCCCCGGCACCATCCCTTGCGCGACCTTTGTGATTGTCAAAAAGCTTTGGCCCGAGGGGAGATCACGCTCGCCCACGTTTTGAACGAACTTTACGAAAACATCGAAAGCCGTGAGCCCGTGATCCACGCGTTCTTGTCCCTCGCGGAAAAAGAGGAGCTTTTACTCAAGGCCGAAGAGAAAAAAGCCACGCGCCTTTTGGGCCTTCCCGTTGCCATAAAGGACAACATCTGTACCCTGGAATTTCCCACTACCTGTGGATCTCGGTTTTTGCGGGACTTTCGTGCGCCGTTTGAGGCCACAGCTGTGGCGCGGCTTAAGGCTGCGGGGGCACAAGTTCAGGGGAAAACCAATCTCGACGAGTTTGCGATGGGTTCCTCCACCGAGCAGTCGGCCTATGGTCCGACCCGTAATCCTTGGGATCCGGAGCGTGTTCCTGGAGGGTCCTCCGGCGGGTCGGCCGCGGCTGTGGCCGCTGGCGAGGCCCTGGCGGCCTTGGGCTCGGACAGCGGGGGATCGGTGCGGCAGCCGGCGGCCCTGTGCGGGGTAGTTGGGCTCCGGCCCACTTATGGCCTCGTTTCCCGCTACGGCCTCGTAGCCTTTGCCTCCTCTTTGGATACGATTGGCCCCATTACCCGCTCCGTCCGAGATGCTGCCCTTCTTCTTTCCCTCATCGCCGGCCATGACCCCCGTGACTCCACATCCCTTCCCCTTCCTCCGCAGGATTACCTTGACGGACTTCGACCAAGCTTGGCTGGGCTCCGCATAGGTTTAGCCCGGGAATATGTGCCAAGGGAGCTTGGGCCAAAAGCCTTGAGTTTGGTGGAGCGGTGGTGCGGGGTAGCTGAGGAGCTTGGGGCCCAGATCCTGGAGATTTCTCTTCCCCTCACGGAATACGCACTTCCTGCATATTATCTTGTCGCCTCTGCCGAGGCTTCTGCTAACCTTGCCCGTTACGACGGAGTCCGGTACACCTTGCGTGTTCCTGCTCCCAGTGTGGCTGAGATGATTGCCCAAAGTCGGACGTTGGGGTTTGGTCCGGAGGTGAAACGCCGCATCGCCCTTGGAATTTTTGCCCTCTCCGCAGGCTATTACGATCAGTATTATGGCAAAGCCCAGCGGGTGCGGACCCTCATTGCCCAGGAGTTCCAAAAGGCGTGGGAAAAGGTGGATCTGATCATGGGGCCAACCGCGCCAACCCCGGCGTTTCGCCTGGGGGAGAAAGCAGACCCCCTTTCCATGTACCTTTCCGACCTTTTTACCATCCCTTCAGCCCTGGCCGGCCTTCCGGCCATCTCCATTCCCGGGGGAACCATAGATGGGCTTCCGTTTGGTCTCCAGCTCATTGGCCCAAGGCTTTCGGAAAAGACCATACTTAGCGCAGCTTGGGCCTTGGAAGAAGCCCTCAAATGAAGTTTGAGGTAGTGGTGGTAGGGGGTGGGCCAGCCGGAGCCCTGGCTGGTTGTGCGGCCGCTGCGGCCGGAGCTAAAACCCTTGTTCTTGAGCGCGCGCCAAATAGGATCCGTTGTTGTGCCGGCCTTGTTAGCCCCCAAACCGCTTCCCGTTTGAAAATCCCTCCGCAGCTAGTGCTCCGGGAGATCCGGGCGGTGCGGGTGTTTTCCCCGGAGGGACGAGTTGCGGAACTCCGCAGCGATAAACCCAAAGGGCTTGTCCTCGATCGGCCGGAATTGGACAAGTGGCTTAGGGAAAACGCTCAGGAAAAGGGGGCGGAGTTTTGGGTTGCGGAGGCCCGGGGGTTAACAGACAAAGCGGTTTCCACTACTAAGGGGCCGGTGGAGTTTGAAGTGGTGATTGGGGCCGATGGAGCTTATAGCACTATGGCCCGGGCCGCGGGCCTTCCACGTCCCCGGGAGATACTTATTGCCTCACAGGCTGAAGTTCGGGTGGAGCTTAAGGATCGAGTAGAAGTGTACTTTGGAGTTATGCCCGATTTCTTTGCCTGGGCTGTTCCCGAAAAGGAGGGCATAGCGAAAGTTGGGCTGGCCACAGCTTTTGGCCGCCAAGCTTTGCCAAGGTTGCGCGATTTTTTAGGGAAAAAGTTCCAAGGATGCGAGGTTATCTCCGTTCGATCTGGGCTCATTCCCATCGGCCCTCCAGACAAAACTTCGCGTGTTTCCGTCATCCTCACCGGAAACGCTGCGGCCCAGGTAAAGCCCTTAACCGGTGGAGGGCTGGCTTTTTTAAGCCAGTGTGCGCCCCTTGCCGGGAGGGCTGCGGCTTTGGGGCAAACCGCTATCCAGGATTATGAAGAACAGTGGCGCAAACTCATCGCAAAGGAACTGAGGTTCCAAGCCAAGGCCCGCCAAATTTTTCTCCGCCTGCCCCCAAAAGCTTTGGAAGAACTGGTCCAAACCCTTGGTAATCCTAAGCTTGCCGAATTTCTTGTAACGTTTGGGGATATCGATAACTTTTGTTCTCTTTCCTCACGGATCCCAACTCGGCCGGACCTTTGGCCCCTGCTCCTCCCTGTGGCCCATTGGTTTTCCTGATACTGGGGGCCCTAAAATAGCAACCATGTCGAAGAAGGGCAAAAAGAGGGGGAAAACGGAGGCCGTACGCTCTCCTTGGCCTGCGCGGGCACCTTGGCTTTTGCTCGTCTTTCTCCTCGCTACCCAACCTCTGGTTTTTTCCCCTTGGAACACCGAATACGGCTACACAAAAAGCATTTACACTTTAGTGCTCGTGAGCCTCATCCTCGTCTTTTGGACTTGGGCACTGCTGAAAACTCCAAAACCAAAAGTGGAGCTCTCCTGGCTCAGCCCAGTCCTCCCTGGCCTCCTTCTTGCTGCCTTTTTGTCGGCTGCTGGACAGACGCCGCTGTGTGTAATTCTCCAGTCAGCTGCGCTCATCCTTTACTTTGGCTTAATTTTTCTTTTGGTCCTGAACGCACCTGAACGTTACCAGTCTTGGATTTTAGGAGCTTTAGTTTTCTCCGCCTTTGGCAATGCTCTATTCGCCCTCCTCCAATATCTGGGGCTCGCCCCCGGTGGCCCGGGTGGGAAGGGACCAAGCGCGATGATTGCCACCATGGGCAACCAGCAATTCCTTGCAGGATTCCTTTCGTATCTCATTTTCCCTGGATTTGTCCTCCTCAAAGCTAAAAAGGCGTGGCCTATCGCTGCCCTCAGTTTGGGATTTAATTTTGCCGTGCTGCTTCTCACCCACCAGATCGGTGTCCGCCTTGGCCTAGGTGCCGCTTTCCTATTCATCGCTTTCGGCCTGGGTTTTTGGCAAGGAAGTCTTCCTTCTCCGAAAAAGCTCGGTGTTTTGGCGATCCTTGGCCTTGCCGCGCTGGGTGGGACGTTGGGATTGTCCGGTTTGATTGCGGGGCTAGCCTTTCTCCTATGTGCGGTCGGCGTTTATTTTTTGGGGCGGGCGGCGCGGCGCTATCCCCTTCTTTGGCTCGGCATCCTCGCCGGAGCGGCGGTCGCTGTGATCATCCTTCTTCCGGTGACTACACCCCTTGGGGCGGTCCGGGATCTTTGGGCCCGCAAATCCGGAGCCATACGGGCCTGGGACTGGTGGGTAGGTTATGAGATGTGGAAAGATTTCCCCTTCTTCGGTATCGGGCTAGGGGGCTACAAGATTTACTTCGTCCCGTATAAACCGAAGTTTTTGGCGACCCCAAGAGGAGCAAGTTATGCCTTTCCTTTTCCGCGCGCGGACCAGGCCCATAACGAGTATGTGCAGGTCGCTGCGGAACTCGGAACCCTTGGATTCCTCGTGGTTGTTGGTGGGCTAGTCCTCCTCGCCTACCTGGGTTTTCGCCGTCTCGGTGGGCTTAGGGACCCCCAGAAGAAATGGGAGCTTTTGGTTCTTGGGGGAGGGCTAATCACCGCATTGGTCCACGCTGCCCCAACTTTTCCTTTCCATCTTCCTGCTTCCAGCCTAGCGTTTGTGGCCATTCTTGGGTTAGCTATGTCCCCCCACTACGGTCCTGTGGGTGACCTCCGTCCCTCCTTAGGGAAGAAGGGGCGCGCAATCCTCGCTATTTTCCTGCTCTCATTGGCCTTGGGGGTGAGCGTGATTTCCGTGCGCGACATTGTAGCTGATGGCTATCTCCTCTCCGCACAAGCTTCTTATTATTTGGGCAATTTGGATATGGCGGAACAGCAAATCACTAAAGCCGTGAAGCTCGATTTTTGCCCGCGTGTTTCCCTTTACTGGTATGGCCTGATCAAGGCTGGCCTTGGCAAGTTCACCGAGGCCAAAGAGGCCTTCCGGCAGTGCTTAACCCGCTACCGACCGGAGGCTCTTTATTTGAACCTCGCTGGCGTGGAGCTTCAGTTGGGGAACCCTGAGGAGGTGAAGAAGGTTTTGACTGAGCTTTTAGCCACCGTTCCCCCGGCGGACATGGCCCAGGAGGCCCGCTATTATTTGGCCGCCGCTGACCTCCAGCGCGGGGACCTTCTTTCGGCCAAAAACTGGTTGGACGAGATCCTTCGGGAAAATCCTGATCATGAACGAGCCTGGCTCCTTTTAGGGGAGATTCAATGGCGCAGATATTTATTGGACGAGGCAAAAACCGCATTCCAACGAGCATTGAAAGTTATCGACTCGCAATTACAGCGAGTCAATGCCCGACTTTCTCGTCCCCTGCCGGTGCAAGAGTACGGTGAACTTCGCGTCCAGAAGGAGAAGCTCGAACAGATGCGGAGCCGGGCCCTGAAAGCCCTGGAGGAGATATCTTGAGTTGTGCGCTCCTCAGAGCCTTCGTATAGTTTTAGGCCGTGCCGGTTACCAAGGTTTTTACCAAACTTTTTCAGGAATCCAACGAGAAGAAGCTCAAAAAACTTCTTCCCATTCTCGCTTTGGTGAACCAGTGGGCCGAGAAGGTGCGTTCCCTTTCCGATGAGGAATTGCGGGCCAAAACCGCGGAATTCAAGCGCCGGCTAGCGCAGGGGGAGACCACCGACCAGATTTTGCCCGAGGCGTTTGCGGTGGTGCGGGAGGCTGCCCGCCGCACTATCGGCCTCTACCCATTTGATGTGCAGGTCCTGGGAGGAATCGTCCTCCACCAGCGGCGGATCGCGGAAATGAAAACCGGCGAAGGGAAAACTTTGGTCGCCACCATGCCGGCCTACCTCAACGCCTTGGTGGGAAAAGTTCACATCGTCACCGTCAACGATTACCTGGCCAAGCGTGACCGGTACTGGATGGGCCCCGTTTACGAATTCTTGGGCCTTTCTGTGGGCCTCCTTCAGGAGGATACCCCACCTGAAGAGAGGAAAAAGGCCTACCAATGTAACATCGTCTACGGAACCAACGCTCAATTTGGCTTCGATTACCTGCGGGACCACATGGTGCTCTCCCGGGACCAAAAGGTCCAAGGCCCCCTCGATTACGCCATCGTCGACGAAGTGGACTACATTTTGATCGACGAAGCTCGTACTCCTCTCATCATCTCCGGCCCCACCGAGGAGACGGCCCGCATGTACCGGGAATTTGCTCGTCTGGCCCGGCTTTTTAAGCCAGGGGAGGATTTCGAGGTTGACGAGAAACACCGAAGGCTTTCGCTCACGGAAAAAGGCTGGGAAAAGGCAGAGAAACTTTTGAAGTTCGATAACATTGCGGATCCCAGGGCCACCATGGCCCGATATCATTTGGAGACAGCCCTCAAGGCTTTGGTCTTTTACAAGCGCGATCGGGACTACATTGTGAAGGATGGCCGTGTCATCATTGTGGACGAATTTACCGGCCGCCTTATGCCCGATCGCCGCTACT
>Ga0209836_100029_pt1 | contig 34379 bp, 34 predicted proteins | sample ElbSprsedimmetaG_FD_184147 | JGI IMG/M metagenome (GOLD analysis project Ga0209836, IMG submission 184147) | Hot spring sediment bacterial and archeal communities from California, USA to study Microbial Dark Matter (Phase II) - Elbow Spring... ... | reverse complement strand
CTGATGGCGGGCTTTTTGTCCGTCAACCTGCCACCTGCCGGCTGGCTGCCGGTGGTGATTGGCATCGGCATGGCATTGATTGCGCTGTTTGGTTTCGCCCTGCCAGCTCTAGTGCGTCTTAAAGATACCCCAGCTTTGCGCGTGCTTAAGCGCGACCTCAGCGCGCCCCCGCCGGCTGCTAGCCTGTTGCTTGCGCTGGGCCTATTGGCTATTGGCTTGTTGGTGTTGATCCAAGCGCGTGATGCCGTTCTGGCGACCTGGGTGTTTTTGGGGATGCTTGCGGCGTTAGGGTTGATGTTCGGCATCAGCTTTGCGGTGCTGACGGCTTTGCGCCGTCTGCCCAGTTCTGGCACTGCCCGACTGGGAGTAGCCAGGCTGGCGCGTTATCGTGGTGCAGGTAGTGCTCAATTGACGGCACTGGGGTTGGGGCTGACTGCATTATTGCTCCTTGGTGTGGTGAGGGTCGATTTATTGGAAGCCTGGCAGACCAGCTTGCCGGAGGATGCGCCAAACTACTTCGTGATCAATATCCAGCCGGACGAGGTCGAGCCATTACGGCAGTTTTTCGCAGAGCAGGGTCTTGTGGGTGCTGGCTTTTATCCCATGCTGCGTGCTCGCCTGATACGGATCAACGATCAGACCATTTCCAGCGCGGATTACGCAGACCCGCGGGCTCGACGACTAGTCGAGCGTGAATTCAACCTCTCCTGGGCGCAGGCGGTGCCTGCCGATAATCGGATTGTGGCAGGACAGTGGTTCCGCGAGGGGGATGCGCCGGGCTTCTCGGTGGAGACGGGTATCGGGGAGACACTTGGCTTTGGCCTAGGTGATCGCCTGACTTTCGAGATTGATGGTGAACTGGTTACCGCCGAGATCACCAGCGAGCGCAGCGTGCAGTGGGACAGTATGCGGCCGAATTTCTTTGTAATGGCGTCACCGGGACTGCTGGATGCATTTCCGGCCCAATACATTACCAGCTTCTACCAGCCGCCGGAGTTGATCGACGTACAACGCGAGCTATTGGCGCAGTTCCCGACTCTGACTGTATTCGATTTGAACGCGATTCTTAACCAAATCCGTCATGTCATCGATCGCGCCAGTACCGCTGTTGAATATGTATTCTTGTTTACGATAGCTGCCGGGTTGATTGTGCTCTACGCGGCCTTTCAGGCTACTCGGGATGAACGATTGCGTGAAGCAGCCGTATTGCGAGTGCTGGGAGCCAGCCGTCGGCAGCTTGCCCAAGCGCTGTGGGTCGAGTACCTGCTGGTGGGGATGTTGGCCGCTGGTTTTGCTATTTTAACGGCAAGTGCCTTAGGAGCGATACTGGCTGTGCAGGTGTTCGACTTGCCGCTGCGCTTCGACTGGCGTCTGCCGGTCTATGGATTGGTTGGTGGGTTGGTGCTGATCGTGTTGTTCGTGCCGCGCCTGTTGGCCAAAATCGTGCAAACCTCCCCCACCCGTGCACTGCGAGGCTGACCAGCCTGCCATCCGACTGGCGTTCTTTGTGCTAGAGTTAAGGTTGGATTCAAGCCAGATAATCAAGACCCGTGGATCGGAGTAATTCTGCTATTGCCGACAGCGCCACACTGGAAGACGCTTATCACCTATTGGAGCGGGCACTGCTCTATTACGATGGTCGTCCCGTCGGTACCATCGCCAGCCTTGATCCCCGCGCTCCGGCGGAAAATTACCGTGATTGTTTCGTGCGCGACTTTGTGTCAGCGGCGTTCGTATTGCTGCTTGACGGTCGCGGCGAGATAGTGCGCAACTTTCTGACTCTCATCCTTCAGTTGCGTGGGCAGCAAGAAGAGCTGGAAGGTCAGCAACTGGTTCCAGGGGTGCTTCCTGCCTCATTCAAGGTCGTGACGCTCGACAATGGGGTGGAGGAGATCTTCGCCGACTTTGGAGACCGTGCGATTGGTCGGGTCGCGCCAGTGGACTCGATGATGTGGTGGACGATCTTGCTTAAGGCCTATGTCAGTAGCACCGGCGATCTAGCCTTTGCCCATACTCCGGAGGTGCAGCGCGGCTTACGCATGATTCTCAGTCTCTGCCTGCAAAGTCGCTTCGAAGTTTTTCCCACCCTGTTAGTACCGGATGGGAGTTTTATGATCGATCGGCGGATGGGAGTCAACGGCCACCCGCTGGAAATCCAGGCGTTATTTGATGTCACTTTAGGGGCAGCCAACTTGCTGGTGGTGGACGAGGCCAATCGCTGGTTGTTTGAGTTGGCGCGCCGACGTCGCCAGGTATTGCGAGAGTACATCCGACGTTATTACTGGCTGGATCTGGATGCGCTCAATCGCATCTATCGGTTCAATACCGAGATGTTCGGGCATGATATCGACAATGTATTTAACATCTACCCGGAAAGCATCCCGGCTTGGGTAGTGGACTGGATTCCTGATAAGGCGGGGTATTTTGTTGGCAACCTTGGGCCGGGCCGTATTGATTTTCGCTTCTTCAGTCAAGGCAACTTGCTGGCGATCCTGTTTGGGCTGGCGGACCTCACCCAGGCTAGCCAGATTATGCGAACCTTTGAACAGCGCTGGGATAATCTGATCGGGCTGATGCCGGTCAAGATCGTCTATCCGGCGATCAAGAACCACGAATGGAGGCTAATGACCGGCTCTGATCCTAAAAACACGCCCTGGTCTTATCACAATGGCGGTCACTGGCCAGTACTGATCTGGCCATTTGTGGCTGCAGCATTGCGCGCGGATCGGCGTGATTTGGCGGTGCGAGCAGTAGCCGAGATGGAAAAGCGGGCGAAGAAAGATGCTTGGGCCGAGTACTACGATGGGCGACACGGCAGGTTGATTGGCCGCCGTGCCAACCTGTATCAGGTATGGAGTGCCACAGGTTATATCCTGGCCATCAAGTTGCTGGAGAACCCGGATAACCTGAAGAAGCTGGGTTTGATTGAAGATGATGACAATGGGCAGTAAATCAGAGCGGGGTTTGTATCTGGTCCTGATTAGTGTCCATGGACTGATCAGGGGGCATGACCTGGAACTGGGAAGGGACTCCGACACCGGCGGCCAAACGCTGTATGTGGTGGAGTTGGCTCGCGCACTGGCGAAAATGCCTGAAGTGGCGCGGGTAGATCTAATGACCCGGCGAATTATTGATCCGGCGGTGTCACCAGATTATGCCGAGCCAGAAGAGGACCTTGGCCATGGTGCACGCATCGTGCGGATTGAGGCCGGCCCGCGGGAGTACCTGCGCAAGGAAATGCTCTGGGACCATCTCAACTGCTTTGTTGACGGAGCGTTGAACTACATCCATCAGACTGGCCTGTCCCCGGCACTAATTCATAGCCATTATGCCGATGCCGGCTATGTTGGAGCACGCTTGGCGCATAACTTGGGTGTGCCGCTGATTTTTACTGGACACTCGTTGGGGCGAGTTAAGCGCCGTCGCTTGCTGGCCAAGGGAGAGACGGCCCAAAACATCGAAAAGACTTATGCCATTTCTCGACGTATTATGGCCGAGGAGGAAGCACTGGCCAGTGCGGCGAGGGTGATTGCCAGTACCCGGCACGAAGTCGAGGAGCAGTATGGCTTGTATGACTTCTCTCGTGAGGAAAAAATGGTCGTCATTCCGCCGGGAATCGACCTAAGCCGTTTTTACCCCCCGAAGCCCGACGCGGCACCCCCACCGATTGTTAAGGAGCTCAATCGGTTCCTACGTGAGCCGGACAAGCCCATTATACTGGCTCTTTCACGGCCGGATGAGCGCAAGAATATTGCCACCCTCGTTAAGGCATATGGCGAAAATGCCGATCTGCGTGAAGCCGCCAATTTGGTAATTGTCGCCGGTAACCGCGATGACATCCGCAATATGGAAGCCGGCCCTCGTAAGGTGTTGACCGACCTGTTGCTGCTAATCGACGCCTATGACCTGTATGGCAAGGTGGCTTATCCGCGCAAACACCGACCCGATGATGTGCCGGATCTTTACCGTTGGGTAACTCAGAGCCACGGCGTATTTATCAATCCAGCACTGACCGAACCTTTCGGGCTGACGCTAATTGAGGCGGCCGCCTGCGGGGCCCCGATCTTAGCCACTGAAGACGGCGGTCCACGTGACATCATTGCTACCTGTAATAATGGCGAGCTGATCGATCCGCTTGATGCTGCGGCCATGGGCGATCGATTACTAGACGCGATCCGTAACCGGGAAAAATGGCAGACTTGGTCTCGCAATGGTATTGAAGGCGTACGCAAGCATTATTCCTGGGAAACCCATGCGCGTCGCTATCTGGAAGAGATCAAGCCGCTGCTGACCGATCAGGTCTATGTAGCGCCAAGACCAAGCGTGCCGGATCACGCCCTCAAACGTACCGACTGTGCCCTGATCGCCGATCTGGGTGCGCTCTGCGATCCGGCCTGTCGGTCGGATAGTCCCGAGCGAGCGGCACTGGATGAGTTGCTTGAGGTATTGCGCACCAACCGCCGCCGTGTTGGGTTTGGTATCTCCACCGATATGACGCGTACCGAGGCCCTGGCTCGTCTGAAGAAGCTGGGAATTCCCGTGCCGGATGTGCTTTTTTCCCGTAGTGGCACCCAGATTCACTACGGCCCGCGACTATCGCAGGACCAAGCTTGGAGTAAGCATATCGCTTATGGCTGGTTACCGGATCAGGTCAATGCAGTGCTCCAAAACACGCCGGGGCTGGCCTTATTACCTCGAGCCATGCAAGGGATGTACAGCAGTTGTGCGCGCATTGTTGACCCCAGTGTTTTCGAGGGGGTGGAGGCGCTGGTCAAGCGGTTTCACGAGGCCGATTTGAGCGTTCATGTACAGCTCAATACAGACAGCAATCTGGTTGTTTTACCAGTGCGTGCATCTAAGGGTTTTGCACTGCGGTTCTTTGCTGCTCAGTGGGATATTCCTCTGGAACGCATTTTGGTGGCTGGGGCGGTTGCCACCGATGAGAGCATGCTGCGTGGTAACCCGCTTGGCGCGGTTGTGGTACCTAATGGCGAGGCTATTTTTCCCAATCTTGTATCGCTGGAACGGGTGATCTTCACCAAGCATTACTATGCCGCTGGTATCCTTGAGGCCATGGAGTACTACGATTTTCTGGGCGCCTGCCGGTTACCAGAAGAGCATAGTTGGGCTGGAGAGAGTGCATGAAAATTCGTACTAGTGATCCGTGTGAGGAACGCCCGATCCTGCTCTGCTGCGATCTGGATCGGACCTTGATTCCTAACGGGGCTGAGCCAGAGTCGGAGTTGGCCCGCCCGCGGCTTAGAGCTCTTTGTTCTCGGCCCGAAGTGCATCTGGTCTTTGTAACGGGTCGCGACTTGCAAATGGCGCTGGATGCGATCATCGAGTGGTCGCTGCCAGTGCCGGAATTCATTATTGGAGATGTCGGGACCACCATCTACGCGCGCAGGAATGGCAACGACTGGCAGCATTGGGACGCTTGGACGGCGGAAATCGCGCCGGACTGGAACGGCCTTTATCACAATGATCTGGCTGCGCTGTTTGACGATATCACGGCGCTGGAAAAGCAGGAGGTCGCCAAGCAGGGTACTTTCAAACTTAGTTACTACGTTGATCTGTCCTTAAATCGCGAAGTTCTTTTGGCCGAGTTACAGCACAGGCTATGGGCCAATGGCGTGAATGCGAGCCTGATCTGGTCGGTGGATGAGGAGGCGAATATCGGTCTGCTTGATATTCTGCCCGCCCGGGCCACCAAGCTGCACGCCATTGAGTTCCTAATGAGTGTGCAGCATTACGATATTGAACACACGCTGTTCTGTGGCGATTCTGGCAATGATCTGATGGTGCTGGTTAGCCCCATCCACGCTGTGTTGGTGAAAAATGCTCATCCGGAAGTCAAGGAAGAGGCGCAGCGGCTAGTGGCAGCAGCTGGATTGGAAAAGACCCTCTATATCGCCCAGGGCGGTTTTCTCGGCATGAACGGTAACTATTCAGCCGGCGTACTGGAGGGGGTGGCTCACTACCTGCCGGTAACTCTTAAGTGGATGCAGCTGTAAACCACCACGTTTACGTCGGTGGGACGATTAATCAAACCAAACCTTGCGTGGATGGTTTTAATTTCGGGCCGCTTTAGGCAGGCTGGGTAATATTTATCTCAGCCTTGAGAGTTGAGGATCGGTCGGTTGCATTGCAGCCCTCTGGAATCAGTGGGTGCAGGCCGAGCTTATCGAATAGCTGGGCGTCAGCATCGGTGTTGCGGTTGTCGGTGGTCAGCAGCCGTTCGCCATAAAAGATCGAATTGGCGCCGGCAAAGAAGCACCAAGCCTGGGTCACATCGTCCATACCACTGCGCCCGGCTGAGAGTCGCACATGGGACTTGGGCATGATAATGCGGGCTACCGCCACGGTGCGGATGAACTCAATCGGATCCAGTGCCGGTGCGTCCTCAAGAGGCGTGCCGCCGATCTTGACCAGCATATTCAGCGGTACCGATTCGGGATGGCGAGGCAGGTTCGCCAAACTGCGCAGAAAGGAGGCTCGATCTTCGCGCGATTCGCCCATGCCGAGGATGCCGCCCGAGCACACCTTGATTCCAGAATCGCGCACATGCTGTAAGGTATTGAGGCGATCTTCGAAGCAGTGGGTGGTGACCACTTTGTCGTAGTACTCAGGTGAGGTGTCGATATTGTGGTTGTAATAGTCCAAGCCAGCTTCCTTGAGCCTCTGGGCTTGTTGGCGGGTCAGCATGCCAAGGGTTACACAGACCTCCATGCCGAGGGCCTTGACCTCGCGTATCATCTCAATGACGCGATCAAGCTGCTTGTCGGTGGGATTGCGCCAGGCCGCTCCCATACAGAAACGGGTGGCGCCCTTGTCTCGTGCCGCTTTGGCCGAAGCTACCACTTCTTCCAACGGCATTAACCGTTCGCGTTTTACGCCGGTTTTGTAGCGGGCGCTTTGTGAGCAATAGGCGCAGTCTTCGGGACAGGCGCCGGTCTTAATCGACAACAAAGTGCTGACTTGCACGGCATTGGGATCGAAGTTAGCTCTATGAATAGTGTGTGCCTCGAAGACCAGGTCGTTGAACGGTTTTTCAAACAGTGCCAAGACCTCGGCCTGTGTCCAGTCATGTCGCAACATAGTCAGTGTCTCTGCATCATCTTTAGAAAAGTCGGTCGAGCTCGACCCGCAGTCTATCCAAGTATTCTTGTCGATTCAGTAAAGTTCATAAAAGCCCTAAGAGACGAGGATCAGCGCGCCGATTATCCAGGTGCCGATAACGTAACGGATGTCAACCTAGAGGAATTGGCAAAGATCAACGGAATGCCGGTCATGCCTTAAAGTCGGTAAGCCATTGTGCAGGTTTTATCACCCACCTTAGAGCTCGGGTGGTGACGATTCAGCGCGTAGATCAGCATTGACATACCTGTCCAGAAGATCATCAGCGGCAGTAACAGGATCAGGGAGATTAGGGTGCCATAGTTACACCACTTGGCCGCACGACGTGTCTGATTACCCGTGACAACTTTTGGCCTATCTTTGGTAATAGCAGTTTCGGACATGGTTTAGATTCCGAGGCTGATACAGCCGCCATGCTTCTGGTACCTGCGGCAGTTCATGGATGTTTTTAATATGGAAATATTATCCAGTATAACCAAAACCTTGCTATGTGCCCCATGTGCGCTCTGTGGTCATCGGGCGGATCCGTCGATTGGTTTGTGCGCAGCCTGTTTCGAAGCCTTGCCCAGGGTTGGGCTGAGTTGTCATATTTGTGGCATACCACTGTCTTCGGTCGATCCCCTGCAGACTGCTATTTGCGGGGAGTGCTTAAAACGCCCTCCACCATTTGCGCGAACTATAGCGCCATTGCGTTTCGAATCCGGCGTGCGTCATCTAATTCACAGGCTGAAATTCTCGGCCGATTTTGCTGCGGCCCGGCCACTGGCGCGGGTGATGGCGAATGCGGTCGCCGCCGACGTGAGCCGGGATGACCTACCCGAGCTGTTGCTGCCGGTACCACTCCATCCATCAAGGCTGCGTGAGCGGGGCTACAATCAGGCAGGCGAACTGGCCAGCCGGCTTGGCAAGCTGCTGGGGATACCGGTGGGGCATAGCCATGGTGAACGGTTGCGCTATACCGTTGAGCAAAGTGGGCTGGATGCCGCCACCAGGCGGCGTAATATCCGCGGTGCCTTCGTGTTTGTCAAGCAACTGCCGCCGCACGTCGCCATTGTGGATGATGTCATGACGACTGGCAGCACAGTGCGAGAAGTAGCCCGAGTGGCGCTGCGGGCTGGCGCGAAGCATATCGAAGTCTGGTGTGCGGCAAGGGCAGGACGCTAAGTGCTGGTGCTTATGGCTTTTTAACTGCCCATTCATTGCAAGCCGTCAGGGCTTCGTACATAATACGGCGCTTTGCGCCAGACCAGAGATGGCCAAGAGCGCTTTTACCGCATTATTAGATTTGCAGCAAATCAGGTAAGTACCGATGAAAAAAGGCATTCATCCCGAATATCGTCCGGTAGTGTTTCAGGATCTAGCCAGTGACTTTGCCATCCTGACTCGGTCCACCGTTAAGACTAAGGAAACTATTGTATGGGAAGATGGCAACGAGTACCCGTTAGTTAAGGTGGAGATTTCCTCTAAGAGCCATCCATTCTTCACCGGCAAGCGTGTGGAGGTCAGCACGGCCAAGCAGGTTGACAAGTTCCGTAACCGTTACGGTACCAGGAAATAAGGCGGAAGGTTGTTCACCATGCTGTACAAGCGAATCAAAAGGGCATCAAAAAGTGCCCTTTTGTTTTTGTTCCTCTCCTGGGATCTGACGCCCGGAGTAGCCCAAGGCGAGCCCTGCCCGATTCAGCGCGAAGATCAGCGAGCAGTGGTCAGTTATGTTTACGATGGAGATACTGTACGGCTGGATAGTGGCGAGCGTGTACGTATAGTGGGTATCGATGCGCCGGAACTGGGACGTGACGGACAACCGCATGAGCCTTATGCTGTCGAGAGTCGGGATGCGCTGCGTGCCTTGCTAGCCAGGTCGAAAAATCATGTGATCCTCCAATACGGTAATGAGCGTCGCGACCGCCATGGACGTCTGCTTGCCTATTTGTTCCTTCCGGACGGTACGAATGTTCAGCGTGTGCTGCTCGAACAGGGGCTGGTTATGCAGGTGCATGTAGCCCCTAATACCGAGTTCGCTGATTGCCTGGCGCCGATCGAACAGACAGCCAAGCTGGCCCGAGTCGGTATTTGGTCGCTGCCCGAGTATGAGCCGGGGCTGGATTCCCGGTCGATCCCGGCCGATACTCGAGGTGCGGTCATTGTGCGGGGACGGGTCGAGCGTGTAGGACGCAGCCGCCACGCCGTCTGGGTGAACTTAGAAGGCCGGGTGGCCTTGCGGATCAACCGTGAGGATGCGGCGCGGTTTGGTGATTTGGATGCGCTGGAAGGGCGGCTGGTTCGCGCCCGGGGCTGGTTGGTTGCCGATAACAGTCGTTATCAGGACTGGCGCATGAACCTGTCCAGCCCGCATTCTCTTGAAGTGCTGGACTGAAGGGCAGGGTCCTTCTGTCACAATAAATTCAATCGATTATCACTGCCCTGTCATTCGGGCAGCTTAGGTTTCAAAACATGGAACCTGTGAAGCTGCCACGTGTTTGTCAGTCTCGTTACTGAAACCTTTCCGCCAGACATTAATGGGGTGTCTACCACGCTGGAGCGCTTACATGGCGCCATGCTGGGCAATGGGCACCGTTGCCAGGTGATCTGTGCGCGTGGCGGGAGCCCGCGCGAGTTACAGGATGGCTTCGAGGTGCCCAGCCTCAGTTTGCCGTTCTATCCCGACGTTCGCCTCGGCTTACCGGTGAAAAAGCGCCTGGAGGCGATTTGGCGGGACGAACTGCCTGATATTGTTCATATCGCTACCGAAGGCCCGCTTGGCTGGGCCGCACAGCGAGTGGCCAGCCGCCTGGGCCTTCCGGTTAGTTCCAGCCTGCACACCAATTTCCATACCTACGCGTCACATTATCACGCCAGCTGGCTGGCGCGCCCAGTCATGCGCTATCTGCGCGACTTCCACAACCGCACGGCCCTGACTTTCATCCCAACCGCCGAACAGGCCAGGTCACTGGCTGAGCTGGGATTCAAGCGGCTAAAGGTGATGGGGCGGGGTGTAGATGCGCGTCTGTTCTCGCCTGATCGCCGCTGTGAGCGGCTGCGTGCTGAATGGGGGGCGAAGGAAGACACGCCTGTGGTGCTTTTTGTCGGGCGACTGGCAGCCGAAAAGAATCTTACCCTTCTGATGGAATGCTTTGAAGCCATGCGGGCCACACGGCCGGACTGCTGTTTTGTCGTGGTGGGGGACGGTCCAGAGCGCAAGCGTCTAGAAGCCCGTCTGCCAGGCGTCGTGTTTGCTGGTATGCGCCGGGACGAGGAGCTGGCGCGCTACTATGCGAGCGCCGACTGGTTCATATTTCCAAGCAAGACTGAGACTTTCGGGAATGTATTGCTGGAGGCCATGGCCAGTGGATTGCCCTCACTCAGCTTCAACTATGCGGCTGGCGCCCAGCTGGTGCGCGAGGGCGAGAACGGCTACCTGATCGAGCTGGGCGAGGATGAGCAGTTTGTGCTAAGGGCAAGGGAGCTGGTTTCGGAGTTAGGCATACCTAGTAAGGCTATGCGCATGCGCGCTCGTGAGACCGCCATGGCCCATGACTGGCAGGCAATACAGTCTACCTTTGAGCAAACGCTGGCCCAGGTCGTGGATGACTGGAGGCTGCGGCAACTAGGAGAATTTTATGAGTCTTGAGCGTGCTCCAATTTGGCTACATCGTTACTTAAGTTGGGAGCAATCCTTGATGCGGTTGAGCAATCGCCTCCATGACCGCAAGAACTGGCGGGTATTCTTTGCCGCTTGTAGTCGGCTGGGCGATGGAGTGGCTTGGTACGTGCTCATCGCGCTAATGGTGCTGATATACGGTAAAGAAGCGCTTTGGCCGATGGCATGGCTACTGGCCAGTGCTGGGGTTGGCGTGCTGGTTTACATAGTGATCAAGCGCATGACCGCCAGGCCACGCCCTCTACACGCCCATCAGGGACTAAAGGTTAGCGTCGCGCCGCTGGACCAGTATAGCTTTCCCTCCGGGCATACCTTGCATGCGGTGAATTTCGCGATCCAGTTATCTGTTTTCGCGCCTCCGCTTATGTGGTTGCTCCTGCCGTTCGCGATGGCGATCGCCATTTCCCGACTGGTGCTGGGGTTGCATTATCTCTCCGATGTACTTGCTGGCGCATTGCTGGGCGGGATGATTGCGTTGCTTGCCCTGTACCTACAGGGCATGTGATGGATGTATCCGATTCATAACGGTACCTTTACGTTCGTCATTCTTGAAGGCCAGCAGTTGTCACTCTATCACGTTGGCATTGTGTCCATTGAGTGAAAGATAGAGCCATGACTGATCTTGCTAGCTCCAAGACAGCCTATATAGACGGCCTGATGATAATCATGACTCTAATTCCTGCTCGGTAAGCAGCGATCAGCAGGTTAATGACTGGGTTCTTCGGCTAGAGAGAATTGATAGCAAAGAGGCTGTAAACTTATTTCTGAATCCGTGGACTATCCCTAGCGATTAAGCATAACGCATTGAATATAAGCGGGAATATCGTCCATCACTCATTCACCCCATTAGCCCATGCCCCGCTTTGAAGTTCGTCAATCATCGCGTCTGGATTGAACCTCCCGGTCTGGCGCTGCTCGGCCTGACGGGCACCATCGGGTGCGTCATCCGGCCAAGCGTCGGCAGCTCAAGACTGTGCTGCAGAAGATTATGTACCGCGTTGCGCGGGTTATCGAACACGCCCGGCGCATGCCCTGGATTTCGATCGCGGTGTCGTCGCCCATATGCGCCTCTTTATTCACCTGCAGGTACCGCCTCCATAAGGCCGCCAAGCTGTTATCACAGGCTGCAAGTTTCGCAACCGAGTGCTTGGAGGGTGCGCTCGCGCGCGGTGCATGAAAATACACCCCGAACTGGCAAAATGGCACAAGGCGCACCAAAATCGATACCAAAGCCGGTCTTCGCTGCCGAAAAATCGGGCACCCCCGCTACGCGCAAGCGGCTGGATAAGGTTGATGCACATAGAAAATGACTAAGCTCAATTCAGGTTCACGGATTCAGGACCTATTTAGGTTGGGTGAAAATGATGCGGGATCTGCGCATTTTGCCGAAAATCCGGGATAGTTGGAGCTACCTGTATGTTGAACATGCGCGCCTCGATCAAGAAAACTGCGGTATATGCATCCATGATGCTCGAGGGCGTGTATACGTACCTTGTGCCTCCCTGTCCCTACTGATGCTCGGACCGGGTACGTCTGTAACGCACGCTGCGATTGCAACAATGGCTGAAGCCGGCTGCTTGGTGGCGTGGGTCGGCGAACAGGGCATTCGCTTGTACGCCCAAGGCTTGGGCGAGACGCGAAGTGCGGCCAACCTCTTGCGCCAAGCCGCTTTATGGGCGAACCCCGCAGAGCGAATGCAAGTAGTTCGTCGGATGTACGAGATGCGATTCCGCGAACCGATTCCATCAGAATTAACCTTGCGCCAGGTGCGCGGTAAGAAGGCCGGCGTGTACGCGCCGCGTACGCTGCTGCCAGCAGGAAGTTTGGGATTGAATGGACAGGTCGCCAATACAAGCGTAGCGACTGGGACCAAGCAGATCCGGTGAATCGTGCCCTCTCCGCAGCCAATGCGTGTTTGTACGGGGTGTGCCATGCGGCCATCGTGTCGCTGGGTTACTCGCCAGCCATTGGATTCATTCACACGGGAAAGATGTTGAGTTTCGTGTACGATGTTGCAGATCTTTACAAGGTTGACCTGATTGTCCCGCTGGCTTTCGAAGAGGCTGCCAGGGGAGACCACAATAACCTTGAGACGAGGGTACGGCATCGCTGCCGGGATGTTTTCTATGAGCAGCGCCTCCTCAAGCGCATCGTCAGTGACCTCGAAGATCTCTTTGGTCCGGTCGTGGAACCCGGCGAAACGGCTGCCGATAAGGACATGGCCCTCCCCGGTCAATTGTGGGATCCAGAGGGAAACGTGAACGGAGGACGCAATTTCGGGGAAACTGCTTAATGGTCGTGCTCATCGTCGAATCAGCACCGCCGTCACTGAGGGGCGAACTGTCCAAGTGGATGCTGGAGATAAGAGCCGGGGTTTACGTCGGGACCATTTCTGGTGCCGTTCGCGACTTGCTTTGGGAAAAGGCGTGTGCGCAAGTTGATGACGGTGGCTGCATCATGATTCATTCCGCCGCCAATGAACAAGGGTTTGTCATTCGCTCATGGGGGATACGAGCCGGGTTGTGGAGGAGTGGGAAGGCCTCTTCTTAGTACGACGCCTTCCGGCCCGGCAGTGGAAGCGGTGCAGGAAGCACCGCTGGTGATGCGCCTATGGGCGAAGACCAACCCCTTTCAACCTTTGCCGTGTCACCTGGTTGATGTGGGCTATGTCGCTTTAGAGTTGCTCAAGACGAATGCGTTCAGGATGGTGAAACGCCGGTTTGCCGAAGCGACGGCTTGCCCTGTCGACGCGGTCGATAGCTGGATCGGTTATCTGGTGGCGCTCCACGACTGGGGCAAATGCTGGAGGAATTTTCAGGGACGCGCGCCCGCAAAGCTAGGCGAATCGCTCTTGAGTGCCGGACTTAACTTGAACGTCGAAGAACAGGAAAAGAGCATTCGTCATGAAGTCATCAGTCGTTTGTGGGTGGAGGAGCACCTCGAATCCTGGGCTGGTTGGACACGTCGTGCCGCCCGCACCGTCGGTGCGGCCATCGCCGCGCATCATGGCCGACTCGGTCAGGATCTGCCCCAGCTGTTCGAGTTTGATGGACGAGACAAATGGGAGGTCCTCCGGACAGAAGTGGAGGAGATGGTTCGCGCGGTATTCCGCCCTGAACCGTGGCGAGCCGACTTTGTTCATCACAGCGTTGCAGGAATGTTGCTGGCGGGACTAATCGTATGGGCTGATTGGATTGCCAGCAACGAACAGTTGTTCCCTTTGCGGTGGAATGGCGAAGGATGGCTTGACTACATCGACCTTAGCCGGATTGCGGCGAGACAGGCGGTGCAGCGATTGGGCCTGGGTGAAGAGAACCCCTGGCAACTGTCGCGCACCTTCGCCGAGACGTGGCCGAATCTCCAGAATCCGCGCCCAATCCAATTGGCTATGGAAGATCTGGTGCAGACTGACGCCGGTACTGAAGCTGGGCTCGTTATTATCGAAGCGCCGATGGGAGAAGGAAAATCTGAAGCGGCGCTCTACCTGGCCACCCGGTGGATACAAGACGGCGGTGGACTGTACGTCGCTCTTCCCACCGCGGCTACATCTAACCAAATGTTTGACAGAGTAAGGCGCTTTTTGAAGCAGCATGACGCAGGAGGAGCGGCGGCGCTACAGCTTGTCCATGGGGCCAGCTGGCTCGTAGACGACACAAGTTTCGAGGTGGTGCCCGAAATTTACGATGAAGATGACGATGCGGACGGACAGGTCGCATCGGAGTGGTTTCGTCCTCGCAAACGCAGCTTATTAGCGACCTATGGTGTCGGCACCATTGACCAAGCACTCATGGCCGTCCTGCATGTAAAACACGGTTTTTTGCGGCTCCTTGGCCTGGTTGGCAAAGTCCTGATCGTCGATGAAGTGCACGCGTACGACGCATATATGAGCGAAATGCTCACCTTACTTCTCAGTTGGTGCCGGGCGCTGGGTATTCGCGTTATACTGCTGTCTGCAACACTGCCACGAAGCCGGCGAGAGGCTTTGATTGCCGCGTACTCCGGGTGTGAGCGATCGGCTGATTCGTCCGACGGGTTCTCCACACCATATCCCCTCGTAACCGTAGTGAAACCCAGTGGTGAGGTTGTCGAGCGGAGTGTGGAGCCCGGGAAACGCCGGGCACATGTTCAAATCCTGCATCACGAAGGCATGTTGGGCGATGCGCAGGCTGTCGCAAAGCTGGCGGTGGAACGGCTTGGCAATGAGGGTTGCCTGTGCGTTATCGCAAACACAGTTGGTTTAGCACAGGCTATTTTCGAGGAACTCAAGCGGATCGCACCGGACGTCCCGAAGCTCCTGCTCCACAGCCGCTTCCTGGCTCGGGATAGACAACGGATTGAGAAAAAAAGCACTTGAATGGTTCGATAGCCGCAGCCTGCTGCCTTCTACCGACCCGCGCCGGACAGAACGACCCAAACGGGCCATCCTGGTTGCCACACAGGTCGTCGAACAGTCACTCGACCTTGACTTTGACGAGATGATCACTGAAATCGCTCCCATCGACCTCCTGTTGCAGAGAAGTGGGAGATTGCACCGCCACCAACGTCCGGAGCGACCCCGAACACAAGCGGCCCTGCACATCCTTCTGCCCGAATCCGGCAGTTTTGATTTTGGTAAGACGGGCTCGGTGTACGCTCCATATATCCTGACACGAACACGGCTTTCATTGGGTGATAGCTGGACGCTGCCGGACGACATGCGCGCGCTGGTCGAATCGGTGTATGGTCCTGAGTCCTCGAATCTCTCGGCAAACGTACGGGAACAGTTGGCGACAACCCGCCAGCTATGGGATGAGCAGGAGACGGCTCTCTGTCACAAGGCCGCTGTTTACCTGATTCCTGGACCTTATCCAAGGGCGTTTCAGTTGGACCGGGCTGCAAGGGTGCTCTTTGAGGATGACGAAAGCCTACAGAGTTATTTCTCGGCTCGGACGAGGCATGGCCATCACACGGCACTGGTCCTTATCGTCGATAGGGTGGACTGGGAGGCTGTCTCACACTCTGCGCGGGCGCCGTCCCGTCGAGTGCTGCAACAGCTGATGCTGCAAACGGTGAATCTGCCCCGATGGTGGCTCCGTGACATCGAGGCTGAAGACGGGTTCGATCCGCCGATGAAGACGCTCGTGGAACAGGAGGACGTGGCCCGTGGCAACGTTTAACGTGCTGACGGAAACATGGTTAACCGCTGTTGATTTCGACGGTCGGGAACGGGAGTACAGCCTGCTCGAATTGTTGGCGAAAGCCCACCAACTCCGGGCTATCGTGGACCCTTCCCCGCCGATTCAGTTTGGTTTGTACCGTTTTGCCATCACCTTTGTGCAAGATGCCCTACGACTCGTTGAGTTTGAAGACCTGGAGGATGCACTGACGGAGGGTCAGTTCCATCGGGAGACGTTTAAGCGGTATGCAGAAACAGTGGGGTGGCAACGGTTCGACTTATTCGATGCGGACACCCCTTTTATGCAGACGCGGCCCGTTCCAGGCGATGCACAAAACGCAAAATCCGTTGTCGAACTCTTTTACCATCTACCAACCGGTACGAACGTCGTTCACTTTTTCCATATGCAGGAGCATGAACATGCGGTCGCACCGCCCGTTGCAGCGAGGGCGTTGTGCTCAATCGCGCCGTTCATGACGTCCGGCGGTGCCGGGTACTCCCCTTCCATCAACGGCACGCCACCATGGTATGTACTGGCGGTAGGAAGAAATCTGTTTGAAACGCTTTTGCTCAATTGTTGCGTCATGCCGATCTCGGGCTTGGATCATACCACGCCTTCAATTTGGGCAAGGGATGACTCCTTTACACCACGGGCGGAGAAAGGAGTTCGGTCGCTTGGCGAGGGGTTTACATGGCAGCCGCGTCAGGTGCGGTTGTTGCCGTCGGAAGGCGGGACCTGCACGTATACGGGCCGGCCTTCACCCGTGCTGATTCGACAAATCGTTTGGGGCCCCGGACATAAATTTGGTGGGCAAGACCAATGGCTGGATCCCCACGTCGCTTATATCCACGATGACAAGCGTGGGACTTTACCCTTGCGGCCGCGCGCAGATCGGCCGCTGTGGCGGGACTATGGTCCCTTGTTCTTGTTGCGTCACGCGCAAGGGAGCGGACACAGGTCCTCGAGGCCACTGATTGTGACGCAACTCGCACGGTTGAAAGAAGAGCGTATCATTCCGCGGGAGACGGCTGAACAGTTTGAGGTCTATGGCATGCGGGTCGACAAGGCCAAGGTGTTCGAATGGCAATATGAGCGCCTGCCATTGCGCACCGCCCTCTTGCAAAACCCAGAAGCCGGTTTGCAGGTGCAGCATGCCCTCGATATGGCCGAGAAAGTCGCTAAAAGTCTCGAGGTCGCCGTCAGGCAGCACGCTCCACGGGATGGTGGTGGAAACCCGCGCGCTTTAAACGGGATCTTCCATCACGTTAGCTGGCAGTTTTGGACGCTCTTGCACGAGTTCTTTGAGGCTGAGTACCTGGAGAAGTTGGCTATACAGACGCCAGGGGATGAACATGCGCGCTTGAGTTTGCTGGATGCCTGGAAAGCTGCGCTGCGCAGCATAGGCTGGCAATGTCTCGATGAAGCCTCCCAGCTTGTGGGGACTAGTGCAGAAGCATTGCGGAGGCAAGTGCTGGCGAGGAACGCCTTTGCCAGAAACTTGGCCATTGCCTTAGGCGACGTGTCTGCGAAAGAGGGACGAAAAGGGATGAAGCGAAGATGAAAACCAGTGTACAGATGTATTCGGACACCGTGAAGCGATTTATAGAATCCTTGGAAGAACTGGCTCGAAGCGAGTCTCGGGGTGAATTGGCTGTGTTGCGTCGCAATGCTGGCGAGAGTTTAGGCACGTCTCGTGGAGCAATCGGACTATTTTATCGCCTACTGCCTGCCCGGTTTGGCGACCGGGAAGAGATCTTCTTCTTGGTGGCGACGCTATTTCCATGGAATAGGATAGAGGCGTCCGAAGGGAACTTTGGTCAGTCCATGGCCCGTCTGCGTGCCAAGACGGATAGCACTGCACTGGACCGGCGCATGACCATCTTGCTGGACGCAGACTTTGCCAGGTCGGACAATGGAACCATCAGGCCAGGAGAATTGGGATTTCGCCTCCGGCAGGCGGTCAAACTTCTGGCCAGTCAGGAAATAGGTGTCGATTGGCGCCGTTTACTTGTCGATCTTTTGAACTGGTCACACCCGGACCGGTGGGTACAACGCGAGTGGGCCCGAGCCTATTTCGGGTTATCTGCGGGTGAGCTGCCCAAAAAGAATTGACGCAAGGAGATCGTATAAATGTTAATGGAAATCCACATATTGCAAAACCATGCCCCCAGCAACTTGAACCGCGATGATACAGGGAGTCCCAAGGACGCGATATTCGGTGGCGTTCGGCGATCAAGGATTTCTAGTCAAGCGCTCAAACGAGCCATTCGGCGCTCGCCCGTGTTTCAGGACGCCTTGCGAGACGCAGGGTTGGCGATGCGGACCCGTCAATTGCCGCAGAAGGTAAGAGAAATCTTGCTGCAGCGCGGCCTATCAGAAGAAATGGCCGACATCGGGGCACAGAAAGCGTCGGGGTTTGGTACGAAAGATGGCAAGGAACAGAAAGTCGATGCAGAGCGCAACCATGTCGAAACGGCGCAGATCATGTATCTGACGCCCCAGGACATGGAGGCAGTCGCTGAGGTCATTTACACTGCCGCCGTGGAGGCGAAGACGGCCGATCACTTTCGCAAGGTTTCCGTGAAAGAACTGCAAGCCAAGGCAAGAGATAATTGGCGCCCCATCACGCCAGACGTGGCCCTTTTCGGCCGCATGATTACTTCGGATGCGTTTCGGGATGTGGAGTCGGCGCTGCAAACCGCCCACGCCATTTCAACGCATCGAATGGAACACGAATTCGACTACTACACGGCCGTGGACGACCTGCTCGATCCATCAACCTCCGAGGATGACAAGGGCGCCGCCATGATTGGTGACGTGGAGTTTACCTCCGCGTGCTATTACAAGTACTTTGGGCTGGACCTCGATGGGTTCGTTGATAACCTTGTGGGTGGACGCGGGGACATCAGTCCTGAGGAAAGGGCTAAAGCGGTAGAGATGGCTCAGGTGACCGCCTTGGCGTTTCTTGAGGCAGCTATCTTTAGTATCCCCTCGGAAAGCAGAACAGCTTTGCTGCCCACCAGCTTCCTGACGCCATTTTGGTTGAGGTCTGTGAGCGCAAGGTGCCGGTAAGCTATGCCAATGCTTTTGTCAAGCCGGTTCAGCCGCGAAGTGGCGAAGATCTCGTCACCCTGTCCATCGAAGCCCTCAAAGCTCATGTAGAACTCCTTACGAAAAAATTCTCTCTACGCCGTGTCGGCCGATTCTGGTTCTCCACCCGGGATATCCAGATTGAGGGGACGCGGGCTTGTGAGGCAATCGATGAGCTGTTGGCCCAACTTAAGTCAGTTCTTCGGAGTGGAATGAGCGTTGGCTAAGGTTCTTTTGATGTATCTCGAGTCACCGCTGCAATCGTGGGGATTGCGTTCCCGTTGGGACGTGCGCGATTCGGGAGATGAGCCGTCCAAATCCGGGGTCATCGGATTGTTGGGATGTGCACTGGGGTATGGAGTAGGTGACCCCTACCTACAAGAGTTGGACAAGTCCCTGCGCATGGGGGTACGGGTCGAACGAGCGGGGCGAAAAATAACTGATTATCACACCGTTACAGGTATTATGCGAACAGCAGACGGCGGACTTAAGGGGAGCGACCAGGATCCAAACACCATCGTTTCACCGCGCACGTATCTACAAGACGCTGCGTTTCTTGTGGCTTTAGAAGGAGACACCTCGGTGTTGCATAGCTGTGCCGAGGCGCTGCAGAACCCGCGCTGGCCAGTCTACTTGGGTCGGAAGGCCTGCGTCCCCAGTCGGCCGGTCTTTCAGGAATTGACCGATGCATACGCGAATATGCACGACGCGTTGCGGCGGTATCCGTGGCTTCAAAGGTCCCCACATGACAAGCCACCGGAGCGCCTACGGTGTGTTCTCGAGGACGATGCCGGAGGGCATATTCGCTCTGACAAGATTCGTGTCAACCGAGCCCGCATGTATCAAAACAGGCTGGTGCGTATCGATTGGGTGCCATGCCCCCGGGTCGTACCGGCTTGGGCTACTGACCCACAGCCTCTTGGAGCTGAGGAGAGTTAGCGGTGTACTTGTCCCGTCTGAAGCTGAATCCACTGTCCCGCGAGGTGGTGCGGGACATCGCGGATGTTTCACACCTGCACCGGACCGTCATGCGTGCTTTCCCAAAAGCGCCAGCCGACGAGAATCCCCGGGCGTTATACAAGGTGCTCTACCGTCTCGAAATGAGTTATCGCACCGGGATGGTTGCGCTTTATGTTCAATCGAGGGTGCAGCCGGCTTGGTCCGCTTTGCCGGACGGGTACGTCGCAGAGAATGGCGTGCCCGAAATCGATGTCAAACGGGTGGACCACTTGTACGAGAGGATTGAACAAGGGCGGCGCCTGCGGTTTCGGCTCCGCGCCAATCCGACCAGGAAAATCGATACCAAGACAAGGGAGGAGGGGGTGCGACGTCACGGTCGTCGCGTGCCCGTGCGTGGAGAGCAGGCGCAGTGCGAATGGCTTCAAAGGAAGGGGAAACAACACGGATTTGCGGTTGTGAAAGTTGGCATCACATCTTCCGGGGCTGCGCAGTTAAGTCGCAGCCTCTTCACGGAACGCACCTTTCAAGGTGTGGTATTTGACGGAATCTTGGTTGTTACAGATAGTGATAGATTCAAGCAAGCACTCGTCGACGGTATCGGTCCTGGCAAGGCCTTTGGTTTCGGGTTAATGTCGGTAGCGGCGGAATAGTCAGACATCCATTGATACTTGGCGTCCATATTCAATAACAGGATCCCTTAGTATCGCCGTTTTCTTTAGTGTCGTCCCCACGCGTGTGGGGGTGTACCGACTGTTGACAACATAAAGCTCACTTGATACAAGTCGTCCCCATGCGTGTGGGGGGTGTACCGAAAGTACTTGCAAGATTTGGATGGTTGCTTATAATACGCTTCCGTTAATGAACGTGAGGGCATCAGCGTCTCACGATCGACAAGTAAGCGGGAATAGCTCAGTTGGTAGAGCACAACCTTGCCAAGGTTGGGGTCGCGAGTTCGAGTCTCGTTTCCCGCTCCAACACCGGTTTCCCGGGTGGTTAGCTCAGTTGGTAGAGCGGCGCCCTTACAAGGCGTAGGTCGGGAGTTCGAACCTCTCACCACCCACCATTTAGCAGCGGTAGTTCAGTTGGTTAGAATACCGGCCTGTCACGCCGGGGGTCGCGGGTTCGAGCCCCGTCCGCTGCGCCATATAATAAAAACGAGTCTTCGGGCTCGTTTTTTTTTGCCTTGATCTGGCCTAGTGAACCGTTGATTATGGTAAACCCTGCTATGCTCAGTTAAGTTTGCGCGGCTGGCTGCCGGCTAGTCAATTTCAGACCAGTTACGAGGATTGGAGCATGATAGCAGTAAATGACCGGTTACCTGAGGCGACCCTGTACTGCCGTGGTGAGCAAGGATTGGATGGAATCTCGATTTCTGAGTTGACCAAGGGACGTCGTATCGTAATTTTTGCTGTTCCAGGCTGCTTTACCCCGACCTGTTCGGAAGTCCATCTGCCCGGCTTTTTGGCGCTGTCCCACAAGTTGCGTGAAAAGGGCATCGATGAGATTGTCGGATTGGCCGTTAATGATCCCTTTGTCGTCCGCGCTTGGGGAGAAAGCCATAACGTCGGTGATGAAATTACATTGTTGTCTGACGGTAATGGCAGCTTCACTCGCGCGCTGGGAATGGAGCGAGACATGAGTCAGGCGGCGATGGGATTGCGCTCAAAGCGTTATGCCATGATCGTCGACGATGGGGTGGTGATGTGGTTGGGTGTGGACGAGTCGGGTCTTGAGTCTTCGTCAGCTGAGAGTGTGCTGGCAGCACTGGATAATCTGTCCAACTGAGGAAGGTCGTGCTCTGATCTAACGGCTTGCATAATGGCGAAACCTTGTAGGAGTTGTCTTCGCCGCGTTAGCGGGGTCGAATTTTTCCGTTTGCAGCATCAAGGCAGTCATGATTTTGTCAGAGCGCACTTAGCGAATCATCGGCCAAATATATGTAATCGCTCGTTTAAGTACGTCGGGAAGTTTTCATAGTCTGAGGCGGCCTCTCGTTGACGTTTGTCTCTTAGGCGCTGCTTGCTGAAAAGTAGTACGCTGTTGTTCCTCTCCGACAGATGGACAGCCAATGGTGTTTGTGCAAACGTCGCGGTGATGCGTAGGTACTACCACTTAACGCCCATTGTCGAAGCGTTGCTTCAGGTGTTGCTCGTCAGGGTAAGGGTTATTCCTCATCCGGCTTAAGGATGCGCTCAATGTGAGTCAGTGAAGCCTCGATCCGCTGCTGTGCTATGGGGTCGTTTGCGCTGTATGGGTAGGCCTTGCGGAATTCCTGGTGGGCTGCAACTAACCGGCGTTTTTGCATGAAGTAGCGCCCCAGCGACTCGTAATGCAAAAGCATGTTACCAGCCGCCTTGGCCGCGCGAGACTGGGCAAGATAGAGTAACGGATCGTCGCTGCGTGAGCGCAGAGCTCGACTAGTCAAGTTTAGCGCTTTTTGGGGGTCTCCTGCCTCGATCGCCCATTGGGCGCGTTGCAGAATGATCTGGCTATTGTCTGGATAAAGCTTTTCCAATGAGGCTAATTTTTGATCGGCTTTGTGATAGTCGCCGGCATCGTGGATCGACTGGGCGAGCGGTAGCTCAAACCAAAGCAGTCCGGGGTGGCGTTCGGCGAGCGACTCAAGCGCTTTCTGGGCTGCTTCATATTGTCGGGCTTTGAGCTTGAGTAGGGCCTCTCGGTACTGGGCGGCAATTTCCGGTAGTGGCTGGGTCGGGGCGCGTTGGGTCAACACCGAGATTCGTGCCTGTGCTAGGTTGAACTCAAGGCTGTTGACCGATCCTGAGAATGTCTTGGGCAAGTTTTCGACCCGAGCCTGAGCTTCGGCGATGCGTTCGGATGTTAAGGGGTGTGTGCGCAGGTATGACAGCTGATTCAGTGGACTGCCGGCGACTTCCCTGCGCTGCATTTTTTCAAAGAAACTGACCATGCCGCGGGGGTCGATCCCTGTTTTTTGCAGGATCTGGATTGCGATGCGATCCGCTTCATATTCATGGGCGCGTGTGAAATTAATCTGGCTCTGGGCAGCGCTGGCGACTCCGGCGGTTGCGGCTGCAGTTGCCGCATCCGGGCTGACTGAGCTGAGCAGAACAGCACCGACGATGCCCGCCAAGGCCGTGAGATTGTTCATGCCCTGGCCCGCAAACATGCGGGCAGTGTGGCGCTGAATGCCGTGAGCAATTTCGTGTGCTATCACACCGGCCAGTTCGCTCTCGTTCTCGGCCAAGAGAAACAGACCGGAATTGATGCCTACAAATCCGCCGGGTACGACGAAGGCGTTGATGGTGGGGTCGTTAATGACCTCGAATTGAAACTCGAAGGTGGTGAAACCAGTTGCGGCCGCCAGTCTCTGGCCGAGGTCGCGGGTATAACTCAGAACTAGCGGGTCGTCGATGAAGTCGGCTTGTTGGCGCAGTCGGGCGAAAAACGCTTCGCCAAGTGCCACTTCTTCCTCAGGCGACAGGGTGCGATCAACCGCGTTTCCCATGTCCGGTAGCCGTAGATCCAGTCCCCAGCCGATGGTGGGGATGGACAGGGTCAGTGATAGTACGAGGGTTGCGATGGATTTTTTCATGGGTTTTCTTGCCGACATTCAGACATGATAATGAATGACTGGGTTTTTGCCTGCTGATTTCAGCTTTTTACCCTGTCTGGAGTTTTCTGTCGCATGAGCACTTACGAAACGATTTCCGCCGATGAGCTAGCCGCGCTGTTGACTTCGAAGGAGCCGGTATTCTTGGTTGATGTTCGTAGTGCTGCCGAAACCGCGCAGGGCGTGATCGAAAGAGCGCACTTGCTACCCTTGCATTTGGTGCCGATGAATGTCGATAAGTTCAAGGGCCATAGTCGCGTGGTCATTTACTGCCACAGTGGTGCACGCTCGGGGCAAGTCTGTTATTTCCTGGCCCAGCGGGGCATTGAAGGGTTGTTTAACCTTGAGGGCGGTATCCTATTTTGGCACATGGGCGGCCATCCGGTCTTGCCGGTTAGCAAGGCCACGCCCCTGGTTTGAGAGACGTAACATGAGCGATATATTCGATGAGCTGGATGTACGCGGGCTTTCATGTCCCCTGCCATTGCTACGTGCGCGCGCAAAATTAGCTGGCATGGCAAGCGGTCAAATCTTGCAAGTACTGGCTACGGATCCCGATGCGGCCAATGACTTTCGGGTTTACTGTGAGCAGTCTGGACACCGGTTGGTTGCTGTGGAATCCGCCGGTGAGGTGACGATTCTGCGGATCGCGAAAAAATAACCCAGTTTAATCTTGTCTTGCCCATAGTAATTGGGGTGGGATTAGGCGTGATTCATAGCCTTTATCAGGTTAAAATCACGGGTTCGCTCGATGGTGGGCAGCCCGTTTTTGTCTGATTGGAGAGTCCTGCAAGTGGAATTGTCCGGTGGTGAAATCGTCGTCCAGTGCCTGAAGGAAGAGGGTGTTGAAATTCTCTTCGGTTATCCCGGTGGCGCTGTGTTGCATATTTATGATGCTCTGTATCAGCAGGAAGACATCAAGCATGTATTGGTGCGTCATGAGCAGGGCGCGGTGCATATGGCTGATGGCTATGCGCGTGCCACGGGACGTCCTGGTGTAGTGCTGGTGACCTCTGGCCCCGGTGCGACTAATGCGGTAACGGGGATCGCCACCGCTTACATGGACTCGATTCCATTGGTCGTGTTCACCGGTCAGGTGCCTACGTATTTGATTGGCAACGATGCCTTTCAGGAAGTAGATAACGTCGGTATCACGCGTCCCTGCGTCAAGCATAACTTCCTGGTCAAGGACGTGCGTGACCTAGCCAAGACTATCAAGAAGGCGTTCTACATCGCCACCAGTGGCCGGCCGGGGCCAGTGCTTATCGACATTCCCAAAGATGTCACCGACCCCAATGTCAAGATTCCCTTCGAGTACCCGAAGGAAGTGAAGATGCGCTCTTATAACCCGACGGTGAAGGGGCATACCGGCCAGATAAAAAAGGCGGTGGACATGATCCTGAGCGCCAAGCGTCCGATGATCTACAGCGGTGGTGGTGTGATTCTGGGCAAGGCCTCTGAACAACTGGTTCGCTTTGCCCGGAAGCTGAACTACCCGATTACCAACACCTTAATGGGACTGGGCGCCTACCCGGCCACCGATCGTCAGTTCGTCGGCATGTTGGGTATGCACGGCACTTATGAAGCTAATATGGGCATGCATCACTGCGATGTGCTAATCGCGATTGGCGCACGCTTTGATGACCGGGTCACGGGCAATCTCGCCAAGTTCTGCCCGACGGCGAAGATCATCCATATCGACATCGATCCGTCGTCCATCTCCAAGAACGTGCCCGTGGATGTGCCGATTGTAGGTGATCTCGGTAGCGTGCTTGAGGAGATGATGCGCATCATGGAGCATGAGGGGGATAAGCGTGATACGGATGCACTGGATGCTTGGTGGGCGCAGATTGAACAATGGCGTAGCATGCAGTGCTTGAAATATCAATGGTCTGATGAGGTCATCAAGCCGCAGTATGTAATCGAAAAGCTGTGGGAGATCACCCGTGGCGATGCTTTTGTGACCTCTGATGTTGGCCAGCATCAGATGTGGGTCGCGCAGTACTACAAGTTTGACAAACCCAATCGCTGGATCAACTCCGGCGGGCTTGGCACTATGGGTTTCGGCCTGCCGGCGGCGCTGGGTGTCAAGGCGGCCTTGCCTGACGAGGAAGTGGTCTGTGTGACCGGCGAAGGCAGTATCCAAATGTGCATACAGGAACTGTCCACTGCGCTACAGTACTACCTGCCGATCAAGGTGGTCTGCCTGAACAACCGTTATCTGGGCATGGTGCGCCAGTGGCAGGAGTTCTTCTATCAAGGACGCTATGCGATGAGCTATATGGAGGCGCTACCAGACTTTGTGAAGCTGGCTGAGGCCTATGGACATGTCGGGATGCGCATTGAAAAGCCGTCGGATGTCGAAGGCGCGTTGAAAGAGGCCTTTGCCCTGAAAGACCGCTTGGTGTTCATGGACTTCCAAACCGACCCGACGGAAAATGTCTACCCCATGGTGCCTCAAGGTGCCGGGCTCAACGAGATGATTCTGGTATAAGCAATGCGGCACATTATTTCGATCCTGATGGAAAACGAATCCGGCGCGCTGTCCCGCGTCGCTGGCCTGTTCTCGGCGCGTGGCTATAACATCGAGTCGCTGTCGGTGGCGCCGACCAATGATGCGACCCTGTCACGCCTGACCTTGGTGACCCATGGCGATGACCAAATCATCGAGCAGATCATCAAGCAGCTGAACAAGCTGATTGATGTCGTCAAAGTGCAGGATATGCATGAAGCGCCCCATATCGAGCGCGAGCTGATGTTGATTAAGTTGCAAGCTGTTGGCCCCAACCGTGAGGAAGTCTACCGTTTAGCGGAGATTTTCCGTGGCCAGATTATCGATGTGAATGATACATCCTACATAATTCAGGTGACTGGCCCAGGTCACAAACTGGATGCCTTTATCGAAGCGCTGGGTGCAATTCCGGTGATCGAAGTGGTGCGCTCGGGTGCGCTGGGTATCAGTCGCGGCGCGCGTGGCATGAGCATTTGAACTGATAATTTTTTATCTATCGACTTTTCAAGGAGATATTTCATGCAGGTTTTTTACGATAAGGATTGTGACCTTTCCATCATCCAAGGCATGAAGGTGGCCATCATTGGATACGGCTCACAGGGCCATGCCCATGCGCTGAACTTGCGGGACTCTGGTGTGGATGTCGTAGTTGGTCTGCGCGCAGGTTCCAGTTCTGCCAAGAAGGCTGAGGCCGAGGGCCTGACTGTCAAAAGCATCGCGGACGCTGCCAAATCTGCCGACCTAGTGATGCTCCTTGTGCCGGACGAAAACCAGGCTGATATCTACACCAACGACATCGAGCCAAACCTCAAGCAGGGCGGTACCCTGGCCTTCGCTCATGGCTTCAATATCCTCTATAACCAGATCGTGCCACGCGCTGACCTGGACGTAATCATGATCGCGCCGAAGGCACCGGGTCACACTGTGCGTTCTGAGTTCGTCAAGGGCGGCGGCATTCCCGACCTGATCGCGGTCCATCAGGACGTTTCTGGCAAGGCCAAGGCGACTGCACTATCTTATGCTGCCGCCTTGGGTGGCGGTCGCACCGGTATTATCGAAACCACCTTCAAGGACGAGACCGAGACCGATCTGTTTGGCGAGCAAGCCGTGCTTTGCGGTGGCGTGGTCGAACTGGTCAAGATGGGCTTTGAAACTCTGACCGAAGCCGGCTACCCGGCGGAGATGGCCTACTTCGAGTGCCTGCACGAGTTAAAGCTGATTGTCGATCTGATGTACGAGGGTGGAATCGCTAACATGAACTATTCCATCTCCAACAATGCGGAGTATGGCGAGTACGTGACTGGCCCCGAGGTTATCAACGAGCAGTCCCGCGAGGCGATGCGCAATGCGCTCAAGCGTATCCAGAGCGGTGAATATGCAAAGATGTTCATTCAGGAAGGCCTCACCAACTATCCGTTCATGACTGCGCGTCGTCGCCAGAATGCTGAGCATCCGATCGAAGTGGTCGGCGAGAAACTACGCAGCATGATGCCGTGGATTCAGGCAAACAAGATTATCGACAAATCCCGCAATTGATTCTGTTGAATGGAAAGAAAACAAAGGCCGCTTTTGGGCGGCCTTTGTTTTTTTAGCTGTATTCTCATAGGGATGACGATACACTACTGCCTACCTGAGCGAGGCGCTGCAGGCAAGTTGGCCTGCTGCATTTTTCACCCATCCGACCCAGTTCGTTCTGATGGAAGATCCAGTTCCAAAGACCGATAAACTGCCGCACCGGCGCGCGATTTATTTGTTGCCGAATCTGCTTACGACAATGGCGCTGTTTGCGGGCTTCTTTGCGATTATTTCGGCCATCAAGGGTGATTTTGTGGCCGCGGCGGTAGCGGTGTTCGTTGCAATGGTATTTGATGGGCTGGATGGGCGAGTGGCCCGCATGACCAATACCCAGAGTGCTTTTGGGGTGCAGTACGACAGCCTTGCGGATATCGTTTCCTTCGGGGTGGCGCCGGCGCTGGTGGTGTTTCTTTGGGCGCTAGAAAGTATTGAGGGGCGTTGGGGTATGCTCGGCGCTTTTGTTTACATGCTCAGTGCGGCAATTCGTCTTGCACGCTTCAATGTCCAGGTGGAAATGGCTGACAAGCGTTTCTTTATCGGCCTAGCTAGTCCAGCGGCGGCAGCAGTCCTAATGGGCATGGTTTGGGTTCTGGAAACCCGAGATGTCGATGTGGCCCCGTTGACCGGCTGGATATGGGTGTTGATTGTGACCATCGGTCTGCTGATGGTCTCTAGTTTTCCCTATTACAGCTTCAAAACTTTAAGTCCTAGACTCAAGGTGTCTTTCTTTAGCATTCCGATCATGGTGTTGGTTTTTGTGCTTGCCATGTGGGATTTCGCAATGACGATCTGGTTGCTGTTTACGGCCTATGCCTTCTCGGCACCGCTGTGGGTCTTGTGGCGGCGTGGGGTGCGGCTGTTTGTTCGTTCTTGATTTGAGAAAGCTGCACAGGTTTTAACGCGTTGACAGTGGATATACATGGACGTTATCTTTGCGAACATGCACGTAAGCATATCTATGCAGGCTATCCACAATCACGATGTTCAGGCGGCGTCGTTGGCGCATGCTTACCGTTTGCTTCTTGCGCTGCTACGACTACTGCCGCTATGCGGCAAGTAATTCTCCTGCCTGGCGAGGCCAAACGCACCCTCAGACCAGACCTTCGCGTTTCCGGATAGGTTCGACCCATCCTCAACCAACGCGCCATCACGCCGGTTTTCGGTTTGGCGCAGAGAATGGCAGTCATGAAAAGCAGTAATAATTTGATTATTTTCGATACCACTTTGCGCGACGGTGAGCAGAGCCCGGGCGCATCCATGACCCGAGATGAGAAACTGCGGATCGCCCGCCAGCTCGAAAGGCTTGGGGTGGACGTAATAGAGGCCGGGTTCGCCGCCGCCAGTCCTGGTGATTTTGAGGCGATTCGCAGCATTGCGGAGACCATTACCAAGTCGACGGTCTGTTCGCTCGCCCGCGCCAACGAGCAAGATGTGCGCCGAGCCGGCGAGGCGGTGTCGCCCGCACCAAAGCGTCGTATCCACACCTTTATCGCCACCAGCCCAATTCATATGGAGAAAAAACTTCGCATGAGCCCCGATCAGGTGGTGGCGCATGCGGTCAAGGCGATCAAGATTGCTCGCGAGTATACCGATGACGTCGAGTTCTCAGCCGAGGATGCGGTGCGCTCGGAAATAGATTTTCTGGTACGCATTTTCGAGGCCGCGATCGAAGCCGGTGCCACTACCTTAAATGTGCCGGATACGGTTGGTTATGCCGTGCCCAGCGAGTGGGGCCAACGCATGGCGACGCTGATCGAGCGGGTCAACGGTAGCGACAAGGTGGTCTGGTCCACCCACTGCCATAATGACCTGGGCATGGCGGTGGCTAACTCGCTAGCGGCTATATCCGCTGGTGCCCGTCAAGTCGAATGCACAATCAACGGTCTCGGTGAGCGGGCCGGCAATGCCTCTCTTGAAGAAGTAGTGATGGCTATCAAGACTCGTCGCGATGTCTTCGGCGTCGACTGTGGTATCGATACCACTCAGATCGTGCCGACCTCGCGGCTGGTCTCTACCATCACCGGTTACCCGGTTCAGCCGAACAAGGCAATTGTCGGTGCAAACGCTTTTGCGCACGAGTCTGGTATTCACCAGGATGGTGTGCTAAAGCATCGTGAGACTTACGAGATCATGCGGGCCGAAGATGTAGGCTGGAGCACCAATAAGCTAAGCTTGGGTAAGCTTTCTGGCCGTAATGCCTTCCGGTCGCGCCTAGCCGAGTTGGGCATTGTGCTGGACAGTGAGGAGGCCCTCAATGCTGCCTTTGCTCGCTTCAAGGAATTAGCCGATAAAAAGCGCGAGATTTTTGATGAAGATCTACAGGCCCTGGTGTCGGGAGTGGCTGAAGAGGCAAAGGAAACAATTCGCCTGGTTTCCTTGCATGTTTGTTCGGAAACGGGTGAGACGCCGGAAGCTAGGGTTACTTTGTCAATCGATGGTGACGAGCATCAGGCGGTAGCAACTGGTGCCGGCCCTGTGGATGCCACGTTCCGTTGCATTGAGAAGATGGTCCGTAGTGGTGCCGACTTACAGCTTTATTCGGTGAACAATATCACCAGTGGTACCGATGCTCAGGGTGAGGTGAGCGTACGTTTGGAGCGTGGTGGACGGATTGTGACTGGTCAGGGGGCTGACACAGACATCGTGATTGCCTCTGCGAAGGCCTACCTCAATGCACTCAACCGCCTAAATAATCCGGCTCTAAAGCAGCATCCGCAAATGGGCGATGTCTAAGCTAGGGCGTGATTACCTGTCTTTGATGGGTATCGATCGCTGGGAGCTGGCCGCTAGCTGGCGATCGAAAATTACTGTAAAGAAAACTAAGCCGGAATTGGAGCAGTCCGTGGCTATTACTCATAGCGGCTTTGCCATATGCCTGACTCAGCCGTTATCGGATGCGGATGCTCGTCTTTGGCGGCGGATTATGCAGGTAATGCAATTGGATTCGGCACAGATCGGCGCGTTATCAGCCTCGGATCTGCCGGGCAGTAGTCCAGGACAGGTCATTTTGCCGGCACAATCCCGGGTATTCCAGCTTTCTGCGCTGCGCAAGAACCCGGCTCTCAAGCGAGCTTGTTGGCAGGCACTGAAGAAACTATCTCTTTCCGTTCAGGCAGGGTAGATCCCGCCGAGTACGACTGAGCGGCGAGCGCCAGTGACGGCTGGAGCATTGTTTGCTCTTCCTTCTATGGTTTCGCGAGCCAGCCAGGCAAAGGCCATACACTCTACCCATTGCGGATCTACGCCCATTTCCATGCTGGTCTTTATCTTTGCCTGTACACCAAGGGACTCAACGCGCCTTGCCAATGAGGCCAGTAAAGCTGGGTTTTTGGCTCCACCGCCGGCGACCACGATCTGAGGCGTATGCGCGCGAATAAATGCCTCGGCGGCATCAATAACCGAAGCCGTCGTCAGTTCCAGCAAGGTGGCCTGTACATCTTCCGGCGCCAACAACTCGATATCGATACCATATCGTTGCGCTTGAGCCTTTAGCCAACGTAAGTTGAAATATTCCGGACCAGTACTTTTGGGAGGTGGATATCGAAACCAGGGATCTTCCAGAAGTGCCGTTAGCAGCAGGGTGTTGGGTTTGCCTGAGGCAGCCCAATGGCCGTCCTGGTCGTAGGCATTACCTAGGTGCTGCTTTATCCAGCTGTCCATCAAAGTATTGGCAGGACCGGTATCAAAACCGCTGACCGCGCCAGTGGCCGTGATCTGCGTAATATTGGCGATTCCACCGAGGTTGATTACGAGCAGTGCCTGTCCTGTCGTCCCAAATAGCGCATGATGAGCAGGCGGTACCAGAGGCGCCCCCTGGCCGCCAGCCGCGACGTCTCGTCTGCGAAAATCCGCCACAACAGGAATGCCGCAGGCTTCGGCTATGTAATTAGGGTCGCCAATCTGGAGCGTAAAAGGAAGGCGTGCCCCGGGACGGTGGCGAATGGTTTGTCCATGGGAGCCTATCGCTCGGATATCGGTTGGCAGCACGCCAGCCTGGGTGATTAAAGCTTGGGCGCATTGAGCAAATAGACGTGCAAGTTGCTGATCTACCTCACCCAGTAGTTCGATCGGATCCGTGTTATCAGGGTAGCATCCGGTTGCTAGCGCACGCAGTGAATCGCGAAGCGCGTCCATTGGCAGGCTGTGGTTAGCGACGAGCTTTGGAGGAGATTGAGCAAAGTCGACCAAGCAACCATCGACGGCATCCATACTTGTTCCGGACATCAGACCGATATAAAGCTGCGGATTCATGTGCACATCAGGAAGAGTTGGCTACTAACCCAGCATTGTTCCAGGTCGTCTCGCAATCCTTGGGGGTTGTGCCAAAAAGTCCTTGCGATAATGAGAAGGTATTGGATTTACTTCTGACAGCTCGACGGTTAGCGAATCCTTGTGTGGTCCATTGACACGGAATTCGTAATGTCGATGGGAGCCGGGTAGCGTCCCCAGTCATGCCAACGTCGCCGATCAACTCACCTTTTTCGCCGCAGCTGCCATGTTTTAGCTGGTCGTTGAAACATAACAAATGCTCGCAGACGGACGAAAAGTTGTCATTATGCTGGATGTAGATCACCATAACCGTTCTTCCAGCCAATGAAGTCGACTTTACCTGCCTCGGTTGCTTTAACCGGCATGCCCATGAGTGCGGCTAGGTCAACGCCTTGGTGTACACTCTATTGCGTTGCCGGGTTGTCGTCTTGAACGGTCTCTGGGACAGAGAGCGGCGTACTGACATGAGAGGTCGAGAGAGGCTCGTTTGATAACTATCTGGGGCGGGCTGATCGATTAAGAGCGGCACGGCACTCGCAACGCCTCAGCGTCGCGAATTTGGATTTTTAACGGAATGCTATGGTATGAGGCACCGTCGACTTCAAGTGCGATATTGATGCTGGTGGAACGCTCGAGGGCTAGGCCTGTAGGCATCGATCCCTTTCCAATGATCGCCCCTAGGGCTTCTAGGTCAGCACCCAGCTAAGTGAATTCGTAGGTTCGAGTGCTTGTTTTTGCGTTCCCTGAAAAGGAGCTTTTCTCGCAGGAATAATCAACCTCGCCTGCCGAAAGCCAGCATAAACCGGTAACATATCGCGCCAACGTCAACAATTCAATGTGAATCAACGGGTAACAAGACACCAATGGCAGCGAAAAACTGGGAAGAGGCCCTGCAGGAAATTCGTCGTGGCACGGATGAGATTTTGGTCGAAGCTGAGTTGATTGAGCGGCTTAAGACTGGTCGGCCCCTGCGTATCAAGGCTGGATTTGATCCGACAGCACCTGATTTACACCTCGGGCACACAGTATTGATCAACAAGCTGAAAGTGCTGCAGGACATGGGGCATCACATCATATTTTTGATCGGTGACTTTACGGGCATGATCGGTGACCCGACCGGTAAAAGCACGACCCGTCCGCCGCTGACCCGCGAGCAAGTGATCGAGAACGCCAAGACCTATCAGCGCCAGGTCTTCCGTATTCTTGATGAGAGCAAGACCGAAGTCGTGTTTAATTCTGAATGGATGGAGCAGCTGAGTGCTGCGGACATCATCGGGCTTGCCGGTAAGTACACGGTGGCCCGAATGCTAGAACGTGATGACTTTGCCAAACGCTATAGCACTGGTCAGCCAATCGCGATCCATGAATTCCTCTATCCGCTGATCCAAGGTTATGACTCGGTGCATCTGAAAGCCGATCTCGAACTTGGCGGCACCGATCAGAAGTTCAACTTATTGGTTGGGCGGGAGTTACAAAAGCAATATGGTCTTGCCCCACAGATCGTTATGACCATGCCTATCCTCGAGGGTCTTGATGGCGTTCAGAAAATGTCCAAGTCACTAGGCAACTATATCGGCATCGAGGAGCCGCCTATTGAACAATTTGGCAAGATCATGTCGATTTCTGATGATCTCATGTGGCGCTACTTTGAATTGCTAAGCTTTCGCCCGCTAGAAGACATCGCGCGCTTGAAGAGGGAAGCCGCTGAAGGACGCAATCCGCGAGACATCAAGTTCGAGCTAGGTGTTGAACTGGTCAGTCGTTTCCATGGCAAAGAGGCCGCAATTGCTGCACGTGACGCTTTTATACAACGTTTCCAGAAGAAGCAATTGCCAGATGATATGCCAGAATTCGAGTTCGAGCGGACAGAAATATTCCTGCCGCATGCACTCAAGGAGGCCGGCATGGTGGCTTCCACCTCCGAGGCCTTCCGTCATATCAAGGCTCAGGCAGTGAAGGTTAATGGTGATAAAGTATTGGATCGAAACTATGTTCTTCACGTGGGCGAGTACGTAGTTCAGATTGGCAAACGGCGCATTGCGAAAATTATCGTCAAAGGGGCTTGACTTCGGTTCTAAGATTGTTACAATGTGCAATTCTCGAGCGGTGTAGTTGGCTCCTTATCTAGAAAAAATAAATTGTTGACACGCAGTTCGAGAAGGTTATAATAACCACTCTTAATTGAGTTGCTTGTTGTAAGCAGGCTGTATTGGTCTTGCTTTGAGATCTTTAAAATTTGGGATTAGATGGCTTGTGTGGGGGCTTGATGGCTGTTGGTGATGATAGCTATTGAGCCAACTGTCAGGATTGCTTGATGGATTGGCTTTTTGCTTTGAAGTGAAGAGTTTGATCCTGGCTCAGATTGAACGCTGGCGGCATGCTTAACACATGCAAGTCGAACGGCAGCACGGGGGCGTTTTGCTCCTG
>Ga0209836_100028_pt1 | contig 34874 bp, 29 predicted proteins | sample ElbSprsedimmetaG_FD_184147 | JGI IMG/M metagenome (GOLD analysis project Ga0209836, IMG submission 184147) | Hot spring sediment bacterial and archeal communities from California, USA to study Microbial Dark Matter (Phase II) - Elbow Spring... ... | reverse complement strand
ACTTCGATCGGACCGTACACCCCGGGAGAATGCCCGCTCTGCGAGTTCCTCTCGTCGTTCCACCCGTAGTTCACGTTCACCACGTGCACCCCGTACTTGTACACCCCAGGCTCCCTGGGTACGTCCACAAACGTATCCGAAATCTCCTTCCCCGTCGTCACGTACTTGGTCTGTACCGCCCGAAACGACTGCCTAAGCTTTCCGTTCAAGTCGTAGTCCTCCCGATACAAAACCACCTTGAAAATCCCCGCGTCGTCTCGCGCCCTGAAGCTCAGCCGTATCCCTTCCCCAGGCCTCGCCTCCCTCGCGCTCGCAGCAAACGACGTCACTGCGGGCGTCGTCGCCTTCACCTTCACTTCGATCGGACCGTACACCCCGGGAGAATGCCCGCTCTGCGAGTTCCTCTCGTCGTTCCACCCGTAGTTCACGTTCACCACGTGCACCCCGTACTTGTACACCCCAGGCTCCCTGGGTACGTCCACAAACGTATCCGAAATCTCCTTCCCCGTCGTCACGTACTTGGTCTGTACCGCCCGAAACGACTGCCTAAGCTTTCCGTTCAAGTCGTAGTCCTCCCGATACAAAACCACCTTGAAAATCCCCGCGTCGTCTCGCGCCCTGAAGCTCAGCCGTATCCCTTCCCCAGGCCTCGCCTCCCTCGCATTCGCCGAAAACGATGTCACTGCGGGAACGGAAACCGATGACACTGATCCCACAGGTTCGGTATACCAACCGGCAATGTATCCCGTGGTCCCTGTGCTCAACTTCACATAGTACCAAGATCTGTTGGCGCGAAGTACGGGAACAACCGTACCCTGCCGTAGAACCCCGATGACGCCGTAATTCGTTCCAGGACCGGAACGAACGTTGAGGTAATCAGCGGTCACCTTGACCTGAGGAGGGACCCCGGACGCGTGGACGTCAATAGGCGAAGGACCTCCTACGTAACTGGAGATCACGAGCGCAGGAACGACCAACCAGCTTTTCCTCCTGCCTTTGCCCTTACCCTTTCCCTTAGACATCTCCACTCCCTCCCCAAGCTCTTTCGGGGTTTCTCTTCCGCGTTCGCGAGTCTCCTGCGCGTATCCCTTTATGAAAAATTCGCCGTTATGAATCTCCTTACCTCCTTTGATAGGGGAATTCGTAAAAACTGGAAGTTCGGCGTTACGAGATTTGTAACCCATCCTCCCGTTTTCGCGAGCGTGACAAGCCATCGGGAGTCCATTCGAGTACGACGGCGGAACAGTCGAAAATCTCTTGTCCGTATGCATCAGTCAAGATCTGGCCTCCCTTTATCCGTCCGGTGCGCTTTGAAAACGCTCGCGCTGCGTAAAAGAGCTTATGGGCGAGAAAATCGCAAAGCGCAACCTGCGCGACACGACCCGTTCATCACGAGGACGGAAACCCCGAAGTCTTCGAGCCAGACCCGAAATTGTCTTATAGCTATCTTTGTTTTAATTTTAAATTTATTCTTCTATAAACGCGTTTTAAAATTAAAATTACTAGTCTGGGGTTTTCTTTTAAAATTGCAAGTGCATCTAAAAGTCTTTTTCTTCTGACCATAAACGAGAACTTATAATACTCACCAAGAATTAAATAATTAGTTAAGCTCTTACTAACTTTTTCGCTAATTTTTGTATCATTAATCACGGTTTTTATATATTCTAGACTTTTATTGTTTTCTTCTTCTTTTTCTTTATAGATTTTTATTTGAATTGAGTTTTCGTGTTTGCGGTACGCGTAACCAGCCTCCGGATAGAGATAAAATTTTGCGCCGATCAACATAAGTTCAAATACTAACATAAAGTCCTCCCTTACCATTAAGTTTTCATTATATTTTAATGAATTATCTTTTATTAATTTTGACCTAAATATTGGCTTTAATGATCCAAGATCACGCTCTATAAAAAAGTTAAGATCTATCTCCACCGGATACTTTATATTAATTCCTAATACTTCCTTAAACCTAGAAAAATAGTCTGTTTCTCCTTTATTAAATTCATAAATATCATCCGCAACGATGTCCGCACCGAACTCTTCTCCGGTAGCAACGAGTCGCTCCAACCGATCCTCTCGGATGAAAAAGTCATCGGCGTCTAAAATCGCTATCCAATCTCCGCGCGCCTCGCGAAGCCCTAGGTTTCGAGCCGCGCTCGGACCTCGGTTTACCTCGTTTCGCAAAAGGCGCACGCGCCCGTCTTCGGCGGCAATTTTCCGTACGACATCGGCAGTCCCGTCTTTGGACCCGTCGTCGATCACGATGACCTCGAGATCTTTAAGCGTTTGCCCTAGCGCAGATTGGATCGCCTGTTCAATTGTTCGCTCAGCGTTCCAAGCAGGAACGATAACGCTAACCCGCGTAGGCACAAAAAACACCTCATAAGGTTTTCTGGATAACTAGGTCGAGGTTTTAAAAATACTAAATTAAAAATTCAAAATTTATGTTTCATCGAACATTTTATGGGGGATCCATTGCCTACGCAACGGCCAGTGTATATTATACCTTTCCCGAAACAGAAACTCAATCCTGCATACCTTTCCCAGAGACCAAGTGGTACGATGGGTGTAAGGCGTTTCTCTGCCTTCCGTGCGCGTACCTGAGCGTTTCTCAGAAAACGTGCAGACGAACCGGAGCGAGGGTAGGGGTACGCCATGAGTCGCACTGCGAAAGAGTCCCTCTTCATCGTCACCAGCGGATTCGGGGACGGCCACAGTCGGGCCGCAGAGGTCCTCGCACTTGCCCTCCGAAGGGCCGACCCCGAACTTCCCATCCGCATCGTGGACCTCTACGCAACACTCACCCCGAGGCTGTATCCCCTGGTCCTTCGCGGGTATCGCCTCACGCTCCGAAGGGTCCCCGAACTCTTGGGGGCTACGTATGCGTGGAGTGCCCGAATCCAAAGGGGCGCCTTCCCGCGCATCCACATGAGGCTCCCCAAGCTCGACTTGCCCGTACACCTACACGTCCCCGGCCTTCGCGAGAGAACCCCGTCTCTTCGCTTTTCCACCGCCCTCGCCCATGCCTTTGCCACGATCTTCGACGGAAGGACGCCCGGAACGGTCGTCGCCACCGCTCCCGTTCCCCTCCTCCTCATGGGCGAATGGAGGCGCCGACAAGGCCTATCCTTTCCTCTGGTGTACCTGGCCACGGACTTCATTCCGCACCCGGTGGTGGCGCGGGAAGAAGTCGACCTCTATTTCGTGGCACACGACGAGGCAAAAGCCCGCCTCGTCGCCGTGGGAGTCGCGTCGGAACGCATCCGCGTCACGGGGATCCCCGTGCACCCCGCATTCGTCCGCGCTTCTTCCGTCCGATCGAAGCGCCTCGCACGCAGCCGGAAGGCTGGACCGCTCTGCCTTCTCGTCGCCGGAGGCGGATGGGGGCTCGTAGCCGGGGCCGAGGCGCTCATTCGAGACCTCCTCGCCTCTCCCCGGTCTTTCTCGGCAGCCAATCCGCGAAGCGGAGGAGGCACACCCTTCCTCCGCATGTTGGTCCTCGGGGGCAAAAACCCGGAAATGGCCCAAAAAAGCGTCGACCACCTGAGCCATCCGGCGATTGCGTGGAAGGTTCTGCCGTACCTCGAGCCGGGTCAGGTCGCCGCCCTGCTCGCGACTGCAGACGGCTTACTCACGAAACCAGGTGGTATCTCCTTGGCCGAAGCGCTCACGGTAGGCGTACCGACGTTCCTCCTTCCGCCCCTTCCGGGCCCCGAAAAAGAAAACGCCCGTTTCCTCACGGAGGCAGGTTTTGTCGGTTCCGGAGGGGGAGAGCAACTCCTCGACTGGCTTCGTGGGATATCCGATCCTAATCTGCAAAGAGAAACCGCAGCACGACAACACACCGTAGTCTCCCCCCACGCCACCGAACGCGTCGCATGCGAACTCCTCAAGTTTCTCGAAAAAAAGAGAAAACGTTAGACAGGCGTAAGGTCGACCTCTAAGTATTCTGTGCACAAACGTCGGTAAGGTCCGAACGCCTCCCGCACCCAAAAGAACACGTCGCCGCTGAAGCCGGTGATTTTCTTCTCAGCCCCCTTTGTCTATGTACCGCTCCGCTGCGCAAATAACGAAAGGAGGTACACCGTGCGCACCCCCGAGATCCGCCGGGAAACCCTGCTTATCTCCCCCATCCTCGTGCTCTTCGTCGGTGGATCGGGCTTCTTTTTTCTCGTAGGGGTCGCCGGGGCCCTCGAACGTCTCTCCTCTCCTGCGATTTGGAAAGTTGCCCGAGCTACAGGGATTTTTCTCCCCTACGCCCTTAGCGTGCTTGCCTTCCTCACGCTTCACGACCGATATCTGGCCAAGGTAAACTTCGTGGTCGACGAAGCGGCAGAGGTCCTCCTTTCTCTCGGACCCGTTACCCTCGTGAGCTTTCTGTCCTTAGCCGCCTTGGGCGAAGAACTGCTCTTTCGCGGATTTTTACAGGAAGGAGCTTTCCGCCTCGTTCAGTTTCTCTTTCCCGTGGAGTCGGAGGGGAAAGCAGCCGCGTGGGCAATTTTCCTCGCCGCCACCGCGTTTGCCTTCGTCCACCAACGCTATCGCACCTATCCTACAGCCTTTGTCGCCATCTTCCTCGTCGGACTCTTTTTAGGTTGGAGTTACACCGTAAGCCGAAACCTCTGGATTCCCATAATCCTCCATGCACTTTGGAATGCCGGCGAACTCGCCTTATACATCGTTTGGCGAAAGCGCGAACCCACCAATCCCCGTGGCCGAAAGGACGTCCTTTGGATCCCCCTCGTTCCCGATGCCCACGACGACGAACGCCCGGGCGAATGTCCGCACGTCCACCCGGGCCTCCCGTATTGGGCAAGTGTCCTTCTCGTAGGCATTCTGGGGGCCGCATTCGTGTGGTTTGCCTTAGACGCCTTTCCCGAACTCCTCCGGCCGGGAATTTTGGGATCTCTGCCGCATGAGCTTGCGGTAGGCGCGGGCGACGAGGGACATGTCCGCGAGAAATTCCTTTCCCTTGAAAAGCCGAGACCTTGGGACGGATGAGCTCGATCTGCCGCCACGGGTATCTTTTTCTTCGCGCTTTACGCACCTAGGTACCTTCGGATCTCCACGGCTAGGGCGAGGAAGACGCCGAGGAAAAAGCCGAAAATCGCCCCCGCACCGGCGTAAGCCTTGGAACCCCCCGAAGATGCGGACAGGGGGGGTGATGTTTCCAAAATCTCAGGGCGCATGGCCCCGCCCAGTTTACGATCGATCTCTTGGATTCTCCCCAGCAGGTTCAAAAGCAGGGATTCTTCTCGGACCACGTACTCGGAAAGCCGTGCAAGGGCGAGTTCCCGTTCCACGCCGCCTGTTCCCGATGTTTCCAAGTTGCGAAGTGCCTCGCGGTTCCGTTCAAGGCTCTTGGCAACTTCGGCTTGGAGCTGGGCCAACGCCTCTTTCGTAGACTGCAAGTTCTCCAAGGAACGTTCTACCTCATCTTTCGCCCGCAAGAGGTATGTGTGGGCAACGGCCGTGCACACCTTTTGGGCAAGGTCGGGATCCTGCGCCCTCACGGTAAACTTCACGGCCGTCTCGTTTACGGGAGACGCATCTACCATCTTTCGGAGATTTTGTACCGAGGAAAGCGAAGGATCCTGACGGGTGACTTCCTTAAGAAAATCCTCGCTTGTTATGATGAATTTCGAATTTCTCGGATCGGTATATACGCCCTCCGCTTTTCCCCCCAGATAGAGAACGCTCTCACACGTGAAACTCGGCTTTTTCATGTACGCCAATAGGAATCCTACCACTGCAAAGACGATCGTAAGCCCGAGGATTGGGTACTTCCATTTCCACAGCGCAGAAACCACGTCCAAACCGACGGCCGAATCTCCTGTAGGCGAGGTCGAATGTGCATCCCGAGTGGGCTCCATCGACACGCGCTCCTCCGTTTTTCTCGATGTTTGAGACGAGCTGTGAGAGATTGTACCACACCCGACAAGGAAAACCAGTAGCGGAAGGCCCCTCCGGGCCGCAAAAGACACTCGCCAAAAGGTCCATCATGGCGATCGCGGAAACGCCTACGAAATCCTAATAAGCGCCTTTTCCTCGTATAACCACGAGAAACGTAAGAGATAAAATATATACATCAAGCCACAGAGACCAGTTCCGAATGTAATAGCTGTCCAAGAACCTCTGCCTCTCGACGTCTCCGTCGCTCCGCGCCGAAACCTGCCAAAGACCCGTCATCCCCGGAAGCACGCTCCGCCGGAGTTCTCGGAATTCCTCGTCAAAGGCTTCGAGGTGGTAAAAGGGGAAAGGCCTGGGACCCACGAGGCTCATCTCTCCCCGGACAACGTTCCAGAGCTGGGGGAGCTCGTCCAAGCTCGTCTTGCGCAAAAAGTGGCCAATTCCCGGCAGGATCCGAGGATCGTGCTTGAGCTTAAAGTACCGGTTCCATTCCTCTTTCGCTTCCGGTGAGCTCTCGAGGTACTTTTGGAGGCGCGCTTCGGCATCGGGGTACATCGTGCGCAGCTTCCACACGCGAATCGTACGACCGCCGAGCCCTTCCCTCTCCTGAACGAAGAAGGGATTTCCCGGACTCACGAGAAAAACGAGCGCTGCGAGCAAAAAAATGAGAGGTAGGCTGACGAGAAAAAAGAGGATACCACCCAGAAGTACGTCCATCACCCGTTTGACGATACGGTTCCTTCGGTCAAGGAGGTTTTTCTCGAGTTCGAGCGCCAACGTCCCCCCGATGTCGCGCGTCGTAACCCACAGGCTCTGCACACCCTCCCGCTCTTCTACCAGAAGGACCCGCCCATAGCGGAGGGAAGGCAAGAGCGACCACACTTCTTCCCGCTCTTCGGGAAGGTAGGCGACGATCGCCGTATGCACGCCGGGGAAGACGTCCCGAACGAGCGATGCCTCGTCCGAAGAAAGAGTACGAACGGGCACGTAGCCGAGGACTTGAAATTCCCAAACTCGGCGGAGTACCGCGGCACGAGCGGCACACGAGCGGCATTTGTGCCGATAAGGACTACAGGGGTTCCCCAGAGGTTTACCTTGCGCAGAAACGATCGAAGAATCGCATCTCCAACGGGGACAAAGAGAAGGGCAAACGCGTAGGTGAGGAGGAGAATTCCTAGAGAGGACGCCTCCCGCCGCACAAGGAATTCCCAAAAGATGAGGACGACAAAGACGAGGGTCGTCGCCAACGTCCGCTTGCGCAGCCGTTCCACAGGATGAAGGCCGTATCCTGGGTACAAACCCGCAACGGCGTAGGCGAAGGGCAACGCCGCGGCACCATACAACAGCTGTACGTACTGCTCCAGGCTGACGACGTTGGGCAACCAACGAAGGAGGTTTAGTTGGATCCAAACCGAGGCACCCATAGAGGATAGTAAAATAATTAAATCCGTAATAAAAACAACAAAAAAATAGCATACCGTGAAACGAAATTTTTAATTATTATTCTTTTTTTCAAATACAACTCCGAATGCGGATCGGTCGCGTTCCCTTATAGTTCCTAGTTTTTTCCGTGAAAAGAGCCACACGCCGCATTTTTTGTGAAAAACATAGACTTCGGCCACACGAGAAATCTTGACCTCGGATAGAGTTTTTGTACGTCACCGTTTGCGCAGAATACCCAAATAGTGTCCCTTGAGCAAACGGATACGTGCTAAGCACGGGTACAAGGCGGGGAAGCGGCGGGCGACCGGCGGAATCAAGGTTGCAGGCCGAAGGTCTGCATGCGCCTCGGGAAAAAGCTCTTCGATCTTGGAACGCGGTATGGGACGTACCTTCCGGTTGAACGGATTCGGATAGCGGAGGTCGTACCAAACCACCGCACCGCCGGAGGCAAGAACGTGCCAGATCTTCCGAGCAACGGCATGGGCGAGGCGGTCGTCGAGGATCGAGCTGAACACGGTGAAGACGAAAACGAGATCGAAACTTTCTGGCGGAAAAGGAGCTTCCGTGGCATTGCCCACGTAAAAGAAAATGTGGGGCTGGCGCTTGCGCGCTTGCGCAATACGTTCGGGAAGGAGGTCGATGCCCACGAGGTTTTCCGGTTGAGCCCCTCACTCGGCCATGCGGGCGAGGGTTGTTCCCGTTCCACAGCCTACGTCCAAAATGCGAAAGGGGGTAAGCGGCCAAAAACCATGCTCGCTTAACATCTGCCTGAGGAGGCTTTCTCGTTCTTCCACGATAGCGCGATTCCCGGGATTGTCCAAAGACCACTTCCCCGCGTAAGTCAGATCGCGGGTGTACTCTTCATACGCTAGGCGTATCCTTCGCGTTTCGCGCTCAAAAGGGTCCACGATACTGAGCCTCCCAGAGAGGATAAGATAAGATAAGCTAATTGCGATGTACCCTATTTGAGATCGGAAACAGCGAATTAAATAAGAAGTTTAAGCTGTTTTTAAATCGATTTCGCCACGGGACACTTCGCCTTTCCTTTGCACGCTGTGCCATACTGCTTCGCCGGACAAAGCTTCTTCAGCGTGTTCCGGTCTTTTTCAAATCCACAGGCCGCCATTTCACGCTGTACTCCGGTTTCCGGAAAAACACAGAATACGGTCCCTTGTAGTCATAAACCACATTTTCTTTGCCCTCAAGAACACGCGTCTTGTCTTTGTCCCTCCACATGTTGCGGATATTGATAACCGGCTTGATGTTGTACTGATCCCAAAGGATGGTGATAAACTTCGTATCGTCATACGCTTTGTCCGCGGTCATCGTCTCCGACGCTTCCAAAACGTCCGGCTGTTTCTTTTCCATCTGCATAAACATTTGGTGGGCTTCGTTGATGTCGAGCTCCGACGCCTTCGTCACGCTGAACATCACCGGCAGTTCATACGTCGCATCGACGATCAGATGCGGCTTGTAGCTGAACCTTTTCACGATTTTTTTTACTTTCTGTAAAAAATTGTTCCAATTTTATAATCTGAGGAGAATTAGGAACAGCAAGTAAGTAAATAATCATATTATTTCCCCCCCTTCTTCAGCAGACTTCTATCTTATGAATGCTTAATGCCTGACCCCAAAGTTAAGTCTTTTACAACCTGTTCTGCACGAGCAACCCAAGTATGTTTAGGAGCAATTCGTTTACAAATAGCTTTCTTTTCTTCTACTAATTCAGGATACTGCGTTAGATTTTTTAATAAAGTTTTTAAAGCATTAACATCGTATGGGATGGACCAGCCAATATTATTATCCTCAACAAATTTACCCGCCCAGGTACCCTGAGAGGCAATTATAGGTTTTCGATAGCCTATATATTCAAAAAGTTTAAAAGGTGCCGCAAATTCCCAGTACTTCTGAGGTTTTACAAATAAGATTCCTATATCCGCTTCTAAGTAAAGACTTGCAAGTTCATCATTACTTTTATGATATATAAAAATATTTGAAGGTAGTGGATATAAGTATTCGCTTCTAACTGATTTCCATTCTTTTTCTCGCGTGTTTAAGATTAACTCAATGTTAGGAAAACCTATTAGTACTTCAAAAAGTTTATGCATTTGATAATGTTGGCCAATTCCTCCTACGTAAATCAATTTTATTTTTGTTCTATTACTTTCCTTTGTTTTTTCTTGATATGTGTAATTATCATGTCCTGGTGGCAAGGGTTTAAAAAAACTTTTGTTTTTTAAGGGAATATAGTTTGCCATCTCAATAGAAGGCAAGTAAAGTGTTGTTACATATTTTTGATATTGATACAAATCATATTTATAAAACATTTTTGCAAACCTCGCTTTAAAAAAAGATACCTGTCTATAATAGTCAGGAAACAACCAGTAAATATCCCGATAAAATAAACCTATCGGCACATTATGTTTTCTTAAGTATTTAAAGAAACCAAAATCTAAAAACGGATTTAAAGGTAAGTGGTGCTTATCAGTTAATAAAGTAGGCATAGTTGAACTTTCAGAATACATAAAATTATATTTAATACCGCTATTTAAATTTTTTTTGATTTTTTCGATTTGAACTTTGCGCTCCCCAGAGTAACCAGTAATTAAGTCTACATGATAACCAAGTGATTTAAAAGCCTCTACCATTTTTAAAGGACGGATACCACTAGCAGACTTTGCTTTCAAATCAAGCGGCAGTGGATAATAAAAAATTATTCTCAATTTAAACACTCCTTTTAGCTTTTTCTAATACAAAAGCCATGATATAAATCGAAGTAAAAATTACGAAAGTTATCATAAGCACAGGATTATAAAAAAAATCATTAAAACCACCAGTTATAGGCAAATTATAAGAAAGATAAGAAAATAAACCAACTGATAAAGGTGTTTTCTTAGATTTTAAAAAAGTCATAAATATAGCTTGGACAAACATACCAACATAAATAGGCGAAAAAATAACACCTATCCAACCAAAATTAGCCCATGCCTCAGCTATAAATAAGCTATTCATTACTCCGGCTGTACCGCCTTGGACTCCAGCCGGATTAAAATTTTCCATTATAATTCTTGCAGCCCGATCAACATAATTAATTCCAAAAGCCTTTGAAAGAACATTAGACAGCGAAGCAAAGCCTATAAAATCGTGCATTTTAGGAAAATACTCAAACGCCAAATATGTACCCGCCGCTTGAGATAAAAGTATTCTACCTAGTAAACCTTTATTATAGGAAAATAATGTTTGAAAATCTGTTACTTTACCTATAAAAATATAAGCTAGTAAAACTAAAGCCACAGCAACACCACCAAATAGGAATATTATTTCTTTTTTTACCTCGCCTTTTATAAGTACTTTTAAGAATAAAAAACCTACGATGAACATTATAAAAGGATATTTTGATAAATCATATGTGAGGATTAAGAAAGAAAAAATAAACATTATAAAAAACCATATAAAGTCTTTCTTTGATCTAGTAATTTTCCAATATGAAAAAGAAATATATGCCAAAATTGGAGTAAATGTTAACCCAAAAATATTCCTAATATACTGATTGCCTTCAAAACTTCTGCTTGCCTCCTGTCTGAAACGTGCTAAATCATACGCATTATATCCTTGAAAAATTTTTAAAATTGGTAGTGTTTTTAAATTAGCTAAGGTATAAATAACTGACAGAATTGAAATAAAGCTTAGTATATAGAGAAAAAATTTAATATAAGAATCCCTAGGAGAAATAAAATGCTGCAATGGAGAATTTAGATATGAATTAAATAAATCGCGACTGGATTTATAACCAAAAACAAAGTTAATTAAAAGCATACCAAAAGGGAATGCTATCATCGTATACTGAACTGCTAACCAACCATAAAAGCGAGAATCTCGACTGACAGTATTTATTACATAATGATTATCCCAACCATTAACAACTAAAATAGATGCTATAAAGGATTGCATTATTAAATGAAAGTAAAAAATCCAACTTATCATGTTTAATTTCGTTAACTTCAAACTTCCTGCTACCTGTTTAAACAATAAATATGATAAAATTAAAACAAGTAAGGATATAAGTGAATACACCTTTATTATACAACCTCCTTTTTTTATCTGTCTATTATATATTTATTATTTTACTTATTATTAGGTGCTTCGTCAAAAATTATCTTATTTTTTCCTTCCCGTATAAAAATTTTTTTAAATTTTTTTTTAATGTTATACCAACTTATTTGATTGCTATAATATTTTTTTATATGAAAAGTTTATTTTTAATGTCATAATTCTTACAAATATCATATTACCTGACACCTTCCTTAAGAATTTCGGCTGATTCAAGTTATTATGGGTGTTTTTTGTACAATAAAGTTGTTCGGATCTTCATTTGATAGCGCTTTTTTCTCTTATTTCCTTTAGCTTTGTTACTCTGGTTTATTTTTAAAAGATACTCAACGCCTGAGTGGAGATGAGCGGAAAATTACCAAGTACGGCTCTCAGACACTATTTTAGTCGCCGCGCACGTCCGTGTCCAGCGAAACGCGTCGCATATACCAGGATGGGATGTAGCGCATCCTTTAAACGCCCATACGCCTTCCGACCAGCTCGGTAAGTTTCCAACGGAAAAGGCCACATTTCGTGCTCCGAACGCATCGGCTGTCTCGACTTTCAGATCCGATTGGCTCAACGTGTTTGCAGGGTAAAAAAACCGCCTATCGCATTGTACCGAGGGGCGGCCACCGACCTCAAGGAGTTTTCGTCCGAGGTGTACCGTCGTCTCGGGCGGGAGCGGAAATTCCCAGGTGATCGCGTAAGGTCGCGGTCACGCGCTCATAGCTTTCTGGCTTCACCTTTTGGTAGGAAATGCCGTTCAGCCAAAGGGGTTCGAGGTCGAAGGCGAGTTCGTGAATGTTGTCCATGCAGCTCCGGTAATCCCGAATGAGGCGCTGCATGTCCTCGTACGTGAGGTTCGTCTTTGTGTTTTTTCCGACGATGTTCAAGAGTTGGTCGAGCTTGAAGATCATCTCGGGGCGGGAAGCCTTCTCTAGGATCGCCTGTAAGACCTGGCGCTCCCGCGCGTTTCGACCGATGTCCCCCTCGGGATCCCAGTAGCGCATGCGGATGTACCCGAGCGCCATCGCACCGTTTTCCAGGTAGATGGGGCCCTTGCGATACACGAAGCCGGGTTTGTAGTACCCCGGATCTGTCCACTCTAACGGATTGTCCACCGTGATGCCGCCGATGAGGTCGACGAGGTCGGCAAACCCTTGAAGGTTGATCGCGATGTAGTAGTCCACAGGCAGGTCTAAAAAGTTTTCCACCGTCTCCACGGAGCCGGTAGGCCCGCCGAAAGCGTAAGCGTGGTTGATCTTGTCGAGCATCCCGCTCCTATTTCCCACTCCCTTCAGGGGTATTCGAATGTCGCGTTGGATGGAAAGGATGTACATCGACTTTTCTTGGGGGTTCAAAGTCACGTAGAGCATGACGTCGCTTCGACCGGGATTTCCCACTTCCGGCCGCTCGTCGACGCCGAGGAGGAGGAGGGAAACCGGCTTGAGATGCCTGAGATCGACCTTATCTTCGCGCTTGGGCGGTTCCCTACGCTTTACCTCTTCGTAAATCGAATCGGCGGTCACGGCGGCTTTGTGAGAGAGGTAGGCGGCGTACACGATTGCACCCACGAGAAGGATTGCCACCGCCGAGCCGCCGAAAAATAACACCCGCTTCCATAGCATGAAACGCTCTCCCTCACTACCCGAACTGCTCTCCGTTCTTCGACACGCAACCAGTATGCCGCCGAGAAACTTCGGTGTCTTGTAAAAAACACGAGGAAATTCTAAAAGAATTTCCTAAATCTACGAACGTTAATCTACGAACGTTGCATCTTTTCCTTTTCCCATGCCCCCCGGACATGTGCCCCCCGGACATGCGCCTTTTTAGTCTAACCGCAAGGACGGGAAAGGGCAAGTAGGAAAGGCGAACCTTTTTTCCGAACCGCGCCGAAAGGCGATCCGAGGGAGACCGCACCGAAAGGCGATCCGAAGGAGGCGGTCTACGCCGCATACGTAGTATCTCGCCCTCGTCCCGTATGCACGTCTTGCTCCGAAGAAAACCTCCCGAAGCGACGTCGGGCGAGTACTCCGTGGCGAGGGGCAAAGAGGACAGCGGTGGCAAATAAGGCGCCCTCTACGACACTCATCATTCCCGAAATCGAGACGTCCCAAAGGGACGCCAAGAGGTATCCAAGAATTCCCCCGACGGCTCCCAACCCCGCGCTCCCGACGAGGACCCATTCAAGTCGATCAAAGAGAAGGTGTGCTGTGGCAGGTGGTACGACAAGCATGGATACGGTGAGAATCGCACCCACGGCGTCGAAGGCGATGACGATCGTGAGGGAAAGAAACAGCATGTAAGCGTAGTGAAGAGCGGTCACGGGGATACCGATCTGGCGCGCAAACGTAGGATCGAAGCTGAGGACCCGAAGTTCTTTAAAAAAGGTGAGCACAAAAGCGAGATCGGCGAGGAAAACGCCGCCCATCGTCCATACGGCTTTAGGGCCAAGGTCTACGTCCCCCCAGAAGAGGCGATCCCAAGGCACGTAGGCAATCTCGCCGAAGAGGATGTGTTGAAGGTCGATGTGTACGGATTTGGCAAAGTGGGAGACGAGGATCACCCCGAGAGCAAAGAGCGTCGTAAACGTCACGCCGATGGCCGCATCGCCAGCGACGCCGTTAGACTCCAAAAGACGGATGAGAAGCACCGTGAGGATCCCCGCCGCAGCGGCACCGAGGAGCATTTCGACGTTGCCCATGCTCTTCGTCAGAAGAAAGGCAGAGATCACTCCGAGGAGGACCGTGTGGCTGATCGCATCCCCTACCATGCTCAGACGGCGAAGGACGAGAAAACTGCCCATGAGACCCGAAGCGGTAGCCACCAAGACGGCGGCCAAAATAACCCAAACGTCGGTCAAGAAATGTCGCCCCCCCTCTTCCAAAAGCCACCACTGTCCGGGCGAAACCTTAAACGGGATTACGGGACAAAACTTCCGGTGTTGTCGTGTTGTACCGAAGCCGCGTACCGCTTGCGAAAAACGCGGGAAACGAGACCACGTTTGGGGGCAAAGAACCAGGCGAGGACGAACCAAAAAGAAGCCGTGAGGACGACGAGAGGGCCCGTGGGAAAACGGGGGTACGTCGTACTGAGGAGAGTGCCTACGACTCCCGAGAACCCGCCGATTCCGCCGGCGAGGATGACCATCGTCTCGAGACGGTCGGTGAGAAGGCGAGCCGTGAGCGGAGGCGTAATGAGGAGCGCCGACATGAGCACCACACCCACCGCCTCGAGGCCTACGGCGACGGTGAAGGTGAGAAGAAGGGTAAAGAAAATGTCCATGGCTCGTACGGGATAGTGCAGGGTACGCGCGTAGAGGGGATCGAAGGCCCACAGCTTCCACGCAGGGAAAAATGCAAAAATTGCGAGGACGATGAGAAACGCGACGGCTCCCATCACCTGCACGTCACGCCATACGAGAGAAGCCGCTTGCCCGAAGAGAAAAGAATCCAGGCCGCTCTGTCCGGCGGACTGGGTTTTCGCGACAACGGTGAGGAGCACGGTCCCAAACCCGAAAAAAGTCGTGAGCACGATGGCTAAGGCTGTCTCCGGCTTCACACGCGTCCAACGAGGAAGCCGTACGGAAAGGTACGCCGCCAATCCCGCGGTGATGGACGCACCCACAAGAATAGCCATCGATTCTTTCCGGAGGAGAAACAGAAAGGCCAAGGCAACCCCGGGAAGCGCGGCGTGGGACATGGCATCTCCCAGAAGGGCTTGCCGCCTGAGAAGCGCAAAAGAACCTACGATGCCCGCAGAGAACCCGAGAAAAAAAGTCCCGCCTACCACCCAGCGAACGTTAGGATCGGAAAAGAGAGAAAGAAGCTGCGCCAAGACGGGAATGACCCTCACCTCGCCTCAGGAAAAGTCCGGACAGCCTCTGCTGAAAACTCCTTCTGTAATGGGGAGTTCGCCGCCACTTCCGCCAAGGCCAACGTCGTCTTTTGCTCGCGGAGTTCCGAGGGAAATTCTCCTGAGAAGAGGCGGTCCAGAAAGAGGAGGCGCCCACCGTACGCATCATCCAGTGTTTTCGACGTGAAAGCCAAGCTCAGCGGCCCCGCCGCGATCACGCGCCGATTCAAGACTACGATCCAATCGAAGTACTCCCGCACTGTCTGCAGATCGTGGTGGACGACGAAGATCGTCTTTCCTTCCCGACGCAATTCTCTAAGGACTTCGAGAATTGCCCGCTCGGAAGCGGCATCCACACCAGCAAAAGGTTCGTCGAGAAAGTAGAGATCCGCCTCCTGGGCGAGGGCACGCGCGATGAAGATCCGCTGACGCTGGCCGCCGGAAAGTTCGCCGATCTGCCGATGGCGGAATTTCTCCATGCCCACCCGCTTGAGGGCGGCCTCAGCCGCTCGAAAATCGTCCTTCCCTGGGCGGCGGAAGAGGCCAAGCCGACCGTACCTCCCCATGAGGACGACGTCCCGCACCGTGACGGGGAAGTCCCAATCCACCTCCTCGCGCTGGGGGACATAGGCGACGCGATGCCGTATCGTCTCATAAGGCTTCCCAAAGACGTAGACCTCCCCCGAAACTCGCGGTACGAGCCCGAGAACCGCCTTGAGAAGGGTGGACTTTCCTGCGCCGTTGGGTCCCACAAGGCCTGCGAGAACGCCCTGCGGAACCTCAAAGGTGACGTTTTCCAAGGCGACGTGACCCGGGTACACCACGGAGAGGTCGCGAACGAATATTGCCGGTGTGGAGCTCACCCCACCTTCACCCCCCTACTTCAATGCCTCGACGATCGTGTCTACGTTGTACCGGAACATACCAACATAAGTACCTTCCGGCGTCCCGGGATCGCCAAGGGCGTCCGAATACAACTCGCCGCCGATTTTCACCTCGTGACCGCGTCTCCGCGCACCTTCGACCACCGCCTCGATGGAACGGTGTGGTACGCTGGACTCCACGAAAATGGCCTTGATCTTGCGCTCGACGATGAAATCCACGAGTTCTCGAACATCCTTGAGCCCGTATTCCGTATCCGTGCTGATCCCCTGTAGCCCACGAACTTCCATGCCGTAAGCCCGACCGAAGTATCCGAAGGCGTCGTGGGCGGTGATGAGGACACGCTGCCCTTCAGGAATCTCCGCAATCCGTGCCCGGATGTAGGCGTCAAGTTCGTCTAGTTCCTTGAGGTAGCGTTCGGCGTTGGCGCGATAGGCATCGCAGTGCGCGGGATCGACTTCGCACAAGCCGTCGCGCACGCGTTCGGCGGCCTTCTTCCACAGGCGAACGTCGAACCAGATGTGCGGGTCGTAGTGGCCTTCAAATTCCTCGGGCTCGCGCAGCTCACTCTCCGGTACGTACTCGCTTACGGCAAACGTGGGCTTTTCCCGGGACATGCGCACGAAAATATCCCCCATTTTGCCCTCGAGGTTGAGCCCGTTGTAAAAGATCACGTCCGCCTCCTTAAGCTTCTGCATGTCCCCTTGCGTGGCCTTGTACAGGTGCGGATCTACACCGGGACCCATGAGCCCGGTAACCTCTACGTATTCCCCTCCAATTTGCCGTACGAGGTCCGTGATCATCGTTGTCGTCGTGGTGACGTGCACCCTATCGGATTTCTGCGACTCCCCCGTTCCTCCGCAGGCGGAAAGAAACATTACCCCGATGAGCGCTAACACAATTGCGCCGATCCTTAGAACTTTGGGACGGTGTTTGGAACGCACTACTCTCTACCTCCTCGCTTTTTTGATACGGTAAGGTCGCGCAGGCCGTGCCCATGGCACGTCCGCTCGCGTCATGGTGGATTTTTTTTGATGCAATAAGGACGCGCAGGGCTTCGGGCGTTTCCCGGACCTCGATACCCACGCGACCCTTTTGGACTGCGCGGCCCGAGAAAGGAGAGGTGAATTTCTTGCGGTTAAGTCTGTTTGTTTATGGTAACAAAGTTTACCTAGGGAAAGTATAAGGCGCCGTACCAACCCGTGTCAAGGGGATACATCGGGATACATCGTAAACCCGCGTGCAAAAAACCGCCCCGCGAAACGCCACGGGGCGGTTTTTCGTTCGGCTTTGCTTCGTCCGTATGCGACCGCGGCTACCGATCTCCGCTCCCCGCAAGGTCGCGGAGGACGTCCGAAACGGTACGTCCACGGGATTCTTCCTCGAGCGTGCGGTGCGCGAGGGCGATCTGCTCCGCTACGGCTTCCTCAGCGGGGCCGCCGAAGAGCTTTCGCCCCGCAACCGAAGCTTCGGGAGAGAGGAGCTCCAGGTCTTCGGGACGAAATTTCGGATGGTGGCGGAGGAGTTCCTCCGGAGTGAGGTCGCGCAGGGACTTTCCGGAGGCGAGCGCGTAGGCGACGAGGCGGCCTACGGCTTCGTGCGCCTCGCGAAAGGGAACCCCGCGCAAGGCCAGGACCTCCGCGAGGTCCGTGGCACAAAGGAACGGATCGTCGGCGGCTTGGCGCATCACACCCGCGCGGAAGGTGATGCTTCGAAGGAGCGGCGCGGTCACCTCGAGTCCCGCGAGCACCGTGTCCACGGCGTCGAAAAGGGCTTCTTTGTCCTCCTGCAGGTCCTTGTTGTAAGCGAGGGGGAGTCCCTTGAGCACGGTGAGGAGAGCGACGAGGTCGCCGACGACGCGTCCCGTCTTGCCGCGCAAAAGCTCGGGAACGTCGGGGTTCTTCTTTTGTGGCATCATGCTCGAACCCGTAGCAAAGGCGTCGTCGAGCTCCACAAACGCGAACTCCTGGGAGGACCAGAGGATGAGCTCCTCGGCGAGGCGGGAGAGGTGAACCGCCACGAGGGAAAGGGCAAAGACGAATTCGAGGACGAAGTCGCGGTCGGAGACGGCGTCGAGGCTGTTGGGGTAGACGGCTGAAAGGCCGAGTTCGGCGGCGGTGAAGAAACGGTCTATGGGAAAGCGGCTCCCCGCGAGCGCTCCCGCGCCGAGGGGCGACCAAGACGCCCGGCGGTCGAGGTCCGCGAGGCGTTCGACGTCCCGCGAGAACATCCAAAAGTACGCGAGGAGGTGCTGGGCAAGCGTCACCGGCTGCGCCCGCTGGAGGTGCGTGTAGCCCGGGAGGACCACATCGCGATGGGCATCGGCGAGCTCGAGAAGAGCGTGGCGCACATTCGTGAGCATGTCGTGGGCGCGGCGAACCTCGTCGTGGACATAGAGGTGGAGATCGGTCGCCACCTGATCGTTGCGGCTACGCCCCGTGTGGAGCTTCCCCGCCACGGGGCCTACGCGCTCGTGGAGGAGGCGTTCGACCCACATATGTACGTCCTCGTCCGCGTAGGTCCAACGCACCTCCCCCTTGCGGACGGCGCCTTCGATTTCCCTAAGCCCTTCCTCGAGGAGGCACGACTCTTCTTCCGTAAGGAGGCCGATCCGCGCAAGCATCCGGACGTGGGCAATCGATCCGCGGATGTCCTGCGAAACGAGGCGGACGTCGAAGGGGATGGAAGCCGTGTAGCGCTCGACGACTTCTGCGGTGCGCTTGGCGAAACGACCACCCCAAAGTTTCCCCGGGGCGTCCGAAACCCCAGAGTCAAAGGAGCCCTCGTGTTCCTTGTCCACCCCATGTCCTCCTCTTGCGGTTTCCCCCGTTCACCCTTCGGAAACGGGAGAAGAGGCGAGTTCCGCACGGAATGCCCCGCCAGAGACGGGGTTTAAGCTGCGGAAGAGTTCCGTGGGGAGCCCCCAGAGCTTTAAGAATCCTTCCGCTGCCCGATGGTCGAAGAGGTCCCCCGTCTGGTACGTGGCGAGATCGTGGCGGTAGAGGCTCTTGGGAGCCCGGCGCCCCGTGACGACGATGTTTCCTTTGTAGAGCTTTACGCGCACGTCTCCCGTCACGGGCTTTTGCGTAACGGCAAAGAAGGCGTCGTACGCTTCTCGCAGGGGAGAGTACCAGAGGCCGTTGTACACGAGGCGCGTCCATTCGAGTTCGAGCACCGGCTTTACGTGAAGGACTTCGCGCGGGAGGACGAGCGCCTCCAGGGCGCGGTGGGCTTCGATGAGGGTGAGTGCGGCGGGCGCCTCGTAAACCTCACGCGATTTGATCCCCACGAGACGGTCTTCGATCATGTCGATGCGGCCGACTCCATGGCGTCCCCCGATTTCGTTGAGCGCGGTGATGAGGCCGACGAGGTCCATCGTCTCACCGTTGAGGGCCACGGGACGCCCTTCCGCAAAGGTGAGGACGATTTCCTCCGGCATGTCCGGCGCCTCTTCGGGGGGCTTGGTCCAAAGAAAGGCGTCTTCCGGCGGAGCCGCCCAAGGGTCTTCCAGAGCCCCCGCCTCGATCGCCCGTCCCCAGAGGTTCTTGTCGATGGAGTACGGGCTTTCCTGCGTCACGGGTACGGGAATCCCGTGGGCGCGGGCGTACTCGATTTCCGCGTCGCGTGTAAGTCCCCACTCCCGTACCGGGGCGTACACCTCGAGCTCGGGAGCGAGGGCCTTCATCCCCAGTTCGAGCCGAACTTGGTCGTTCCCCTTGCCCGTGGAACCGTGTGCTACGGCGCGGGCTCCGACCTCACGGGCGACGCGCACGACTTCCCGCGCGATGAGCGGCCGCGAAAGGGCGGAAACCAGGGGATACTTGCCCTGGTACAGGGCGTTCGCCCACAGGGCGCGCAGGATGTATTCTTCCGCAAATTCGGCGCGGGCGTCCTTGACCACCGCTTGAACCGCGCCGACCTTTATCGCCTTGGCACGTACGGCTTCGAGGTCCTTGGCCTCGCCTACGTCGAGCGTTACAGTGACCACGCGAAAGCCGTACTTCTCTTCTAGCCACTTGAGCGCCACGGAAGTGTCGAGACCCCCGGAATACGCGAGGACGAGGAGCGGACGCTCTCCGCCCGCGCGTTCCGCCCCCGAAGGTCTGCTCCCCACTCCGCCCGCGAGTTCTGCTCCGTGCATCGGCCTTCCCTCTCTTCTCATGTTGCGGATCTCCCGCATTTTGGCCCCTACCGCCGCCGGAAGCGCTCCGGCGAGACCGTGGTCGCAAATAAATATGCGGATTCATGGATAAGTATACACATCCGCCGCGCGGATGCAAGGCGCGGGCGTGGAAGCGCAAAAAGGCCCACTGGGGAGCAAGTCCCTTCCTACGGGGCGAGGACGAGCCGCAGAAGCGCCTTGTGCACGTGGAGTCGGTTTTCCGCTTCGTCCCAGACGAGCGAGCGCGGACCGTCGATCACGGCCTCGGTCACCTCTTCGCCGCGGTGTGCCGGCAGGCAGTGAAGAAACACGGCCTCCTTGCGGGCAAGGGCGAAGAGCTCCTCGTTTACCTGATAGGGCCGAAGGCGGGCGAGGCGCGCTTCGCGCTCGGCCTCCGTTCCCATGCTCACCCACGTGTCCGTGATCACCACGTCGGCGTCGGCCACCGCCTCACGCGGATCGGAGGTCCACCGCAGATCGGCTCCGCTTTCCCGGGCTCGGGCTTCGGCCCAGGACCAGATTTCGGGATCCGGACGGTACTCTTCGGGAGAGGCGACGACCAAGGTGAGCCCGAGGAGGGCGGCGGCTTCGATCCACGAGTGGGTGACGTTGTTGCGCGCGTCGCCTACGTACGCGATCTTGAGCTCGCCCAAGGGGCCGAAGTGTTCCACGAGGGTGAGGAGATCGGCGAACACCTGGGTGGGATGGTGGAGATCGGACAGGCCGTTGATCACGGGGATGTCCGCCGCCCCGGCGAACCGCTCGAGGGTTTCGTGGGCGTGCGTGCGGAGGAGAATCCCGTCTACGTAACGCGAGAGGACGCGCGCCGTATCTTCCACGGTCTCCCCGCGGCCGAGCTGGAGCTCGTCCGAACGGAGCACGAGCGGGTGACCCCCGAGTTCGAGCATCGCCACTTCGAAGGACACGCGCGTACGCGTGGAGGGCTTTTCGAAGATGAGGGCCAGCGTGCGGCCCTGAAGGTAGGAATGCAGGTACCCCTTGCGCCGCAGAGACTTCATCCACCGCGCCTCCTCCAAAAGGGCGCGGACGTCTTCCGCCGTGAAATCGGAAACCTTGAGCACGTCGCGCATGTAGAACGGATTGGCTACGGAGCTCGTCCCCGCTTCCCCGGGCACCGCGGATCCTCCTCTCGTTCGTTTGATTATACATGTTCACGGATATTTATTCAAACAGAAGCCCGCGCGCTTCACCCACCATTCTAACGCACGGCATCGGGAGCGTCACATCTACCGCGCGGGAGGGAAGCGGCGGACCGAGGAGAAACGGTGTACGACTCTTGAGCGAAACGGACGGAAGCCCTTGCCGGACGATTCGGACTCGGTCAAATGAGGCGCCGGCGGACGGCGCCGCTCAGAGCGTCCGTCAAAGATACGAGAAGAACGATCCCGAGAAGGATGATCCCTACACGTGGCCAGGCGTGGCTTTGAAGGGCAAAGAGAAGCGGCGCCCCAATCCCCCCTGCGCCCACGACGCCGACAACGGTAGCCGCGCGCATGTTGATCTCAAACCGGTAGATCGCGTAGGAGAGGAATTCCGGCAAGACCTGGGGGAAGATGGCCCAGCGAAAAACGCCGAGTTCGTTGGCTCCCGCCGCCCGAAGCGCCTCGGCAGGGCCCATGTCCATCGCCTCCACTGCCTCTCCATACAGTTTAGCGAGCATGCCTACGGAGTGGACGCCGATGGCGAGGATTCCCGCGTAGGCCCCCGGACCGACACCTACCATGAAGATGATCGCCAGCATGAGCTCGGGAAACGTGCGCACGGCGGAAAGGAATACTTTGGTCCCTGCGGCAAGGGGTGCGGGTACGACGTTCCGCGCTGCCCAAAAGCCGAAGGGGAGCGCGAGGACAGCGGCAAGAAGCGTACCCAGATAGGCGATCTCCACGCTCTCCCAAAGGGCTACGAGGAGCTCCGGAACGTACGACCACTCGGGATGGAAAATCCCGGAAAAGATCCTTCCCGCCATGCGAAGCCCCACGGAAAAGCCCTTCGTGTTGAGGTCAATTCCCAAAAACGACCAGGTGAGGGCGGCCGCGACGACGAAAAAGGCGAGGGGCGCACGAAACCGACGCAACACCCCCAACGGACGAGACGAGACGGCGGGAGGTCCCCCTTCCGTAAGGCGACGCCTGAGGTATTGGCTCGTCCACTCGATGAGGAGGACGGCGACGAAGACGAGGAGGAGGATGGCGGAGGCGCGGTCGTACTGCAGGAGGTTCAGGGCGGCCTTGAGGGGAACGCCGATCCCTCCCGCACCGACGAGACCGAGGACGGTGGATACGCGGACGTTGATTTCAAACACGTACAAGACGTAGGAGAGGTACTGGGGCAAGATCTGGGGGAGGACGGCGTACGCTGCCGTCACTGTGGGCGTCGCCCCTGCGGCGTAGAGGGCTTCCGCAGGGCCCATGTCCGCGGCTTCAATCGTCTCACTCGTGAGCTTTGCGACGATGCCGAAGGAAAAAAAGACGAGGGCGAGGATCCCCGAAAGGGCCCCGATGCCGAAGACGGCGACGAAAAGGGCGGCAAAGAGGAGGTCGGGAATCGTGCGCACGAGGTTCATAAACCCGCGCGTTGCCCAGAGCGTTCCCCGACGGCTCACGAAGTTCCTCGCCGCCAAAAAGGCGTACCCTAGGGCGAGGAGCGAGCCGATGAGCGTTCCGGCAACGGCCATCTGAATCGTCTCCACGAGGGCGGGAGCGTAGCGGGCAATGTCGGTAAAATCGGGAGAAAAGAAGGCGACGAACAACCGCCCCATGTACGGAAACCCTTGAACGAGGGCGGAAACGGAAACCTGAGTGTCTGCGGCGGCATATGCGGCAAGGCCGAAGAGCACCACAAAAAGCGCGGCGTTCCTGAGGCGCGCCGTACCTTCCTCCGGGGGAAAAGGGAAAGCCGAAAAGACACCTCGAAAGCGGCGGGCGGGATCAACCACGGGCGGCGACCTCCCCGGTCCGCATGTCCTCGCGCGTGAGCGGACGTCCGTAGATGAATTCGAACACCTCGTCTGTCGCCTGTGAGACGGGACCGTCGAAGACGACCTTCCCGGCCCGAAGCCCGAGGATGCGGTCGGCGTAGCGGCGGGCGAGGTCCACGAAGTGGAGGTTCACGAGGACGGTGATTCCGAGTTCGCGGTTGATGCGTCGGAGGTCGTCCATGATCACCTCTGCGGTCACGGGGTCGAGGCTCGCCACCGGTTCGTCCGCAAGGATGAGGCGCGGTTCTTGGGCGAGGGCGCGGGCGACGGCGATGCGCTGTTGTTGCCCGCCGGAGAGTTGGTCGGCCCGCACGTAGGCCTTGTCCGCAAGCTGCACCCGCTCGAGGGCCTTCATGGCGATCGCCACGTCTTCCTTGGGGAAAAGTCCCAAGAGGACACGCCACGTGGGGTGATACCCGACGCGCCCCGCGAGGACGTTTTGCAGAACCGTAAGGCGTTTGACGAGGTTAAAGTTTTGAAACACCATGCCGATGTCCCGGCGCATGCGCCGGAGTTCCGCGGGGGTCGCCCGCGTCACGGAACGCCCGGCGAAGAATATCTCCCCTGAGCTGATCTCGATCAGGCGGTTGACGGCCCGGAGAAACGTCGTCTTTCCCGCTCCGCTCAAACCGACGATGGCTACGAATTCCCCGGGGTAGATCGCAACGCTCACGTCGTCTAGGCCTACGGCGCCCGTAGGGTACACCTTGCGCACGCGGTCGAAGACGACGAGCGGCTCGCGCGACGAAGGAGTGCCCATGAGCCACTCTCCCTCCCCAAGAGCTCTCGAAAGCGCGAAAGAAACTCCCCGGCCCCGCCGGAGAAAATCCTCCGATTTCAAGATACCCGAAAAAAAGAGCAGGCGCAGAACGCGCCTGCACGTACGGAGAACTCCCCGCGTCTTTTCGCTTCGTTTACTTCAGCTTGATGTCCATGAGCTTCATCGTGGAGCGCACGACGTCGAAATCGGAGTCCTTGCCTTCTGCGTAGCCGTCGTGGGAGTAGATCTCCTTGATGACCTTCTTTCCCTGCTCGTCCTTGGCGATGTCCAGGAAAGCCTGCTTGATCTTGTCCTTCCACTCCTGCGGGAGGCTGCTCCGCACAGAAATGGTGTCGTTGGGGATGTCTGGCGAGTAGGCCAAGATCCGCGTCTTTTCCATGACGCTCGGATCCGACTTGGCCACGATGCTTCGCGCGTCGTCGAAGCTCACCGCGGCGTCGACGTCGCCCCGGAGGAGGGCCATAATCGCCTTGTCGTGGCCGCCAGCAAACGTCCCCTGAACGTCCTTTTCTGGATCGATGCCCTTCTCCTTGAGCATCGCTGCCGGATAGATGTACCCCGACGTAGAGTTCGGGTCGACCCAGGCGATCTTCTTGCCTTTGAGATCTTCGAGCTTTTGGATCGGGGAATCCTTGAGGACGACGAACTGCGAGCGGTAGGTCTTCTGCCCCTTCCGTTCAGCGATGAGGATCACGTCGGCGTACCCCTTGTCCTTGGCCACGACGTACCCCACGGGGTTGAGAAAGCCGACGTCCACCTTCTTGGCGCCCATGGCCTCGATGACGCCGTTGTAGTCCGTGCCTACGAAGACCTCTACCGGTACGCCCAGCTTCTGGCTGAGCAAGTCGGCAAGAGGCTTGGCCTTGGCCTGGAGGTTTTCGGCTTCTTGCGAAGGTACGAAGCCGACCACGAGCTTGTCCACCTTGCCGCTCCCCTGCCCGCCGCAGGCGGCAAGTCCCAGTGCGACGAAGGCGGCGAGGAGGAAGACCACGACTCGCTTCATGCGCTCTTGTCCCCCCTGTAGGGCAATTCGCTTCCTCCGAGGTTTTTTCCCGAGCCTATCCGGCAGCGAGAAAAGGCCAGCGCTTCCGGCCGCAGGACCTCGGGTTTTCCAGACGAACCGCGTCCATCGTACCAAATTCGAAATCGGTCGAGCCAGACCCTTTTGTGAAGTCTGTGTAAAGATTTTCTAAAAACGATGTAAAGAGAGGAAAAGGGCGCGGTCGCGGGTTGGGCGGAATACGACGAAGCGGTATAATGGCGGTAGTGAAAGGGGTTGGGAAATCGTGGTACGGGAGAACGACACCCCGGAACGCCCACTCCGTCTCGCACTGCCCTTCCGCGTGTGGGACAAGCGGCTTCTCGTGTTCGACCTCGACGGCACGCTCTATGAGGGAACGGAGCACTTCGACTACTACGCACGGGAAATCGGAAAGTACCTCCCCGAAGAAGTCCGCGCCGCCTACGAACGCGACTACGCGAGCTCGCGAAGCGGACGCGGCCCAGTAAAGTTCGGCGACGTGTACGACTACGCCAAAGACGTCCTCTACCGCAGGGAGGGAAGCGGCGAGAGGTACCGGGCCTACCGCTGGGACGGGACCCCCCTTGACGACATCGTTCCCGCATCCGCCTTTACAACGCAGGAAAAACGCTACGTCCCCGTGGGAGACGGCTGGTGGCTCCCCCTCGTGATCGCCCTTCACTACGGGGTAGACGTCCCCGCTCTGGAAAAGGCCTTCCTCGCGACGCGGGCGTACATGCAATCTCCGGCCTACCACCTGCCGGAAAACCCGCGCCTCCAACGGTTTTTCGAACGGTTCAAGGAGCGCGGCGGCGTGCTCGCCCTCCTCACGAACAGTCCGGAAGAAGACAGCCGGGCCATCCTTCGAAAGATCGGCGTTCTCGAGTACTTCGACGACCTCGTCTTTTGGGGGGAGAAACCGCAAAAGACGGCGGAACATATGACGCGCCTCCTCGAGCGCTTCGACGTAGCTCCGGAGTTCGCCGCGAGCATCGGCGACAATCTCGTCAACGACATCGTCCCCGCCAAACGCTTAGGGATGCACACGGTGCTCGTAGACCCGCACAACATCGCCGAAGGGCACGAGGCCGACCTCGTCGTACCTCACCTTACGGCCTTCCTCGACTTTGCCTGCGGACAGGAGTCTTATGGAGATCAGGCGTCGCACGGCTGAGATGCCGAAGCGAAAGGATGCCCGACCTTTCCCCGCTTTTCCGACTTCCGGAGAAACGCGCAAACGCCGCGGGACACTCGGTTCCCGCGGCGCTTTTTTTGTGCCTCGATCTTGCGCTCTCTAGAGCTTACGGGCTTCCGAAGGTTCCCCCGCATCCGGGCGTACGCCCAAGGCGTACTCCTCCAGCGGCGCGACGAGGTCGGGGTCCACGGCGGGACTTAGGGCCGCGACGAGGCTCGCGTAGAGGAGGTCGGGGTGGAAGAACACGGGGACGCCGTAGAGGGTGGCGAGGTGGACGAGTTCGTGGTGAAGAGGAAGAAGCCTCGCATCGTCCGGCCAAGGGGCGTACAAGAAAGCCACTTCCCCGCGAATGAGCTCCTGTGCGGTCTCCCGAGTGAGGCGGCGGAAGCCTTCCGCCGGCGGCGCGGGGGCCCGTCCCCCCACGGACCTGAAATCCGCATCGTGCGCTTCGAAAAGCCAGAGGGGGATCCCCTTTTCGGAGAGCTCCCGGTACATCTCTCGCCAGCGCCGAACGTCGGAGACGAGCGGCGAAGAGAGGCCGTACGGTCCTTTCGCGTTTCTCGGACGCGTTTCGAGACCGCGGTGGGGGAGTTCGAAGAAAAGTCCGCCCTTGAGGAGGTTTTTCCCGATGGGGTAGGCCTTGGCCAAGGCTTCGTAGGCCGTACGCCCAAAGACAAGGGCCTCGCCTGTGGAGGTCATCTCCGGACCGAGGTGTACGAAGGCCCTCCGGATCTTCCGGTGGGAAAACACCGGAACTTTGAAGGAAACGGGACGCGCCAGGGGATCCGGGGAACCCTCCTTGCGGTGCCCCGACGTGTCCGGAGTCCGTCCGCGAACGCGGTCCCGCGTGCGGAGGGAGGTACCTTCGTCCGCAAAACCGACGGGAGACAGGGCGGCTTCACCCTCGGGGAGGGCGCCGCGCACGATCGCGTGGACCGCCGCCTTAAGGTACGACGTGCCGCGCACCTTGCCGGCAATGGGAAGGGTGCGGCTTACCCGCGGGTTGACCTCGAGCACGTAAACGTCGCGTCCGTCGTAGATGAACTGGATATTCATCGCCCCGCGGTAGCCCAAGGCGCGGACGATCCGGAAGGAGATTTCCCGTGCCTTCCGTTCTACTTCCTCCGGCAGATCGGGGGCAGGGAAAAAGGCGTGGCTGTCGCCCGAGTGAACTCCCGAACCTTCGATGTGGCGGAACACACCGGGTATGAGCGCTTCCCAACCGTCCGTCACGAGGTCGATTTCGAACTCGATCCCGTCGAGGAAGCGGTCGAGGAGGAGTCCCTCGCCCGTGGCCTCGAGGAGGGCATCTGCCCCCCGCTCCCTCAGGTCACGGACGTATGTCGCCACGTCTTGCAAGTTCCGCAAGACGCGCATCGCCTCGCCGCCGATGACGAAGGAAGGGCGCACGAGGAGGGGGAACCCGAGCTCGAGGGCCGCGGCCTCGAGTTCGTCGAGGCGAAACACGCGACGACCCTCTGCGTGGGGGATCCCCAAGGTGTCGAGGAACCGGTAAAATTCCTCCCGTCCTTCCGTCGTCGTGAGTACCTCCAAGTTTACGTCGGCGACGGGAGCTCCTTCCCGCAGAAGGGGAAGGGCGAGGTTGAGCGAAGTCTGTCCGCCAAACTGGGCGAGGATCACCTCGGGGCGTTCGCTGCGCACGACTTCCCAGACGTCTTCTACGGTCAAGGGGGCGATGTAGAGCCGGTCCACGACGCTCGCGTCCGTGCTCACGGTCTCGGGGTTGTTGTTTACCACCACCGGAGCGTACCCGAGCGCCTTGAGCCCCCAAAGGGCGTGGACAGAAGCGTAGTCGAACTCGATCCCCTGCCCGATGCGGATGGGACCCGAACCGAGGACGAGCCCTACGGGCGGGTGGACGGATGCGCCCTCAGGATCTGCCGGCTCTTCCCCGCGTCCCGGGGAAGGATTCGGAGGAAATTCGGCGTCCGCTTCGGGATGCGCCCCCGGTGGACGAGTGACCTCGATTCCGAGATCGCGAGCAAAAGACGCGTAGGTGAAGAAGAAGTAGGGCCGCGCGATTTCTCCCACGGTCTTTCCCCCGCGAACGGGGCGCGTGTCCAGCGGGCGTACGTCCGGAAGGATTCCCCAGTCTTCGCGCAGGCGGCGGAGCTCCACCTCCGTCGTTCCGACCGACTTTGCGAGGTAGGCGTCGGACAACCCGAGGGCTTTGGCACGGGCGAGGTTTTCCCGCGTGAGGCGCGCCCTCCCTTCGCGGCTCCAGGCCTCTTCCTCCCGGACGATCCGCTCCACGGCCCGAAGAAAGAGGGGATCGATCGCCGTGAGGCGGGCAAGTTCCTCCACGGGCATCCCCCGGCGCATCGCCTCTGCGAGGACGAAGAAGCGCCGGTCCGTGGGACGGGCGAGCTCTTCGCGAATTGCGGCATCCGTGAGCTCACTCAACCGAGAGTTCGTGAGAGAAAACGCGCCGATCTCTAGAGAGCGAACTCCCTTCGCCAGCGCGGCCTCGAAACTCTCGTCAATCGCGAGAACCTCCCCCGTGGCCTTCATCGTCGTGCCCAAGGACCGGTCTGCGTCCGGAAACTTGTCGAAGGCGAAGCGCGGTACCTTGAGCACGACCTGACCACGCAGGACGGGCGGATCGGCGAGGCTCACCCCGCGGAGCATGGGATGCGGGAGTTCGCGGAGGGCGTACCCGAGGGCGAGTTTGGTCGTGGCCCACGCGATGGGGTACCCCGTCGCTTTGGAAGCCAGCGCGCTCGAACGGCTCACGCGCGGGTTGATCTCGATCACGCGGTACTCTCGCCGCTCTGGGTGGTAGGCGAACTGGATGTTCGCCCCGCCGATGAGGCCCACCGCGCGGTAGATCCGCGTAGCCGCCTGGGCCATGCGCGCGAGATCTTCGGGAGAAACGGTAAAGGCGGGGGCGACGACGATGGAGTCTCCCGTGTGAATCCCCACCGGGTCGACGTTTTCCATCGCCGTGACGATGAGCACCTCGTCCGTGACGTCCCGAAGCCCTTCGAATTCGATTTCCTTCCATCCGACGATGCTTTCCTCGACGAGGACCTGGTGGATCGGGCTCAGGGTGAGGGCCGTCTCCAACTTCTCCTCGAGCTCTCGCTCGTCGTAGGCGATCCCACTTCCCTCGCCCCCCAAGGTAAACGCCGGCCGAAGGATGAGGGGAAAGCCTACCTTACGCGCAAAGGCGAGGCCTTCGGCAACGGACTGGACGGTGGCTGACTGCGGTACGGGTTCGCCGATGGCGTGCATGAGCTCGCGAAAGGCTTCCCGGTCCTCACCGCGGGCGATTCCCTCGATGTCCGTGCCGAGGATGCGGACACCCAGACGGCGCAAGCTTCCGCGCTTGTGGAGGGCCAAGGCGAGGTTGAGTCCCACCTGCCCGCCGAGGTTCGCCAAGATGCCGTCGGGGCGCTCCCGCTCGAGAATGGCCTCGACGACCGAAGGGGTGAGCGGCTCCATGTAGAGGCGATGCGAGAGGGCGGGGTCGGTCATGAGCGTGGCCGGGTTGTTATTGAGGAGCACGACTTCGATGCCTTCGTCGCGAAGGGCGAGGCACGCCTGCGTCCCCGAATAGTCGAATTCCGCCGCCTGACCGATGACGATGGGGCCAGATCCGATGAGGAGCACCTTGCGAATGGACGTATCGCGCGGCACGGGTCTACCTTCCCTCCCTACACCCCGTAGAAACCCAGAAACGGCCGGAAGAACGCACACCCCGAGGCCCGGGCAACTGTCACCCGGGCGATGTCGCGGGTCAAGGTAGGCGGCGGAGAACACGTCGAAGCGCCGTAAGAAAAGTGTCCATTTCGCCTTCCCCGGCGATGAGCGGCGGAAGCACGCGCACTACCGACTCCCCTGCGGTGAGCACGAGCACGGATTCTTCTTCCCGCAGGCGATCGACAACCTCTCCTACGGGACGGCCAAAGTCGAGCCCGAGAAGCCATCCGCGCCCACGCACGAGGAAGCGACCGTCTTCACGGGCGATTTCCTCGAGACCGCGCCGGAAGAGATCCGCGCGGCGTTGGGAATCCGCGAGAAAGGCGGGATCGGCTACGACCTCGAGCGTGGCGAGGGCGGCCGTCGCGGCAAGCGGCCCGCCGCCGAACGTCGACCCGTGGCTCCCGGGAGTAAAGGCTTCGGCAAAGGGTTCGCGCGCAACCATCGCCGCTACGGGAAACCCCGAGCCCAATCCTTTGGCGCTCGTGAGGATGTCGGGGGTGAAGCCGTAGGCTTCGTACGCCCAGAGGGGTCCCGTCCGGCCTACCCCCGTCTGCACCTCGTCGACGATCACGGGGACGCCGTGCGAGCGCACGCGCGCGAGCAGGGCCCGCACCCATTCCGGATCGGCGGGGTAAACCCCACCCTCTCCCTGGACGAGCTCTACGATCACCGCGTACGTCCGTTCCGGGACGATTTCCTCAAGTGCATCCAAGTCATTATAAGGGAGAAAACGCACGCTCGACCAGAGGGGAGTGTACCCTTCGTGAAATACGGGGCGACCCGTGACGGAAAGCGCCCCGATCGTCCTTCCGTGGAAGGAGCGGGTAAAGGCTACGAACTCCCCTTCTCCCTCGCGTAGACCGCGTGCGAAGTAGGCGTACCGTCGCGCCAACTTGAGGGCGGCCTCTACAGCCTCCGCTCCCGAGTTCGCGAAAAACACACCGCCGGGAAAGGTGAGCGCCACGAGGCGTTCGGCCAAACGCTCCCCGGGTTCGTTCCAAAAGAGGTTGGAAACGTGCCAAACGCGGCCGAGTTGCTCTTCGAGCGCACGGCGCACGGACGGCGGGACGTGTCCGAGGTTGAGCACAGCCACTCCGGAAGTGAAGTCGAGGTACTGCCTACCTCGGTCGTCCCATACGTACGCGCCCTCGCCACGGACGATCCGGAGGGGGTATCGGCGGTACACGGGGAGGAAAGGGGCAGACGAAAAGGTCCGTACGTCGCCTTCGTTCACCGGCCTTCCCCCGCCTTCGGGTACGGAGGTTCCGAGCAGACGGCCTCGGGGAGGATCCTCGTACCCACGGCTTCCCCGGCAAGGAGGGCGGTGAGGGCGTCGGGATCGCGTCCGGAGAGGATGACCGCCCACGGGGCCCCACCGGCGAGGGCGCGGAGCGCGGCCTCCACTTTAGGCAACATGCCTCCCTTGAGGACGCCCGAGGCGCCAAGCGCGCGAACGTCTTCCGGCGTGAGCTCAGAAAGGAGGCGACCCGCCGCGAGAATACCCGGAACATCCGTCGCGAGCACCACCGGCGCGCCGAGAGCTTCGGCGATCGCTCCCGCCGCCTCGTCGGCGTTCACGTTGTAGGCTTCTCCGTCCTCTCCCACACTCACGGGCGAAAGGACGGGAACGAAGCCGGCCGCCCACAAAGCCTCGAGGGGGGCGAGAGACACGCGCACGACGTGCCCAACACGCCCGAGGTTCGGATTCGGGTGGCGCCGAACCTTGAGGAGTTCCCCGTCGGCACCGCTCAGGCCGACGGCGGATATGCCGAAGCGGGCGAGGTGGCGGACGAGCTCCTTGTTCACGAGCCCGCTCAACACCATTTCCACGAGGGGGATCGTCGACTCGTCCGTGACGCGAAGGCCGCCGATCGACTTTGGGGTGCCGCCTAGCGCCTCGAGCCACGTGTCAATCGCCTTTCCCCCGCCGTGCACGAGGACCAGACGCACGCCCGCACGCGCGAGACGCGCGAGGGCGGCAAACCAGCTGTCCGACACCTCGGCAAGGGCGCTTCCGCCGAGCTTGACAACGAGCGTCGAGGGAAAGACGCCATCTTTCAGGGCTTGCTCCTTTCGCTCTTGCACGAAGACCACCTCGCCCCACCTCGCTTCGTCGGGAATCTCCCGCTTTTTGAGATTTGAGGATTCCTAGGTTGTTACGTGCGGTAGTGGGCGTTAATCCGCACGTAGTCTTCCGTAAGGTCACAGCCCCACGCCTCGGCAACGCCCGAACCGTCCTCGAGATGCACGTCTACGAGCACGTACTCCTCCCTCAGGCGCTCGGACGCCGCCGCCTCGTCGAAGGGAATGGGCATCCCCCGCGCGAGGACAGGAATCCCTTGAAGGACGACGGAAAGCCCTTCCGGGGAGAAGGGAATTCCGCTCGCCCCGAGGGCGGAAGCGATGCGCCCCCAATTCGGATCCGCACCGTAAACGGCCGCCTTTACGAGGGAAGAGCGGACTACGGCCCGGGCAAGTTCGCCGGCGGAAGCTTCGTCGCGCGCGCCGTCTACCCGGACGTGAAGAAGTTTGGTCGCACCTTCGCCGTCCTCCGCGATGGCGCGGGCCAACTCCCGCGCCACGTAGAAGAGTGCCGAACGAAAGCGACCCCAGTCCGGATGCGACGGCTCGAGCGGTCGATTCCCCGCCAGGCCGTTGGCCAGGATGAGCGCCATGTCGTTCGTGCTCGTGTCGCCGTCGACGCTGATTCGGTTGAACGTTCGGGCGCTCACCTCGCGAAAAAGTTCCTCCAGACTCGCCCGGTCCACCTCGGCATCCGTGGTAAAGAAGGCGAGCATCGTCGCCATGTTCGGGTGGATCATCCCCGAGCCCTTTGCCGTACCGGCTACGGTTACCTCCACCCCGTCGACGACGAAGGGAGCGGCCGCCTGCTTTGTGCGCGTATCCGTCGTGAGGATGGCCCGGGCAAAGGCCCCTTCGTCCGCCTCGGCAAGCGGAAGTTCCGCGAGGGCGTTTTCGATCCGCTCCATGGGGAGGGGAACGCCGATTACCCCCGTAGACGCCACGGCAACGTGCTCGGGAGGTGCTCCAATCCGCTCGGCAAAGAGGGCCTGCATCCGCCGGGCGTCGGCAAACCCCCGCTCGCCCGTAATCGCGTTGGCATTTCCGGAATTCACGATTACGGCCCGCAAAACTCCGCCGCTTCGGGCGATCGCCTCTCGCGTGACGAGGAGCGGAGCGGCGGGAAACGCGTGCCGGGTGTAGACCGCGGCCGCTCGCGCGGGGACGTCGGAGACGATCCATCCGAGGTCCGGCCGCCGCCGTTTGATCCCTGCGTGAACGCCGCCGGCGCGAAATCCACGGGGCGCCGCCACCCCCCGCTCCCGCGTACAGCGTTCGAGCACGCCGGATACGGGATATCCCAGACGGGCGAGCCACGCTTCCTCGCCCTTCCCACACACGGAAGAAAAACGATCGGACTGCTCTGCCATCGGCCGGGCCGGACCGCCGACTTTGGAACTTTCCTGCACGTCTTTCCCTCCTTGCGCCCGCCTCACGGATAAAGGGGGCGCCCGACGAGCCCCGCCGTCTCCGGAAGTCCGAAGCGTAGGTTCATGTTCTGCACGGCCTGGCCCGCCGCACCTTTGACGAGGTTGTCGATGGCGGCCATGACTACCGCCCTCCGCCTGTCGGCGGTCGCGATGAGCCCGATGTCCACGAAATTGCTCCCTTGCACCGCCTTCGTGTCGGGGTACGTCCCCGGTCGGAGGAGGCGGACGAAGGGGCGTCCGACATACGTTTGCCGGTAAAGTTCAAAAAGGTCCTCCGTCGTCATCGGTTCTACGAGCTCGCCGTACGCCGTCACGAGGATTCCCCGCGTCATGGGCACGAGATGGGGCACAAAGCTCACCGGCCCCGCGCCGAGGTACACCTCGATTTCCGCTCCGTGCCGGTGCACGAGGACGTTGTAAGGGCGGACGTTCTCGTTTACCTCCGAAAATTGCGTGGCGAGGGAGGGAGAACGGCCCGCACCGGAGACCCCCGTCTTGGCGTCGACGATCGCCGATCCCGGGCGTAAAAGCCCGGCCTTTGCGAGGGGGAGGAGGGCGAGGAGGGCCGACGTGGGAAAGCAGCCGGGATTCGCCACGAGCCTCGCCCGCGAGAGCTCCGGCGGAACGAACTCCGAAAGCCCGTACACGGCTTCCTCGAGCAGAGGACGCGGTGCCGCGGGCATGCGGTAGAAGCGTTCGTACACCGCGCCGTCGCGGAAGCGAAAGTCTCCGGAGAGGTCGACGATCACCTTCGGTCGTCCGATCCAGCGGGTCACAAGCTCGCGCGAGGCGCCGTGTGGGGTGGCGAGAAAGAGCACGTCGAGCTCCGTCTCCTCCAACGCCTCGAGGGGGAGAAGGGTGAGGTCCGCGTCGCGCCACGCGGCGTACACCTCGCCCAATCCCTTGCCTGCCTGGGATTCGGAATAGAGGTGAAGTTCGTCCACGTGCGGGTGCGAGGTGAGGAGGCGGACGATCTCCGCCCCCCCGTAGCCCGTACCCACGACGCCGACCCGAAGACCCACTCCCTCCACCTCCTCGCTCAAGAACGGGGGCCCCTTCGTCGACCCTTCTCTTGGTCAGTAAGTATACGACTTCTCGCATAAATATGCAATAGGGGCCTCTCCCTTGGCGCCTTGTCCCCCTCCCAAACTTCTCGGTAGAATGGAGCCAAGGTTTGTGTGTGCGGCACCGAACCTCGCTAGGCAGGAGTGGATCCCATGTTGCATCCGCGTTCCCACGACACCGCCCCCGCACCGCACCACCCGAATTCCGAAGGGGCATCTGCGCAAACGTTTGTAGC
>Ga0209836_100027_pt1 | contig 34891 bp, 36 predicted proteins | sample ElbSprsedimmetaG_FD_184147 | JGI IMG/M metagenome (GOLD analysis project Ga0209836, IMG submission 184147) | Hot spring sediment bacterial and archeal communities from California, USA to study Microbial Dark Matter (Phase II) - Elbow Spring... ... | reverse complement strand
AGTCCCCCCGGTTGTTCTCCATAAAGCTGGATAAGGGGGATTACCCCCCTCCTTGGCCTTTAGAGGAAAAGGTGATGGTGCGTTTCAAGATGGTTATCGGAGATCTCATAGACAGCTACATAGTCCAGGTTATACCCCCTGAGGTGGCTAGAGCCCAGGTAGCTCTGCTCACGGAAGGCCAGGGATCCCACCAGGAGGAAGCGCCTGCCCCAGATGAAGGAGTATCTCTTCCCCCTAAAGCTCTCCCTCCGCCAGAGACTGGGAAGGTGTATGGATCCGCCAGGAACATAGACCTGATTTTAGATGTGCCCCTGGAGATAGAGGTGATATTGGGATCTGCTTCTAAAAAAATCGGGGAAATCTTGAATCTATCCCCTGGGGCGGTGGTGGAACTGGACAGGTTTATAGAGGAGCCTGTGGAAATATGCATAACCGGGACCCCCATAGCCAGGGGAGAAGTGGTGGTGGTGAATGAAAATTTTGGAGTAAGGATTATCCAGATACTGGATCCCTATGAGAGGATAAACCGGTTGAAAAGATAAAGACCGGAAGCCCGAAGGCTTCCGGTGGAGGGTTAGGAGCGTCTGTTTTTCATGGCTTCCTCCGCCTTTTCGATGGCCAGACGTACCAGGTTGCCGCAATCTCTGGTAGGGTACACTTCCCCACCCTTCCCGCATCACCGTATCGTAAACACCCAGTTCTTTAGCCAGCTCGTATTTCAGCTCCTCAGACATGATGCCTCTACGCCTGCGGGCCATCTTTCCATCCCCCTTATCTCTGGGTTCTACCCAGAGATTCTCCCCCCGGTTATAATTTTGCCCCTCTCCTTCGGGTAAATGCCTAGAAAAAAAATTGAGGGCCTGAGCAGGCCCTCCTTTTAGTACACCCTTACCCTATCGGCTCCGTGATCCCTCATTATGCGGTTGGCCTGATCTGCATATTGATCCTCGCAGTGGACAGAGACCAAAATTTTTCCTTGACGGATCTTCTTCTTCGTATTGACGGCCTTCTTCTTCCGGAATACCCCAGTCTATTAAACCACCTGCGATACCCCTCGCGGCAGCGCCCGATAAGAGCCCCGCTATGGGTCCGGCGGCCACCAGGGGCCCCAGTCCTGGGATGAACAGGGCGCCTGCCCCTGCTGCCAGCCCTGCAAGCCCTCCCAGGACTCCACCGGTGGCGATGCCGTCGGCTATCCCGCCACCGCCTTCCATGGTCATGGCTTCACCCTGCTGGCCTTCCCGGCCCCGGGCCAATATGGATATCTCTTTATCGAAACCAGCTTTTCTTAAGTCCTCCACCACTTCCCTGGCCACCTGTTCATTTTTGAACACACCCACCACTGTCTTGGCCATGATGGATACCTCCTTATGGCGAAATACTTCAAAGTTAGTATGGCCTTTTTTTTCCGGGCCTATACGGGTATAATAAGAGGGCGAAAGAAAAAATTGTAAAAAAGGGGGGTTGTCCTATGGAATACGATGTAATAATCTGTGGGGCTGGCCCCGCCGGCAGCACCTGCGCTCGGTTTTTGGCGGGCCAAGGAGCTGAGGTTTTGCTCCTGGATAAAGCCGTTTTTCCCCGTCCCAAAATCTGCGGAGGTGGCCTTACCAGGGGGGGCGGTGAAGGAACTGCCGCCGGGTTGGGAAGGTTTAAAAGAAGGTGAAATTAGGCACCTGGTTTTTCTTTTTAAAAATGAAGAGCCGGTGGAGATAACCTTTACCCAGCCTGTGGTCTATACCGTCTCCCGAACCCTTTTGGACCATTGGCTGCTGGAGCAAGCCCTGGAAGCAGGAGCCAAATTGAGGGAGGGCTTTCGGGTGCTGGGCATAGAAGAGGATTCCAAGGGGACGAGGGTATGGGGCCCCAAGGGGGAAAGCCTGAGGGCCAGATATGTGGTGGGGGCCGACGGGGCCCACAGCGTTGTCCGCCGCCATTTAGATTTATCAATTGAAAGGGGTTTTTGCTTAAATCTGGAAGTTCCCAAGCCCCAGGTATTTTCCGGGGAAAAGATCTATTTTACCTACGGATACCTGCTAGGTTATGGGTGGATTTTCCCCAGGGGAGCTCACCTGAGCGTAGGTATGGGGGCTTTCTTTAATTGTAAAGTCAATTTTAAACCTTATCTAGAGAAATTTTGCCGCAAGGTGGGCATAGATCTCCCCTCAATTCCGTGGCAGGGGGCTTGTCTTTCTTTCCTTCCAGAAGGGGAAGTCCGGCTCCACACGGATAGGGTTCTGCTCATAGGAGAGGCTGCGGGTTTGGTAGACCCTTTCACCGGAGAAGGGATTTCCCATGCCCTGCGCAGCGCCCGATGGGCAGCCGGGATCTTGATGAAGGCCTTGAGGGGAGGGGGCGGGTTGGAAGAATATGGCGAAAAGCTGGGGAGGGAGATGCTCCGCCATATCAGGTATGCCCGCTTCATCGCCAGGACCGTTTATACCTGGGCTCCCTGGATACATAGGTTGCTGGGCCTGCGCCCCCAAATTGTAGCTAAACTCTTAGGGGTGATGGCGGAGGAAAACACCTATCTCGATCTGTGGGGATACCTGACCGAGAATTATCCCCTCTTTCGCCAGGCTGTTTGATCAGCCCGGCAGCAGTTTTTCTAATATCCCCGCCAGAATCCCCGTGAAGAGCAGGAATACCAAGGACGAAGCGAGATTGAACAGGGTATGGAAGTGGGCTATCTGGAAGCCAGGATCCCGGCTTAAAAGGGGGAGGAGGGGCGCCAGGAGGAGCAGGAGGGGAAAGAACATCAGTGCTCCCAGGATATTAACCAGCAGGTGGGCCAGGGCAGTCCTCTGGGCAGCCCGGGAAGAGAAGAGGGAGGCCAGGAGGCCGGTGGCGCAGGTGCCTATATTGGCCCCCAGGACCACGGCCAGGGCCGAAAGGGCGGAAAGGAATTTCTGTTCGAACAGGACCATGGTGATCCCGGTCACCACGCTGCTGGAATGGAGGCCAGCGGCCATGAAGATACCGGCCAGGAAGCCCCTAATCGGATCCAGGTGGGGGAGGAGGAAAAGCCAGGCCTTGCTCTTCTGCCAGGCCTCCAGGGAGTTTTCCAGAAGCTCCAGGCTGAAAAACGTGACCTCCACCCCCACCAGGGCCAGACCGCTGGCTCTGCCCCTGGGCCACAGGATCAGGACAAGCCCCATCAGGATGAGGGGGCAAGCCCATGCATGGAGGTCCAAAGCCATGAGCTGAACCGTGAGGCAAGTGCCCACATTGGCCCCCAGGATTATCCCCAAGCTCTGGTCAAAGCTTATCCAGCCCCCGTCCACCAGGCCTATGGTGAGGACGGTGACGGCTGTGCTGGACTGCACCAGGGCCGTGGCCAGGGTGCCCCAAAGAAAGGCGGCGTAGGGGTTGGACGCTGCTCTTTCTATTAAATGCCTCGCATGTCCTTTGGCCCCCTGCCCCAGGCCGTATTTTAAAAGCTGGAGCGAGGCCAGCAATAAGGATGTGCCCGCCAGCAATTTATACAACACCGCTTTTATCCCTCTTTAAAGCCCTTTTTAATGGTTTAAAGAAAGAGGAATTTTAAATTTAAGAGAGAATTATGACATCTAGGCATAGATTTATCTCGAAAAGGGGGGTCTGGGGATGGAGAGGTTATCGCTGAGCCAAGCGCTGAGTTCTGGTCAAGCCTTTAAAGAGCGCATAGAGGCTGCCAGCGGAGTCACCTTGAGCCGCTGTTATCAATGCGGCAAGTGCACAGCTGGGTGTCCCGCCTCCTCCGGCATGGACTACGGGCCCAGGGGCATCATCCGCCTCCTTCAGTTGGGATTATATGAAAAGGCCATGAGAAGCAACACACCCTGGATTTGTGCGGGATGTCAGACATGCTACGTCCGTTGTCCCAGGGATATCGATATGCCCAAGCTGATGGAGGCGGTGCGGCAAGAAGCCTGCCGGCGGGGGATTGTGGGCGATAAAAAGACGGAGGTGTTCGACCGGGCGTTCCTGCGGAGCATCGAGAGGTTCGGTCGTCCCCATGAAGCCAGCATCATGGGGGAATATAACTTGTTGACGGGCCAGCCCTTCAAAGATATAATGTCCGGTCCTGCTATGCTGGCCAGGGGAAAACTAGCCCTTTTGCCCTCCCGCATCAAGAATATTTCAGAAATAAAAAAAATTTTCGCCCGGGTGAGGGCTAAAGGAGGGGAAGCCAGGTGAAATATGCCTATTATCCCGGCTGCGCTCTGGAGACCACTGCCAAGGAGTACGATCACTCCACCAGGCTGGTGGCCCGTCACCTGGGAGTGGAGCTATGGGAAATACCTGATTGGAACTGCTGTGGGGCTTCGGCAGCCCACCGGGTTGATCACCTTTTGGCCCTGGCCCTTCCTGCCCGGGTCCTGGCCCTGGCGGAAGAGCAGGGGCTGGATATAGTGGTGCCCTGCGCCGCCTGCTACAACCGCATGAAGGCGGTGGAGAAGGCGGTGCGGGAGTCGGAGGAGATGAGGAAAACCATCGAGGAGATAATCGAACGCAGTTACAAGGGCAGCGTCAGCGCCCGTTCTGTCCTGGACGTGCTGATAAACCAGGTGGGTTTGGAGAGCATCAAGGCCCAGGTGAAAAGGCCTCTGGCGGGGCTCAAACTGGCGGCCTATTATGGCTGCCTCTGGGTAAGGCCCCCCTGCATAACCGCCTTTGACGATCCCGAGGATCCCATGACCATGGACCGCCTGGTGGAGGCCCTGGGGGGTGAAGCGGTTCCCTGGCCCTATAAAACCGAGTGCTGTGGAGCCAGCTTGCCCACCGCCCGCACCGACGTGGGGCTCGGGATGGTGTACCAAATACTGCGGCGGGCCCAGGAGGCTGGGGCTGTGGCCATAGTCACCGCCTGTCCCATATGCCATTTAAATCTGGATATGAGGCAGAAGCAGGTGGAGGCCGCCTTCCAGGAGGAGTTCAACCTCCCCATATTCTATTTCACCGAACTTATGGCCGTGGCTTTTGGATATTCACCCAAGGAGGCAGGGCTGACCACCCACTTCGTCAACCCCCTGCCCCTTTTAGAATCCAGCCTTGAGAGGAGGGAAACGGCGTGAAGCGGGTAGGCGTGTTCGTCTGCCACTGCGGCTCCAATATTGCCGGGGTGGTGGATGTAAAAAAGGTGGCAGAGGCAGCCAAAGAATTCCGGGACGTGGTCTTTGCCACCGATTACGAGTATATGTGCTCTGATCCTGGACAGGAGCTCATCCGCAAGGCCATCAATGAGCACCAGCTCAACCGAGTGGTGGTGGCCTCCTGTTCCCCTCGGCTTCACGAGGAGACCTTCAGGAGATGCTGTGAGAGCGCGGGCCTAAACCCCTACCTCTTTGAGATGGCAAACCTCAGGGAACAGGTGGCCTGGTGCCACGCCAAGGATAAGGAGGCAGCCACCGCAAAGGCCATCGAACTGATCAGGGGTGCGGTGGCCAAGGTAAGGCGGAGCGCTCCTTTGACTCCCGGGGTAGTCCCCATCACCAAAAAGGCCCTGGTCATCGGCGGTGGCATAGCGGGGATCCAAGCTGCCCTGGATATTGCGGATGCCGGCTATAAAGTGACCCTGGTGGAAAGGGAGCCCACCATAGGGGGAGCCATGGTAAAGCTGGATAAGACCTTCCCCACCCTGGACTGCTCTGCCTGAATAAGCACCCCCAAGATGGTTGCCGCGGCGCGGCATCCCAATATAGAGCTTTTGACTTACTCAGAAGTGGAAGACGTATCCGGTTATGTGGGCAATTTTGAAGTCACCATCAGGAAGAAGGCCCGGAAGGTGGACGCCACCAAATGCCGGGGATGCGGTGTGTGCTGGGAAAAATGTCCCACCAAAGTGGATAGCGAATTCGAACAGGGCCTGGCCAAGAGAAAGGCCATCTATATCCCCTTCGCCCAGGCCGTGCCGGCCATACCAGTGATAGATCAAGAGCACTGCCTGTATTTCACCAAGGGAAGGTGCGGTGTGTGCCAGAAGGTTTGCCCGGCCAAGGCCATAGACTACGAGCAACAGGACGAGATCATCAAGGACAAGTTCGGGGCAATAATAGTGGCCACGGGCTTTGAACTGTTCAACTGGAGGGAGGTTTACGGCGAATACGGTTATGGCAAGTATCCCGATGTGATCGACAGCATGCAATTTGAGCGGCTCAACGTTTCCTCCGGTCCCACCGGCGGCAAAATCCTCAGGCCTTCCGACGGCAGGGAGCCCAAAACGGTGGTATTCATAAAGTGTGTGGGTTCCCGGGATAAAGCCAAGGGTAAGAGCTACTGTTCCCGGGCCTGTTGCATGTACACCGCCAAACATGCCCATCAGGTTCTGGAAAAGATACCCGGAGCCCAGGTTATAGTCTTCTACATGGACATTCGCACCCCGGGCAAGGCCTACGAAGAATTCCTGGAGAGGACTATACACGAAGGGGCCATCTATGTAAGGGGGAGGGTAAGCAAGGTATTCCCGGAAGGGGATAAGCTCATAGTCAAGGGAGAAGACACCCTATTGGGTCGCCCTGTAGAGGTGGCTGCCGATCTGGTGGTGGTGGTCCCTGCCATGGTGCCCAGCCGGGGATGGGATAAGCTGGCCAAAATGCTGGGGTTGCAGACAGATAAGGACGGCTTCTTCCAGGAGGCCCATCCCAAACTGAGGCCGGTGGAGACCTTCACCGCAGGGGTATTCCTGGCGGGCGCCTGTCAAGGACCTAAGGACATCCCCGATACGGTAGCCCAAGCCAGCGCGGCCGCCGCCAAAGCAATTCTGTTGCTCTCCAAGGACGAGATGGCTACCGAGCCCATGGTGGCTTCTGTAGACCAGAGCGTGTGCGCCGGATGCGGTCTCTGCGTGGAGGTCTGCCCCTACAAGGCCATCTCCTTGACCACCATCGCCGAGAGGGTGGGCGGCAGAGAGATCACCAGGCAGGTGGCCACCGTCAATACCGGCCTCTGTCAGGGTTGCGGCAGCTGCGCCGTCACCTGCCCCTCCAGTGCCATGAATCTCAAGGGCTTCACCAATGAACAAATTCTGGCGGAGGTGGACGCCATATGTCTATAGCTGCCGAGGAGAAACAGTGGGAACCCAAAATAGTGGCCTTTTGCTGCCACTGGTGTTCCTATGCGGCTGCCGATCTGGCTGGTTTAAGCCGCCTGCAGTATCCTCCCAATGTGAGGATCATAAGGGTTCCCTGTTCCGGCAGGGTGAACCCCCAGTTCGTGCTGAGGGCTTTCCAGCGGGGGGCCGATGGGGTGCTGGTGGCGGGGTGACACCCCGGAGAATGCCACTATGGTAGTGGCAATTACTATGCCCGCCGGCGCCTCTTGCTTCTGCAAAAGGTTTTACAATTCATGGGTCTGGAGCCGGAAAGGTTTCAAGTCAAGTGGATATCGGGTTCAGAAGGACCCCGGTTCGCTCAAGCTATCCAGCAGATGACCGAACAGGTTAAGGCTCTAGGACCCAATAGAAAGTTGAGGGATCGGGTATGAGCCTGCAGGACAAGATGAGGGAAAGGGCAAGGGAATTGCTGGAGAGCGGTGCGGTGAACATGGTCATAGGCTGGGAAAAGGGCACGTTTTGGTACCTTTCCCCGCCGGCCTTCATCACCACTCCCGAAGAGGCGGATCGCCTGGTTTGGGACGAGTTTTGCCTGAACAACCTCTCTAAATATCTTCTGGACTACAGAAACACAGACGATAAAATCGCCCTTTTTGTAAAGGGATGCGACTCCAGAAACGTGGTGCGGCTTTTACAGGATAACCAGTTCCCCCGGGAGAGGCTTTACCTTTTAGGCATAAAGTGCCCGGGCCTCAAGGATAGCCGGGCAGCTAGCCTGCTAGGAGAGGAGAAGAGGGCAGAACTGCCCTTGGCCCCCAAGTGTGTGGGCTGTACCCATCCCGAGCCGGTAATCTATGACGAGCTCCTGGAGGCGGGAGTCTCAGGGGATCTGGGGTCTCCGGAGAAGCGCTTTGAAGATGTGGAGAAGATCGAGGCCATGTCCTACGATGAGAGATACGCCTTCTGGGTCAATGCCTACGCCCGTTGCATCCGCTGTTATGCTTGTCGCAACGTGTGTCCCGCTTGCGATTGCCGGGAATGCATCTTCGACCGCACCCAGACCGGCTGGTGCGGTAAGCAGATGGGGCTTACCCAGAACATGTTCTTTGCCATCACCCGGGCCCTGCACGTGGCTGGCCGATGCACCGAATGCGGCGAATGCGAGAGGGTTTGTCCCCAGCGTTTACCCATAATGACCCTCAACCGTAAGATCATCAAGGAATTAAACGCCCTGTTCGGGCCCTATGAAGCAGGTGTCAGCTTAGAGGCCAAGCCCCCGGTGGTGGAATACCGGCCCGACGATCCGGACTTTGAAGAAAGGAGGTAGGGGGATGTACAAGCTGGCTACGGAAAAGCTGCCGGAACTGCTGCAGTGTTGGTCCCAGGGGGCTACGGTCTACGTGCCCCAGAAGGTGGGGGAAGTCACCCTTTTCCGCCCCTTTAAGGGTCAAGGAGATCTGGCCCTGGGAGAAGGCAATACGCTGGAGCCCCCTAAGGATCTCTTCTTCCCCCGTACGGAAAAGCTTTATGATTACTGGGCCAGCGGCAAAGAGGCCAGGTTGGAGCCTGTGGAGCTGCATCCGGATAGGGCCGTGCTGGTGGGGGTGCGCTCCTGTGATGCCCGCAGCTTCCTGCTCCTGGATCAGGTCTTTCTCACCAGGGGTTATGTAGATGAGTTCTATAAAAAGCGCAGGGAAAACACCGCTGTCGTGGCCCTGGCCTGTACCCAGGCGGCCCCCACCTGCTTCTGCACCTCCTTTGGTATAGACCCGGGGAGAGCAGAAGGGGTGGATGTGCAGATGTGGCCTGTGCCAGGAGGCTATCTCCTGGAGGCCCTTACCCCCAGGGGGGAAGAGATGCTGAAGCAGGCTTCCGGCCTCTTGGCCCCTGCGGAGGGAGAGAAGATACCGGCCCCTGCCCAGCCTTCCCTCCAGGTGGAACTGGAAGGGTTGGTGGAAAAACTGCAGAAGATGTTCGACCATCCTTACTGGGGGGAACTAAGCCGCAAGTGTCTGGGCTGCGCCATCTGCACCTATCTCTGCCCCACCTGTCACTGTTTTGATATAGACTGCGAGACAATAGAGACTTCCGGTTACAGGTTCCGCTGCTGGGACACCTGCCTTTTTGCCCATTACACCCTGATGGCAGGGGGCCGTAATCCCCGGCCCACCAGGAAAGAAAGGCTCCGCAACCGCCTCCTCCACAAGCTTCAATACTTTGTGGAGCGTTATGGCCAGTTTGCCTGCGTGGGATGCGGTCGCTGCCTTGAGCTCTGCCCGGTGAATGTGGATATCACCAAGGTCATCCGGGACGTAAAGGAGGTGAGCTTATAATGGCAGATGTGGCCACTGGCAATCCCCTTGTCCCCATGCCAGCCCGTATAGTCAAAATCGTGGAGGAAACCCCCGACACCAAGACCTTCTATATATCCACCGATCAGGGCAAGCCCTTCACCCCTAAACCGGGACAGTGCGTCATGCTCTCCCTTTTGGACGTGGGGGAGGGTATGTTTTCGGTAACCTCCCAGGGGCCGGATCACCTGGAGATCGCCATCAGGAAGGTGGGGGTGCTCACCACTGCCCTCCATGAAGCAGAGGTGGGCCAGGTGGTGGGCATAAGGGGGCCCTATGGCAATGGTTTTCCTGTAGAGGAGATGAAGGGCAAGGATATGCTCTTCATAGCCGGCGGCATAGGTCTGGCTCCGGTGCGCTCGGTCATCAACTACTGTATAGAGCACCGGGAAGACTATGGACACCTGTGGATCATCTACGGCGCCCGGACCCCCACCGACCTCTGTTTCAAAGAGGATCTGTTCAACAACTGGCCCAAAGTGGAAAACTGCCGGGTGGACGTCACTGTGGACCGGGCCGATGAAAAGTGGACGGGGCCGGTGGGATTTGTCCCTCCCTTCGTGGAGCAGCTAAAGCCTTCCCCTGAAAACAGGATCGCCATTGTCTGCGGTCCCCCCATAATGATCAAACTGGTTCTGGAAACCCTGGCCAAGTTGGGGTATAATGATGAGCAGATAATAACGACCCTGGAGATGCGCATGAAATGCGGCATAGGTAAGTGTGGCCGGTGCAATCTGGGCAGCAAATATATATGCTTGGATGGGCCGGTCTTCACCTTTGCCCAGTTAAAGCTCTTACCCAGCGAATACTGAGGATGGCTGCTGATTATCACGTCCATGGATTGGGTCACGACGGCCCTCCCCATACGGTGGAACGGCTCTGGCCCTATGTGGAAGTGGCGCGGGCTCGAGGTTTGACCGAGATCGGCTTTGCCGAGCACGAATGGTATCTGGAAGGGCTGGATTTCAGCGTCTTCCCCCGGCTGGAGGAAAAAACTAAGCTAAAAGTGAGGGCCGGGCTGGAAGTGGATTTCCGGCCCGGCAGGGATTTTAAGGAACTGGAGGGAAAGCCCTGGGACTACCTCATAGGATCGGTGCACGAAGTCCACGGGTGGGCCTTTGACAAACCTGGAGAAGAGGAAGGGTTTGGGAACTGGGACATAGACGAGCTCTATAGGCTATACTTTGGGTTAGCTGCCCAGGCTGCAGCCACAGGTATCTTTCAGGTGATAGGCCATCTGGATCTCATAAAGCTCTATGGGCACCGGCCCCGCCGGCCAGCGGTGGAACTGGCGGAACCTGCCCTCCAGCTGATGGCCCGCCTGGGCATAGTCCTGGAGGTGAACACCTCAGGGCTGTATCGCCCCGTGAGGGAGATCTACCCTTCCCGGGACATATTGGAAAGGGCTTTTCAGCTGAATATACCGGTGATCATAACCTCCGATGCCCATGTTCCGGAAGAGGTGGGCCGGGCCAGAGAGACAGCGCGACAGATTTTATATCAGATAGGTTACCGCCAACTGGCCACCTTCCACAAGGGTCACATGGGGACAGAACCCCTCTAGATTGAATAGATTGAAGGGGAGTAGCCCCCCGGAAGGGGCTGGGTTCGCCATCCCGGCTATCAGCCCGGACCCAGCGGAAAGGGCGAGACCTTCACCTGTTGGTGAAGGTCTTTTTCTTTTCATTAAATTTTTGGGGAAGAGTTATCCTAAGGGAGGGAAGAGATGCTGAGCTTACCCATGTCCCTGCTTTTAAGCCTGACGATGATCCTGGTGGGGGCTAAAGGCTTTGCCAACGGCGTGGAGTGGCTGGGCAGGAAACTGAACCTCAGGCAAGGGGCTGTGGGCAGCATCCTGGCAGCGGTGGGGACTGCCCTGCCGGAAACCCTCGTGCCCCTCGTGGCCATCCTCACTCGAGCCAACAGCAGTCAAGGCAGCGATATAGGGATAGGAGCTATTTTAGGGGCCCCTTTTATGCTGAGCACCCTGGGCTTTCTCGTAACAGGCCTGGCTGTATGGATGCACCGGGGCCGTCGGAGCGACTTCCCCCAATTGCGGGTGGAAACCCAGGTCATAGCCCGGGATCTGGGTTTCTTCCTGGTCTGCTACAGCCTGGCGCTAGCCGCCTCCTTCAGCCCGGGGTCCCTGGCGAAGAAAGGGGCCGCCCTCATTCTGGTGGTCATTTATTTTGTATACACCTATCTCTGCCTCACCCGAGGGCAAACCCTGGGGGAAGCGGGCATTTGTCCCCCCTGCCTTTATTTCAATCCCGAGAGGGCCGAACCCAGAACCTCCCTGATCATATTTCAGGTCCTCTTTTTCCTGGGCCTCATCCTGGTGGGGGCCAGACTTTTCGTCCTGGGCCTTTCCCGCCTGGCCGAAATGCTGGGAGTCCCCCCCTCTATCTTGGCCCTGATAATCGCGCCTATAGCCACCGAGCTTCCGGAAAAATGTAGCAGCGTCATCTGGGTATATCAGAGAAAGGACACCCTGGCCCTGGGGAACATGACAGGGGCCATGGTATTTCAGGGCTCCCTTATCCCCGCCCTGGGGATGGCTCTGACCGATTGGCGTCTTTCCCCTGCTGGCCTGTTCAGCGCTCTTCTTGCCCTCCTTATGGCCTTTTTGGTCCTGGGGCAGATCCGGAAAAAGGGGTACCTCACCGTATATCCGCTTTTGGCCGGAGGCATATTTTACCTCTTATTTATCCTGACAACCCTTCGAGCTATTTAATTTGCTCTTGGGGGGTGATTAAATGCATCCATGGCACAGCTGGACTCTCCATGAAGTTTTGGAAAAATTGGCTACCGACCCGACAGAGGGCCTCAGCTCCGCGGAGGCCTAGGCCCGCCTGGAAAAATACGGGCCCAATCTCCTTCAAGAAGGTCCGCCCAAAGGGCCTTGGCCCATTCTGCGGGAGCAGTTCACCGGGGCCCTGGTCCTCCTCCTCCTGGCGGCCGCGGCGGTGTCGTTTCTCCTGGGAGAGTATAAAGACGGCCTTGCCATCTTGGTAATCGTGGTTTTAAACGCCCTTCTCGGTTTTATCCAGGAATACCGGGCTGAGAAGGCGATGGAGGCGCTCAAAAAATTTTCTGTCCCCCGGGCAAAGGTGCTGCGGGAGGGCAGAATTCAGGAAATATCCGCCCAGGAGCTGGTCCCTGGAGACGTCTTCTTCCTGGAAGCGGGTGATGTGGTGCCTGCGGACGGCCGCCTCCTGGAGGCCGCCAACCTCAGGTTGCTGGAGGCCATCTTGACCGGTGAATCGGTCCCGGTGGATAAAGATCCTTCCGCCATAATTCCGGCAGAGGCACCTTTAGGCGATCGGAATAACATGGTCTACAAGGGGACCACTGTGGCTTTCGGCCGGGGAACAGCCGTGGCCACCGGTATGGAGACAGAGCTGGGGCGCATCGCCGGTATGATCCAGAGGGTGGAGGCCGAGCCCACCCCTTTTCAACGGCGCATGGCCGCACTGGGCCGCACTTTGGGATTGATAGCCTTGGCGATTGTGGTAGCGGTGACCCTGTTGGGGATTTTACGGGGCGAGCACCCGAAAACCATGTTTCTCACTGGAGTGAGCCTGGCGGTGGCCGCTGTGCCGGAAGGGCTCCCCGCTGTGGTCACCATTACCCTGGCCCTGGGGGCCCAGAAGATGCTGAGGCGTCGCGCCCTTATCCGCAGGCTTCCCGCTGTAGAAACTTTGGGCTCGGTCACCAAGATATGCACCGACAAGACCGGAACCCTAACCCAGAACCGGATGACCGTCACCGCCCTGGCCCTGCCCGTCCGGGACCTGGACAGGAGGGTTGAGGTTTTTTCTTTTTCCGGGGAAAAGCCCGCCTCTTTGCCCCCGGCAGCCCATTTTTTGCTGGGGGCCGGTGCCCTCTGCAACGATGCCGTCTTAACCCCAAAGGGGGAGGAGTTTTCTTATATAGGGGATCCCACTGAAGGCGCCCTGGTTATGGCCGCCATGCAGCTGGGTTACTCCAAACCCCAACTGGAAGGGGCCCTTCCTCGCCTGGCGGAGTTACCTTTTTCTTCTGAGCGGAAGCGGATGACCACCATTCACCAGGTGGGCGGGAACTGCCGGGACCTCTGGGCGGAGTTTTTGGGTAGGGGAGATCCGCCGCCCCACGTCCTTTTCACCAAAGGCGCCTTCGACCTCCTTTTACAGGCCTGCAACGGAGTATGGGTAAACGGCAAAATAGAACCCCTGGATGAATGGCGAAAGGAGCTGGAGCAGACCAATGGGGAGCTCTCCCAGGCAGGTCTGCGGGTGTTGGCGGTGGCCTTCCGTTTTTTAGCTGCCCTGCCCCAGGAGGTTACAGAGGAACTGGAAAAAGACCTTGTTTTCCTGGGGCTGGTGGGAATGATGAATCCTTTGCGGCCAGAAGCCAAGGGGGCGGTGGAGACCTGCCGTCAAGCGGGAATCGACCCGGTAATGATTACCGGCGATCACCCCCTCACTGCCCTGGCCATTGCCCGGGAACTGGGCCTTGATACAGGGCGCATTTTAACAGGCAGCCAACTGGACGGATTTTCGCCGGAAGATCTGGTCCAAATTGCTGAAGAGGTGGCTGTCTATGCCCGGGTTTTCCCCTCCCATAAGCTCAAGATAGTGGAAGCTTTACAGCGCAGAGGGCATGTGGTGGCCATGACCGGCGACGGGGTAAATGACGCTCCTGCCTTGAAGAAAGCCGACATCGGGGTGGCCATGGGAGTTGCCGGAACCGATGTGGCCAAAGAGGCTGCCGATATGGTGCTTCTGGATGATAATTTTGCCACCATTGTAGCTCCAGTGGAAGAAGGCCGGGTGATCTACGACAACATCCAAAAGTTCCCTAAATATCTAATGGCCACCAATCTGGGCGAGATCCTAATCATTTTTGCCGGTATTTTATGTGGAACGCCAGTGCCCTTGGCGCCGCTCCAGATCCTCTGGATCAATCTGGTCACGGACGGTCTTCCGGCCCTCGCCCTGTCGGTGGAGCCGGCTGAGGAAGGGGTCATACGCCGCCCCCCACCTGACCCCAAGGCCAGCCTTTTCGCCGGGGGTTTGGGCACGCATATTCTCTGGGTTAGCGCCTTGATGGCAGCCACATGTCTTGGTGTCGGTTATTGGTTTTGGCAGCTGGGCCAGCCTTCCTGGCAGACAATCCTTTTCACCACCCTTGTCTTCGCCCAATTGGCCCATGTACTGGCTGTGCGCACAGGGCGGATTCCCCTTTTAAAGGCCGGTCTCCTCTCCAATCCCGCCGCTTTGGGGGCCGTCCTGTTGAGCCTGGCCTTACAGCTGGCGGTTATCTATCTGCCTCCTCTGCAGGAGGTCTTCCGTACTGTTTCTTTGACCCCTACCCAGCTCCTCCTCTGTTTCTTTCTGGGCAGCCTGGTATTCTGGGTAGTAGAGGCCGAGAAATGGTTCCGGTGCCCTCGTCCCTGAAAAATGTTCCTTTTGGCTTTATCCGGCAAGCCGGGATCATAAAGCCATTGACAAAGCCTGAGGTTTATGTAGAATTAAAATGGTAAGCAATATTAATGTTATTTTGAAGGACAGGTGAGGAGGATGTATCAGAACAAACCCAGGATGCAGCGCATGACCAAGCAGAGAAGGGTTATCCTGGAAATATTGAGGAGCACTGATATCCACCCCACAGCCGACTGGATTTACGCCAAAGCCAGGGAGATCATCCCCGACATAAGCCTGGGGACGGTTTACAGGAACCTGGGTATTTTAAAGGCCCAAGGGGAGATAGCGGAGCTGAATTACGGCAGCACCTACAGCCGTTACGACGGCAACCCCCACCCCCATTATCACCACGTGTGCCTGGAGTGCGGACGTATCGCCGATCTGCCCATGCCTGTACGCCAGGATCTGGAAGAAGAGGCGAGGGCCAAAGGATGCGGTTCGGTGCTTTACCACCGGCTGGAGTTCTACGGGCTATGCCCCCAATGCCAGAGGAAAAGGGAGAAAGAGGGCTAGTCCTAAGCTGGCCTTTTGTTTTAATGTATTGCTCCGAGGCCCGCTTTGAGGTATGATACCTGTGAAAGGGTGTGAAAAATATGGGCATATTGAGCTCCCTGCGCAATTTTCATAAAAAGAGGCCGGGGCTGGGTATGCTCCTGGTGGTGGTGCTGAGCCTAGGTTTGGTGGGCGGCGTGCCCCTGTTGGCCTCCTCCCGCCATTTCTCCCCTGGGGGGGGAAACCCTGAGGCTGTCGAGCCGGCTTTTGTTCAAGAGGAAATAGCCAAACTGGAATCCCAGCGGGAGGATCTGACCAGGAAGCTGGAATCCCAAAAAGACCACGCCCCTTTGTATGTACAGTTGGGGGACGTGGAAACCTATCTGGGCTTTCTATATTCAAACTATGCCAAGGACTGGGAGAAGGCCCAGAGCAGTTATAGGGAAGCTCTGGCCAGCTACCAGAAGGCTCAAGCCCTGAATCCCCAGGACTACGGCCTGTACCCCCGGATGATAAATGCGGCCCTTTATGTGGGGGAAGGGGAGGTGGCCCTGGAGCTTTTCAGAAAGGCCCTGGACTTAAATCCGGGAGACAACGAAATGCGCCTCAACTATGGCTACTATCTGGCCCTGAGGGGAGACCTGCAGGGGGCCGTCCAGCAGTGGGAGGAAATCTTGAAGCACAACCCTTCCCCGGAGATGGCCCAGACGGTGCAGGATATGCTGGCCAAGATAAAGGACCTACAAGGAGGTAAGTAGCCAGGAATCATGTACTTTTTGGGGATGGACCTGGGCGGGACCGCCATAAAGATGGGCATAGTGGATAAAAAGGGGCAGATACAGGCCCACCTGCAGGAGGGGACCAAAGTGGAAGGGGGGGCCAGGGGGGTCCTGGAGCAGATGGCTGGCCTGGTGGAAAAGCTCCTGGGCTCTGCAGGTGTAAAGAAGGAAGATATACAGGCTGCAGGCTTGGGAGTCCCCGGAGCGGTGGATCCTGAGAGGGGACGGGTGATCCTGGCTCCCAACCTCTCCTGGCGGGACTATCCCTTAAAGGAAGAGGTGGAGGCCGTCCTGTCCCTGCCGGTGGTCATTGAAAACGACGCCCATATGGCCGCCCTGGGGGAGATGTGGCAAGGGGCAGGAAGGGAATATAGCAGCTTCCTTCTGGTGACCGTGGGGACGGGTATAGGATCGGGAATGATCCTTCAAGGCAGGATCTGGCGGGGGAGTTTGGAATACGGGGCCGAGCTGGGGCATGTAAAGATGATGGAAAACGGGCCTTTGTGCCGCTGCGGCGGTCGGGGCTGCCTTGAAACCCTGGCTTCGGCTTCGGCCATGGTAAGGCGTTTTAAAGAGAAGCTCTCCTGGGGAAGGGCTTCCCGCCTTGGGGACAGCCCTTCCCTGGGGCTGAGGGAGATAATAGAGGCTGGCCGGGAAGGAGACAAGTTGTGTCGAGAAGTTTTGGAAGAAGGCGCCAGACATCTGGCCCGGGCCCTGGCCAATGTGGCCCTGACACTGGGTCCAGAGGCCATCATCCTAGGAGGTGGGCCGGCGGAGGCGGGGGATCTCTTCTTAAGCCCTATCCGGGAATACTTTAGGGAATATATGGGTACATGGCTGTTGCGCTCCCTTCCCCTGATTCCGGCCCAGCTGGGCAACAGGGCAGGGATCATAGGGGCAGCCTATCTGGCCCAGCAAGAAGTGGGCTGAGAAGGCCTTTTCTCCCGGCACCAGTTGCCGGGTTTTTTATTTTTACCGGAGGAATTTTTATCCTCAGCGGAGAATTAGGTAGGAGGAAGTGGGTGATTGTGGGGTAAAGTGGTTGTAACGGGGGCCGAACTATAATCACAAGAGGACCGGGTCATGTTTATAGGAGAATACCATCACACCATAGATGAGAAGGGTCGCCTGATCATCCCCGCCCGTTTTAGGGAAAAACTGGGTCCCAAATTCATCGTCACCAAGGGGCTGGATCACTGCCTCTTTGCATATCCTCCCGAGACTTGGAAAGAGCTGGAGCAGAAACTCCGCCATCTGCCCTTCACCCGGGCCGATGTGCGCTCTTTCCTCCGTTTCTTTTTTTCTGGGGCTACCGAATGCGAGCTGGACCGGCAGGGCAGGATATTGCTGCCGGCCAATTTGAGGGCCTACGCCCAGCTGGATAAGGAGGCGGTGGCGGTGGGGGTTTCCAGCCGAGTGGAGATCTGGAGCCGCCAGCTGTGGGAGGAATACTGCCAGAGGACAGCGGAGCAATTCGAAGCCCTGGCGGAGAAGCTGTCGGATCTGGATATTTAAAGGAAGGTGAAGATTTTGCACCATCCGGTGATGGCTCAGGAGGTGATAAAATATTTGGACCCCCAGCCAGGGGAGGTCTTCGTGGACGGGACCCTGGGTTTGGGAGGTCATAGCCTCCTTCTGCTCCCCAGGCTTCTCCCCGGGGGGCATCTTATAGGAATCGACCAGGATCAGCAGGCCCTCTCCTTGGCCCAGCAGCGGCTTTCCCCCTGGTCCTCTTCCGTTACCCTTGTTCATGGCAATTTTAGATATTTAAAAAAAATACTGGAAAATCTGGGGATAAAGAGGGTAAATGGGCTCCTTCTGGACGTGGGGATCTCCTCCTACCAGCTGGAGAGGGGGGATAGGGGTTTTTCCTATCAGCGGGAAGGGCCTCTGGATATGCGCATGGACCCCACCCAACCCCTGACCGCAGCAGAAATAGTCAATACCTGGAGCGAAGAGGAGTTGGCCCGGGTCATCCGAGAATATGGAGAAGAGAGATGGGCCAGGCGGATAGCCCGGTTTATCGTGAAGGCCAGGGAGAGATCCCCCCTCCTCACCACCGGTCAGCTGGTGGAGGTGATCAAGGCAGCCATACCCGCTGCTGCCCGGAGGAGGGGACCCCATCCCGCCAAGAGGACCTTTCAGGCCCTGAGGATAGCGGTGAACGACGAGCTGGGTGCCCTGGAAGAGGTCTTGGAGCAGCTGCCGGAAATACTGGAGCCCGGGGGAAGGGTGGCCATCATTTCTTTCCATTCTTTGGAGGACAGGCTGGTGAAGAGGGCCTTCCTACGCTGGCGCCGGGAGGGAATCTTGGAGATCTTGACTCCTAAGCCCGTTATCCCCACGGAGGAGGAGATAGCGCAAAACCCCAGGGCTAGGAGCGCCAAACTCCGGACTGCCCGGAGAGTTCTAAAGGAGGGGGAGGAAGAATAGGCTATGTTGGCAGCATCTCAAAGGCAGGGGGCCAAAGGGTTTTCGGTTTCCCCTGGTACCAGGTCTTTGCCCCGCACCTGGAAAAGGTTTCGGCGGAGGTTGGTATTTATATCAGGCCTCATCCTGTTTTTGGCCCTCACCTTCGGTAAGGCCTATCTTTCCATGCAGGTGGTGCTTAAAGGTTACCAGCTGGAGGACCTGAAAAGGGAGATATATCTTATAAAAAGGGAAAACGAACAGCTGCAGAAGGAGACGGCCCGCCTTAAAACTCCGGAAAGGATAGCCCAAGTGGCTACAGGTCGGCTGGGGATGGGGGAGCCCAGCTCGGAACAGATATGCTACTGCCCTCCTGAAGCCAGGGAGGAAAGCAGAGGATCATCAGGTTCGGCTTCCAGCCAGACACGGGCAGAGGGAAACAGCTGGCTGGTGGTTTTTTCCAGGGCCCTGCAGGGATGGCTGCAAGATGAAGGGGCTGGGATTTAAAACCTAGAAAACCTAGGAGGTGGGAAAGGGATGGCGGTAACCGCGGGGTTTGAGGTGCGCCGGCGGTTGACCTGGGTTTTCCTGATCCTCGCCTGCGGCTTTATTGTTATCCTCTTTCGCCTGGCCTGGTTGCAATTCGTAAAGGGCGGCGAATTGCAGAAGCGGGCCTTGGAGAACCGGCTCTCGGTAATGCCCGTGACCGCCAGGAGGGGTATAATTTACGACCGCCAGGGGCGGGAGCTGGCCGTCAACATAACCAGCGATTATGTGGGGGCCTTCCCGCCGGAGGTAAAGGCCTCGGGCAGGGCTGAGGAGATAGCTGCCAAATTATCAGAAATCCTAAACCTCCCCCACGACACGGTTCTGGAAAAGATCACCCGGAACACGGGCTTTGAATTCATAGCCCGCCAGATCGACTATGAGCAGGCGAAAAGGATCAAAGAACTGCAGTTGCCCGGCATTGAAGTGGTCCCCGAGAGCCGCCGCTATTATCCCAACGGAATGCTGGCTGCCCATGTGCTGGGATTCACCGGGGTGGATAATCAGGGGTTAGAAGGCCTGGAGGCCATGTTCGATAAAGAGCTTTCCGGAGAAAAGGGAAAAATCGTGCTGGAGATAGATGCCCACGGAAGGGAGATCCCCAGGGCCCTTCACCGCTACATCCCCCCTCGGGACGGCCATAATCTGGTACTGACTATAGATCAGACCATCCAGTATATAGCTGAAAGGGAGCTGGACCGCCTCATGGCCAGTCCCACCAAGCCCGCCAGGGCCCATGTGATAATTATGGACCCCAAGACGGGCGAGATCCTGGCCATGGCCAGCAGGCCCGCCTTCGACCCCAACCGCTACTCCCAGTACCCCCGGGAACTATGGGGCAACCCGGTGGTCAGGGACGCCTTTGAACCGGGGTCCTGTTTTAAAATCATAACCGCTGCCGCTGCCCTGGAGGAGGGGGTGGTAAAGCCCCAAGACCGCTTCTACTGCCCCGGATATATAAAGGTAGGGGGAAACACCATCCACTGCTGGCTCCACGAGGGCCACGGCAGCGAGACCTTTGCCGAAGGAGTGAAAAATTCCTGCAACCCTGTTTTTGTCCAGATAGCCCTCAGGCTGGAAGAAAAGAAAAAAGGGCTCTTTTATCGCTACATCAAGGCCTTCGGTTTTGGGGCCCCTACAGGGATAGAGATAACAGGGGAGAGCGCAGGTTTCTTAATTCCAGAAAACGAATTAAAACCCATAAATATAGCCACCATAGGAATAGGCCAGGGGATAGCCGTTACCCCTCTGCAGCTGATAACAGCGGTGGCGGCGGTGGCCAACGGAGGACAGCTGATCCGCCCCTACCTGGTCAAGGAGATAACCGATCCCGAAGGTAGGACCGTAAAGAAAATAGAACCTCAGGTGATCCGCAGGGTTGTCTCCCCCACCACCTGTAGGGTTTTGGGGGAAATGTTGGAGTTGGTGGTGAGCGAGGGCACGGGGAGGAACGCCTATATACCCGGATACCGGGTGGGAGGGAAAACAGGGACAGCCCAGAAACCCGGTCCCGGAGGTTATGTGGAGGGCAAATACGTGGCTTCTTTCATAGGGTATGCTCCGGTCAACGATCCCCAGGTGGTGGCCCTGGTCAGCGTCGATGAACCCCAGGGATATCCCTATTACGGCGGGATGGTGGCTGCCCCCCTATTCCAGCGCATGATCACCGACGTGCTCCACTATCTTAAAGTGCCTCCCCAGCAGGTCCCCAAACCAAAGGAAGGAGAAGCTCCCCTTCCCCTGGTGAAGGTTCCCCCGGTGGTGGGGATGGATAGGGAAGCTGCCAAAGGTCAAATAGAAAGGGCGGGATTGAAGGTCAGACTGGAAGGCCAGGGGAACAGGGTGAAGGCCCAGGTGCCCAGGCCCGGGGTAGAAGTCCCTTCCGGCACCACCGTCATCCTCTATCTGGAGGGAGAAGAAGGAAAGCCCAAGGTCTCCGTGCCTTCGGTGAGGGGTCTGCGCTTGCAGGAGGCCGCAGAAGTCTTAGAAGCCTTTGGATTGAATCTTGTCCCTTCTGGAAAGGGTCGGGCGGTGGAGCAGGAGCCACCTCCAGGCGCCGGGGTAGACCCGGGAACCCAGATAAAGGTGAGATTCAGCGAGATATTTCCAGAGGATAAAGGACCCTAAAGACCCTTTTCCCCCTCTGGATTCCGTGATAAGCTAAGAAGTGGACGCTGGGAGGGGGTATCCGATTGCAGGTGGCAGATCTCATACCTGTTGTGGAGGCCGAGGATTGGGGGGGGCCTCTCACCCTTCCCCTAGTGGGGCTCCATTACCATTCCAAGGAGATAAAACCTGGCCATCTCTTCGTGGCCATCAAGGGTTTTGTAACTGACGGTCACCTGTATGTGCCTGAAGCCATAGAGAAGGGCGCCAAAGCGGTGATCCTGGAGAGGGAGGTGCCCCTGCCCCCCCAGGTAGCCTGGATAAAAGTCAAGGACAGCCGCCAAGCCCTGGGTCGGGCTTCGGCTTTTTTCTACAATTTTCCTTCCCACAGGTTGAGGCTCTTCGGCATTACCGGTACCAACGGTAAAACCACCGTGGCCCATCTTTTAGAGGCCATCCTGAAGGCAGGGGGCCGAGCCCCGGCCTTGCTGGGCACCATTGTCAACAGGTGGGGGGAAAAAATTCAGCCCAGCAAGCACACCACCGTGGAATCCCTAGATCTGCAGCGCATATTTAAAGAATTGGACGAAGCCCAAATCACCCAGGTGGTCATGGAGGTTTCTTCCCACGCCTTAACCCTTAAACGCTTGGAAGGCACCGAAATGGACGTGGGTGTATTTACCAATTTGTCTCCCGAGCATTTGGACTTCCACCGGGATATGGAGGACTATTTCCAGAGCAAGCTCCTCCTTTTTAAAAATCTCACGCATGGAGTTAAAAAGGATCCCAAATACGGGGTCGTCAACAGGGATGACCCATGGGGCCTGCGCCTGTTGGGCTGTTTAAAGGAGATGGGGGTTCCCTTTGTTACCTATGGCCTTTCCCCCCAGGCGGAGGTAAGGGCGGAGAGGATCTTTTTGGGACCCCAGGGTACCGGCTTTGAACTCATCTGGCCCCAGGGCAGGGCCTGGGTGGAGCTGAAGCTTATAGGGGAATTCAATATTTATAACGCCCTGGCCGCCTTCGCTTTAGCCTGGCAGGAGGGCATAGAACCCCACGTGGCCCTTCAGGCCCTTTCTTCCTTCCCGGGGGTACCGGGCCGGATGGAAAGGATTTGCCAGGGGCAACCCTTCAGCGTGATAGTGGACTATGCCCACACTCCCGACGGACTGGAAAAGGTTTTAAAAAACGTCCGGCACTTCACCTCCAACAGGGTTATAACAGTATTCGGCTGCGGGGGCGATAGGGACGCCAGCAAGAGGCCCCTGATGGGCAGGGCTGCCGTCCAGTGGAGCCATCTGGTGGTGATCACCTCTGACAATCCCCGGGATGAAGATCCCCTGAAAATAATCGAAGATATTTTGCCCGGAGTGAAAGGGGTACCTGGATCGGCCTATAAAGTCATCCCCCACCGCCGGGAGGCCATCGCCTTTGCCCTGAGGGAGGCCCAGCCGGGGGATACGGTGCTGATAGCGGGGAAGGGGCATGAAAACTACCAAATAGTCAAGGGCAAATACCTCCCCTTCGACGATAGGGCGGTGGCCAGGGAAGAACTCCGGTCCCTAGGATACGGGGGTGAAGCCCCATGTTCGTAGCTCCTGCGGGAGAGATATGCCGTATAACCGGAGGCAGGCTGCTGGCAGGGGATCCCCAAAGGGTGGCAAGGGGCATAAGCACCGACACCCGAACCCTGGAGAGGGACATGGCCTTCATAGCCCTCCGGGGGAGCCGGTGGGACGGCCACAATTTCATACCCGTGGCCGTGGATAAGGGTGCGGCCGTTGTTCTGGCGGAGGATTTTAAACCCGAGATCAGGGACAGGGGGAAAGACACGGCCCTCATCCAGGTGGAGGATACCCTTAGGGCCTTGGGCCAGCTGGCTGCCCATCACCGGCGGGAAAATTTTCAGGGAGTGATGGTGGCGGTGACCGGGTCCAGCGGCAAGACCACCACCAAAAACCTGGTGGCTGCTGTGCTTTCCCTCCGGTACAGCACATTGAAGAGCCCCTCCAGTTTCAACAACGAGATCGGCCTTCCCCTGACCCTCCTCTCCCTGGAGCCCCATCACCAGGCCGCGGTGGTGGAGATGGCCATGAGGGGGCTGGGGGAAATCGCCTATCTCTGTTCTCTGGCCCGGCCCCAGGTTGGCGTTATCACCAATATAGGTACTGCCCATCTGGGCCGCTTGGGCTCTTTGGAAAACATAGCCAAGGCCAAAGGGGAATTGATCCATAGCCTTCCCCCTGAGGGCTGGGCCATACTCAATAGGGACGATCTCCGTTGCCGCCAGCTGGCCCTGGAAGCCCCTTGCCCGGCAATACTCTTCGGCCAAAACCCTGAATGCCAGGTGAGGGTTGAGGGCATAAAAAACAAGGGGCTGGCAGGGGTGGAGGCCACGGTCAGCTTTTCGGGGGAAAGGATAGGGGTCTTGCTTCCGGTTCCGGGGCTGCACAATGTATATAACGCCCTGGCTGCCCTGGCCGTGGGTTGGGTCTTGGGAATCCCCCCTAAAGCCATGGCCGATGCCTTCAACCCCTGGCCCCAGGAGGCCCTCCGTCAAGAATTCCGCCCTGGGCCCCGGGGTTGCCTTGTTTTCAATGACTCCTACAACGCCAACCCCGATTCCATGCGGGCTGCCCTGGATACCCTGGCCTCCCTGCCCGGCCAGAGGAAGATGGCGGTGCTGGGCCAGATGGCGGAATTGGGGGAAGCTGCCCCCCGCTACCACCGGGACATAGGCTTTTATGCCGCCAGGAGAGGTCTTCACCGACTTATCCTGTTGGGTCCTTATGGGGAGGATACGGCAGCCGGGGCCCTGCAGGGGGGTATGGATCCTGAGGAGGTAAAGGTATGCCGTTACAGAGAGGAGGCACTGCAATACCTGAAAGACGTGAAACAAGGCGATGTGGTTCTCTTCAAAGGTTCCCGCCAGGCGGAAGTGGACAGAGTCCTGGCCCTCTGGGAGGCTGAAAGGGATGATCTGTAAAGGCTTTCTTCTCTCCTTCATGCTCACCTTGATCCTGGGCCTTCCCTGGATCTGGATATTGAGGAGACTGAAGATGGGGCAGATGGTGCGCTCCGATGGCCCCCAGACCCATTGGGGTAAGAAGGGAACCCCCACCATGGGCGGGCTGATATTCCTGTCAGCCATAAGCCTGGCACTCCTATTGGATCCCACTCCCCTGAACGTTTTTGCTCTGCTCCTGACCTGGGGATATGCCCTCATAGGGCTGGCGGACGATGCTTTAAAGGTGGTCTTTCGAAGGCCTTTGGGCCTTTACGCCCGGCAGAAGCTGGGGGGACAGCTATTCCTGGGGCTGGTGGCGGGCCTGTTGGCGGTATCATATTTGCACCGGGGAAGCGAGATCATAACTCCTGTGCTCAAGTGCAGCTGGAATCTGGGCTGGTTTTACCCCCTGTTTGCCGCCCTGGTTCTAACAGCCACCGCCAACGCCCTCAACCTCACCGACGGGTTAGACGGGCTGGCTGCAGGGGTTACCTTCTGGGTGGCAGGCGCCTATATTTTAATAAGCAGGGCTGCGGGCCAGGAAGATCTGGCCCTGTTCGCTGCCCTGGTGGCCGGGGGCTGTTTGGGTTTTTTGGTCTATAACTTTCATCCCGCCAGGGTGTTCATGGGAGATACCGGCTCCCTGGCCTTAGGCGCAGCGGTGGCTTTCATGGCCATAATGACCAAGACAGAACTGGCCCTAATCCTTCTGGGCGGGGTTTATGTTTTGGAGGCCCTCTCGGTGATCCTCCAAGTGGCCTCTTTCCGTTTGACCGGCAAGCGCATTTTTAAAATGAGCCCCCTGCATCACCATTTTGAATTGGGTGGATGGCCGGAGACAGGGGTGGTGCTGTTTTTTTGGCTCTTGGCTTTTATCTGCGTGGGAGCGGGATTGTACATCTTGAGCCTTTAAGGAGAGAGAATCATGGAATGGAAGGAACAGAGGGTGCTGGTGGTGGGTTTAGGCAAGAGCGGGAAGGCCGCCTCCTTGGCCCTGAGGGCCCGGAGGGCCCAGGTCTGGGCCTGTGACCGGAGGGAACTGGACCTTGAGGAGAAGGAGGGGCTGAGGGAAGCGGGGGTGAAGGTATTCTCGGGAGGCTATCCTTCCTGGGAGGAGATAAACCCCACCTTGGTGGTGGTCAGCCCAGGGGTGCCCCTGAGCGAGCCTCCTCTGAAGGAGGCGAGAGAAAGGGGGGTTCCCGTCTGGGGGGAATTGGAGCTGGCCTACCGCCTGCTGCCCCCTGGGGTCCAGCTGGCAGCCATCACCGGGACCAACGGCAAGACCACCACCACCGCCCTGTGTTTCCATCTATTCCAGAGGGCAGGGTTGCCCGCCGTGTTGGGGGGAAATATAGGCATACCCCTTACAGGGACGGTGGACCAAACGGGGGAAGGCGGCTGGGTGATATGCGAAGCGAGCAGCTTTCAGCTGGAAACGGTGGTGGACTTCAGCCCCCGGGTGACGGTCATTTTAAACATCACCCCCGATCACCTGGATAGGCATGGCAATTTTGCCAGTTATGTGGCTGCTAAAGCCCGACTCATAACCCGGCAGGATCCCGAGGACTATGCCGTCTTGAACATAAATGATCCGGTGGTAAGAAGTCTGGCCCCTCTGACCCGGGCTAGGGTTCTCTATTTCAGCTTAGAGGATTGCCAAGAGGCTGCCGCCTTTGTCAGGGGCGGAGGCCTATACCTCCGGACAGAAGAGGGAGAGAAATTTCTCTGCCATCGGGAGGAACTCATCTTGCCCGGCCGACATAATTTAGAGAATTACCTGGCAGCTGCGTTGGTGGCTTGGGTAGGGGGCATACCCCTGGAGGTCATAGCTGAGGAACTCAAGACCTTTCCCGGTGTTCCCCATCGGCTGGAAAAGGTGAGGGAGATAGGGGGGGTGCTTTACGTCAACGATTCCAAAGGCACCAATCCCCAGGCCACCATACGGGCCCTGGAGTCCTTTTCCCGCCCCATAGTACTCCTGGCAGGAGGCAGGAACAAAGGGGGGGATTTTCAAGATCTGGCCAGGCACATGAAGGGAAGGGTGAAATGCCTTGTCCTGATGGGGGAAGCTGCCCCCCTTTTAGCCAAGGCGGCGGCGAAGGCGGGTATGGGGCCTGTTTTCCACGTCCGGGATCTGAGGGAGGCGGTGCTCAAAGCCGCGGAGGTGGCGAGCCCTGGGGACGTGGTGCTCCTCTCCCCAGCCTGTGCCAGCTGGGATATGTTCGCCAATTACGAAGAGAGGGGCGATCTGTTTAAACAATTTGTGATTGAGCTGGAGGGGAGAAGGTGAGGGGCAAGGCCGGTCCCGTGGATTTCGGCATATTGATCACTATCCTGCTGCTCTTGGGGATAGGGCTCATCATGGTTTTCAGCGCCAGCGCCCTTACCTCCTCCTATGAATTCAAGGACAGCTTTTATTATCTAAAGAGGCAGCTGGTCTGGGCGGGGATAGGGTTAGGGGTGATGTTCCTTGCCCTTCAATGGGAGTATACCCGTTGGCGGCGATTGGCCTTTCCCCTCCTGGGCTTTACCCTGTTATCCTTGGTCTTAGTCTTGCTTATAGGTTCCAAGGCGGGAGAATCTTCCCGCTGGCTGGGATGGGGCGGGATCAAATTTCAGCCTTCTGAGATGGCCAAATTCACCCTGGTAGTCTTCATGGCAGCCAGCCTGGACCGCCACCAGAAGAGGCTGGTTTCCTTTTGGCAGGGGGTGGCTCCCTATCTGGTGCTCCTGGCTTTGGTGGGCGTCTTGATACTTCTCCAGCCCGATCTGGGTACAGCCCTGGCCATCGGGGCCACAGTCTACCTCCTGCTGGCGGTGGGGGGGGCCAGGCCAGACCACCTGGCTTTTCTGGCAGCGGCGGCCCTGGGGGCCGTAGCTTTAGCCATCAAGGCGGCTCCCTACCGCATGGCCCGTTTTACCGCCTTTTTAAATCCCTGGGCTGATCCTCACGGGTTCGGCTGGCAGACCATCCAGTCCCTCCTGGCCATCGGCTCGGGGGGGCTCTTGGGCACAGGATTGGGTTTCGGACGGCAGAAGCTGTACTATCTTCCCGAAAACCATACGGATTTCATCTTTTCGGTCTTAAGTGAGGAGCTGGGCTTTTTGGGAGCCGGCCTGGTGGTGGTGTTATTTTTGATATTGATATGGCGGGGGTTCAGGGTGGCCTTTAAGGCTCCTGACAATTTCGCCCGCCTTCTGGCAGCAGGCTTGACCATCATGCTGGCGGTGCAGGTTTTGATAAACATGGGGATGACCACCGGGCTTTTACCGGTCACAGGCATACCTCTTCCCCTTTTGAGCTATGGAGGGTCCTCCCTCCTTTTCACCCTCTTGAGCTTGGGAGTGTTGCTGAACATCTCCCGCTATGTCAAGGCGTAATGGAGAGAGGAATGTTTATGAGGATAATTGTCACCGGTGGGGGTACAGGGGGGCACATTTACCCTGCCCTGGCCATAGCCCGGGGGCTTAAGGAAGCCAGGCCAGAAGCGGAGATCCTCTATGTGGGAACCCGCCACGGTCTGGAAGCCCGTATAGTCCCGCCCACGGACATCCCCTTTAAGGGCATATCAGGAGCGGGGTTAAAGCGGGGCAGGTGGGCACAAAACCTTTTAGCCCTGGCCCAGACAGCCCAAGGGTTTATACAGGCTTGGAAATTGCTCCGGGAATTCCGGCCCCAGGTGGTGGTGGGAACCGGAGGATATGCAAGCTTTCCCCTCTGCTGGGCTGCCGGCTGTCAGGGCATACCGGTAATCCTGCACGAGCAAAACGCCTTTCCCGGCCTGGCCAACCGTTTTTTATCCCGCAAAGCCCGGGCGGTATGCCTTACCTTTAAGGAAGCTGCTGCCTACTTCCCCTCCAAGGTCCGGACAGTGGTAACGGGGCTGCCGATACGGCCGGAAATCCTGAAGGCAGACCGCAGCCGGTGCCGGCAAGAGCTGGGCTTGAAAGAGGATACCTTTTGTCTGTTGGTGGTGGGGGGGAGTCAGGGTGCCAGGAGCATAAACAAGGCCATGCTTCCGGTGCTTTCCTACTGGGCGGGAAGGGAAGGGGTGTTCATCTGGCAGATGACCGGGCCCCGGGAGTTTGAACCCTATCGAGAACAGGTGAAATCCTCGGGGATAGTTCTAGGAAAATGCGGAAATATTATTCTGGAGCCTTACATCTATCACATGGAAAAGGCCCTGGCAGCAGCTGACCTGGTGGTGGGGAGGGCGGGGGCTTCTTTTCTGGCCGAAGTGCTGGCCAGGGGTCTGCCCTCCATCCTGATCCCTTATCCTTATGCAGCCGGCCAGCATCAGGAATACAATGCCAGGGCAGTGGCCCAGGGCGGGGCGGCTGTGTTGATCAGGGACGAGGAATTGAAGGGGGGCAGGCTTCTGGAGACCATCAACAGCCTTATCGCCAATCCCCAGCGCTTGAAATATATGGCCCTCCGAGCCCGCACCCTGGCCCGCCCCCAGGCCCTGGAGGAGATCGTGGAAGTTATACTGGAGCATATTTGATTCTGGAAAGGGATGAAAAATATGGGGCGGATCCATTTTGTGGGTATAGGCGGGGTGGGGATGAGCGCCTTGGCCCGCATCCTGCTGAGCAGGGGATTTAGAGTCTCCGGATCCGATCTTAAGGAAAACCAGTTTACCCGCGAGCTGGTCTCTTTGGGGGTTCCGGTCTATTACGGGCACAGGCCGGAAAACATCCCCCAGGATACAGTGCAGCTGGTGGTCTCCTCTGCTATATCTCCCGATAATCCCGAGGTGCAGGAGGCCCATGGCCGAGGTATCCCCGTGGTCAGGAGGGGGGAATTGTTGGCCCGGCTCTTCAACTCCCGTCAGGGCGTTGCTGTAGCCGGGGCCCATGGCAAGACCACTACCACTGCCCTGATAGCCTGGATATTGAAGGAAGCGGGCTGGAATCCGGAAGCAGCCGTGGGGGGACATGTCCCCCAGTTTGGGGGGAATGTGCTGACGGGCTCGGGCCCCCACTTTGTAGCCGAAGCTGACGAAAGCGACGGCTCCTTTCTGTGGCTTAAACCCAGCATAGCCGTCATCACCAATGTGGAGGGGGATCATTTGGAATATTATAAAAACCAGGAGGGATTACAGGCTGCCTTTCAGCGGTTTTTGGAGGGCCTGCCCTCCCGGGCCAAAGCCGTACTCTGCCATGAGGATCCCTGGCTGAGGGAAATGGCGGAAAGGCACAGGGATAGGGCTATAACCTACGGATGGGATTCGGCCCTTTACCGGGCCCGGGAGGTGGAGCTCCGGGGGTTCACCAGCAGGGCGAAGGTGTATTTCAAGACCACCCCCTTAGGGGAGATAAACTTAAAGATCCCCGGTTACCATAACGTTTTAAATGCCCTGGGAGCCTTGGCAGCAGCCCAGGAACTGGGAGTGCCTTTCCCCGTGGCCGCCGAAGCTATAGCCAGCTTCACCGGAGTGGGGCGCAGATTCCAGGTGCTGTGGAATAAGGGGCCTGTGGTGGTGGACGATTACGCCCACCACCCCACGGAGATAACCGCCACTTTGAAGGCGGCTTCTCTGATGGGGGCCAATCGGATCATCGCTGTATTCCAACCCCACCGTTATACCCGTACCAAGCACTTCTACCGGGAATTCGCTTCTTCCCTTATGGCGGCCCCGGTGGTGGTGATAACCGACATCTATCCTGCAGGAGAACCTCCTTTGGACGGGGTGGGAGCCCAGCTCATAGTCCAGGAGATGAAGAGATTGAATCATCCCTGCGTCCATCACATCCATTGCCTGGAGGATATTGTAGAATTCCTCAAGGGATCTTGGCAGAAGGGGGATCTGATCCTCACCCTGGGGGCAGGGGATGTATCCAGGGTGGCCCAGGACCTGGCCTGCTATCTCCAATCTCGGGAAAAGGCAGAGGATAAATAAATGATCTCCATTTTGGCCAGGGAACTCCAGAGGAGGATAGCCGGACAGGTCCGGTGTTTTGAACCCCTATCCCGCCACACCACCTGGCGCATTGGGGGGCCGGCTGAGCTCCTGATTTTACCTCAGCGGGAAGAGGATATCCTTTTCTGTTTTGAGTTCGCCAAACGCCAGGGCCTTCCCCTGCATATCATGGGTAATGGGTCTAATCTTCTGGTCCTGGATGGTGGCGTAAAGGGCATGGTGCTTCAAACCAAATCTTTACAGGAGGTGCGGGTTGAAGGGGACTGTATCTGGGCCACGTCAGGGGCATATCTGTCCCACATCCTAAAGGCCGCTCTCCTCAATGGTTTGGGCGGTATGGAATTCTTCGCCGGTATACCTGCCACTTTAGGGGGAGGCCTGGTGATGAACGCCGGAACTCCTCAAGGCACCTTAGGGGAGGTGGTGAAAGAGGTCTGGTTTTTAGGGGAGGACGGGCGTCGTCTCCGGCTTTTGAAGGATGAACTGGAATTCTCTTATCGTCGCTCCTCCCTCAAGGGCAAAGGCGTGCTCCTGGCGGCCAGCCTGCAGCTCTATCCCCAGGCCCCAGAGTTGACAAAGGAAAAAGCGCGGGCGGTGATCCTCAAGAAGAAGGCCACCCAACCTTTAGAGTGGCCCAATGGGGGCAGCGTCTTCAAAAATCCCCCGGGGGATTACGCGGGACGCCTCATAGAAGCGGTGGGGGCCAAAGGGTGGCGGGAAGGGGGAGCCCAGGTATCGACCAAACACGGCAATTTTATCGTCAATCTGGGGGGAGCCCGGGCCCGGGACGTCCTGATCCTGATAGATCGGGTAAGGGAAGCGGTATTTAAAACCTTCGGTGTAGCCCTGGAACTGGAGATAGAGATCTGGGGGGAAGAGGTAGATGCTGGCGGCCTATAAGATCTGCAGGGGGGAGGTCAATGGAATACTTGCTCATAGAGGGCGGGCAGCCCCTCTTGGGGGAGGTGGCTGTCCAGGGAGCCAAGAATTCTGCCCTACCCATAATGGCCGCCACCATCCTGGGCACGGAAGAGAGCACCCTTTTAGGCATGCCCGATCTTCAGGATATAAAGGTGATGCTCCAGGTCTTGGAAGCCATAGGGGTGGAAGGGGGACGGTGGGGGGAAGTCCTGAAGCTGGCCCCCAGAAAGCACCTTCAGCCCCAGGTTCCCTCCCAGTTGATGCGAAAGCTCAGGGTCTCCAATCTGGTGATGGGACCCCTGTTGGCCCGTTGCGGATATTTTCGGGTACCTTACCCTGGAGGATGCGCCATAGGTTCCCGGCCCGTGGATCTCCACCTCAAGGGGTTTGCAGCCTTAGGGGCGGAGGTGAAGGAGGAGCAGGGTTACATCGAAGCCAGGTCCTCCGGGTTGAAGGGCAGTGTGATATACCTGGACTTTCCCAGCGTGGGGGCCACGGAAAATCTCATGATGGCAGCGGTTCTGGCGGAGGGGGTTACCCTTATCCACAATGCGGCCAGGGAGCCGGAGATAGTGGACCTGCAGGATTTTCTCAACAAGATGGGTGCCCGGATAGAGGGGGCAGGCCAGGATACCATCCGCATCGAGGGGGTCAAGGAGTTGAAGGGGGGGGATCCACCGGATCATACCGGACCGCATAGAAGCCGGGACCTTCTTGGCCGCCGCTGCGGGAACCGGGGGTAAGGTGCGGGTAACCAAATGCAGGCCGGAACACCTGGGGGCCATCCTGACCAAACTGGCGGATATGGGGGCCCGGATAGATTGCCACCGCGACTCTATTTATCTCGAAGGACCCCGGAGGTTGAAGGCGGTGGACTGCAAAACCATGCCCTACCCCGGTTTTCCCACCGATATGCAACCCCAGCTGATGGCCCTGATGGCTGTGGCTGAAGGGACCAGCATAATGGTGGAGACCATTTTTGAAAACCGCTTTAAGCATGTTCCTGAATTGTGCCGCATGGGAGCCGATATAAAGATAGAAGGGCGGATGGCGGTGATAAACGGGGTCCCCAAATTGAGCGGATGCCCTGTGGAAGCTTCTGATTTAAGGGCAGGGGCGGCCCTGGTTATAGCCGGCCTTATGGCCCAGGGGATTACCCAGGTCTCGGGGATAGAGCATCTGGATAGGGGTTATGAATTCTTGGAGAACAGGCTGGCTTCCCTGGGGGCCAAAATAAAGCGGGTTAAGGAGTAAAAACCACCCCTTTTCTTTTTAAGTTCCTGAAGGACAAGATCTCCGGGAGGGGAGAGCATGGCAGGGCAGATCTACCATTTCCCCTCGAAGGGGGCCTGTTATAAGAGGCGCAGGGTCAGGGTTTTGATCCTTCTCCTGCTTCTGGGTGCCTGTTACGGTTTTATCCATTCCCCCTTTTTCCGCCTCGAAGACATCGAGTTTGAAGGCAATCGGCACGTTTCCTGCCAGGAATTGTTGGGCTTGATGGGAGTGGAAAAGGGCATAAATATCTGGAGGATAGATACTGGCCTTGTATGCCAGCGCCTGGGCGCCCATCCCTTGATAGAAAAGGTGCAGGTAAGGCGTTGCTGGCCGGGAAAGCTGTTGGTGCAGGTCAAGGAGAGGACACCCATGGCCCTTTTGTATTGCCAGGGGAAATTCTGGGTCCTGGACAGGGAAGGGGTGGTGATGTTCAGCAGGGACAAGTTGGGGAACCTGTCCCTGCCCCTTATCACGGGTTGTGATCCGGGACCCATAGGGCCGGGCTACAGGATAGAGGACGAGGGTATAAGGGCGGCTTTAAAGGTGATAGCCTGTGCGCCTCAGCCTTCACCTATCCAGGAAGTGATCGCCCCTTCCCCCGAGCATTTAAATCTCGTCTGGGCCGGCAATTTCTTTATAAAATTTGGGGAGGCCCATGCTCCAGAGGAAAAATTCTCCAAAATTTATCAGGCCCTGGCCTCTTTAGACACCCACAGGGGGGAAGTGGAATACATAGACGTGAGCTTTACTGGCCCGCCGGTGGTAAAATATAATCAAAAAGAACACAGCAAAAAGAAGGAATGAGGTAAATGTGGATTTCCATTGTGGGTCTCCTGTTGGGGATATTGCTGGGTTTGCTCCTGCCGGTGAACATACCCGTGGTGTACAGCAAATACATGTCCGTGGCGGTTCTGGCAGCCCTGGACTCCGTATTCGGGGGGATCAGGGCCAGCATGGAGGACAGCTTCGATAATGTGATTTTCCTCAGCGGCTTTTTTTCCAATACCCTCCTGGCAGCTTTCCTGGCTTACATAGGAGACCAGCTGGGGGTAGAACTCTACCTGGCCGCAGTGCTGGTCTTCGGGAGCCGGCTGTTCCAGAATTTGGCGCTCATCAGGAGGTACCTCTTAAGGAGGAGAAGGGAAAGCGCTGTGAAGTAAAATTATCTGTAAAAAGGAAAAAACGGGTTCAACGTCGAATTCTTAGGGGACGTAGGGCCCTTCCTGGAGGTGCCAGAGCTTGCCGAGGGACAATGTGGTGGTGGGTTTGGATATCGGCACTACTAAAGTGGTGGTGGTGGTGGCTGAGCCGGCTCCCGAGGGCACATTCCATATATTGGGATTAGGAGAGGCGCCTTCTGGTGGGCTCCGAAAGGGAGTCATTATAGATATAGAGGGGGTAGCCCGGGCCATAAGGGGAGCTGCGGAGCAGGCAGAGCGCATGAGCGGCCACAGGATCTCTTCCGCTTACGTGGGGCTGACCGGCCCCCATGTAGGTTCCATAAACAACAGGGGAGTGGTGGCCATCACCGGGCCAGGCGGAGAGGTGGTCCCGGAAGATGTGGAAAGGGTCCTGCAGGCTGCCCAAGTCATCCCCTTGCCGGCGGAACAGCGCATAATCCACGTTATCCCCCGCCAGTACATCATAGACGGCTATGACGGTATTACCGATCCGGTGGGCATGTGCGGAGCCCGGCTGGAAGTGGAGGCCCAGATAGTGACCGCGGCGGGGGCAGCGGTGCAAAATGTTGTAAAGAGCGTGGAGAGGGCCGGCCTTAGCGTGGAGGAACTGGTCTTATCCCCCCTGGCTTCTTCCCTGGCGGTTTTGCAGCCGGCGGAAAGGGAGCTGGGATCAGTGGTGATCGATCTGGGAGGGGGAACCACGGAGATCGCCCTCGTCTCCCAGGGTAGCCTCTGGTATGCCGGTGTTCTCCCCATAGGGAGCGAACATATAACCAGCGATCTGGCGGTGGGGCTGCGCACTCCCTTGGCCCAAGCAGAGGAGATAAAAAGGGAATACGGCTGCGTCCCCGCCAGTCAAGCTTCCGATAGCCTTATCATAGAGGTGCCGGTGGTGGGGACGAAGGAGAAGCGCAAGGTCTCCCAGAGGGTGCTGGCCTCCATAATCGAACCCCGGGTGGAGGAGATATTCCATCTGGTAAAGCAGGAAATGGAAAAATCCAAGTTCCCGGGGCTTCTCCCTGGAGGGGCAGTGCTGACGGGGGGAGGCTCGCTTTTGAGGGGTATGCCCCAGCTGGCCTCAGAAGTCCTGGCCCTGCCTGTACGCCTGGGATGGCCTGGAGGGATGGGGGGATTGGCGGACATGGTGGCTTCCCCCCTCTACTCTACGGCTGTAGGGCTGGTGAGCTATGGAGTAAACCGTATAGCCCAGGGCCAGGCGGCTGCAGCCCGGGAATCCCCCTGGGGGAGCCTTTGGATCGGGATAAAAAACTGGTGGCACGATCTCTTTATCGGGATAAAAAACTGGTGGCGCGATCTCTTTTAGGGAGGAGGAGATTGAGGTGCTGGTGTTTGAAGACGGGGAAATGAATCAGTTGGCGGTTATAAAGGTGGTGGGGGT
>Ga0209836_100026_pt1 | contig 35531 bp, 39 predicted proteins | sample ElbSprsedimmetaG_FD_184147 | JGI IMG/M metagenome (GOLD analysis project Ga0209836, IMG submission 184147) | Hot spring sediment bacterial and archeal communities from California, USA to study Microbial Dark Matter (Phase II) - Elbow Spring... ... | reverse complement strand
ATCCCAGCGGGGGGATTGGGAAAAGCCGCCCCGGAAATTTTGCCCTTTATATTCTAACACAGGTCTTATAAAAAAGAAACGGCGTTTTTACGCCGTTTGCTTACACGCCGTTTTTTTTAGGCCCTACTGTTCCAGCTGTTTAGCTAAAAATCCTGCTGCCGTCTCGGCCAGCTTCAACTCCAACTCCCCCATCTTTACCCCTGGCTCCCGGGAACAGATGATCACCGCGCCGATGGCGTCACCCTCGGCCACGATGGGGGCTATCACCTGAGCCGTAAACCTGTAGGCCTCCCCTTCTGCCTCCACCAAGGACATTTCCTCCGTAGGCTCATTTATCACCACCGGCTTTCTCTCTTCCATAGCTTTTTCCACCGCAGGGCCGATAGGTTTATCCAAAAACTCCTTTTTAGGGGCTCCCGCCACTGCTATGATATTGTCTCGATCGGCTATCAGGGCTATGTGACCTATGGCCTCATGGAGAGAATCGGCATATTCTTTGGCAAAATCCCCTAATTCGCCGATGGGAGAATATTTTCTCAGCATCACTCCGCCTTCCCTGTCAATGAAGATCTCCAAGAGGTCCCCTTCCCGTATGCGCAAGGTGCGCCTGATCTCTTTGGGGATTACTACCCGGCCCAGATCGTCGATTCGACGTACAATGCCTGTCGCCTTCACTGCTGTCTATCCCCCCTTTGCCTCTGTGGGTAACCTTGCCAGAGTAACTTTTTTCACTGTTAGTATATAATCCTTACGGGGGGGTTTATTCATTTTTTCCACCGGTTTTAAAACCAGGGGGATAGGGCCTAAAATCTCCATAAAGCCTGGTGGGCAAAATCCCATGCTGCCAGCATAACTGCCACACCCTTTCCCTCAAGGCCTTTTCCACCGTCCAGAGGGAATCAGGGTGGACCAACGCGGTCAAGGTGAATTGACCTCCCTTATTGTTTTTATCTATAGTCGGTAACTCCGTAAATTTGGGGGGGGCCCACGGGGCCATTCTCCCCTTTGATCAAATGGGAATCGTAGTCCTCGCCTATTTCCCTGCAGGCCTGTTCCAGCACCGCCCTTATTTTCTGGGGATCCCCCTCAAAGGGAAAGGTTATGGTGACTATGGCCCGTAACTGATGGCGGCTGTAGTTCCTGAGGGTTTTTATCTCACTGTTGGCGATATAAAATTTTCTGCCGCTCCATTCCCTTATGGCCGTAAGCCTTAACCCCAATTCCTCCACTCTCCCGGAAAATTGCCCGTTTATCTCTACAAAATCGCCCACATGGAATTGGTCCTCAAACAGGATGAAAAAACCCGTAATCACATCCCGGATAAGGCTTTGGGCACCGATACCCACCACCAGGCCTAAAAATCCCGCTCCTGCCAGGAGGGGCGTGATATTTACAAACTGCTGGAGTATAAGGAGGTCGGCCACCCCGTATACAAAGTAACGCCATAGGGAAGACAGAAGGGTGCTCAAGGTTTTGGCCCTCTGGGGCTCCCTGATCTGAACTCGAGATACTTTATCAAAAAAACCGTACCCCACCCTGAGCAACCAAAGGGCGGCCAGCAAAATCAAAAGGCACAATAAAAGCTTTTCTCCGTACTGCCACATCTTTTCAGATAGAAGCTACCAATAGCCCAGCCATTGCCCCCATAACATCTAGACCCCTTCCCCTTCCGCCAACCCTTCCTTCCCCAAGCTGCCCAGCTCCTTTAAAATGCTCTCTAAAAGGGAAAGCACCTCCCTTTGGCTTAAGCCTTTAATCCTGACTTTTAAGCTGAGCCCCCCTACAGTGGAAAAATAAAGGCGCCGGGGAAAACGCCTGGCCAGCAAAAGGAGATCTTCCCCCTTTATGGAAGGCAAGGCATGGTCCAGCCGTATTTCCACCTCTTCGCCCTTCTGTTGCACGCCAACTATTTCCAGTTCCTGGGCTAAAACCCGGAGCCGGGCCAGATGGAAGAGGTTCTCCCCTTCCGGAGGCAGAGGACCGAAATGGTCTTCCACTTCTTGCCTAATCTTCCTTATCTCCTCCCAGTCCCGGGCAGACATGAGCCTTTTATATATTTCCATTTTAAGAGAAACAGAAGGTATATAATCCTCCCTTAAGAAGGTATCCACCATCAATTCCAGGGGGACGGGAGCCCTTTTCCTGTACCCCTCTGGGGGCGATTCCCTCTGCATTTTCAATTTCCGCACCGCTTCTTCCAAAAGCTGGCAATAAAAATCGAAGCCCACTGCCAGCATATGTCCGTGTTGCTCTGGCCCCAGGAGATTTCCTGCCCCCCTTATCTCCAGATCCCTCAAAGCCACCTTATACCCTGAACCCAGGGCGGTGAACTCTTTGATGGCCTGAAGGCGTTTTTCCGCCAGCTCTCCCAATACCCTGTCCGGCCGATAGGTAAAGTAGGCATAGGCCAAACGGTCGCTCCTCCCCACCCTTCCCCTGAGCTGGTAAAGCTGAGAAAGGCCGAACTTATCGCTTTCGTCCACGATAAGGGTGTTCACGTTGGGTATGTCCAACCCGCTCTCGATGATGGTGGTACATACCAGGACGTCATATTTTCCGGCGATAAAATCCAGCATAACCTTTTCCAGTTCTTCCTCCTCCATCCTGCCGTGGGCCACGGCTACCCGGGCTTCAGGCACCAGCTGTTTTATCTCCTGGGCCACCTCTTGTATATCCAATATGCGGTTATGGACGAAATAGACCTGCCCTCCCCGGGCCATCTCCCTGCGGATGGCCTCCTTCACCAGCTGAGGGCTGTATTCTACCACGTAAGTTTGTACGGGCAAACGCCCTGCCGGAGGGGTTTCGATGAGGCTCATATCCATCAGGCCGGCAAGGGCCATATGCAAAGTACGGGGTATGGGGGTGGCGGACACGGAGAGCACATCCACCTGGGACCTCAATTTTTTCAGCTTTTCTTTGTGAAACACGCCAAACCGCTGCTCTTCGTCTATTATCAACAATCCCAGGTCTTTGAATCCCACATCCTCGGACAGGAGCCGGTGGGTGCCTATCACTATATCTATTTCCCCGGTCTTCAGCTTTTGAATTACCTCCCTTTGCTCCCTGACCGGACAGAAACGGCTCAGCACCGCTATCCGGATGGGAAAGGGGGCAAAACGCTCCTTGAAGGTGCGATAATGCTGCTGGGCCAGGACAGTGGTGGGCGCCAGGACCGCCACCTGTTTGCCGTCCATCACCGCTTTGAAGGCAGCCCTCAAAGCCACTTCCGTCTTGCCAAACCCCACATCCCCGCATATGAGCCTATCCATGGGCTTGGGCTTTTCCATATCGGATTTTACCTCTTGAATGGCCCTGAGCTGATCGGGGGTCTCCTGATAGGGAAAAGCCTCTTCGAATTCCTTCTGCCAAGGGGTATCTGGTGAAAAAGCATGGCCAGATAGAGCTGCCCTATGGGCATAGAGCTCCAGCAGATCCTTAGCCATGTCCTCTACCGCCTGCTGCACCCTTTTTTTTACTTTCTGCCATTCCCCTCCTCCAAGGCGGTGGAGGCGGGGGACGTGGCCTTCAGCCCCCACATACTTCTGCACCAAAGCTATCTGCTCCACGGGCACATAGAGGCGGTCGTTTCCCGCATATTGGAGGACCAGGTAATCCTTTTTTACCCCTCCTATCTCCAGCTGTTTTAACCCCAGATACCGGCCTATACCATGGTGCACATGGACTACGTAATCCCCTTCCTTCAGCTCCTCCCAAGAGGAAAGCCCCTGACCGGAAACCTGGGTTGAGGCCCTGGGGGCCCTCTTGGTACGGCCGTAAAGCTCCCTTTCTCCCACCAATGCCAGTTTGCCCTCTGGCCAGACAAACCCATAAAGAAAGCTCTGGGGTATAAGTATTATCTCCCCTTCGGGGGGTAAAAAGGAGACGTCTTCCTCCAGAAGGGCAAACAGCCCTTCCCTTTCCAAAGGGGCTTTGAAGTTCTGGGCCCGTTCCCTATTGCCCAGGGCGAAGAAGATCCTATAGCCTTCCCTCTTCCATCTGCCCAGTTCCTGGAAGAAAAACCTGGGATCGGGTTTGAGGAGGGGAGGGGTTTCCACCCTTACCCCCTGCCTTTTGACCCCTTCTAATTCTTCCATCTTAGAGGGGAGAAGGGAGAGAAAAAGGCGGGGTCTGGACCGCATCCGGGAAAAGAGCTCCCGGGCTGATATAAAGGCATGGTCCTGCAATGGTATGATAAGGCCTGCGGCCACCATATCCGAAAGGGTATCCTCCAGAAGCTTTTCCTGCCGCTGGGCCTCCTCCTTTATCCGGGAAGGATCATCCACCACTATCAGGCCTTCAGGGGGCAGATGAGCCTCCAGGGGCACCAGTTGGGGACAAAGATAGACGGGAAGCTGTGCCACCCTTCCCTCAGCCGCTCCTTTGAGGAGCTCCTCCCCCTCCCTTTTGAGTTTCATGGCAGCCTGGGGAGAAGATAAGTTCAATTTTCCCCAAGCCTCTTCCAGCCTCCGGCGCAAAGCCAATAAAAAATCCTCCCCGCTGTGAAGGAGAAAGTTTTCCGAAGCTGGTCCCAAGGTCACAGAGGGGATTTCCTGAATAGATCTCTGGGTTTGGGTGTGGAAAGTGCGGAGGGATTCTATCTCGTCACCGAAGAACTCTATCCTTATGGGCCTTTCCTCCTGGGGAGGGAACACGTCTACTATACCGCCCCTCACCGCCATTTGTCCCGGCCCCTCCACCACCTCCACCCGGAGGTAGCCCATTCCCACCAGCTTTTTTATCAAGTGATCCCTGGGAACCTCCTGGCCCCTTGTCAGGTGGATAAAGGCCTCCCGAAAAATCTCAGGAGGAGGCAGCTTTTGCCTCCAGGTCTCCACCGGGACCACCAGCACTTTCAATTTCCCCTGCCCCAGAAGGGTTAAGGCCTTTATCCTCTGGAAAGCAAGCTGGGGGCTGACGGAGCGGATATTTAAAGGCAAAAGCTCCCAAGGGGGCAGGAGGTCCAGTTCAGAAGGGCTATAGAAAAATTCCAGTCCCCTTATCCACTCCTCCCCCTTTTCCTGATGGGTGGTAATGACGAGGATAAAGGGAAAATGAAGGCCCACGGCCGCTACGCAGGCGGCTTTAAATCCTTCGGGTAGGCCGTATATTTCCCACCCTTCTCCTCCGGACAAGTCCCCCAGCTCCCTGAACAGGGGGCTGTCCCCCATCATCTCCAGCAGGGCTCTATGTTTCATGGCTACCCCTTTATCAGCTGGTAAGACAGCCCATCGCTTCTGCCCAGGACTTTTTTTCCAAAAGCAATTTTAAGGCCGAGACCGCCTTGAGCAGGGCGGGCTTTATGGCCTTCCATTCCTGGGGGGTGAAGGGTTGCAGCACATAATCCACCACGTCTTCCTTGCGCTCAGGACGACCTATGCCGATCTTCAAACGGGGCATATCCTGGCTGCCCAGAGATCTTATAACCGATTGCACTCCCCTATGCCCCCCAGAGCTGCCCTTCAGGCGAAAGCGTATCCGGCCCAGGGGCAGATCCAGATCGTCATGCACCAGCAAGATCTCCTCCGGTTTAATATTATACTCCCGGGCCAGGGGGGCGATAACTTCTCCGCTCCTGTTCATATAGGCTGAGGGTTTGAGCAGGATTACCTCCCCCACCTGGCCCCAAAGGGCAGGATAACAGGGATGGGGTTTGAGCCGGATCCCCAATTCCTCAGCCAAGAGATCCAAAACCATGAAACCCACGTTGTGGCGAGTGGCCTCATACCCGGGTCCGGGATTCCCCAATCCGGCTATCATCCTTATAAAGGCCATCCTGCTCCACCCCGATTACTGGGAAGGGCCGGACTCCGCCTCGGGAGCAGTTTCCGCTTCTTCTTCTGCCTCTAAAGTAGGGGCCACCACCGTGGCTATCAGGGAATCCCCTTCTGTTAAGATCTTCACCCCTGGAGGGGGAACTATATCCTCCACCTTGAGGGAATCGCCTATGTCCAATTCGCTAACTTCTACGGAGATGTGCTCCGGCAGGTGGGTGGGTAGGCATTCCACTTCCACCACCCTGAGGCCATGCTGGAGTATCCCGCCCCGCTTTACCCCCTTCGGCTCCCCCACCAGGAGCAGGGGAACTTCTGCCCGGATCTCCTCGTCCAAGGCGATCTGGTGGAGGTCCACATGGAGCAGGACTTCCTTTATGGGATCCCGCTGGACCTCCTTTATGATGGCGGGATACTCTTGGATCCTATCCCCTTCCTGGAGCACCACCTTCAGCAACACCGACTCCCCCTCCCTTTGCAGGAGCCTCTCCAGATCTCTATAGGGGACAGCTATGGGCAGATTGCCCACCCTCTTGCCATAAAGGGTTCCCGGCAATTTTCCTTCCCGGCGCAGGCGCCGGGCAGGGCCTTTGCCCAACTCCCTTCTCTTTTCCACCTTTAAGGGTTGTGGCTGCATAGTTCCGCCTCCTTAAAATTTTGATCATAAAGCCTTTAAAAGGAGAATAAGCATGAAAAAGCAGGAGGTGAAAGGGATGAATAACAGCAAAAAGTTGATGGGCATGCCGGTGGTCAGTTTAGCCGATGGGCAACAACTGGGCCAGGTTAAGGGTTTAATAATCCACCCTGCCAAAATGAGCATAGTGGCCCTGCTGATGGAGAGGCAGGGGTGGTTTAAAGAACAGCCGGTGATACCCTATCAACATGTCAAAAATGTGGGCCAACACGTGGTGACCGTGGATCATCCCCAAGCCATGGCCAAACTGAGCAGTTTCCCCGAGCTGGAAGCCCTGGCCAAAAACCCCCTTCCCTTGCTTAAAAACCGGGTGATCACCGAAGAAGGGGCTCTCCTGGGAACCGTGGACGATTTCTATTTTGATCCCCAGAGCGGCCGCCTTCTCTCTTTAGAGATCAGAAAAGGCATTTTTTGGGGGAAGACTTCCCTGCCCACGGAAAAGATCCTGACCTGGGGTAAAGACGCCTTGATAGTTCAAGCCCATGCCGAGATCCCTCCAGAGGAAAGCCCCTCCCTTTGGGTCCAGTTCAGATCTTACTGGCCCTTCGGCAAGAAGGCCAAAGAAAAGGGTTAGGCAAAAAGCCGGCTCACGGAAAGGTCTTTATGGATCCTTATTATGGCTTCCCCCAGTAAAGGGGCAACTGAGAGTTGCCGCAGCTGGGGTATATGTTTCTCCGGAGGGATGGGGATGGTGTTGCAGACTATGAGTTCTTTTATGGGGGAAAAAGAGAGCCGCTCCACCGCCGGACCGGATAGCACCGGATGGGTACAGCAGGCGTAAACCTCTCTAGCCCCCCGCTCCATCAAGGCCTGAGCCCCTTGGGTAATGGTACCTGCCGTATCTATCAGGTCATCTATAATTATGGCGGTCTTGTCCTCCACCTCTCCTATGATGTTCATTATCTCCGCCACATTGGGAGCCGGCCGCCGTTTATCTATGATGGCTATGGTGAATACCCCCCCCAGCCTTTCGGCAAAGGTTCGGGCCCGGGTTACCCCGCCCAGATCAGGAGACACCACAATGTAGTCCTCCAAGCCTTTGCTCTTAAGATAATCGGCCAGAATAGGTACCGCGGTCAGGTGATCCACCGGGATATCGAAAAAACCCTGGATGGCGGCTGCATGTAGATCCAGGGTGAGGACCCTATCGGCCCCGGCCGCGGTTATGAGGTTGGCCACCAGCTTGGCGGATATGGGATCCCTGGCCCTGGTCTTCCTCTCCTGGCGGGCATACCCATAATAAGGTATAACAGCGGTGATCCTCCAAGCAGAGGCCCTTTTAAGGGCGTCCATCATGATCAAAAGCTCCATGAGATTTTCATTGACCGGGTGGCAGGTGGGTTGGATGACGAACACATCCTTCCCCCTTACACTCTCTTCGATGGCGATGCTTATTTCCCCGTCGCTGAAGCGCCCCACTTTAGCCTCTCCCAGGGGAACCCCCAGGTAACTGGCTATTTCCTTGGCCAGGTGGGGATGGGCATTACCCGCAAACAGCTTCAGCTCTGCCCCTCGTCTTTCCATTTTTAAACCCCCGAAAAGCTATTTTTCTTTTTTTCTTTCCCGAGCCCACTTTTCCCTCTTCTCCTTCGCCCTGCCTTCCAAGTTTACCTGCCTTGCCCGGGCAATGGCCAGGGCATCGGGGGGTACGTCCTCCGTTATGGTGGAACCGGCTCCTACCATGGCCCCTGCCCCCACCCTTACCGGAGCCACCAGGTTGGTGTTGCTCCCGATAAAGGCCCCGTCCTCTATTATAGTAGGCCATTTGCTCTGGCCGTCAAAATTGCAGGTGATGGTGCCTGCGCCTATATTCACCTCCCGGCCCACCTGGGCGTCTCCTATATAAGAGAGGTGGAGTATCTTGGATCCCTTCCCCACCCGGGTGGCCTTTATTTCCACAAAATCCCCTATCTTGACCCCTTCCTCCAGGACGGTGCCTGGACGCAGGTAAGCAAAGGGGCCTATGTGGCAATTATCCCCCACTTCGCTGGAAATTATTACCGAACGATCTATGTGACAGTTATCTCCCACCCGGCTATCCCGGATGGTGGTATGGGGACCTACGGTACAGCCGGACCCTATAACGGTTGCCCCCTCCAGGAAGGTGCCCGGATAAACAATAGTGTCGGGTCCGATCTCCACAGTCACATCTACATAAGTAGCTTCTGGATCTATAAAGGTTACCCCTCCCTCCATGAAGGCCCTATTGATCCTCTTTCGCCACAGGGCAGCCACCTTGGCCAGCTGGATCCTGTCGTTTACTCCCAGGATCTCCTCTGCCTCCTGGGGCTGAACTGAGGCCACTTTGAGCCCCTGTTTTACCGCCAAGTTCACCACGTCGGTGAGGTAAAATTCCCCCTGCCGGTTATCCGGGGTCAAACTGCCCAGGGCTGCCCAGAGGAAAGGGGCAGAAAAGCAGTAAAAACCACCGTTGACCTCTTTGATGGCCCTCTGTTCAGGGGAGGCGTCCGCCTCCTCCGCTATGGCCACAATTCTACCCCGGGTATCCCTGATTATCCTGCCATAGCCCCCGGGATCTTCCAGAAGGGCAGTCAGCAGGGTCACCGCTGCCCCTTCCCGGAGGTGGCATTCCAGCAGCTCCTTCAGGGTATCCCCCCTGATCAAAGGGGTATCCCCGCACAACACCAATACCGTCCCGGCCTGGCCCACCGCCTCCCGGGCCTGCATCACCGCATGGCCTGTCCCCAGCTGCTTCTCCTGCAGGACATAAGTACATCTGGAGCCCAGCTGGGCCTTCACCTCTTCCCCTCTATGCCCTATCACCACGATCCTTTTCTCTATGCCCGCCTCCTCCACCGCAGCCAGGACATGTTCCACCAGAGAGCGCCCCGCCACCCGATGCAAGACTTTGGGACGACGGGATTTCATCCTTTTACCCAGACCTGCCGCCAATATCACGGCCGCTGTCTCCATCCTTCTCCCCTTCCCCCTCTAATAGCTTGCGGGCCAGATGCATGTGGCTCTCCTTATCCACATCCATCCCGATCTCGGCGTAGGGGGTGATGACCGCGACCCCCTTTATGCCCGTCAGCTGCTCCACCCTCTTTTCTATATCCCCTATGGAAAGGCGGTGGAGCAGGAATTTAGATAAAATCTCCCACCCTAAGAGCTGGGCCAAACCAAAAGGTTTTTTCCTCAGGGCCACCAACTTCTGGACCCAGGGAAAATGGCGTAAAAAAACGTCCCTTTTGATCAGTAAAATATTGCCTCCGGTAAAGACCCCCTCTTTGAGGGGCACATAGGTCCTCCTGGCCCCGGGAAAACAGGCCTCTACCCTCTCCCGCTCTATGATGGGGTAATAGACTTCCCCCTCCCTTTCCCGGCAACGCTCCAGGAAGTCCCTTACCCCTTCCGGAGTGAGGAAAGGTATGTCTCCGGTGACCAACAGTATCCAGGGCAGGTCGCCTTCCAGGGCCTTGAGGCCACTAAAGGCGCTTTCTGCCGTACCTGCTCCAGGGGGGGCCCATTTGACACCAGGAGGCAGGTGGGATTTTACCCCCTCCGGTCCCACCACCACCAGTTGCTGAAGGATCTGGGAGGAAGAGAGGGCTTCCACCACCCACGAGAATAGGGGACGGGAGGCCAGAACCCAGAGGGCCTTTCCTTCTCCGTCACCCGCCAGGACTATACCGCCTATCCTCATGCTTTTCCCCTCGTCCTGATGGCCTCCATCACCCGGTTGGCCGCGTTCTCGATATGTTCCTGAGCCAGACGCTGGGCCAAATCCACCTCCCTGGCAGCTATGGCCTCTAAAAGCCTCCGATGTTCCTCCAGGGCCTCGGCCATCCTCCCGGGCATGGAGAGGGAGGTGGTGCGATAGGTTTGGATCTTTTCCTGCAGGTTATTTATGATCTTGACCAGGAGGGCATTGCGGCTGGCCTGATAGAGCACCTCGTGAAACTTGGTATCCACCTCTATAGTATATTCCAGATTTTCCTCCTCTACCCCTTTGCCTATTTCCATCAGCAGCCTCTCCATCTCCTCCAACTCCTCTTCGGTGGCCCGCTCGCAGGCCAAGGCCGCGGCCAAAGACTCCAGCGCCGCCCTCACCTCAAAGAGATCGGCGATATCCTTCATGGAAAGATCGGCCACAAAGGCTCCTTTATGGGGGATAATGACCACCAGGCCTTCCTGTTCCAGCTTGCGTATGGCCTCCCTCACCGGTGTGCGGCTGACGCCCAATTCCTCGGCCAGCTGGATCTCCATCAGTTTTTCCCCGGTTTTGAGATGGCCCTCCAATATGGCTTCCTTTAAGGCCTCGAAGACGATCTCCCTCAAGGGTTTGTAATTGCTGAGCTTGCCCTTCAGATACCTCTTCATGGGAGACCTCCTAAAGAAGGTTTAAAGTCCGGGTAACGATAACCCTTCCCCTTTTGTAAATCCGGCGCAGCCTGCTGGCTATCCTCAAAGCCTTCTCCTGGGTAGGGGTTATGCCCATCAGGGTGGGACCGCTGCCGGAAAGGAGCACCCTTTCTGCGCCGCAAGACATAAGGAGGGTTTTCAGTTCCCCTATCTCCGGACAGAGGCTTATGGCAGGAATTTCCAGGTCGTTATGCAAATTCTCCAAGATTTTTTTCCTGTCCCCGCTATATAGGGCTTTTATAATCCCCTCTTCCTGCAGGGAAAGATCCCTTTTTTCCTCTATAGCCATCTCGTCCCATCTCTGGTAAACCCCTTGGGCCTTGAGGCTAAAAAGGGGGGTCACCAGCACCAGCCACAAGGTGGGAGGCGGAGGTAAGGGATCCAATTGTTCGCCCCGTCCTCTGCCCCAGGCGGTTCCGCCCAGGATACAGAAGGGCACATCGCTCCCTATCCTGGCGCCGAGACGGGCCAGCTGAAGGGGGGTAAGCCCCAATCCGAAGAGATAATTTAACCCCAGCAAAGTAGCTCCCGCGTCGCTGCTCCCTCCGCCCAAACCAGCAGCTATGGGGATCCTCTTGTGGAGCACTATTTTTACCCCTGGAAAACCCCTTTCCCGATGCAAAAGCGAGGCGGCCTGGTGGACCAGATTTTGAGAGCCTGAAGGCAGGCTGGCTCCCAGAATTTCCACCTCGATCCCCTTATCCCGTTTCTTCAAGATCACCTTGTCGTGAAGGGCTACAGACTGGTAAAGGGTGCTGATCTCATGATAGCCGTCTTGCCTCTTACCCTTGACCCAGAGGAACAGATTGACCTTGGCATAAGCGGGTATCTGCAGGATGTCCACGTCCTCTTTTTAAATTTTTAAACATCCTCGGCGAACTTATAGCCCACACCCCTGACGGTGAGGATATAACGGGGCCTGCTGGGATTGTCTTCTATTTTTTCCCTTAAGTGCCTTATATGCACGTCTATAGTCCGGGTTTCGCCGTAATACTCCCCCTCCCAGAGCCGCTCCAGCAGGGCCTCCCGGGTGAACACCCTACCCCGGTTCGAGGCCAGGAGGTGAAGCAGCTGGAATTCCTTCAAGGTGAGATCCACCGGCCGTCCCTTCACTGTAACCGTATAACCGTATGGCTCTGGGGGTCTATCACCAGATCTCCTATAACCAAGGGTTCCCCCTCTTTATGCTCCGCCCTTTCCGCCACCCTCCGGAGGATGGCCCTTACCCGGGCCAGCAGCTCTCTGGGGCTGAAAGGTTTGGTTAAATAATCGTCAGCCCCCAACTCCAACCCCAAAACCCTGTCCACCTCTTCCTTTCGGGCGGTCAACATCAGTACCGGAGTGGTGTCTCCCTTCATCCTCAGCTTCCGGCATACCTCAAAACCGTCTATCCGGGGCAACATCACGTCCAGGATTATGAGATCGGGTTTCTCCTCTTTAACCTTCTCCAGGGCCTCCAGACCATCGCGGGCCACTACAGGGGTAAACCCGGCCTGGGATAAATTGAAGGATACCAGCTCCAGGATAGAGGACTCATCATCCACCACCAGAATCTTAGACAGAGCCCTTCACCCCCCTGTTATTATAACTTAGGCCGATAAAAGGCTGCAAGCAACCTTTAAAAGACCCTTCCCCCCCTTCCAGGGGCATGATAAAATACTGACAAACCCTGGCCCCGGAATCGCCGCTTATAAGGGGGTTTGTTATGAAAAAGATCGGTCTCTTCGGGATCCTCTGCCTACTCCTTTCCCTATCCCTCCTCATGGGGGGATGCCGGAAAACCAACCCTCCTCCCGGCTCGGCAACCTACAGGGAGTTCAAAGACAGGGTTATAGGGCTGCAGTTCTACAAAGAGAAGGCCGAAGGCGAAAATCCCCAGCTGACCATCAATGTGGCCGACAAGCAATTGGCCCGCCGTTTCCAAGAGCTCCTGGGACCTCTTCCCAGAACAGAAGATCCCCCTGAACCCTGGAGCGGGCAAAAGGGTTACCTGGCCTTTCGCTATATGGAAGAGAACGAGATAAAAGCCAGCCCCTTTTATCCCTTCTGGTATGGGGTGGGCTTGCCCAGCTATATCAAACTGGAAGACGGATGGCATCTGGTCCCGGGAGAGTTTATGGAAAAGCTATCCCCCTTAGAGGAATATACGGAGGCCTCCAGCGATATAGAACCGGAAGACGTGGCCTTTTTAAAACAATATGGATGGACCATTTTTTATAAAATAAAGAGCTATTATGGCAGGCTACCCGAAAGTTTTATCCACGAATCGGGGGAATACCCCGTATCCCTCTACTATGCCTACAACAACGAGCTGTGCCGGGACATAGGCCTGGATATAAGCCCTTATCTGGGTAAACATGTCACCGTCAATCTCTACAAGCTGGAGGAGCCCCTGCCGGCCTTCCTGGCTCCCCGACAGCAGGCCAGCCGGGCAGTGGTGGTAAAAGACGGCTCCCGGATAGTGGGGGCCTGGCTGGATGCAGGCCGACCCTATGGGTTCGCCTGCTCCTTGAAGGGGCGCACCCTGGAAGAAATTACTGGAAAACCCTTTGGGGAATGGGTGGAACAATATGTGAATCACCAAAACCCCCAGGAAAAACTCCTGAGCCGCATGGAACCGGAAAGGGTGATCCAGGCCTATTTTGAAGCCATAGATCGCAAGGATCCCAAAACCGCCCATGCCTGCGAGACCCGCCGCCGCCTTACTCAGTATCTCTTTGAGGGGATGGATAACAATCGCCTGTATAACTATTCTTACTCAGTGAACGACTCTGAAGAGATAAGGAATATCCTGCGGGCCAGGGTGATAAAGATAGAGCCCCATCGGCAGGAAAACTGGGATAAAGATACCCGGACATATAGGGTAGAAGTGGATCTCAACGTAAAACGGGTGATAAACTATGAGAGCGGAAGGCATATCTGGTACATGACCTTGAGGAGGGAGTCCCCTAACCTGGGATGGCGGATAGACCAGATAGAGAGAGGATCTGTATGATACAAGATACAATATACTTTACCCTGCCTATTGACTTAATTTTAAAAAGTGTGATAAATTCTAGGGCAAACTGAAGGGGGGAGAAGGATGTTAAAACAACCTTTGGACGGCAATACCGCTGTCGCCCATGTGGCCTATGCCCTTTCGGAAGTGGCGGCCATTTATCCCATAACCCCCTCCTCGCCCATGGCCGAAGTGGTGGACGAATGGGCAGCCAGGGGGAGAAAGAATATATTCGGCCAGACCCTAAAAGTGGTGGAAATGCAATCGGAAGCCGGGGCAGCAGGGGCGGTGCATGGCTCCCTGGCAGGAGGGGCCCTGACCACCACCTTCACCGCCTCCCAGGGGCTCCTGCTCATGATACCCAACATGTATAAAATCGCCGGCGAGCTCCTCCCTGGGGTTTTCCACGTCTCGGCCCGGACGGTGGCCACCCATGCCCTATCCATTTTCGGCGACCATTCAGACGTGATGGCGGTGAGACAAACGGGCTTTGCCCTGCTGGCCTCCGCTTCGGTGCAGGAGGTAATGGATCTGGCACTGGTGGCCCATCTCGCTGCCCTGAAATCCAGGGTCCCCTTCCTGCACTTTTTCGACGGTTTCCGCACCTCCCACGAAATCCAAAAAATAGAAGTAATCCCCTATGAAGATATGGCCCGTCTCTTCGATTGGGAAGCCTACTCTGCCTTCAAGAAGAGATCCCTGAACCCGGAAAGACCCCACCAGCGGGGAACTGCCCAGGGTCCTGATATATTCTTCCAGCAGCGGGAGGCCTGCAATCCCTATTACCTGGCCGTCCCGGATATAGTGAGCCAGGTCATGCAAGAGGTGGGCAAACTTACGGGCAGATACTATCGCCCCTTTGACTATCACGGCCACCCGGAGGCGGAGCGTATAATAGTCACCATGGGGTCCTCCTGTGAAGTGGTGGAGGAGACGGTGAACCACCTTCTGGACAAAGGAGAAAAAGTGGGTCTCATAAAGGTGAGGCTCTACAGGCCTTTTTCCTCCCGCCACTTTTTAGAAGTTTTGCCCCCCAGCGTCCAAAGGATGGCGGTCCTGGACCGCACCAAAGAACCCGGGGCCTTGGGAGAACCCCTCTACGAAGACGTGCGTACTGTCCTGGCGGAAAGCAACAGGGATCTCCTGGTGGTGGGGGGCCGCTATGGCCTCAGTTCCAAGGAATTCACCCCCGCCATGGTGAAGGCGGTCTTCGACAATCTCGCAGAGGATAATCCCAAAAACCACTTTACCGTAGGTATAGTAGACGACGTGACCCACACCTCCCTTCCCGTGGGGGAGCCTATTGATATCACCCCTCCTGGCACCCATCAGGCCAAATTCTACGGCCTGGGGGGAGACGGCACTGTGGGGGCCAACAAGAATTCCATCAAGATCATCGGGGATGCCACCGATCTTTACGCCCAGGGATATTTTGTCTATGACGCCAAGAAGGCCGGGGGGATTACCATATCCCACCTTCGCTTTGGCCCCCGACCCATCAAGGCTCCCTATCGCATAGAGCAAGCGGACTTCGTCGCCTGCCATCACCCTTCTTTCCTAGACAAGTACGACATCCTAGAGGGTATAAAGGAAGGAGGCGTATTCCTCCTCAACTCCCCCTGGTCCCTGGAGGAGATGGAAAGGCGCCTTCCTGCCCAGATTAAGAGGACCATAGCCCAGAAAAAGCTCCGCTTCTACAATATAGACGCCTTTAAGATAGCCCAGGAGGTGGGCCTAGGGGGGCGCATCAACACCATCCTCCAGGCGGCCTTTTTCCAGCTGGCCAACGTGATCCCGGTGGAAGAGGCCATCCGCCACATCAAAGAGGCCATAGTGAAAACCTACGGCAAAAAGGGAGAAAAGGTGGTCAATATGAATCTGGCCGCCGTGGATAGGGCCCTGGCGGGACTCCAGGAGGTGAACTACCCCCCATCTTGGGCCGAAGCCCAGGAGGACGTAAAGCCAGAGACGACTCCGGAAGAACCGGAATATGTAACCAAAATAATGCGCCCCATGCTGGCGTTAAAAGGGGATCAGCTGCCCGTGAGCCTCTTCACCCCGGATGGGGTCTTCCCCACAGGCACCTCTAAATACGAAAAGAGGGGGATTGCGGTACGGCTACCCCGTTGGATCCCTGAAAACTGCATCCAGTGCAATCTCTGCTCCCTGTTCTGTCCCCATGCCACCATAAGGCCCTTCCTGGCCAGACCCCAGGATCTACAGGAAGCCCCTCCTTCCTTCACCACCATAGACGCGGTGGGGAAAGAGCTGGCGGGATTGAAATTCCGGATCCAGATATATCCTTTAGACTGCACCGGATGCGGTAACTGCGTTTATGTGTGTCCTGCCAAACCCAAAGCCCTGGAAATGGTTCCCATGGAGGAACTGGTGGAAACAGAGAAAGAGAATTTGCGCTTTGCCGAGCAGCTACCTGAAGTGGAGGAAGCCTTTTCTCCCACCCTCAAGGGAAGCCAGTTCCGCCAGCCCCTTCTGGAATTCTCTGGAGCCTGCGCGGGCTGCGGAGAAACTCCCTATGTGAAGCTCGCCACCCAGCTGTTCGGCGATAGGATGATCATCGCCAACGCCACCGGCTGCTCCTCAATATGGGGAGGATATGCCCCTTCCTGTCCCTATACGGTAAACCGTGAGGGCCACGGACTTGCCTGGGCCAACTCCCTGTTTGAAGACAACGCCGAATTCGGCTTCGGCATAGCCCTGGGGGTACAGAGGAGGCGGGAGGAACTGGAGGGAGTGGTCAAGAAGCTGCTGCCCATCTCCCCAGGCCAAGCTTTCAAAGAGGCCCTGGAGGAATGGCTGGCAGGTAAAGACGACGGCGACCTCTCCCGGAAATGGGCCCAGATCATAAAAGATTCTCTTCCTAGGGAAATTGAAAGGGCTTCGGGTGAAGAGAAGGAACTGCTCCTGGCCCTACAGGAATTAAAAGAATACCTGGTTAAAAAATCCATCTGGATCATCGGGGGAGACGGCTGGGCCTATGATATCGGTTATGGCGGCCTGGACCATGTTCTGGCCACCGGCGCTGACGTGAACGTGCTGGTGCTGGACACAGAGGTCTACTCCAATACCGGAGGCCAGATGTCCAAATCCACTCCTCTGGGGGCTGTGGCCCCCTTCGCGGCAGCCGGCAAGGGCACCATAAAGAAAGATCTGGGACTGATGGCCATGACCTACGGCAACGTCTATGTGGCTTCGGTGGCATTGGGGGCCAATCCCAATCAGACTTTGAAGGCTTTTCTGGAAGCGGAGAAATATCCCGGCCCCTCCCTGATAATAGCCTACTCCCCTTGCACCAATCACGGCATCGATATGGCTAAAAGCCCCTTTTATGCCAAGCAGGCAGTGGAGACGGGGGCCTGGATACTCTACCGCTACAATCCCCAATTGGCTCGGGAAGGTAAGAACCCCCTGATCCTGGATTCCCCCGAACCCACAGGCAATTTAGAAGACTACCTCCTGGGGCAGGTGCGCTTTGCCGCCCTAAAGCGCCAGTTCCCTGAAAGGGCAGAGGAGCTCTTTAACCGGGCTAGGGAAGAGGTAAAGAAGCGCTGGGAACTCTATAAAAAACTCTCCAGCTTGTAATAAAGAAGGCGGGGTTTTCCCCGCCTTTAGATTTTTTATCCGTATTTATACATTATGCCGAATCCGCCCCTGGGATTGCGCCAGTCTATATTGTGGTAGGGGCAGGCATAAAGGCAGGTGCCGCACTCCACACAAGCTTCATAGCCTATCTCTATCCTCTTTTCTTCCTCATTCCAGAGATAGACTCCCGCTGGGCAAAAAAAGGTGCAGGGTTTGTCCTGGCACTGGAGGCAGACCTGGGGATCCTTTATCTTGATATGCACCTGTTTATCCGTCACGTATCGGTTCAGAAACAGCTTTTCTTCCAAGCGCACTATTTCATCACCCTCCACAGGCCTATAGCATCCTTGATTAAACCCCATAGGCCCCTTTTAGCCTTGATTTCCTGCCAGATTTTCCTCTGCTTTTCCCTCTTGGGCACCCCGTCCACCGTCAAGAATTCCCGGGCAGCCTGGGAGGCCAGCTGGGGATAAAGGGTGAAAAAGTGGGTATTCCTGGCCAAGAACTCCGGAGCGTCTTTGTATTTCTTCAGATCTTTGAGTACGAAGCTGTCCTCTAGCAGCTTTTTATATAAAGAGAGGCTGGAGGCGCTGTAATCCCCCTTCTGACGGGCATTCAATACAGCTTGGGCTGCCATCATACCGGAAGCGAAGGCCAGATTTATGCCTTCCCGGTGGAGACCGTTTACCAGCATGGCTGCGTCCCCCACCACCAGGACTCCATCTCCGTAAAGCCGAGGGACAGAACGGTAACCTCCTTCCGGTATCATGTGGGCCATGTATTCCCGGGTGGTGCCGCCCTCTATCAATTTTTTCACCAGGGGGTGGGCCTTCAGGCGCTCCAGGAGGTCATTGGGGTTTATCTTGTTGGCCAGCAGGTGGGAGAGGAGCACCCCTACTCCCACAGAGAGGGAATCCTTGTTGGTATAAATAAAGGCTGTGCCCATCATGCCTTTGACCGCATCCCCGATGAGCTCTATGGTGCATCCCTGATTTTCTTCTAGAGCAAAGCGATCCTCGATCTTCTCCCTGGGAAGGGAGATGATCTCCTTTACCGACAGGGCCACCTGCTGGGGTTTTAAAGGCTGGGCCAATCCCGCCTTCTGGGTAAGCATGGAGTTTACCCCTTCGGCTATGATGACCACCTGGGCCTCCACTTCCCCTTGGGGTCGTCCCGCCCTGACCCCCACCACCCTTCCTTTATCCCACAGGAGGTCCTCCACCACCGTCTCGTTTACCAATATGGCCCCTGCAGCCACGGCTTGATCCGCCCAGCCAGCGGTCAAAACGGGCCCGGAGTACGGTAAAGGCATTACAGGGCTCCTGGTTAAAAGCCGGGCTTTTGAAACCCAAAGTCAGAGCCGAATCTTCGGTGAGCATCCACAGGCGTTGCTCGGTAGCCGGCCTCTCCAGGGGAGCCTCTTTGTAGAAACCGGGGAGGAGATCATTGAGGGGACGACTGTAGAGAACTCCACCCATGACGTTTTTAGTCCTTGGGTACTCTCCCCGCTCAAACACCACAACCTCTACTCCCGCCCGGGCTAAGGTGATGGCGGCCGCCAGCCCTGCGGGGCCTGCCCCTACTACAGCCACTTCATATTTTAAGCCCATTTGCGATGCCCCCATAACCTTAACATTTATTTTTTCAATACCCGACGAAATTCTTCTATCAGCACCGGGACCACTTCCCGGAAATCCCCCACGATACCGTAAGTAGCCACCTTGAAGATGGGCGCTTCCGGATCCCTGTTTATGGCCACGATCACATCGGAAGTCTGCATGCCCACCAAAAACTGAATGGCCCCGGAAATGGCTATGGCAAAAAATATTTTAGGCCTTACAGTGGTGCCTGTCTGCCCCACCTGATATTCGGGCGGGAGCCACCCGGCCTCCACCACAGGGCGAGAGCAGGCGATGGAGCCTCCCAATACCTGAGCCAGCTCCTCCAGCAAAGCGAAATTCTCCTTCGAACCTATTCCCCGGCCACCGGCCACTATTATCTCCGCCTTGTCCAGGTGTATCGCGGCGGTCTTCTCCTCGATGATCTGTATTACCTGGGTGCGTATCTCCTCTTCTCTGAGGGGGATGTCTACCCTGACCAGCTCCCCCTGTCGCCCCTCCTGGCGGGGAGGCATGGGCATCACCCGAGGACGGACAGTGGCCATCTGAGGACGGCTCTCTTTACAGAGAATGGTGGCCATCACGTTTCCGCCGAAGGCGGGACGAGTCTGCTCCAGGCATCGGGTCTCTTTGTCTATAGAGAGCACGGTGCAATCCGCAGTAAGCCCCGTCTCCAATGTGGTGGCTATGGCGCTGGCCAAATCCCTACCTAGGCTGGTAGCCCCCAACAAGAGGATGTCAGGCTTGTACCGGCGGACCAATTCCACTATGACCTTATTATTAAGGATCAGTACGATAAGGTTCTAGGAGCGGGTTTTCCACCAGATAAACCTTGTCGGCTCCATAAGCCCAGGCTTCCTTTACTAAGTGGCTGACGTTATGCCCCAGGAGCACCCCGGCCAGCTCCACTTCCAGATCGTCAGCCAGACGCCGGCCCACCCCTAAAAGCTCCCAGGAAACGGGCGCTGCTTCTCCTTTATGCTGTTCTATGAAGATCCATACACCCCGGTATTCTTCTTTTCCCATGACTTTTCCCCCATTAACCGCTCAAAATATTGGACTCCACGAGCTTTTTCACCAAGGCCAAAGCCGCTTCCCGAGGGGAACCCGGCAGGATTTCTCCCCCTTCCCTCTGTGGAGGGGCAAACATCCTCTTCACCGAAGTGGGAGATCCCTTGAGCCCTATCCGGGAAGGGTCCACCTCCAGATCGTCTTTGCCCCATACAGTGATGGGCGCCTTCATGGCTTGGATCAGGGCGGGCAGGGAGGCATATCTGGGTTCGTTGAGCTCCCTTTCCACCGTCAATAGGGCAGGCAGCCGTCCCCTCACCACCTCCCGGCGCCCCTCCAGCTTCCGATGGACCTGAATGTACCTCTCCTGGAGGTTCACCTCTTCGATCTTGATTGATATAGGTCAGCTGGGTAAAGTTCAGCCTTACAGCCAGACCCGGTCCCACTTGAGCGGTGTCCCCATCGATGGCGTGTTTACCGCAGAAGACCAGGTCCACCGGCCTTTCCTGCTGGAGCTTCTTGATGGCTTGTCCCAGGATATAGGTGGTGGCCAGGGTATCGGAGCCGGCAAAGGCCCTGTCGGTGAGCAATATGGCCCTATCCGCTCCCATGCTCAAGGCTTTTCTAAGGACCGCCTCTGCTTGAGGGGGTCCCATGGAAATAGCCGTTACCCTACTCCCCAGCTGCTCTTTGAGCTGGACCGCTGCTTCCAAGGCATGGGCGTCAAAGGGGTTCATAATGGAGGGGACCCCGGCCCGGATCAAACTGCCGGTTTGGGGATCGATGCGCACTTCCGTGGCGTCAGGCACCTGTTTTACGCATACCACCATCTCCAGCAAAGGAACTCACTCTAAAGTATGAAATTGAGTTATGGAATTGATAATTATTAAAGCAAAGAGGCAAAAATAAAAGGAGGTTTATCCCTCTTTTATCCCGATCTTTCTAGAGCCGTCCTCGTCTTCCACTATGAGCTCCACAGTGTTAGTCAGGACATCGGCATAGCTGAAGGAAACCCGCCGGCCTGGAACCCTGTTCTCCTCTATGCGGATGACGAAGATATGGGGATAGGTCTTCTCCAGTATCCCTATCTTTTCCAGGACCTTTTTTCGCCCCCTGTTGGCCCGAAGGCGAACCCTTTTCCCCACCTTGGACTCCAGATCTTCCCGTATGATGGCTAACACTGCTTTCCCCAACAAAAAAATCACCTCTTTTCCTTGTTGTTATTATATAGCAGGGAAAGAGGATAGTCAATTATAATTCTCAGCTTTTACTGAAAAAGGGGTAAAACTCCAAACCTGTAAAAATGAATCCATCAGCGGTGAGAAGAGAGGAGATAACCCATCCTGAATTTCCCCTTAACCTCCACTCCCCCTATCCCTTCTTCTCCTGTTATTGTCTCCTTAACCACTTCCAGGGGGTCCAAAGTCTTCTCTAATAGAGCTGTAAGCTATTTTCTCCACCACAAAAACGGGATCATAGGCGTGGATTAAAATTCTCTGCGGGGAACTGGCAAAAGTGGCTCCAGCCTTCAGCAGGGCTTCGTAGTGGGATTGGCAGGCTCCGGCAAAAATTACCAGGTCTTCGTGGGAGGGCCTCAGGGTTCTGGCTGCCCTAACCGCAGGCACAAAATGTTTAGAGTGCCTATAGGCGTCCAGCTCATCTAAAATAGCTTTGCTTTTATTCATCAGGCCCTCGTGGCCTGTAATCACCAGGATATCGGGGGTATGCTCCTTCAACAGCTCCTCCATCTTTAAAGCCTGAGCTTCCTCGGGAATATGGATCCCTTTAACCGGTACCCTCAACCTCTCGTAGGCATGGAGGCACTTATCCAGGTATTCTTCGTCCCCATCAATGTGGAGCACCTTTCCCGGCACCTCAAAAAAGGCCTCTTCCCTCGATTCACCTTCCCCTGAAACCGTCACCTCTCCCCTATAAAGACACTCCCTTTCCAATTCCCTCCTCTGGAGGGCTCTGCGAAAATGGGGAGTGTGCTTTTCTATAATATCCCTGTGCCTGTATCTGAGCACCTCTTCTGGCGACTGCAATTCCAAATCCTCCAAAGGGGCATCGGCTATAAGCCTTACGTCCAATCCCCTCAGCAAGGCCAAGGTCTTTCCCTTATCGTCTATTATCAAGGATTTTACCCGGGAAAAGACGTCTTTACCGTATTTTTTTCTGGCCACGATATCCCCCGGCTTTATAAATTCGCCAATCTATGTGGGAAAGGGGGTGGAAGTGAAGGCTTCAGCCCTGCCAAAATTGGCAACAATTTTATAATGAGATTTGAGGCCATGGCTATTATAATAAAAAACAACTGGAAGGACAGGCTTCCAGCTATAGAAAAATTACAGAAAAGGAGTTGATGGCCATTCGAAGAAAAAAAAATCTGCATCTTCCTGGGGATGCTGCTGATGGCGCTGCTGCCTGCTCTGCCGGCAACGGCAGCCACCTATTATGTTCAGCCTGGAGATAGCCTCTATCTCATCGGGCAACGTTACGGGTTATCCCCCTGGGAACTGCAGCAGGTCAACAATCTATCCTCCACAGTTATTTACCCTGGGCAAGCCCTGTGGGTACCCCGTCCTGGGGAAAGGATTCATGTGGTGAAGCCAGGGGGATTCCCTCTACTCCATGGGTCTGCTCTACGGCCTCCCTTATCAGGATATCATGGCCGCCAACGATATAAAAAGCCACTGGATCTATCCAGGCCAAATCCTGAAAATACCTTCCCCCCACAGGGACCTGGCTTCCCGGGGTTCCTCTCCCGCCTATAAGTCCGAAGATCTGGAGTTGTTGGCCCGGGTGGTATATGCCGAAGCCGGGGGAGAACCCTATGCTGGACAAGTGGCGGTGGCGGCTGTGGTCCTGAATCGGGTGAAGGATCCCCGCTTTCCCAAGACCATAGCCGGGGTGATTTTCGAGCCCGATGCCTTCACCTGCGTCAACGACGGCCAGTTCTATTTGAATCCGGACGCCACCGCTTACCAGGCCGCTCGGGAGGCCCTGAGGGGGGTAGATCCCAGCGGCGGGGCCTTATTTTACTGAAACCCCTATCTGGTGCCGTCCAACTTCTGGGTATGGACCAGGACCATTATAACCCAAATAGGAAATCACGTATTCGCCAGATAGAAGGGTGGCAAAAGCCACCCTTACTTAAGCATTTTTTGTATATTTATCCGCAACTTTGGAAGCGCCACAGGAATAGGGCTTTATCCTGGCGGCAAAGCCGCTGCCCACCACCATGCCCACCACTTCCCGGATGAGCTCTTTAGTTTCCCCTTGAAGCCCCACGTCCAGATGTACTTCCAGATTTAGATCCCCATGGCCATTGGCGGCCAGGCGCCTAGCGATGAAGCTGGCCACCTCAAGGCTCATGGCAGCCTCGAAAAAGATCTTTTGCCTGAGGGAAGCCATCTTTTGTTGGTATTTTTTAGTATAATAATAGCGAGCCCCTTTTCCCACCTGATGGACGATCACCGCAGTGACAAAACAGGTGCGGATGCCGAATTGGGAATCTGTCCCCACTATTATTTTGTACTGGGCTTCGGGATTGCTGCCGATAAACTCCATAAGATCGGCGAACATCTGTTCCATGGTGAGCCGGCCTTTGGTGGGGCTTATAAAATATTCCACATCTTTTCACCTGCCCATCGAGGACTTCAGGGTATTGCTCAGAAGAGCAAATTCCTCTATACTTAAAGTCTCGCCCCGTCTCTGGGGATTTATGCCTGCCTCTGCCAAAGCCTTCAGGGCAACCTCTTTGGGCACCCCCGTGAAGGCCAGGGCATTGGCCAAAGTCTTACGCCTATGATTAAAGCTGGTGCGGATCACAGCAAAGAACAGGTCTTTATCCTCCACCTTGACAGGGGGGTTCTCCCGACAGATCAGCTTCACTATAACCGAATCCACCTTGGGCCTGGGATAGAAGACGCTGGCGGGGACCCGGGCCACAATGAAGGGCTCGGTGTAGTACTGGACGGCCAAGCTCAGAGCCCCATAATCTTTAGACCCAGGGTGGGCTATCATCCGATGGCCCACCTCCGCCTGTACCATCAGCACCATGAGTTTTATGCCCACACCCTTTTCCAAGAAATGAAACATAAGGGGAGTGGTTATATAGTAGGGGAGGTTGGCCACCAGCTTATAAGGGGAGGGGGCCCCTGCATAGCGGGCCACCATGGCGTCCAGATCCATCTTCAGGGCGTCCCCTTCCACTATGTGCACCTGGTGTTTACCCTGGAAGATCTCCTTCAAGGCCTGGACCAAGCAGGGATCGATCTCCACAGCTATGACCAGACCTGCCCTTTCAGCCAGCCCCTGGGTTAAGGCCCCCAGGCCTGGGCCTACTTCCACCACCACGTCCTCAGGGCACAGCTGGGCTGCCTCCACTATTTTCCTGACAATATTGGTGTCTATTAAAAAATGCTGCCCCCGGGACTTGCGGGGGACAACACCCTTCTCCCGTAGAAGGGCCAGCGTCCTCCCGGGAGTGGCCACCTTATCCATGCTTTCACCCAATTCAATTATACTACGATTTGGGCTACCAGAAAGGCTGAAATAGTTACAAAAAAAGGAGCCTGTTTACGGCTCCTCACTCCAGAATATAGACCTTCACCCTCCGGACTCCCCAACGGTAGGCCTCGGCATCTGTTTCGAAGAACACATCGATCTTGTCTCCCTTGATGGCCCCGCCTGTATCCTCCGCCACTCCGTAACCGTATCCCTCCACATAGAGCCTGGTCCCCAAGGGGATAACCCGGGGATCTACCGCTATGGTTCCTCTCCGGGCATAGGTTCCCGTAGCCGTAATGCTGCCGGCAGAATGGGAATAAGCTGTGGCCGTAACCCACATGCTCCTATCAAACCGGAAATTGTCTCCTCCCCGGGAAGCCAGCTCCAGAGTGCCGTAGGCTAAAATTTCCGCCACCGGCTCCCTTACGATCCGAGTCCGGATTAATTCCCTTTTGACCTCCTGGCCATCATGGTAAATGACCTTGTAGGTCTCCTCCTGGATCCCCGGCTGCCCCCTTTGCACAGTCCTGGTCATCCCCTTTTCCATGTTGGCCTCAGGCTTCCTTACCACCTCAAAGGGGATTTTTTTCTCCAGTTTTTCCTCTTGTTCCCGCACCCTTATAACCCGTATGGGCACGCCAGGAGCCACCTGTTCCTCTAAGCTGGGAGACACCTGATCCAGAGACCCCAGTTCCACCCCAGCCATCTGCAGCACCTCGGAGACGGGCCTGGGGGTGCTCTTTATCTTTTTTACTTGGCCGTCCACTATGATCTGCACCGGGAAGGCCCTGTGGATGGTTATCACCATCCCGCTGTGGAGGGGATGATCCAGGGGGGGATGGATCTGGTCTTCGGGTTCTATGGAGATCCCCTGCTCTACCAACAGGTCCTGAACCCGAAGGGCCCGGGTCTTGACAGATAGGGAACGGCCCTCATCCAGGACCACCACCGTCTTGTTCCCGTGGTTGACCAAAACCCATCCGGTGCTTACCAGCAAAAGGGCCAAGAGGAAGAAGAGGCCGGCATACCTTAGGGCATGGGGGCTCTCCTTCCAGAAGGCCATTAATTTATTCATCGGCCACCTCCAAAAAAGTTTATTTCTCTCTATTCTACGCCTGAAGGTATTATCCTACTAAAGAATATGGGTTTAAATACAATTTCTGTATATTATATAGGCCGGAAGGCTCTGCTATCACAGAAAAGCTTCTGGGCATTACACGAGGTGGCCTGAGCTATCTCCTCCCAAGAAAGGCCTTTGATTTCTGCCACGGCCAAGGCTATATACTTGAGGTAGCTGGGTTCATTGCGCTTGCCCCGGAAAGGCTCGGGAGCCAGATAAGGGCAGTCCGTTTCTATCAGGAGCTTATCCAGGGGGGTATGCAAAGCCACTTCCTTGGGCTTCCTGGCATTTCTAAAGGTTACCGGCCCCGCCAAGGAGATGAAGAAACCCAAACGCAAAAACTCCCTGGCCATCTCCCAGCTGCCGGAAAAGCAGTGCATTACCCCTTTCACTCCAGGGCTGAACTCCCTCAATATGGCTAAAGTGTCGGCAAAAGCCTCCCGGGAATGGACCACCACCGGTTTCTGGAGCTGCTGGGCCAGCTCCAGGTGCCAGCGGAAGAGCTCCTGCTGGGCTTCCCGGGAAGAAAGACGGCGATAATAGTCCAAGCCCGTCTCTCCTACAGCCACCACCATTTCTTCCCGGGCCAATCTGGCAATCTCCCTTTTGGCGGCCTCGTGGGCTTCATCAGCTTCGTAGGGATGGATGCCCACCGCTGCTTTGATTATCCCCTTCCACTGGAGGGCCAGTTCCACCGCCCTCAAGGAAGAGGGCACATCATATCCCACCACTATTATATTTTCCACCCCAGCGGAGAGGACCCGCTCCATCACCTCTGGAAGGTCAGAAGAAAAAGCAGGGTCGTTTAAATGGGCATGGGTATCTATCAGCATTGATCTACCTCACCAGGCTGCCGTTTTTTATGGGCCTGTCGGGAACCAGAAGGGTTATATCTTCACCATCTATGGCGGTGAGGAGCATGCCTTCAGAACGTATCCCCCGTATGGTGGCCGGCTTCAAATTGGCAATAACCACCACCTGTTTGCCCACCAGCTCTTCTGGCCTGTACTTGTCCGCAATGCCTGAAACCAGGGTGCGCTCCTCTCCCCCCAGATCCACGATAATTTTCAGGAGTTTACCTGTATTGGGAACCCTCTCTGCTTCCACCACCCGGGCCACCTGAAGCCTCAGGCGCAAGAAATCCTCCAGGGATACCTGAGGAACCCCTTCGCCTTCTTCTGAAGTCTTTTCGGCGGATATTTCCACCTTTTCCTCCAGGCGGGGGAAGAGGGGAGGACCCTTTTTGATCTCCACTCCTGAAGGCAAAATTTCCCATGATGATAGGCTTTCCCAGGTGTGCAATTCCTTAAGCCCTTCTAATCCCAGCTGCTGCCACACCCGGGGAGGTACTCCGGGCATGAAAGGCCCCACCAGGATGGTGGCCCGGCGTATCACCTCCACCAGATTGTAGAGAACCGTATCCAGCCGGGATTTTTCCCCCTTGCGGTTGAGATCCCAGGGAGCTGTCTCTTCGATATATTTATTAGCCCTGTTGACCACCTTCCAAATGGCCCCTAGGGCTTTGGAAAATTCAAAGCGGCTCAGAGCTTCCTCCACCTCTCCGGGGAGGGACAAGGCTTTAGCCTTCAGCTCTTCGTCCTGGGGGCTGTACTGGGAAGGGGCGGGCAGGCGGCCTCCCCTGAACTTCTCTATCATGGTCAAAGTGCGGTTCAAAAGGTTGCCGAAATCGTTGGCCAGATCGGTATTAAAACGGTGGATAAGGGCCTCTTCGCTGTAGGTTCCGTCCGCCCCATAGGGCATCTCCCTCAGGAGAAAATATCTGATGGCATCGGCTCCGTAGCGCTCTATAAGTTCTATAGGGTCCACCACATTGCCCTTGGATTTGGACATTTTGCTCCCTTCCACCAGTAGCCAGCCGTGTCCGAATATCTGCCTGGGCAGGCTGATGCCGGCAGCCATGAGGATGGCCGGCCATATGACGGCGTGGAAGCGGATGATATCTTTACCCACTATGTGGACTGCGCTGGGCCAATACTTCCTGAAGAGGCTGTCGTCTTCGGTCCCATATCCCAAAGCGGATATATAGTTGACCAGGGCGTCGAACCACACATAGGTGACATGCTGGGGATCAAAGGGCAGGGGGATTCCCCAATCGAAGGTGGTGCGGGAAATGCAGAGGTCCTCCAGCCCCCCCTGTAAAAAGCTTATCACCTCATTTCTCCGGGAAAGGGGCAGGATGAAATCCGGGTGCTCTTCTATATATTTCAACAGGGCCTCCCTGTACTTGCTCATCCGGAAGAAATAGCTCTCTTCCCTGACCAGCTCCACAGGGCGCCCGCAGTCGGGGCACCTGCCCTCCCGCAGCTGCCTTTGGGTGAAGAAGCTCTCACAAGGGGTGCAGTACCAGCCCACGTATTGGGATTTATAAATTTCTCCCTTATCGTATAGCTTTTGTAAAAGATATTGTACCACCTTTTTGTGGCGGGGCTCTGTGGTGCGGATAAAATCGTTATAGGAGATGTAAAGGCGCTGCCAGAGATCCTTAAAGGAGGCCACAATCCTGTCCACGTATTCCTGGGGAGAAAGGTTGGCCTCCTGGGCCTTCCTCTGGATCTTTTGTCCGTGTTCATCGGATCCGGTAAGGAAATATACGTCGTATCCCTGCAGCCTTTTAAAGCGGGCCAGGGTATCGGCCATGGTGGTGGTCAAGGCATGGCCTATATGGAGCCTATCGCTGGGATAATATATAGGAGTGGTTACGTAGAAGACCCGTTCCCCCATATTTTTTTCCCCTTTCGGCAAATTCAGAAGTATTATATTAAAAACCAGAGATATATGTCAAGATTTAACTTTTAAAGGCTGATTTCTGTCATTTTTAGACCTAAATGGACGTTGACTTTTAATGGCAAGGTTGGCACCATATAGACAAGGTGTCGAAACATGTTGAGAAAGAGAAAAGGAGGGGGAGCCATGATGAAGTCCACAGGGGTGGTCCGCAAGGTGGACGAGCTGGGAAGGGTAGTGATACCCATCGAGCTCCGTCGCACCCTGGGGATCGAAGAGAAAGACGCCCTGGAGATCTACGTGGACCACGAGAAGATCATCCTGAAGAAATACCAGCCGGGATGCATCTTCTGTGGCAATGTGGAGAACATCGTAACCTACCAGGGCAAAAACGTCTGCCGGACTTGCCTTGAGGCCATGTACAAGCAGGCCCAAGAGCAGCAGTCCAAAGCAGGCTAAAACCGAAGGCGCCCCCGCGGCGCCTTTTTTACTTATCTTGGCTCTCCAGATAAGCCTTATAGAGATCCCTTCGGCTGACGCCCCAGCGTCTAGCCACCTCCTTTAAGGCCCTCTTCCTCTCCCAACCTTTGCCCTCCAGATCCTTCACCTCTGCTATTAAAGTGCCCCAATCTATTTCCCTGGGGGGAGAGGGGGAGGGTTCCCTTCCCACCACCAGGGTGATCTCTCCCCTAGGGGGGTGGGCTTGGAAAAATTCCACGGCTTGGCTCAAATTTCCTCTCCACACGGTTTCATGCTTTTTGGTGAGCTCCCTGGCTATAGCCACTAGCCTGTCCCCCAGAAAGGCCTTGAGATCCTCCAGCGTCTTTAAAAGGCGATGGGGAGCCTCGTAGAGGATTATGGTCCGGACCTCCTCGGCAAGGGCCTCCAACCTCTCCCGCCTTTCCCTTCCCTTCCGGGGTAAAAAACCCTCAAACACAAAACGGTCACAGGGAAGACCTGAAACCACGAGGGCGGTCAAGGCGGCGCTGGGACCAGGTAAAGGCACCACCTCTATCCCCCGGGCAAGGGCCAATTTTACCAGCTCTTCCCCCGGATCGCTGATGCCCGGCATCCCCGCATCGGAAACCAGGGCCACTTTTTTCCCTTCCGAGAGAAGCCCCAAAAGATAAGGGGCTTTTTCCCTCCAGTTATGGGGGTGATAACTGGTCAAAGGTGTGGAGATGCCGTAGCGCTGGAGCAATATCCTGGTCCTGCGGGTATCTTCCGCAGCGATCAGGTCCACTTCCTTCAGCACCCGCAGGGCCCTTAAGGTTATGTCCTCCAGGTTGCCTATGGGGGTAGCCACCAGATAGAGGGTGCCCATCTATTCCCCCTCCCTTTCCAAAAGGGCCAGGCAAAAAAGACATCCTTCCGAGGATCGTTCCTGGGCGAAAAAGGGGGGACATATATGATAGCCCTCTTCATAGAGGAGCTTCAGCTGCTGCCATCTCCCTTCTTCCCCTGTGGCGGCCCAGAAGATTTTCCGCAAGCGCCGGTTCTCCTCTTCCAGCTGATGTACAGCTTGCCTCAAACGCTTAAGCTCCTTCAACGCCTGTTGCAGCTGGACCTCCAATTCGTTCAGCAGGTATTTCAAAGCTGGGGAAAGGTCCGTCATCACTGTTCCCCTCTTATTTCTTCTAAGGGCACTTCCACGACCCCTCTTTCCGGGATCTCAACCAGGATGGTTTTTTTGAAAATATTGAACCCCGCCACCTTGCCCTTTCCCATAGGGGTGTCCACCCAAGAGCCCGCCGGGGGAAAATAATGCTTGGCCTCTTCATATACTTGGGTTTCGTATAAAAGGCAACACATGAGCCTTCCGCATAGGCCAGAAATTTTACCGGGATTCAAGGGCAAATTCTGATCCTTGGCCATCTTTATGGTGACAGGGGCAAACTCGTCTAAAAAGGTGGCGCAGCAGAGAACCCGGCCACAAGGGCCGATACCCCCCAGCATCTTGGCTTCATCCCTGACCCCTATCTGCCGCAACTCAATCCGGGTACGAAAGATGGCTGCCAGATCTTTAACCAGTGCCCGAAAATCCACCCTGCCTTCGGCCGTAAAATAAAAAAGCAGCTTGCTGCGGTCAAAGGTGTGCTCCGCCGCCAGCAGTTTCATGGGCAGGCCGTGCTCTTCTATTTTCTGGCGGCATATGCTGAAAGCCTCCCTATCCGCCTCGATATTTTCTTGAAGCCTCTTTTCGTCTTCCGGGGTGGCAGGCCGGATTACCGGTTTCAAGGGGAGCACCAGGTCTTCCGGAGGCACTTCCCTTATGGGGAGCACCACCCTGCCGTACTCCACCCCCCTGTTGGTCTCCACTATAACCCCGTCCCCAGGGCGCAGATCCCAAGGTCCGGGATCGAAGTAGTACATCTTTCCCGCCCTCCTGAAGCGGACTCCCACCACCTTAACTATTGACCTTCACCCCCTTTTCCTCTCTAAGAATGTACACGCCCCAGAGGAGGGCCTCCAGGGCCAGCCTCAAATTGGCGTTATACCTCAAGGCCTTCCTGGTCCTCTCCAGGGCCCGAAATATTTCCAGAAAATACTGGCCCCTCTCCTTCTCCCCGTGGGCCAGCCCCTGCTTCAGGCCTTCACAGCAGAATTCCTCCCAGCTCAAGAGCAGGTCGTAAATGGCCTCTTCTTTCTCCATCTGGGGAAGCAGCCTGTCGAAAAGGGTCAGGAGGTCCCCTTCCAAGATACCCTCCCAGTAGGCTTGGGCCCGTTCCCTGACCCCATGAACTATCCCCAGGTATATCTCCCCGCACCGGGAGCGAAGGGTGGGTAGAATGTTCGGGGCCTGGGGAGCCAGTATCAAAATATAGGTATCGGGGGGAGGCTCTTCCAGTATTTTTAAAAGGGCAGAAGCGGCTGCCTCGGTAAGCTTATGCCCATCCTCCAGGATGGCCACCTGGGCCCCTGGCTGAAAGGGGCGCTGCTGCAGCCTCTCCCTCATTCCCCTTATCTGTTCTATCTTCAGGCTGTCCCTCTCGGGGGCCAGCAGGTGCACGTTGGGGTGATTTCCTTGGGCCACTTGGGCACAGGCAGGGCATAGGCCGCAGGGCTTTTCCCCCTGGTCCGGGCAGTTCAAAAAGGCAGCTATGTACAAAGCCGCTTCCCTTCTCAGGGAAGGGGTTCCGCCGGAGAGGATACAGGCATGAGGAAACTTTCCCGAGGTTAAGAGGGCAGAAAGGCGCCCTTTCCAGCCCGTCACCCCATTAGCCCCCTGACCGCTAGAAATTCCTCTACCTCCCTTTTGACCTCCTCCCACACCGCCCCCTCTTCTCGATCCGCGTCTATCAGCTTTATCCTCTGGGGATGGGCTTGCCGCAGTTTCAAGTATCCCTGCCTCACCTTCTGGTAAAAGTCCTCTCCTTCCGACTCCATCCGGTCGCCTCCCTTTCCCCCGTTTCTCTGCTTCGCCACCTCCACCGGCAGGTCAAAGAGCAGGGTGAGATGGGGAGTCAGCCCTCCCGTGGCGAACCTGTTCATCTGCTCCAAAAGAAAGACATCCAGGCCCCGGCCGTAACCCTGATAGGCCAGGGTGGAGAGGTCAAAACGGTCACAGAGCACTATTTTGCCCAGGTCCAGGGCAGGCTTTATCCAGTACTGGGTATGATGGGCCCTGGCTGCCAGGTAGAGCAAGACCTCTGTCCGGGCGTCCAGCTGGAAGGAGGAATGCAAAAGGAGCTCCCTGAGGATCTCCGCCAGCTCTGTCCCTCCCGGTTCCCGGGTCACCTCTACCGGAAGACCTCTGGAAGAGAGGTATTGCTGCAGGCGCAGGAGATAGGTGCTCTTTCCCGACCCATCTATGCCTTCGAAGGTTATGAACAGGCCCTGGCCCACGGATATCCCCGTCCCTTTCTAGTTATTTTAACACAGATGGGGGGGTAAAACCAGGATCTAGGAGCGCACCGGCCGCTGCTCCCCTGTGTGGTCTATATAGTATTCCCCCTGCAGGAGGAGTTGGCCTACGGGGACGATTTCATAACCCCGCTTTTTCAACTCCGGCAGTATGGGATCCAGGGCTTCGGCCGTGTAACGGCCGTTATTGTGGAAAACTACGATGGATCCCGGCTTCACTCCGTTCAAAACCCTCTTTTTTATGGCCTCCGCCGTCATGCCTTCCTGCCAATCCAATGAATCCACGTCCCATTGAATCACCTGAAATCCCAAAAGATGGCAGGTGCGGATCACCCGATCGTCATAACCCCCGAAAGGGGGACGGAAAAAGCGGGCTTCATAGCCAGTTATTTCCTTAACCTTCTGATAATTTTCTTTAAGTTCTTTTTCCATCTCCTCTTGGCTCAAGGCGGTAAAATGGGGGTGGGTGGTAGAATGGAGGCCTATTTCGTGCCCCTCTTCGGCTATCTTCTTAGCCATGTGGGGATATTTTTCTAACCATATGTTGGTCAAAAAGAAGGTGGTCTTGACCTGGTGCCTAGAGAGTGTTTCCAAAATTTTGGGGGTGTGCTCTGCCCCCCAGGTGGCGTCAAAGGAAAAAGCCACCTTCTTTTCCTGGGTATAAATAAACCCTGTATATGGGCAAGAGGCGCTTAGAGGCTCTCCCCATTGCATATAGGCTGGGGTGCCAAAATTTGAGGCTTCCCAAAACCGCCAGCATTAAAAAGAGGGCCAATACCAGAAGCCCTCTAGGGGTCCAGCGCCAGAGCAGAATCATTCCCATCCCTCCTTCTGGGGAAATTCTATTCTGGAGCCTTCTCCCCTATGCTTCCGGCAAGGCCCTCGAGCCCTGGTTTCTTGATCCAGTTACTTGATCTCCACCGAAGCTCCTGCCTCTTCCAACTTGGCCTTGATGCTCTCCGCCTCTTCCTTGCTCACCTTTTCCTTCACCGGTTTGGGAGTGCTGTCCACCAGCTCCTTGGCCTCCTTCAATCCCAATCCGGTGATCTCCCTCACTACCTTTATGACTTGGATCTTCTTATCCCCAGCCGAAGTCAAAATCACATCGAATTCTGTCTGCTCCGCCGCTGGGGCTTCAGCAGGAGCAGGAGCCGCAGCAGGAGCGGCGGCCGTGGGAGCTGCAGCTATGGCCACCGGAGCCGCGGCGCTCACCCCGAATTCCTCCTCCAGGGCTTTAACCAACTCCGCCAGCTCCAATACATTGAGGCTTTTGACCGCCTCCACAATTTCCTGTACCTTGCTCATAATCCTTCCTCCTTTTAGGTTTTATTTTTAGGCTGTGCCCTCCTTCTGTTTGCGGATGGCATCCAAGCAATAAACCAAATTGCGGAGATTGCCGGAGAGCACATAGACCAGCTCCTGCAGACGCCCGTGGACGCTCCGGGAAAGCACCGAGACCAGATGGACCAAGGGAGCCTGGATGCCCCCCACCACCTGAGCCAGCAGCTGCTCCCGGGGAGGCAGGGTGGCCAGGGCTTTAACCCCTTCCTCACCTATGGCCTTGCCCTGGAGCACTCCCCCCTTAAGCTTCAGGCTTTTGCCCTCCCTTATGGCTGCCAGCAGGATTTTTACCGGAGCTACAGGGTCGGCTTCGCTGAAGGCGGCCGCAGTGGGTCCCTCGAGATAGGGGTCTAGCCCTTCAATTCCCAATTCCTGGGCTGCCCGGCGGGTAAGGGTATTTTTAACCACTTTAAACTCCACTCCCGCCTCCCTCAATTTCCTCCGCAAATCCGTCATGTCAGCCACATTCATGCCCCGATAGTCGGCCAGAACGGTGATTATGGACCTGCCCAATTTCTCCTTGAGGTTGGCTGTAATCGCGGCCTTGACTTCCCTTTTTTTACTCACCCTTTCACCCCCTTCATGTACAGCAATCAAAAACCCCGCCCAGAGGCGGGGTGCCGGATAAGATCACGCTCGGGGGCTTGTTCCCAAGCCCCTTGTGTCTTACCTCGGCAGGATATTAAGCCCCCAGGGCACCTGCTGTCTACGGTAAGCGGGTATTCAATTTTCAGCTGCCTATTTTCCCATAACCTTACGGGGATTTACCCTTATCCCCGGTCCCATGGTGGTGGAGATGGTGACGCTCTTCATATACTGGCCTTTGGCGGCTGGAGGCTTGGCTTTTATCACCGCCTCCACCAGGGCCCAGAAATTCTCCTTGAGCTTCTCTTCTTCAAAGCTGGCTTTACCTATAGGGGCATGGACAACCCCAGTCTTGTCGGCCCTGAACTCGATTTTGCCCGCCTTCACTTCCCGGACCGCCTTCCCCACCTCCATGGTCACTGTCCCGGTCTTGGGGTTAGGCATAAGGCCCCTGGGTCCCAGGATACGGCCCAGCTTGCCCACCATGCCCATCATATCGGGGGTGGCTATGGCCACATCGAAATCCAGCCAGCCTTCCTGAATCTTGGCCACCAGATCTTCGGCCCCCACATAGTCGGCCCCGGCTTCCTCGGCCTCTTTAGCCTTCTCCCCTTTGGCGAACACCAAGACCTTGCGGGTCTTACCGGTTCCGTGGGGCAAGACCACTGTGCTGCGCACCTGTTGATCCGCATGGCGGGGATCTATCCCCAACCGCAAAGCCACTTCCACCGTCTCGTCGAATTTGGCCCTAGCTATCCTTTTGGCTAAGGCGATGGCTTCCTCGGGATCGTAGAGCTTATCCCTGTCTATCAATTTGACCAATTCTTGATACCTTTTACCCCGCTTGGGCATCCTTTATCCCTCCTCGTGGTGCTGACGGATGGCAATCCTCCCACGTTTTCCTTTAGCCCTCCACCTCCACCCCCATGCTGCGGGCTGTCCCCTCTATCATCCTCATGGCAGCTTCTATGGTATGGGCGTTGAGGTCTTTCATCTTCAGTTCTGCGATTTCCCTTATCTTTTCTCTGGAAATTTTGCCCACCTTCTTGCGGTTGGGCTCCCCGGAGGCCGTTTCCAAACCCAACGCCTTCTTTATAAGCACCGCTGCCGGAGGGGTCTTGGTGACAAAGGTGAAGGAGCGATCCTGATAGATGGTTATCTCCACCGGGATTATCAAGCCCTCTTGATGGGCCGTCCTCTCATTGAATTCCTTTACGAAGGCCATGATATTGACCCCGTGCTGTCCCAGGGCAGGACCTACCGGAGGAGCAGGGGTAGCCTTACC
>Ga0209836_100025_pt1 | contig 36504 bp, 29 predicted proteins | sample ElbSprsedimmetaG_FD_184147 | JGI IMG/M metagenome (GOLD analysis project Ga0209836, IMG submission 184147) | Hot spring sediment bacterial and archeal communities from California, USA to study Microbial Dark Matter (Phase II) - Elbow Spring... ... | reverse complement strand
ACAGCTTTTCGGGGGACTGGGCTACAACCCCTTTAATCCGGCGATGGTCGGCTATGTAGTCATGCTGGTATCGTTTCCCAAGCAGATGACTTTCTGGGCTGCCCCTTGGGGCACTGATGGTATTCGGTTGAATTTCACTGAATCACTGAGCTGGACCTTCTTCGCAAAACTACCCCCACACCTCCAGTTTGACGCCGTGACTATGGCGACGCCACTGGATGCGATGAGAATCAGTCTAAGTCTCGGTGATGCAAGCATGGCCTCCATCGAGCAGCAATCTATCTTCGGGTTCTGGGCCGGCCAAGGCACCGAATGGATTGCACTTGCGTTTCTCGCCGGCGGGCTTTGGATGATCTACAAGAAAATTATCCGCTGGCATATTCCGGTAGCCATGCTTGGTGCGATGGCGATTATTGCCACGGTGTTCTGGTTAATTGATGCGGACCGCTATGGTTCACCGCTTTTTCACCTGCTGGCTGGTGGAACTATGCTCGGCGCGTTTTTTGTGGCTACTGATCCGATCAGCAGTTCGACTACCGAGCGAGGGCGCCTTATCTTCGGTGCCGGTGTTGGCATTCTGGCATACCTGATCCGCAGCTTTGGTAGCTATATCGATGGCGTAGCATTTGCCGTTCTACTTATGAATATGGCGGTGCCGCTGATCGACTACTACACCCAGCCAAAGGTCTTTGGCCATAAAAGCCGGTCGAAAACGGCCAGTAATAAGACACGTAAGGGGCAGTAATGGACCTGCGTCAGATTGTCATAACAGCTGCGCTTTTGGCAGGTTTCACCGCGGTTGGGGTAGGGCTGGTCGCACTTACGCAACAGGGAACCGAGGAACGCATTGCAGCAAATGAGAAGGCTATCATGTTGGCACGGGTTTCGGCAGTGCTGACGCCTGGCAGCTACGACAATGATCCGATCGCCGATCATTTCGACCTAATGGCCCCCGAGGAGCTCGGGCTACGTCTTGGCCTGCGAACCGAAGCACAAACCGAAGCCGCCCACGGCTTTCAAGGGTACCGTGCACGGCTTGCCAATCAGGTTACCGCAGTTGTGCTACCGGTTGTGGCCCGGGAAGGCTATAGTGGTGACATCAACCTACTCGTAGGCGTGGATGCCGAGGGCCATATAACCGGCGTCCGTGTCACCCGCCATCGGGAAACTCCGGGGCTTGGCGATCTGATTGAAGCAAGCAAGTCGGATTGGATACTCGGATTTACAGGCAAGTCGTTGGACAATCCAAAGAATGGCTGGGCCGTGCGTAAGGACGGTGGTGAGTTCGATCAGTTCACCGGTGCGACCATCACGCCGCGAGCCGTTGTTCGTGCAGTTTACAACGCCCTTCAGTATGTGCAGCGACATCATGCCGAGCTATTCGAGACCGAACAACTAAAGGAGGTCGCTGATGAGTGACGTCAAGCTGGGCAACTTAGCTCGGGATGGACTCTGGAAAAACAATCCGGCTCTGGTGCAAATCCTAGGGCTTTGTCCGCTGCTTGCCATCTCCAACACCACCATTAATGCGCTGGGACTGGCGCTGGCGACCCTAGCTGCCGTACTGCTTTCTAACATCCTAGTGTCGCTGATCCGCCATTGGGTACGACCGGAAGTACGTCTACCGATCTTCGTGCTGGTTATCGCTTCGGTGGTCACCACCATTGAATTAATCATGAACGCCTTCTTTCATGAGCTGTTTCTGGTATTGGGTATCTTCATTCCGCTAATCGTTACCAACTGTTTCATTATCGCCCGTGCCGAGAGCTTCGCATCGCGTCATCGGGTCAGTCTGGCGGCCTGGGATGGCCTAATGATGGGACTGGGCTTTGGGTTGGTCCTGATCGTGATGGGTGCTATGCGTGAATTAGTGGGCTTTGGCACTTTGTTAGCCAATGCTGAGCAGCTATTTGGTCCGATTGCCCATAACTGGACTATCTATGTATTGCCGGAGGAAACTGGCTTTCTATTAGCAATTCTACCGCCCGGTGCCTTTATGGCACTGGCATTACTGATCGCTCTCAAGCAGGCTATCGACCGTCGCCTTAAGGAAAAGGCAGCGGCACGTGTCCAGCTGTCAGTGACTACCAAACAACCGGCTCGCACCTAATTTGGTCATTCACGGCCCGACATTGGCCTGGCGCAAGACCGAAGGCGGGCAAGTCTTACCAAGGATCTCTCTGAAAACAAACCGATTACGCCCTTGGATTGCGGTCAACAAGGTAACCGAAAAGCAACAAAAACTTGGCGAAGAGGTGGGAAGTGTCCAGATCGAAGGGGTGGTGACCATGGTCCTGCATGGCAGGAATAAGTGTTTGGGGGACATTCAGGATGGAAGAAATCGTGATGAATATTAAGAAGAGCAAGCATTGGATCAGTTGGGTTTGAGCGCCCGCCCCCAGCCGTAAGGATGTATGTTGTTACCTTGTTGCAATTGTTTTCCAAAAAAGAAGCCCCAATCCACGGGTACACTTGCGCCATTTCTATCAGCTCGGCACTTTTTATGAGCCTGATGAATCCTGTTATTAAATTCATAAATATTTAATTTAAATTGAAAATATCTCATTTAATTTGAATAATGGTCAACAAAGCGGTACATTGCAGCCAAATTGACGATCACGCTTGGACGAAATGAGTAACGTATGAAGAATAAATCACTATTCAAGGACAAAAAACACGTTAGCTGGGGATTGCGAGTTACCTTGCTGGTGACCGGCCTTAGTTCATTGGGCGTTGTGGTCGGCAAGGTCTCGATGCCGATGGAAGCTAGCCTTGATAGCTCGATCAATGATCAGATTGCTCTGGAGAGTTTATCCGTTAATTCACCCGAGGAGGGTGTACAACTCGAACCACTTGCTGCACTGAACCAATTCCCCGCCTTGTTACCGACAATTAACGAGGAATCCATCGAAAGCTTGCCGCTAATCGAAGGCCTGCCCCTAGAAGAAAGCGGCTTAATGGTCTTCGCACCCGACGAGGACGAAGAAGCCTCTGATGAGGCGTCGGCGACCTCGGATGACGGTAGCATCGAAGTGGTAGTTGAGGACGGCGACAACCTGTCGGTAATTTTCTCCCGGCTCGGCCTGCCGTATAGTGAAGTTCACAGGGTTATATCGCTTGGTGAGGAAGTTCGCCCACTAAATAATCTGAAACCAGGTCAATCTCTACGCTTTGAATTGAGTTCAGATAACAAGCTCGCTAGCTTGATTGTCCCGATCAGTAAGACCAAGCAACTTCGAATCGAACAGGATGAAAAAGGGGACCTTCAAGCCCGTACCGTCGAGCTGGCAGTCACCACCGAGATAGCTTACGCGGAAGGCGTAATCCAAAGTTCGCTGTACGCCTCGGCGAAGGCAGCCGGTTTATCACCGCGACTGATTATGACTTTGGCTGAGATTTTCGGCTGGCAGATCGACTTCATTAATGATGTGCGGGAGGGCGATCAGTTCCGGGTAGCCTACGAAATCCACCTTATCGATGGCAAACAGGTTGGAATAGGCAATGTGTTGGTGGCTGAATTTACTAACCGTGGCAAAACTTGGCAGGCATTGCGTTATGAACTGCCCAACGGCGAGGTGGGCTATTACACGCCCGACGGTCAGAACCTACAACGCGGGTTCTTGCGCTATCCGGTAGAGTTCACGCGTATTAGCTCTCATTTTAGCTTGGCCCGAAAACACCCGATCCACGGCGTGGTTCGCCCTCACTGGGGCGTAGATCTCGCTGCACCCATCGGCACTCCTGTACTAGCTGCCGGTGACGGGCGTGTTCAAAGTATCGGTTGGCGGAACGGGTATGGCAAGGTCATTTTTCTACAGCACGACGGTGGCTACACAACGGTTTACGGCCATTTATCGCGGTTCAATGCTAACCTCAAGCGCGGCAGCCGAGTGAAGAAGGGCGATATCATCGGCTATGTTGGCATGACCGGCGATGCCACCGGTCCTCATCTGCATTACGAATTCCGCATCAATGGCGTCCCCAAGGATCCCTTGACTGTGAAGCTACCCGAGTCCAACCCTATTCCGGCTGCTCACCGCAAGGAGTACCTCGCCTATGCTGAAAGCCTGCTGGCCGACTTTAACTCGTTACGACAGAAGCATCTGTTAGCTCGCAGCACTGATATGTCAAGCGCTATCGAAAATATGCCTTAATCGTCTAGTCTGGTATGGTTGGTTGGGTAGCCGGTCTGGCCGACCATGGGATTTGCGCTGTAGCACTGAAGCAGACTGTCTAACTCTATCTTCAAGGTTTTCAGTGGCAGCCCGATCCAGCGGTTCGACGTCACTTGACGTCGTGAGCGCAGCTTTTGATACAGACTGCCAGCGAGCTTGACGTTCAGCAGCTGTGCTCCCCAACAAATTCCAAGCAGTGGCAGCCGCTTGTCCAGCGCGTAGGTGATTATCTTCAGTTCGAAGATATCCCGTGCCTTGTCATGGAGAGATTCCACCTCCGGCTTCGAGGCATACAGCACGGGGTCGATAACATGCTCACCGCTAGTGACCAGACCGTCGCAGTCATTATGACAGGGCGAATCGCCTAACCGCAACTACAACGGGATTCCAACATAGAAGCACACAGTCAGCGCTGCTAGGCCACGCGGACCAACCGCCACCTGAACTAGGCCGGTGATGGCGATTACCGGCGGATCCATTGCGCCTCGATAACGTGGTCCCAGCGTCCCCACCAGCGCCGGAATGGGTTTCTGAGGTATTCACTGTAAGCCGCACATAGCGAATGCAACCGATAGCGGTCGGCAGCTAGGTTCTCGACCTCCACCCAGTCATTCCAGGATTCATGCAATCCCCATTCCAGCACGTGAATGTTGCTGTTCGGCAACCGGTAGTGAAAGGTAGGTCGCGGCTTGATCAGCGGATCGTCGGTAACCCAGCGTACACGTGCTTCGTCCAGATATAAGAACAGTGGCAACAGATCTAGTGCACGGTTGCGAGTCGGGTTGTAGTCAAGATAGTCATCGATCAAGGTTGCCAGATCGGGCTGGTAATCTGGGTCGACAACTAACCGGACATAGTCACCTGGGAACGGATCAATATAGCGAGTGATACGCCGCGTCAGGTCGATATTCGCCCGCTTGAAGATCCAATCATATAGGCACAGGAACGCTTTGAGATAAGCAGTCAGCACTTCGGGGTCGGTATCGGGAATCTCCGGGTTAAACTGCATCCCAAAGGCATTAGTAGGCTGATTAGAAGTCCCTTTTGCGCCATGCTCGCGCAGGTGTTTAATCAGAGCTTCGATCTCACCCAGCCGGTGCAAGGGTAACGGTGGGCTGACCAATTCCAGTGGCACGAGCGGCTCAGCGAGCCATTTGAGAATATTCTCGACTGAGTCCTTAAGGTCATCCAGCAGCTCCCGCGACTGTCTAAATTCGCGTCCCATTTCCTTGAGCAACATGAAGTCGAGCTCCACTTTCCAGTCGCCAGCCGGATCTCCAATGAGCACGCGCTCATAGCGTCCCACAAAGCGAGTGGAAAGTTTCAAAAAGCCGGCCACGATCTCGGCCAGCCGATCGACCGAAAGCCCATTCATTTCCAGTTCCACACCCACCCGGCGCACCCCGCCTTCCGGGTTAGTCTGCCAGACCGGCATTTTCAGTTCAGGATTGGACCTGCTCATGATGCTCCTGAAACGGTGACATTTGAGACTGTGTCGCAACCACCTTCGAGATTAGCGCAGCCGCCGCGACACGGGGGGTCAGTTACCTGCGACCAGACCCTCTAGTCGCGGATCCGCGCCACCGCGCCACCTATCGCCAATACGTTCTATGCCATGCAGGCCACTGGTCATACGCGTTTCTCTTACTCGATGCCCCATCGCCTCCAGTGCCTCGCGGTGGATGACAATATCACTGCCGCGCTCCAGTTCAAGCACATCGCCTCGATGCACAACATTGGGAAGCGCAATGGCTTCCTGTATATCCATTTCCCAATCTAACACCCCGATCAGTGCCTTGACCACATAGCCAATGATTCGGCTGCCACCACGCGAGCCGATCACCAGCCGAGTTTCGCCTTCCGGTCCGATCACGATAATTGGTGACATAGAGCTGCGCGGCCGTTTGCCACCGGCTACCGCGTTGGGATGTGGGATACCATCGATGCTCGGAGTAAAGGTAAAGTCGGTCAGCTGGTTGTTAAGCAAGAACCCGCCGACCATCCTGCGACTGCCAAAGGGCATTTCGATTGAGCTGGTGAGCGACACCACATTGCCCTGAGCGTCGACAATGCTGAAATGGGAGGTGCCAGTACGGCCGGGTTCGGCTTGCAACGTCAGGCTGGAGACTGCCTTGCGGATTTCCGGTTGTCCAACTGGTACATAGCTCATGGCCCGGTTTGGATCGATTAATGCAGCGCGGGCAGCCAAATAGTCCGGGTCGATCAGCGCCGCCACCGGTACCTGGACGAAGTCCGGATCACCTACATAGTGATTGCGGTCAGCAAAAGCAAGCCGACTCGCCTCAGCGATCAGATGCCAAGAAATCGGCGAATCAGGCCCCAGCTCTGCCAGCGGGAAATGCGCCAGCATGCCGAGAATCTGCAAAACTGCGATCCCGCCAGAAGAGGGGGGTGGTGCACCGCATATCGTCCACTCGTGATAGCGACCACACACAGGTTCTCGTTCGATGGCTTGGTACGTCGCCAGATCACTTATTTGCAAGTCTGACCCCATCAGAAAGCCGCTGGCCGCCCGCTCAACAATCGCTTGTGCCAAAGGCCCCTGATAGAAGGCTTTCGGTCCTTGGTCAGCCAGTAACCGCAAAGTCGTCGCCAACTCCGGATTATGTAGCATCGGCGGCTCTGACCTTGCTTGCCTGTAGAAATACCGACGCAGGTCCGTCGACAGGCGCAGCGACAGGTCTTCGGCCAATTGGCGCTGCAAGCGAGTCGACATCGGAACGCCCTGTTCGGATAGCGTGATAGCCGGCTCTAGCAACGTGCTCCAGTCCTTGCTGCCATGTTGCGCGTGTGCCAACCACAGCATGGCCACCAATCCTGGCACACCCACTGAGCGCCCCATGGGTACCGCCGCCCAAAGGGGCATGGGCCGCCCGAGAATTAAAAAACGATCGCTCTCAGCGCTCGCGGGCGCTGTTTCCCGACCGTCGTAGAAATGCACTCGCCCCGTCTGGCCGTCACGATAAAGAAGAAAACCGCCCCCACCGATACCCGTCTCTGGCGCTTCTACCAAGGTCAGGACCATCTGCACCGCCACGGCCGCATCCATGGCATTGCCGCCTTCGCTCAGAACAGCCATACCGGCCTCCACAGCCAGCGGATGCGGTGCCGAGACCATGAACTGTCCGGCTAGCCGCTCGGAGACCGGCTGGGACGGTGGTAGCGGATAATCGGACAGCATGCTGTAACGCTGGTTAAGTCCAACCCAGACGACCAGCAGCAGGCCAGCTGTGACCAATAAAATCCAGCGGCCTGTTTTCCAGCCTTTATAGAGGGCGTGGCGCACTCTCAAGATAAACTCCTTGGATAACCTTTTTATATCAATGAACTACGATGCTTAGTTATATCTTTATATTAATTTGGCAAGGCAAGGTGAATTCATTTAATATCAATTACTTATTACAAAAACTTTATGCTAGCCACTTTCGATATCAAGACGTCGAAAGCCAGTTTTCCAGCACCCTGCCAGCTCGGGTGGCACTACGGCTTCGGTGACGTGCCAGGCCCAGCAGACGCTGCGGGGGTGGCCGACCGAAATCTAGTATCAGCAGATCGTCATTATGTAAAGTCCTCGGCAGCGCGCTCCAGCCTAGCCCGATAGAGACTAATGTCCGGATGGTTTCCAAATAATTAACTTCCATTACCTCACCGGTGCGCGCACTTAAGTCATGCAACCAACTGTCAACCCGCTGGCGGGTCACCGTATGTCGAGCCGGCAGAATGGCCCGATATTGCTCCAGCATGGCAGGCTCTACCTTACCGACCGATGCCAGTGGATGGCTGCGCGCGACCGTGATAGGCATAGCATCGACCCACAGGGTGCGTACTGTCAGTGCATCAGGAATCCGCTCAGGCAGAGTGACGATGGCTAGCTCGTATTCGCCACGCTCGACAGCCAAAAAGGCGTCTTCCGAATCCATAAACGCCAAGTCAAGTTTAACTGCCGGGTAATGGCGTACATAGTCACGCAAAATCTCCGGCAGATGGTGCAGACCGATATGATGGCTCGTTACCAGTTTAAGCCGGCCGCTAACCGGACCGCCTAGCTCTTCCACTGCCCGACGGGCATCCTCTAGGTCATGCCGTAGCTGGCGCGCCACCGGCAGCAAAGCCTCGCCAGCCTCGGTTAGCTGCACTTGCCGCCCAATGCGGTCGAACAGCGGGCGACCAAGTTGATTTTCCAGAGACGCCACCCGCTTGCTGATGGCGGGCTGACTGAGGTTCAAGCGGTGAGCTGCTGCTGAAAACGAGCCGGTATCGGCAACGGCCAGGAAAGCCAGTATCTGTTGGGTATCCAGTGCCACGTTTAGCTATAACCAAATAGAATAGTAATCATGATAAATCACTATTTTTGTTTTTGATAAAACTTGGTTAGATTGGCCTAAGTTGAAAGCACTGGAGATCAGGCCATGTCCGCCAAAACACTTTATGACAAGATATGGGAAGCGCATGTCATTCGCGAAGAAGCCGACGGCACTGCGCTGATTTATATCGACCGTCATCTCATTCACGAGGTAACTTCGCCCCAGGCCTTCGAAGGCTTACGTTTGGCTGGCCGTCAGCCCTGGCGCAGCGATGCCATGCTGGCCGTGCCTGACCACAATGTGCCTACCATCAACCGCGATAAGGGAATAGCTGACCCGGTTTCGCGTGAGCAGGTGATGACACTGGACAACAACTGTGCCATGTTCGATATCACCGAATTTAAGATGGAAGACATCCGTCAGGGCATTGTGCATGTAGTTGGCCCCGAGCAGGGCTTCACGTTACCAGGAACTACCATTGTCTGCGGGGATTCCCATACCTCTACTCACGGTGCTCTAGGCGCGCTGGCGTTTGGTATTGGCACTTCGGAAGTCGAGCACGTGATGGCTACCCAGACCCTGATTCAGAAGAAGTCCAAAACCATGCAGATCCGCGTCGAAGGGCAAGTGGGGCCAGGCGTGACCGCCAAGGACATTGTGCTGGCGATTATTGGCAAAATCGGCACTGCTGGCGGAACCGGTTATGCAATCGAGTTCGCCGGTCAAGCCATCGAAGCTCTTTCTATCGAAGGCCGGATGACGGTTTGTAATATGGCGATCGAGGCCGGTGCTCGCGCTGGCATGGTGGCGGTGGACGAGAAAACCATCGAGTATCTCCGTGGCCGTCCGTTTGCACCCAAAGGCGAACTGTTCGAGCAGGCTGCTGCAGCCTGGCGCAATCTCAAATCCGATCCGGGTGCGCAATTCGATAAAGTCGTGACTATCGATGCTAGCGAAATCGTCCCGCAAGTAACTTGGGGCACTTCGCCTGAGATGGTAGCACCGGTGACAGCCAGGGTGCCGGATCCGGATGCCGAACCTGACCCAGTTAAGGCCAATGGAATCCGCAAGGCACTTTCCTATATGGGTCTTGAGGCGGGGCAGCCAATTGAGCAAATCCAGATTGACAAAGTATTCATCGGCTCTTGTACTAACTCGCGTATTGAGGATTTGCGTGCGGCGGCTGCGGTGATCAAGGGGCGCAAAGTCGCCAACAATGTGAAATTGGCGATGGTGGTTCCGGGTTCTGGTCTAGTTCGCCGGCAAGCTGAACAGGAGGGACTGGATAAAATCTTCCTCGAGGCTGGTTTTGAATGGCGCGAGCCGGGTTGCTCGATGTGCTTGGCCATGAATGCCGATCGCTTGGAGCCGGGTGAGCGCTGCGCATCTACCTCAAACCGTAACTTCGAGGGTCGTCAGGGGCAGGGAGGGCGCACTCACCTGGTTAGCCCGGCAATGGCGGCCGCCGCAGCAATCGCCGGCCACTTCGTTGACGTTCGCAACTTCTGATCAAGGGGATTCAGCATGCAAGCATTTACCCAACACACCGGCATTGTAGCCCCGCTTGACCGCGCCAACGTGGACACTGACGCAATCATCCCCAAGCAATACCTGAAATCGGTCAAACGCACCGGCTTTGGCCCTAACGCCTTTGACGACTGGCGCTACCTAGATCCAGGCGAACCTGGCATGGATCACAGCCAGCGTCGCAAGAACCCGGACTTCGTGCTCAACCAGCCGCCGTTCGATCATGCGACCATCCTGCTAACACGCCACAACTTCGGTTGCGGTTCCTCGCGCGAACACGCCGTCTGGGCATTGATTGATTTCGGCTTTCGCGCGGTCATCGCGCCTAGCTTTGCGGATATTTTTTTCAATAACAGCTTCAAAAATGGGCTGCTTCCCGTTGTTCTCGATGAGAACATCGTTGACGAACTATTTAAGCTGGTTGAAGGTAAGGCCGGTTATCAGCTGACCGTAGACTTAGAAGCCCAAGTAGTTCGTCGGGAAGATGGCACCGAGTATCCGTTTAAAGTCGATCCCTTCCGTCGTGAGTGCCTGCTCAAAGGCTTAGACGACATTGCTCTGACTCTGCAGCATGCCGACGAGATCCGGGCCTACGAGGCACGCCGCCGGCAAGAGGCGCCTTGGTTATTCAGTCAGTCCTGATCCCTTGATAATCGCTCTAAATAATTCAGACGCCCTGAATTCTAGGGCGTTTTATGCGACAATAGGCCACATATTCTGTGGTTAATCGGTTCACTTTATTCGAGCTTCATCACTAAATAATGACAAAACGAATCTTGGTACTGCCTGGCGATGGCATTGGCCCTGAAATCGTCAACGAAGCCGTCAAGGTGCTCGATGCGCTGGCAAGCAAATATGATCTCGACATCGAGATGAATGAGGGCCTAATCGGCGGCGCCGGCTACGATGGTGCGGGCCATCCGTATCCTGATGCCACCCGCGCTATGGCTCGCGAAGCCGACGCCATCCTGCTTGGTGCCGTTGGTGGCCCACAATATGAGAAGCTGGAGCGTGAGCTGCGCCCTGAGCGAGGTTTATTGGGTATTCGTTCAGACCTAGACTTGTTTGCCAATCTGCGTCCGGCCATTCTTTATCCACAGCTCGCTTCCGCCTCCTCACTGCGCCCCGAGATCGTAGCTGGCCTGGATATCATCATTGTGCGTGAACTGACCGGTGGCATCTATTTTGGCCAGCCGCGTGGCCAGCGTACCCTGGAAAATGGTGAGCGCCAGGGTTTTAACACCATGGTCTATGCTGAGCACGAGATCGAGCGCATCGGTCGCGTCGCTTTCGAGGCTGCCATGAAGCGTAACAAGCGCCTGTGTTCGGTCGACAAGGCCAATGTGCTGGAAGTCTCTGAGCTATGGCGCGAAGTGATGGAGCGCCTTGCTAAGGATTATCCAGAAGTCGAGTTGTCGCATATGTACGTTGACAACGCCGCCATGCAGCTGGTACGTGCCCCTAAGCAGTTTGATGTGATAGTGACCGAAAACATGTTTGGCGACATCCTTTCTGATGCGGCTGCCATGCTGACCGGCTCGATCGGTATGCTTCCGTCCGCTTCGCTGAACGAGCAGGGCAAGGGCATGTACGAACCGATTCACGGTTCGGCTCCGGATATCGCCGGCAAGGGGATTGCTAACCCCATTGCCACCATCCTTTCAGTGGCCATGATGTTGCGTCACAGTCTAGATCGTGCCGACCTGGCTCTCAAGATCGAACAAGCCATTGGCTGTGTGCTGGATCAGGGCCTGCGAACAGCAGACATCGCCCTTCCAGGCGAGAAAACTGTCAGCACTGAGCAGATGGGCGATGCTATCGTCGCCGCCCTGAGCTGATCGAAGTCCACAGCACATCCCTCAAAACAAAAGAGCGCAGCTAAAACCATGAGTCAAAAATTCGATATAGCCGTTGTGGGCGCCACCGGTGCGGTAGGCGAAACCATGCTGTCTATCCTGGCAGAACGCAATTTCCCGGTCGGGCGTGTTCATGCACTGGCAAGCGAGCGTTCCGTGGGCAAGCGCGTGGCTTTCGGCGACACCCACCTTAAGGTTGAAGATCTGGCGACCTTCGATTTTTCGACCGTGCAGATCGGCCTGTTCTCCGCCGGTGCCTCCGTTTCACGCGAATATGTGCCCAAGGCAACGGCTAAGGGTTGTATAGTCATCGACAACACTTCCGAGTACCGTTACGATGAGGAAATCCCATTAGTCGTACCGGAAGTGAACCCGCATGCCATCGCGCGTTACAAGGATCGCGGCATTATCGCCAACCCCAACTGCTCGACCATCCAGATGATGGTGGCCCTCAAACCGATTAAAGATGCTGTAGGCATCGAGCGCATCAATGTGGCAACCTACCAGGCCGTTTCCGGTTCCGGCGCTAAGGCGATCGAAGAGCTGGCATCCCAGACCGCAGCGCTACTCAATGGTCGACCGATTAAGCCCGAGGTTTACCCCAAACAAATCGCCTTCAATGTCCTGCCACATATCGACGTATTTCTGGATAATGGTTACACCAAGGAAGAAATGAAGATGGTCTGGGAGACCCGCAAGATCCTAGAAGATGCGTCGATCCAGGTGAACCCTACCGCCGTACGTGTGCCGGTGTTCTTTGGCCACTCAGAAGCGATCCATATCGAAACCAAAGAAAAAATTAGCGCTGAACAGGTGCGTGAACTGCTTGAAAAGGCACCGGGTGTCACTGTCATAGATACACGCAAAGCCGGTGGATATCCGACTGCGGTCACCGAGTCTGCCGGCCATGATTCAGTATTCGTGGGACGAATTCGTGAAGACATCTCACATCCGCGAGGTATCAACCTCTGGGTGGTATCAGACAACGTGCGCAAGGGCGCAGCCCTCAACAGCGTGCAGATCGCAGAAATTTTGATACGGGATTATCTGTAATTAAACGGCTGCTCTCGCATTGCGTCTATGTTCAAGAATGTAGCGTTAAAGCAGTCGAATAAGATTTCAAAGGGTGTCCATGCCACCCGGAGGAGAATCAGAGATGCGGAAGTTGAGTTGGGTATTGGCCGGGTCTGTGGTCTTAATGCCGGTTGCAACCATTGCCGCTGGACTGGGGGAAGCCACGGTCAAGTCCTATCTGTCCCAACCTTTGGTTGCTGAAATCCCTATTGAGGATGTTAGCTTAGATCAGCTTGAAAACATCACTGTTCAGCTGGCAGACCGGCGTATTTTCGAAGAAGCCGGTATCGACTGGGCGAATGTACAGGGCAATCTGAACTTCGAGATTGTGCAGGGCGCGACTGGCCCCATAGTGGAGGTTACTTCCCGCCGAGCCATTAGAGAGCCAATTCTCAGCTTCCTGTTAGAACTGCGTTGGAACAGCACGGCCATAGTCCGTGAATACAACCTCCTGCTGGATCCACCAGATACCAAGCCGGCGGAGATCTTAAAAACACAACGTGAGGTACCTGCGGCACCACCGGTCCGAGTTCAGTACCCGCCGATAGAGATGGCCGGTAGCTATGGCCCAATTCCTCGTGGTATGACGCTAAGCCAAATCGCCCGCGAAGCCCGTCGTGGCACGGGATTAAGCCAGGCCCAGATGATCCAGGCGATCGTCGACGCCAACCCTTCCGCGTTTATCAATGGCGATCCGAACTGGATGCTCGCCGGCGCCACCCTCAAAGTCCCTAGGGATTTGCCGATTACATTGACGGCAACGCCGGAAGTCGAAGTTATCGCCGAGGTTGATAATACAGGACCCCGTGTTGAGCTGCTCGAACCCGAGGTGACTGCCGGCGAGATACCAAAGGAAACGCCTGAATCTAGCGAGACAGCGTTAGGCGAGGCCGATGAGATTGATCAGGCTCCGCCTACTACTGACGCGCCGATAACCACACCCCCGAACGCCGCAGCCACTCAACTGTCGGAAGAGCTCTCTGTTATTCAAGCTGAAAACGAGCTACTAACGGGCCAACTTCGTGAGCTGGAAGAGCAAGTTGGTCGTTTAGAGGAATTGCTGGCGTTGCGGAACGAGCAAATCGAACGCCTTGAACGTATGCTGGCTGCCGAGGAACAACGTGCGGCAGAAATGGCGGCACAAGCGCGTGTCGCACAGGGTAACTTCTGGAACACTTGGGGGCCTTATCTGCTTGGCGGATCATGGCTGCTTGTCATGATGCTGCTGATACTGCTTGCCAAGGCTCGTCGTCGAGAACAGGAAGCGTTGGAATTAGTAGCTCCTATGCCGGCTAACCCTGTAGCTGGCGCTACTGCGCTAGCCGGTGGAGCGATGGCTGCTACTGCGACAGCCGCCGAATCAGCCACGACACAAGAACCGTCAGCTTCACCCGATTACATCCCACCCAAGAACAACGCGGACAGTATTTCCGACGAGGTTGAAGCGTGCATCCAGGAAGCAGAGGTGCTGCTGACCTATGGCCTGAGTGACCAGGCTGGCGACTTGCTGAGCGATATGCTGAACAAGTATCCGGAGCGCATTGATCTTCGTTCACGTCTGACCCGTCTGTGGGGGGAAGCAGGAGAAAAGGAAAAATTCATCGCCGAAGCCGAGCAACTTAAGGAGCGTCTTGAGGAAGGCGATCCTGCTTGGGCTGAGATTGAACAACTCGGCCGTCAATGCTGTCCGGAACATCCCTTGTTTGGTGGAGAAGGCAGCTTCGTTAGCAAACCTGACGAAACTATCTCCAACGAAGTCGCATTCGAGGCGTTTGACGAGACTTTTGGTGCGCAATCGACTAGCCAGGCCGCTGGTAGCGACCTCAGCTTTGATGAAGTTAACATCGGGGATGTTGAACTGGAGAAGAACACCCAAGCGATCGAAACCAAAAAGGTTGAAACGCCGGACGAGTTGGCACCTTTGGAAATTGATCTACCGTCTAAGCCAACAGCAGAAGCTGAACCAGCAAGCATGGAAGTGGAGACACTGGAGCCACTAGATCTCAATATCGGTGTTGATACAAACGAAAAGCCGGCCGTTGAAACTTCTGAGCTCGAAAACCTTAGTGAGCCTGATTTAAAACAAGATTTAAAACAAGAGGTTACAGATCTCTCGATAGAGTCTTTCGAACTGCCAGAAGCAATAAAAACTGAAGACGCTACCAAGTCAGCATCCGCAGATGATAAGCCAACATCCGTAGATGATGATGAAATCTCGACCAAGTTGGGATTAGCCGAGGCATTTATTGAGTTAGGTGACAAAGAGAGTGCCCGGACTATGCTTGAGGAAGTAGTGCAAGCTGGTGGCCCACAAAGCGAAAAAGCCAAGGAACTGTTGACCAAAATCAGCTAGAGACCACTGAGCACGCCTCGGACAGCCGGCAACACGTAGAATGGTACATAAGCCCGGAAAGGAGCTACAGGCTACCACTTCCGGGCTTTTTTGTTGGAGTAGAAATGATCATGTAGCAACGTGAGCTGGATAACAGCAGAATTATGGTTTCATAGCTATACCGCGGCACCATAACTTTTTGGTAAGCAAAACAACCGGCTGGAAGCTTACCAACAGCTTAACGAGGCTATCGTCTGCGGCATCAACTTTATTGACAGCATTGACAGCGAAGGTGTACTCCGTGCCATCGTAGGGTAAAACGCCAGGACGGGCAAAAGCTAATGTTGGCGGCTGGCTCAAGCTGCAAACGCACGACCAACTAATGATCAACACAAAGATCACTGGGCTGGGCTGGGGCTTGGACTGGATATGCGACGGCCCTCGTCACCCAACAAGCAGCACGCTTGCAAAGCCATTGCAGGCAGCTTGAAGCGTCTACAGATGAACTACGTCATCGATCTGCACTGTATATCTATCAGCTTTCCTGATGACTTTTACAAGGGTTTTGTCCGTTTAGTCCGGCGAAACACCTCGCCATTCGGTGATGAACTGGCTTGGCTGAGGGCGGCGACGGGCCTCGGGTTGGCATTTTGGTGTCCCGATATTGATCAGGCCGATAAGGGATTCATGTGGCGCCAGGCCTAGATTGCGCTTGACGTGCTCGTCATAACAACGTGGTCCCGTTAGCCAGATGCTACCGAACCCCATCGCATCAGCGGCCAGCAGTAGGTAGCCGGCCGCCGTGCCTGCTGCCAGGATTTGCTCGATCACCGGTACCTTGGGGTGATCCATCACGGGGTTGGCAACGACTGCAATAATCAGCGGCGCACGGGTTGCCTTCTGGCGCTCACGTTCGATGTCCGCTTCGGTGGCATCCGGATTTCTGAGTTTTAGGGCTTCGGCCAGCATGTCGCCAAAGCTGAAGCGATGTTCACCCCGAATTATGATGTAACGCCAGGGCGTCAGATTGCCATGATCTGGCGCACTGTTGGCTGCTAGCAACATTTTTTCAAGCTGTTCATCGTTTGGCGCCGGTTCGGCAAGCTGACTGGCTGGCACCGAGCGGCGGTGACAGATGTGATTTAAGATAACAGTATTATCAATGTGTTGCATGATGTTCTCAGAGGAGTGTCCGTTTCAATTTCAAATGCAGGAGAGCATATCATCAAACGCGATGTCTCTTGATGACGGTTATGCATGTGTTGGAAGGGTTAAGGTCTTGAGTGCACAACAGGATTCGTCTTTTTTAAGGTTGCCTTGTCGTCCCAAGTTTGGATAATACACGGCCTGTTTAACTTACTGAGTTGAGTATGTCGAAAGAAGATTATATTGAAATGCAGGGTGTCGTGATCGACACATTGCCCAACACCATGTTCCGAGTTAGGCTTGAAAATGGCCATGTGGTTACTGCCCATATTTCCGGCCGCATGCGCAAAAACTATATCCGCATACTGACCGGCGATAAGGTAACAGTCCAGTTAACGCCATATGACCTGACCAAGGGTCGTATCTCCTACCGAGCCCGTTAAAAGCCTGTGGATTGCTGCTTGTAGATTGCTGTGGTCCTGTCCCGGACCGAGCGGGCGCTGCTGTTATTTCTTTTGGTTGGCATTCATCCGCAGGGGAGAGCTGCGGGCCGATGGGCTGTTGTGATGTTTTTCGGACTGCGCAACGGTCAGCAAGCTAATTTCATTGCCAGCAAGGTTTATACGTAACGCTTTCCATGGCGCTTAAAGGCGGTATCGCGGTCATACCGTGGCGCGTCGGCCTGAAGTCACGCTTTGGCCTCCAGTGCTGAAGTCCCCACTGGTTCGCAGTGCAATGCCGGCCCGTCTTCGCCCAGCGTAAAACGTGCTACGCCGCCCTCGGACAGGCTGCCAAATAAGAGCTCTTCGGCAAGCGGACGTTTGATCCTTTCTTGAATAACACGTGCCATGGGGCGAGCACCCATTAAGGGGTCGTAGCCATGCTCAGCTAGCCAGGCGCGTACCGGCTCGTCTATCACAAGGCTTACGTGTTTTTCTTCAAGTTGCTGTTCCAGTTCAAGTAGCAGCTTGTCCACGACATTGGCGATCTGCCGGGGTGCCAGTGGTTTGAACTGGATAATGGCATCCAGTCGGTTGCGAAATTCCGGCGAGAACCCACGCTTCACGGCTTCCAGCCCGTCTGTTTGGTGATCCTGCTCCATGAATCCCATGGTGTTGCGAGACATCGCCTCGGCCCCGATATTGGAGGTCATGATCAGGATCACATTGCGAAAGTCTACCTTGCGGCCGTTGGTGTCCGTCAGCGCGCCGTTATCCATGACCTGTAGCAGAATATTGAACAGGTCCGGGTGCGCCTTTTCGATTTCGTCCAGCAGCAGCACGGCATGTGGGTGCTTGTTGATCGCTTCAGTTAATAGTCCGCCTTCCTCAAAGCCGACATAGCCCGGGGGCGCGCCGATCAGCCGTGAGACGCTATGGCGTTCCATGTACTCGGACATGTCAAAGCGTACCAGCTCAATGCCCAGTAGGCGTGCCAGCTGGCGCGAGACTTCGGTCTTGCCGACCCCAGTGGGACCGACAAAGAGAAATGAACCGATTGGTTTGTCGGGACTGCGTAGGCCGGAGCGCGCTAGCTTGATGGCGGTGCAGAGTTGATCGATCGCTTCGTCTTGGCCAAATACCACCATCTTGAGGTTGCTATCCAGATTGCGCAACACCTCGCGGTCGGAGGTGGAGACGGTCCGCTCGGGGATGCGGGCGATCTTGGCAATGACCATTTCGATGTCGGCTAAGCCTACCTCATTCGTTTCCGGTGCCGGATCGCGCAGTCGATGCAGGGCACCCGCTTCGTCAATCACGTCGATGGCTTTATCCGGTAGATGGCGGTCATGGATATAACGCGCTGACAGGCGGACGGCGGCTTCCAAAGCCTCGTCACTGTAGGTAACGCCATGGTGTTTCTCGTAGCCTTCGCGCAGGCCCTTGAGGATCTCCACGGCCTCGGATTCCGATGGTTCCGGTACGTCCAGTTTTTGGAAGCGGCGGGTGAGGGCGGCGTCCTTCTCAAAAATGCCGCGAAACTCCGCAAAGGTGGTCGACCCAATCACGCGCAGACTGCCATTGGCCAGCGCCGGCTTGATCAGGTTCGAGGCATCCATCGTGCCACCGGAAGCGGCACCGGCACCAATCAAAGTGTGGATTTCATCGATAAATAAAATGGCATTGTGCCGCCGTTTCAGTTCGCGGAGCACGATCTTCAGGCGTTTTTCAAAATCGCCACGATACTTGGTACCAGCAATCAGTGCTCCCAAGTCCAGGGAGTAGATTGTGGCGTCCTTCAGTGGCGCGGGTACGTCGCCTTCGACAATTTTGCGAGCCAGTCCTTCGGCAATGGCGGTTTTGCCAACCCCAGCCTCGCCAACTAGCAGGGGGTTGTTTTTGCGGCGGCGGCAGAGAATCTGAATGATCCGCTCTAGCTCCAGCTTGCGACCGATCAGCGGGTCAATACGCCCCTCCTTGGCCAGCTGGTTGAGGTTGATCGCGAAGTTTTCGAACTTGTTCTCGTCCTCCGTTGCTGACGCCTTGGAGCTGTTAGAACGGCGTTCTCCGTTCTCGGCCTGCTCGTCGGCCGTTTCGGCTGATGTACTGCCGTGCGAGATAAAGGTAATCACATCGAGGCGCGTCACGCCCTGCTGGTGTAGTAGGTGAACGGCATGGGAGTCTTGCTCGCCGTAAAGAGCGGCCAGCACATGGGCGCCCGTCACCTCCTGTTTGCCAGCAGACTGCACCTGCATGACCGCCCGTTGAAGCACGCGCTGAAAGCCAAGGGTCGGCTGGGTTTCGCGGGGGTCGTCCTCAGCTAGGCGCGGGATGGTGCGGATCGTGAACTGTTCCAGTTCCAGGGCCAAAGCTGAGATATTGGCGCCACAGTTCTCGAGCACGATGCGGGCATCGTCGTTTTCCAGTAGGCCAAGCAGCAACAGCTCTAGGGTGACGAATTCGAATCGCGCCTCCCTAGAGCGTTGGAATACAGTATTAAGCGTTTCTTCCAATGACTTACTAAGCATACGTTTTACTCCCGGGGTTAACCCGACTGCGGTTGCGTAGCGTTGTCCCGGACGAGACCGGGGCCGCTTCGAAAAATCAGGCCTGTTCCATCAGACATAGCAAAGGATGTTGATGTTGTTTGGCTAGTTCATTGACTAGCATCACCTTGGTTTCAGCTACTTCACGGGTGTATATCCCACAAACGGCACGGCCTTTGTGGTGTACTTCTAACATCGTCGCCGTTGCCTGCTCTTGGTTCATACCGAAGTAATTGACCAGAACCATGACCACAAAATCCATCGGAGTAAAGTCATCATTGAGCATGATGACCTTGTAGAGCGGAGGGGGTTTAACGTCAGCCTCGGTCTCTTCAAGTTGCAAATCGCTTTGATCGTCAGGTTGCTTGGCGGGGTTGGAATTGAAAACCATCATGACATTGCAATGGTGGTTGAAAAGAATACAGGAGCAATTGCGTGCTTCTGCGCTCATGTTATTGTAGCTTGGGCGTAAACAGGTTATTGATGATCCGAATGGTGCTGGTTTCGATCTGTCCGAACAGGCGCTCAAGCGGATTCTTTTTCGGTGTCATATCTACAAAGTGCTTAAGTTGCAGCTTGTCACGAAGCACCATGTCAATATCGCCCAGTTCGTCAACAAGGCCGATGGCCAAAGATTGTTCGCCGCTCCAGACCAGACCCGAGAAAATGCGTTCGTCGTCAATCAGACGATCACCGCGACCGTTCCGTACGGCGTCGATGAACTGAACGTGGATGTTGTCCAGGATGGTCTGCAGGTGATCGACCTGTTCGGGCACGATGGGGAGGAAGGGGTCCATCAGAGCCTTGTTTTCGCCGGCGGTAAGCAGACGACGCTCCACGCCTAGCTTCTCCAGCGAGTCGACAAAGCCAAAGCTGTCCATGCGCACTCCGATTGAGCCAACAATGCTGGCGCGGTCAGCAATGATTTCATCGGCCGCCGCGGCAACGTAATAACCGCCAGATGCGCAAATATCATTAATCACCGCGTATACCGGTTTGTCCGGATGCTTGGCTTTCAAGCGCATGATTTCGTCATAAATGCGCCCAGCTTGTACCGGACTGCCGCCGGGGCTGTTGAGGTTGAGTATGATGCCCTTGATATTGTCGGCCTCAAATGCTTGGCGTAAGGCCCGATTGATGGAATCAGCCTCGGTAGCTTCGCCGGCAGCGATGATGCCATGGATGTCGATTACTGCGGCGGCCGGCCGAGATTTGGAAATCGTATTCCCATCGTCGCTGCGGGGCAGTACGACCAGAATTAGGATGGCGATCAGGTAGGCAAAACCCAACAGCTTAAAGAAGATACCCCAGCGTCGGGCCCGGCGTTGTTCAATCAGGCCAGCTTGGGCGATCTGGATAAGCGCATCGCGCTCCCAACTGTGCAGCTCGCGAGATGGGTTGGTTTCCGTTTTTGATTCGTCTTGATGCATGGTCATTTCCTGCGATTAAAGTGCTATCGATTCAGGCTTGTTGGCAAAGGCGGCTAGGCGTTCACCCAATTCTACGAGGTTGTCGACGCAGAATAGGGGAGCATGCTCTAGCAGTTGCTGACGGTTATGTACGCCATGGGTGATGCCAATAGCCGCCATACGCGCGTTGTTGGCCATCTGCATGTCATAGCAACTATCTCCAATCATGACAGCCTCCGATGGCATTTTGCCGGTTTCGTCGAGAATCTGGTGCAGCATTAAAGGCGAGGGTTTGGAAGCGCTCTCCTCAGCAGTGCGGGTCGTGACGAACATCGGGCCGAAGCCGGTCATCTCCAGTGCTTCGTTCAGCCCGCGACGAGACTTACCGGTTGCAATTGCCAGCCAATACCCAGCTGCCTGAAGATTTTCCAACAATTGTGCGGCACCTTCGTAGGGACGGATGGGGGTGTCGATGGTGAAGTAGTAGGCATGGTAGCTTTTCGCCAGGGCCCTACGATCGCTCTCCTTAGCATCAGGATACAGCTTGGCGATCGCCTCTGGCAGCGACAGGCCAATAATGTCGCGGATTCGCTCCCGCTCGAGCACCGGCAAGGGGCTATCGCCCATCGCATGCAAAAAGGCATCGATGATCCGGTTGGTCGAGTCCATTAGCGTGCCGTCCCAATCGAAAATGATCAGGGAAGGGGTAAATGCATGCTGATTCATGATTGTTTAGTCGGCTGGTATTTTGAGTTGAAACTGGTCCAGCAGCGGCTGCCAGCTTTCCGGCAGCGGTGCTTTATAGGTCTGTATCACGCCCGAAATAGGATGGGCAAAGCGCAGGCTGGCCGCGTGCAGCGCCATGCCCGAAAAGCCCTTGCCTACGGTAGGCTTGCGTATTTCTCGGTTAAACGCTGCATCGCCGTACTTTTTGTCTCCCACAATCGGGTGCCCCAGGTGGCTGGCATGCACCCGTACTTGGTGGGTGCGCCCGGTCAGTAGTTGCGCCTCGACCAGACTGGCGTTATCCCGAGCCTCAAGCAGTCGAAACACGGTCTGGGCTGGTTTGCCATTCGGATCAATCAGGACCATTCTCTCGCCACCCTTGAGGATATTCTTTCGCAATGGAGCATTGACCAGTACCTCACCGTCGCGCCCCTTGCCACGTTTGAAGCGGCCCTTGACCACGGCTCGATAACGCTTGTCTGCCGTCCCTTCTGACTGCATTTGGGCCTGAAGGTTTAGTAACACCTCGCGCGATTTGGCCAGCAGCAAACAGCCACTGGTATCCCGATCAAGCCGATGCGCCAGCTCCAGCATGGCCGCTTTACCGCGGCTGGCGCGCAGGATGTCGATTACGCCAAAAGGCACGCCGCTGCCGCCATGTACCGCCAGCCCTGGTGGTTTGTTAATGACTAGCAAGCAGTCATCTTCGTGGATAATCGCGTTTTCCAGTTGCGCGATCCAGCCGGCCGGGATCTTCGGTCTGGGTTGGTCGGCCGCCATACGGATCGGCGGCAGGCGAACCACATCGCCGGTCTGTAGGCGCTGGGATGCTGAAGCCCGTCCTTTGTTGACCCGTACTTCGCCCTTGCGCAGTATCCGATAGATCAGGCTGCGGGGTGCGTCGCGAAACTGGGCTAGCAAGAAGTTATCGAGTCGTTGCCCCGCATGGCGCGCGTCAATGGTGACATAGCGTACGCCAGGCCCCCTGTTGCCGGCTGTTGCATTCAAATTGCTCATCAGTGCATTCTAGCAGTTTGCAGGAATCGTGATAGCCAATTGAAGCTAATTGAGTGGTTTTAGCAGTGTTTTCGAATGCGCATTATCAAGGTAGGGGAAGGCGGTGGCCGAGGTCGAGCAGCAGATCGACGGGGATATAACTGCGTCCGGCGATTGTAGGCTTGACCGGCAGCGGATCTTTACCGGTGGCGTCCTTTACGGCGCGCCATATCAGTTCCGTGCAGTAGTAGGGCTCGGTCTTGGCGACACTGTGTCGCTAAGGCCTCAAGGCATCAGGTCCGTGCAGTAGTAGGCCCGGTCTTCTTGCGAGTCAAAGCGGGTGTTAAAAAGGATTTCCCTGGCGGTCGCGTCAAGCCAATGGCTGTGGCGGTGATCAATTCAAGTTAAACCGTACAGGCGGTGAAATCAGACTAGCAAACCGGACGTCGTCACTACATTCAAATCGGCAAATCACTTACATATATGTTACTATTTTCTGCCGTTGCGAAATGCCGCGCAGATGATGCGTCTTTGGTAAGTCCATCGTTGCCTGCGAGAGATCCTGACGGCACATGGTGAACACCTTGGCGCCGGATGCCAGCAGTTTACGCAACCAAGGCCCGTTCAATTGACAACCGCCCTGGTCACGCCAGTTGGTCTGTCACGTAAAAGCGGCGTTGATATCCTCCAAGATATGTTCGTCGCCCCCATTGCACCAGTTTATAACGGGTTCGAAAGAGCGACTGGGAGCAGTTCTTTAACTGCCCGAAGGGACATTCGTCAAGCCGCAATGGCGACGAGTTGTTCTTAACTGAACTTGCCTACCTAATCCCGAGGAACTTGATGGCGCAGAAACTGTTTCTGAACGATTTTGCCCGCGAGCTGATGCTGATGCCGTTGCGCTTGCTGGTCTTGGCGTTCAGAACCTTGCCATCACCTCATCCCGACAATCCATCAAGGCCCGGTGCACCGAGGTGCATACCGGCTGTTTTGGTGAAGAGAGAATTCATCCATGAAGCGAATGCTGATCAATGCAACTCATGCAGAAGAGTTGCGCGTCGCGTTGGTCGATGGCCAGCGTCTTTACGACATCGATATCGAAACGTCTACACACGAACAAAAGAAATCCAATATCTACAAGGGGATCATCACTCACATTGAACCTAGTCTCGGAGCCGTGTTCGTCAATTATGGCTCCGAGCGCCATGGCTTTCTGCCATTTAAGGAAATCGCCCGCAGCTATCTTGATCCCAAGGCTGTTGATGATAAAGGACGGCCTATCCTTAAGGAGGCCCTTAAGGAAGGACAGGAGCTGATCGTCCAGGTCGACAAGGAAGAACGTGGCACCAAGGGAGCGGCACTGACGACTTTTATTAGCCTGGCGGGCCGCTATCTGGTTTTGATGCCCAACAACCCCCGTGCTGGTGGTGTTTCGCGTCGTATCGAGGGTGAGGACAGGGCGGAAATGAAGTTAGCGTTGTCCGAACTGAATCTCCCCGAGGGCATGGGCTTGATCGTGCGCACTGCCGGTGTGGGACGGACCGTCGAGGAACTGCAGTGGGATCTCGACTATTTGCTTAACGTTTGGCGAGCCATTGAAAGTGCAGCGGAGTCACGCAAGGCACCATTCCTGATCTACCAAGAAAGCAATGTCATTATTCGTGCACTGCGGGACTATCTGCGTAATGATATCGGCGAGATCCTGATCGACGAGCCGAATGTGTTCGCCAAGGCGCAGGAATTCGTGCAACTGGTCATGCCGCATATGGCCGACCGGCTTAAGTTATATGATGAACGGATTCCGCTATTCTCCCGCTTTCAGATCGAATCACAGATTGAATCGGCTTATCAGCGGGTAGTCACCCTACCATCTGGTGGCGAGCTGGTCTTTGACCATGCCGAAGCTCTGACCGCGATCGATATCAACTCCGGTCGCAATACCAAGGGTCAGGACCTTGAAGAAACTGCTCTTAATACCAACCTTGAAGCAGCCGAAGAAATTGCTCGCCAGCTGCGCCTACGCGACTTGGGTGGTCTGGTGGTGATCGACTTTATCGATATGTCGTCTTCCAAACATCAGCGCGAGGTGGAAAACACCTTGCGCGAGGCCCTGAAGATTGATCGTGCCCGTGTCCAGATCGGCCGCATTTCGCGTTTTGGCCTGCTGGAAATGTCCCGTCAGCGCCTACGTGCCTCCCTGGGCGAGTCCTCCCAGCAGGTGTGTCCGCGCTGCATGGGGCAGGGTACTATCCGTTCGGTGAAGTCCTTGTCCCTATCAATCCTGCGCCTGATACAGGATGAGGCGTTGAAGGAAAACACCGGCCGTGTGGTCGTCCATGTGCCGATCGATGTGGCAACCTATCTTTTAAATGAAAAACGCCTACAACTGGGTGAGTTGGAGCAGCAGTTCGGTGTTGAGGTGTTGCTGATTCCCAACATTAACCTGGAAACACCCCATTTCCGTGTTGAACGTATTCGTAAGACAGATCTGCTGGAGCAGCCTACTTCCGTGATCGAGCTTATTGAAGAACAGGAAGTGTCCGTTCCGACGGAGCACGAGATGCAGGTGCGTGCTAAGCCTGAAAAGGCGGCGGTCCAACCGTTGGCGCCGCCGGCGCCGTGTGCGCCGGTGGCAAATGGGCGTGAACTCAAGTCAGAGACCACTGTGCAAGTGGTGGAACCGCAGTCCGGGTCGCCATTGAAGTCGGTTACCGAGCAGGTCGGTGGATTAATCAAACGTGTGTTTAGCGCCCTGTTTGCTAAAGAAGAGAGCACCGAGGCGCCATCTGCTACAACTAAGAAGGAGGATAAAAAAAAGCGGGGCGAAGTAGATAAGCGTCGACATAAGCTGCGAGGCGGGGTGACCAAGGCAGCTGAACCGGTACGCAAAGAAGAGCAAGAGAAGCGCAGGACCTTAGAAGGGCGTCGCAACAGTCGACGTAGTGGTGGGCGTTCACGTAGTAAAAATGGCAAGGCGCTGGAGCAACCGATACAGCAAACAGCGACCGAGAAGGCGCCGTCTGTCGAGCTTGCTGCAGGCACCAAGCATACGGAACGCCCTGAGCGCGATCAGGAGTCACTCCGTCCCGATGCCCCGGTTTCACCGGTGAAGGCATTGCCGGAGCGTGAACAGCAGCTTGTTGCTCAGCAGCTGGCTGCGCCGGTAGTTGAGGCTGGGGAATTGCCGCTGGATATCAGTAGCAAGCGCAACCCGGTTGAGTCTTTGGCGCCGAATGCGGCGATACGAATTGAGCCTAGCGACCGGGTAATTGGTCCGGAAACTGCTAACACGTCTGTTACAGCTTCAGTATCGCCGACACCGGATGATACGCTTGAGGTGAAATCCAAATCGGCTGCAGTGGCTGAACAGTCAATAAGGGTCGAAAAGGCACAGGATCTACAAGAAGCTTACCAAACCAATCAGTTGGTCAGGCCTACGACTAGAGCGTCGTCTCGGCTCCTACTAAAGCACCGTCTACGCAAACTGGGCGCTGCCAAGCGTCGGGTTCGCAAGACTGTACCTTACTATCAGACGCTGACGGGTCAGCGTACCAAGAAACCGTCGCGACGCACGGCGCTTGGAAAAAAACGGTTGGTAAGGGGGGCAGTACGCTGTGGTTTGAAGATCCGGCGCTAGGCTGCTCACTAAGCGGGTCTGATAAAAAAGCTCCGGTTTGACCGGAGCTTTTTCTGTATAAGTGGCTTGGCATGGCATCCTTGTCTGCCGATTAAGCTGATTGGTATCAGAGGTTGTGCTCGCGGCGGATATGCTCAAGTAGCCCCTTACTGGCGGCCTCAATAAGGTCTAGGACATAAAGGAATCCAGCTTCACCACCATAATAGGGATCGGGGACTTCGGATTCTTTGAGATCTGGGGCAAAGTCTAGAAACAGGCGCGGTTTGTCCACGAGGTGCGCAGGAGCTAGCCGCTTGAGAACGGTGAGGTTGTCCCGATCCATCGCCAAAACATAGTCGAAGTCGATAATGTCTTTGACCGAGACTTGGCGGGCCCGCAGACAGGACAGATCCACACCCCGCCGGCGCGCGGCCGCTTGAGCACGAGGGTCTGGCGGGTTACCGATGTGATAGGCATGAGTGCCAGCGGAGTCGATTTCGATCCGTTCTGCCAGGCCGGCATTCTCGACGTACTGGCGGAACAGGCCTTCGGCGGTGGGTGAGCGGCAGATATTGCCCATACAGACAAATAACACACGACTGACAATTGACATGGCATTCCTCGGTGATTGAAAAAACTACATAGTAGCAAAGCCCTCAGTAGAAATGATGGAACCTGGCAAATGGGCCATCCAGGTGGCAACGGACTCTACACTGCGGTCAGTGTTGGCTGAGGAATTGCGTGAGCTGGTACAGGCTAAAATCAGCGAGCGCCCCTACGGAGCTGAGCTGGCGGCAACGCCCAAGGAGGCCTACCGGATAGTGCTCAATAGCCGGATTGCCGGCCATGTCTATCGGGTGCTGCAGCAAGGGATGGCGCGCGATGCTGCTGGATTATATCGGGTGGTGAGTGCGGTGGATTGGACTGCTCAGTTCCCGGTGGATGCGACTTTTGCAGTGAGCTTTACAGGCGGCAATAAGGCAATCCGCAATACGTTGTTCGGTGCCCAATGCGTCAAGGATGCGATCGTGGATCGTTTCGTGGCGCGATTGGGACGTAGACCCTCGGTCAATGTCGAAAGCCCGGATGTGCTCGTGCACTTGCACTTGACCCAGAAGAACCTGGCGACTGTTTCTGTTGAACTGTCTGCCGGTTCCCTGCATCGTCGGGGATACCGACTTGAAGGCGGTCTTGCCCCACTGCGCGAGAATCTGGCTGCCGCCGTGCTGCGCCGGGCGCAATGGCCGCAGGTCGCGGCAGAGCGGGGTGCATTTGTCGATCCGATGTGCGGCTCCGGTACCTTGGTCATCGAAGCTGCGTTGATGATCCGTGGACTGGATGTGGATCAGAAACGCCAGCGGCTCGGGTCGCCGCGTTGGTTTGGTCATGACTGGCAAGCCCTTGAGCAGGTGATGGCTGAATCAGCACTGGCAGCGATTGAGGTGCCATTGGTGGGCATGGATATCGATCCCTACCAGATTGAGCAGGCGCGAGAGAATGCCAAGCGCGCCGGCGTGGCGGACTATGTGACCTTTATGGTACGCGATGTTCGCAAGCCCGGTAGGCCGTCCGTGCTAGAGAGCGCTGAGAAGGGATTGCTGGTCGTGAATCTGCCCTATGGCCAGCGGGTTTCCGAGCAAGCCGCCTTGCCCGCGTTGTACGAGAAAGCCGCCTCGAATTGGTTAGCGGCTTATCAGGGTTGGTCTGCCGCATTACTTGGGCCGAATGATCCAGTGATGCGATATCTTGGGCTGCGAGCTGAAAAACGTTTTGATTTTGCGAACGGACCGCTGGCGGTTCAGTTGTGGCGATTGAGATTAGACGACAAGGCCCGTCCGGCACCCCGTGGGCCAGACGAGTTTGCCACTCGCCTCATTGAGCGCGCGGCGACTATGGAGCGCAGTGATTCGGCCCAGGCCTTTGCCAACCGCCTTAAAAAGAATCTTCGCCATCTGGGGAGATGGTCAAGAAGGGAAGGGGTCTCTTGCTATCGGGTTTATGATGCTGACCTGCCAGAGTATGCACTAGCGGTGGATATCTATACCGATATCAATGGTCAGCGTTGGATCAATGTGCAGGAATACGCCGCCCCAAGCCAGATCGATCCCAAGCTGGCTCGGCAGCGGTTGACTGAGGCGATGGGCGTGATTGCCGAATTGCTGGAAGTACCAACAGGCAAGGTGTTTCTGCGTATCCGCCGCCGGCAGCGTGGAAGTAACCAATATCAGAAGCTGGGCCAGAAGCATCAGTATGTGAAAGTTCGTGAAGGAGCCGCGACTCTGTTGGTCAATTTCACTGATTATCTGGATACCGGCTTATTTCTAGACCATCGCTTAGTGCGCGCAAAAGTGGCTCAGTTAGCCAAGGGCGGCGATTTGCTCAACCTATTTTGCTACACGGGTACCGCGTCAGTGCTGGCAGCCTGCGAAGGTGCTCGCTCTACCACCTCGGTGGATATGTCGGGAACCTATTTGAACTGGGCCGCGCGGAATTTTCGCGAGAACGGCTTCGATATCGGTCATGCACACCAGTTGATCCGGGCCGATTGTTTGCAGTGGTTGAAGCAAGCAACGTCTCAAAAGAAACGCTATGACGTGATTTTCCTAGATCCACCGACCTTTTCGTCCTCTAAGAGAATGCAGGGTACTCTTGACATTCAACGCGATCATAAGAGTCTGATCCGTCAAGCGATGGCGCTACTCAAAGCCAGCGGCGTGTTGATCTTCTCGACTAATCTTAGGCGGTTCAAGCTTGATCCGACACTGAAAGCGGATTACGTTTGTAATGATCTTTCTTTGTCGACACTTCCGCAAGATTTCTCGAGAAATCAGCGCATAAGGCAGGTTTTTGAATTCAAGCATGCAGAATAAAAAGATCAGCACGATTTGGCGTTTTGCGATGGCTGGAACATTGACAGCCTCGCTCGGCCTCGTAGGTTGTTCGACCGTAAGAACAACACCGGAGAGTAGTCTCGATCAAGTAGTCCCTGATGTGGCGGCACCGCAGAGTGAGGCGATGATGGTCGCCCTCGGGCAGCTGGGCGTATCTTATCGCTATGGCGGCACCAGCCGTAAGCAAGGCTTTGACTGTAGTGGCTTGATACAGTTTGCCTATGCCCAAGCGGGTATCGAACTGCCGCGCACGGCGCGTGAGCAGTTTCAGGCAACCGAGCGGATCGAGCGCAAGGAGTTGCGCCCTGGTGATCTGGTGTTCTTCCGCATTAAGGGGCGCGACATTGATCATGTCGGTATGTATATAGGTGGCGGTCGCTTCATTCATGCGCCTCGTCCTGGTAAGAATGTAGAAGAGGCCGAGTTGCATAATGCGTACTGGAGCCGCCACTATGCCGGCGCTGGCCGGGTGCGGTAGTTGACAAGTTTATCGACTCAATAACCCCGTCAGAATAGCGTCTTTCCGTTTCTATTGATTGATTTTGACGGTACCCGCTACTGATTTAGCAGTAGCACGGGGCAAGCGTGGCAACTCCCTGTCGCGTTCAGTCCGCTCAAAAACAATGCTGTCAGCAAGAAGCCTAACTTTGGACCTCGTGTGCGATTCATTCAGAGCGGTTCTTCTGCTAGGCGGGTCTGTTCAACCCGGCAGTCGGCTTCGCCGTCATGCATGGTCAGCGTGATCTGACTACCCGGTTGAAGCTGGTTAACGTTCTTGATCAGTGTGCCCTGTGTGTCGCGGGTTAGGCAGTAACCGCGGGCCAAGATCTGCAGTGGGCTGCATGCTTGCATGACAGCCACATGGTGTGCCAGTTGTTCTTGCTGACGGTTGAGGCGAGCGCCCATGGCTTGGGACAACGCTTTTTTTTGTCTCAATACCTCCTGCCTGTTCAGTTGCAACCGCTGCTCGATTTGTCGCTTGGCATGCGTAAGCGCGAGTCGCCGCAGTTCATGTTGTCGCTGCTCGATCAGGGCTGGCCCGATAGTCAGTAATCGGGCTTGTAGATGCGTGAATCCCATGCGGGCGTTTTTCAGCCAACTAACAGGACTGTATTGCTTCAGCCGGCTTTCGGCTCGTTGCAGCAGGGTTTGCTTGGTGGCGAGTGCGTGACGCAGTATATACACCATTTGACATTCGTTATGGCGCAACTGCTGCCGAAGTTGCTGAATTCGGACTATCGGTCCGCGATGGCGTAATTCGGCGACGAGTCGGTCAGTTCGCTGGGCACCGACTTGTAACTGGGCCATTATGCTTCGTCGCAGGCTCTGCTCCCAATGGTCCAACCGTTTTCGCAGGGAGGCCTGATCTGGCGTGGCCAACTCAGCGGCGGCGCTCGGTGTGGGCGCGCGTACGTCCGCGACAAAATCGGCAATCGTGAAGTCGGTCTCATGACCCACTCCGCTGATAACCGGCGTTTGCAATGCAAAAATCCGCCGGGCCAGTGTTTCGTCATTGAAGGCCCACAAGTCCTCTATGGATCCACCGCCACGGACCAGCAGTAGCACATCATAGTGCCCGTCGCGCTCCACCAGGTCGAGAGCCGCCAGCAGGCTGGGCACTGCGGCTTCACCTTGAACTACGGTCGGAATCACGGTGACCTCGGCGATCGGAAACCGTCTCTTGAGTACACTGAGCACATCGCGCACGGCGGCGCCTGTTAGAGAGGTGACTACCGCAATACGCGAGGGAAAAAAGGGTAAGGGTTTTTTGTGTGCTGGCTCAAATAACCCCTGTTCCGACAGTTTCGTTTTCAGGGCTTCGAAGGCACGGTACAAGGCGCCAAGACCAGCTGGTTCCACCGTTTCGACAATCAGCTGAAAATCACCTCGCGGCTCGAACAGGCTGACCCGTCCGGTAACCTGGACAGCCTGGCCTTCGGCGAGCTTGGCCTTGAGACGCATGGCCTGAAAACGGAACAGAGTGCAACGGATTTGTGCGCGGTCATCCTTGAGTGTGAAATACACATGACCGGAAGCGGGTCGGGACAGGTTGCTGATTTCCCCTTCAACGATGACGTGGCCAAAGCGGCCTTCCAAAATGGCCTTGGCTTCGGCGGCCAGTTGGCTCACGCTGTATACCTTATCGCTCATGAGTGCTGTCGTCTGGGGTGGAGAGTAGGGCGGTTGAGTTTAACGGCTCGATTCACAAAAAGCTGGCAGTTGACGATTTTTATACAAACAATTCGCTGCACTTGCTCTGCTGTAAATCCAGCGCCAAGAGCCTAAATAGAGCTGGCTGTCATGCTGCATGTGAGCCTATGCTGAGTTTAGGCCTGCTCACTCGGTCTTGTTATCCTTGCCGGTGCTTGATCTTTCGAAAGTTGCAATCAGTAACGCAGTTAGAAAAATCGCGCTAGTCAGAACTGTCAATTTTATTTGGCTTTCTTGTATTTTTGGTCGCTGCGGCCATGCGCGCCATTATTTGCTGGCTAAATCGTATCCTTGGCAATAATCGAGTTTACCCGTAATTGCCCCTTCCCTATAATTGCAAGAATTATCAATTCGGAAAGATTCTTATGATGCGGATTCTCGAGGAAGGCCTGACCTTCGATGACGTGTTGCTCGTGCCGGCCCACTCGACTGTACTCCCGCGAGATGTTTCGCTCAAGACGCAACTTACGCGAAACATTTCCTTGAACATACCGCTGGTGTCTGCGGCGATGGATACCGTGACCGAAGCGCGTCTGGCAATTGCGCTGGCTCAGGAGGGCGGTATCGGCATTATTCACAAGAACATGACAGTTGCCCAGCAGGCCGAACATGTTCGGCAGGTAAAGAAATACGAAAGTGGCGTGATCAAGGATCCCATCACGGTTGATCCGGACACCAGTATTCGCGATGTGCTCAAGCTGACCCGCGAAAACAATATTTCTGGTGTGCCAGTCGTCAAGGGCGATGACCTAGTTGGTATCGTGACCAGCCGTGACCTGCGCTTCGAGACTCACCTAGACCAGCCTGTCAGTAAAGTTATGACGCCCAAAGAGCGGCTGGTGACCGTGCGGGAAGGGGCAGGGCGCGACGAAATACTAGCGCTGCTGCACCGTCATCGCATTGAAAAGGTGCTGGTGGTCAACGATGCTTTCCACCTTAAGGGCATGATCACTGTCAAGGACATTCAAAAGTCCACTGAGCATCCTCATGCTTGCAAGGATGAGGCTGGTCAGTTACGCGTTGGCGCCGCGGTTGGCACCGGCGGTGATACCGAGGAGCGCGTGGCTGCACTGGTGGAGGCAGGTGTGGACGTGATCGTGGTCGATACGGCTCATGGTCACAGCCAGGGCGTGTTAGATCGGGTTGCTTGGATCAAATCGCATTATCCCGACGTGGATGTGATCGGCGGCAATATTGCTACGGCCGATGCTGCGCGTGATCTGGTGGCTGCCGGCGCAGATGCCGTGAAGGTCGGCATTGGTCCTGGTTCGATCTGCACTACACGGATTGTGGCTGGTGTTGGCGTGCCGCAGATTACTGCCATCGCCAATGTAGCGGAAGCCCTCAAGGGTACCGATGTGCCAATCATCGCCGACGGTGGTGTGCGCTACTCGGGAGATTTTGCCAAGGCCATCGCCGCCGGTGCTCACTGCGTAATGGTCGGCAGCATGCTAGCGGGCACCGAAGAAGCACCGGGTGAGGTGGAGCTCTATCAAGGACGTTCCTATAAGGCATACCGGGGCATGGGTTCGCTGGGTGCGATGCAGCAAGGCTCCAGTGACCGCTATTTTCAGAATGAATCTGCTGTCGAAAAACTGGTGCCGGAGGGTATCGAAGGCCGTGTTCCTTACAAAGGCTCACTGGTAGCGATCGTTCATCAGCTGATGGGGGGGCTGCGTTCGAGCATGGGGTATGTCGGCTGTGCTGATATTGAAGCCATGCGTACCGTGCCGCAGTTCGTGCGTATCACTTCTGCCGGCATGCGAGAGTCGCACGTTCATGACGTGACCATTACTAAAGAAAGTCCGAACTATCGGATAGACTGAGCTTTATATTGGACTAAAGTACTAAACGGCCCGCTTAGCGCGGGCCGTCACGTTTGCAGGGTGTAACATAAGCATGACCAATACGGATATCCACGCCGAACGTATTTTGATTCTGGACTTCGGTTCGCAGTACACGCAGTTGATTGCGCGGCGTGTGCGCGAATGTGGGGTCTTTAGCGAAATCTATCCCTGGGATATAAGCGATGACGATGTGCGTGCGTTTGCTCCCGCCGGTATTATCCTCTCAGGTGGTCCGGATTCCGTGACGGTCACCAATCCACCCCGCGCTCCGGAAGTTGTATTTACCATGGGTGTCCCCGTGTTGGGCATTTGTTACGGTATGCAGACTATGGCCGCCCAGCTTGGGGGTGTCGTCGAGTCCTCGGATCATCGTGAATTTGGTTATGCCCGCGTTCGGGCCCACGGCCATACTGAGCTGTTGCGTGACATCGAGGATCATGTCACCGAGGAAGGCTACGGCGTGCTAGATGTCTGGATGAGCCATGGTGACCGGGTGGTCAAGATGCCGGAAGGCTTTCAGCTGATGGCCTCGTCCGACGGCGCACCCATAGCAGGCATGGCCGATGAAAAGCGCCGTTTTTATGGCGTCCAATTCCACCCGGAGGTTACGCATACGCGCCAGGGAGGCCGAATTCTGGAGCGCTTCGTACGCCAGATCTGTGGCTGCAAGGGGCTTTGGAGTACCACGGCGATCATCGAGGATAGCTTGCAACGTGTGCGCGAGCAGGTCGGTGACGATGAGGTGATTCTCGGCCTGTCCGGTGGCGTTGATTCTTCAGTGGTGGCCGCGTTGCTGCACAAGGCAATTGGGGATCAACTGACTTGTATCTTTGTCGACAATGGCCTGCTGCGCTTAAATGAAGGGGAGCAGGTTATGCAGACCTTCGCGCGCCACATGGGTATCCGTGTGATTCGCGTCGATGCTCAGCAGCGCTTTCTAGATGCCCTTGCCGGTCAGACTGATCCAGAGCAGAAGCGCAAGATCATCGGCCGTGTTTTCGTCGAGATCTTTGAGGAAGAAGCGAGTAAGCGTCAGAATGCCAAATGGTTGGCGCAGGGCACTATTTATCCAGATGTGATCGAATCGGCTGGATCTAAGACAGGCAAGGCGCATGTGATCAAGTCTCACCACAATGTTGGTGGCTTACCGACGCACATGCGCCTAAAGCTGCTGGAGCCGTTGCGTGAGCTTTTTAAAGACGAGGTTCGCAAGGTAGGTATAGAACTGGGTTTGCCGTCGGAAATGGTGTACCGTCATCCTTTTCCGGGGCCAGGTCTAGCTGTGCGTATCCTCGGTGAAGTTCGGCACGAGTACGTCGAACTGTTGCGTCGGGCTGATGCAATTTTCATTGAAGAACTCCGCAATCACGATCTGTATGATCGGGTTTCTCAAGCGTTTGTGGTTTTCCTGCCGGTGAAATCGGTGGGCGTGATGGGAGATGGTCGCAAATATGATTATGTGGTCGCGCTGCGGGCAGTAGAGACTGTTGATTTTATGACCGCGCGCTGGGCACAGCTGCCGTATGATTTCATTGACTTAGTGTCCCGCCGTATAGTCAACGAGGTCGATGGCATTTCGAGGGTGGTGTACGATGTGACCGGCAAACCACCGGGCACCATCGAGTGGGAATAAGACGGGCCGAAGACCTGTGCTGCGCAGCGATCGTGATTGGATGCTTTATGCGCTAAACCTTGCACGGCGTGCAGCCGAGGCCGGTGAGGTGCCGGTGGGTGCAGTGCTAGTGCGCGATAACCAGATATTGGGGGAGGGTAGCAATGCCTCCATCAGTCGCCAAGATCCCACTGCTCACGCCGAAGTGTTGGCATTACGCCAGGCCGCTAAGAAGGTCGGTAACTATCGTTTGACTGGTACGACCATGTACGTGACGCTGGAACCCTGTGCCATGTGCGTGGGGGCGATGGTACATGCGAGGATAAAGCGGCTCGTCTATGCCGCTAGTGACCTACGTACCGGTTGCTGCGGTGGCGCTATGGATCTGATCCGTTCACCAATGCATAACCATCATATCCTCGTCGATGGTGGCTTAATGGCTGAGGATTCTGCCAATTTGCTGCGCAGCTTTTTCCGGGAGCGCCGAAAGGGAGCGGGCTAGTGTTGACAGGACTGGCATCTGCTTAATTTTCGCTAGCAACGCTATAGTTGACCCGTGGTTTTTCCAGGGATAGAAATAAAAAATCCCCGTGATCTACATCACGGAGATTTTAGTATTTGCCTAAGCAGCTGTTCCGTCAGCGAGAGCCGTATATCAGCTCTGCGCGGCGGTTCTTAGACCAAACAGCTTCACCGGTGCCCTCAACAGCCGGTCGTTCTTTACCGTAGCTGATTACCGTGATCTGGTTCGGGGAAGCACCGTTGATCAGCAGAAAGTCGCGCACGGCATTGGCACGGCGTTCACCCAATGCGATGTTGTATTCACGACTACCGCGTTCATCGGTGTGCCCCTCGATGGTGACGTGACGCTGGCGGTTCTCATTCAAGAACCGGGCATGTTCGCGCAGCAGCTCGTGAAATTCGCAGCGTATGAAAGAGCTGTCGAAATCGAAGTAGACGATAGAGTCTTCGATGGACGGCTTGCCAGCATACAAGCGGGTTTCATCCAGTGAGCTGGTATCATCGATAACCGCGGTACGGATATCACTGTCAACACCTATACCGGAATCGACACCAACAGCAGCACCATCCTTGCTAGGGGTTGAACTACAACCAATCAAAAACAGGGTAGTGAGTAGAACGGCAGCAATTAAATACTTGTTCATGATGGGGGTATCTCCTGTCTTGAAGGGTCAAAGATTTCCTGAGAGTAAAATACCATCGACCAAGCGGCAACAACCTCGGCTGATCGAGAAGGCCGCCATAGCCATATAGTATAAACCTGAATCCGTGGAGCTGAATTGAGCTTAGTCATTTTCCTTGCGCATCGACCTTATCCAGCCGCTTTCACGGAGCGGGCTGCCGGATTTTTCGGCGGCAAAGATTGGATTTGGTATCGATTTTGGTACGCCGTGTGCCATTTTGCCAGTTCGGAGCGTATTTTTTATGCACCGCGCGCAAGCGCGACCCTCCGAGTGCTCGGTTGCGAAACTTGCGGCATGTAATAGCGACTTGGTGGCCTCATGAAGGCGGTATCTGCAACCGCTCCTGCAGGTGAATAAAGAGGCGCACATGGGCGACAACACCGCGACCAAAATCCAGGACCATGCGCCGGGCGTGTTCGATAACCCGCGCAGCGCGATACATGATCTCCTGCAGCACAGTCTTGAGCCGCCGGCGCTTGGCCGGATGGCGCACCGGGGCGATAGTGCCCGTCAGGCCGAGCTGGCCGAGCAGGCGCAGACAGTTGTAGGCGAACATCGCCAGATGCAGGA
>Ga0209836_100024_pt1 | contig 36596 bp, 33 predicted proteins | sample ElbSprsedimmetaG_FD_184147 | JGI IMG/M metagenome (GOLD analysis project Ga0209836, IMG submission 184147) | Hot spring sediment bacterial and archeal communities from California, USA to study Microbial Dark Matter (Phase II) - Elbow Spring... ... | reverse complement strand
GCCCGACCCAAAGCTTCCCAGGCCTCGCAGGGATCGGGAAAACGCTCAAGAAGGAGTTTTCTTCGCCGCGGGGTGAGGGAGGGAATGAGGTTCATCCCCACCCACGCAAGCTTTCGTTGCTCATTTATCCCCGCCATCTTGGCGTTCCTCAGGCGGGCAAACCGGAGCCTTCGGGGCCCTGCGCCTGGCCAAAGCTTTCGTCATCTGAAAAATCCAGCGCCAGTGAAGCCAAACGTGCACGATTACGCCTATCGTCACGGCAATCCCCGAGGCCCCATGGAGGGTCTTCCAAGTAGGGCGGGAGAGGCCGAGAACGGAGGAGAACCCAGGATTTCGACCGCCGCGGTAACCGCCTTCACCTTCGGCCATGAGAACAAAGCCGCTTAGGGCACAAAGAAGCCCAGCGAAGAGGATGAACACATCCACCGCGTAGCATACCACCGCTTTCCTGGGCATTAGCTTTCCTTGAGGGTCCATTTTACAATCGAAAGCTATGTGGCGAAAAATTCTGATCGTGGTCGTGTGGGGTGGGATTGCTTTGGCCCAAACAGGGCTGCACGAACACGCCCTGGCAGGGCTCGACAGAACGCATTTTGCCGTGGCCCGGGGCATGCGCGTGGAAATTTACAACATCGCCAACACGGATAAGCCTGAAAGGATCCTCATGGCGCCGCAGCGGCTTGAAGGAGTGGCCTCGCTGGCGGCCTCCCCGGACGGAAGATACCTTGCCGCTGGAGGAGATTTCGGTCGCGTGGCCATCTGGGCGCTTCCCTCTGGAAACCTCCTCTACGAGATCAAGCTTCACAGGTTTAAGGTTTGGACCGTAGCCTTCTCCCCGGATGGGAACGTTTTGGCCTCCGGTGCCTTCGATGGCACCGTGAAACTCTTTGATTTGCGCATGGGCCTTGAGGCCGGAGTTTTCGTGGACCCGGAACTTCGCTCCCCGGATACCCCCGAGGGCAAAGCCCATACAGGCTGGGTGCGCTGCGTGGCCTTTTCCCCGGATGGGAAGTACCTGGCGACAAGCGGCTGCGATGGCTATGTGCGCATTTGGGATGTCCAAAGTTTACGTCTCCTTGCGAAATTGCGGGGCGGGATCAACGTATACTCCGTGGCCTTCTCCCCGGACGGAAAACTTTTGGCTTGGGGGAATAACCCGGGTGAAGTGCGCCTCGCTTCCACGGGGGATTGGAAAGAAATTCGCGTGATTCCCGTGAAGAATCCGGCGTTTTGCGTGGCCTTTTCCCCAAGTGGGAAGTATCTTGCGGCCGCAGGCCACCAAAAGATCCTTTGGGTCTGGGATGTGGCCAAAGGGGCCGTCGTTGCCGAGCTTTCCGGGCACGAGGGCCGCATTTGGGGGCTGGTCTTTTTGACGGATGAGAAGCTCGTCACAGTGGGAGAGGACAGGGTCTTTCGCTTGTGGAACCTCGCGCCCTAGAGCTTTCCACGCTTGCGGAGAGGATCGTTAATTGTCGGGCGTGTCCCCGGCTTTCCGCGGCCAAAGCTATTGGGGAAAACCCGTCCCGGGCTTTGGCGGATCTGGCTCCTGCGGCCCATGGTGCCCGCGGAGCCGGCGATTTCCTCATGGCCGCCTTGCACCCCAGAATCGCCCTACTGCTAAGGAAATCCGACAATGCCTTCCCTTCCTGGTGGAGGAAATCCGGATCCTACAGCCGGAGGTCATCCTTTGACCCTTCGCGCCCTGGCTGGTTTGGGCCGCCAAGTTCCTCGCCCGGCGCCGAAATTCCGGCACGGCCTTTCCACGGACCTTCGGCCGGAAGGCCCCCTTGTCCTCGCTTCCTATCATCCTTCCCGCCATGCTCGATGGGATGTTAGCTCGGGCCTTAGCGGAGAGAGGACTTCCTCCTGGAAAGCCCGAAGCATAAGAACGGCTAGGAGAGCCAACAGGTACCACAGGGCAAAACCTTCGCCCACGGGAAGCACTGCGCCCGGGAGTTTTCCGAGCTTTTCCACGGCCCAGAGGTAGGGTTCACAGATTCCCGCCACGACCCGGCCAGCCCAAAACTGGGTCTGGGGAATGGCAAGAAAGGGAAGCCCGAGGATCCCGGCCCAAAGGAGGACGGTGGTCCAGGGGATGAGGACGAGGTTTGCAAGGAGGCCATAGGACGCAAGGTATCCGAAGTTTGAGGCGAGGAAAGGAAGGACGCCCAGCTGGGCGCAGATGCTCACCGCTACCATATCCAAAAAGTACCGAGGGACGCGGGGAAGATGCCGTCGGAGTGGGGAATCCGTCCAAGACGGCAGGAGAAGGACGATCCCGGCGGTGGCGGAAAAGGAGAGCTGGAAGGCCGCATCTAGTGCGGACCAGGGCCAGATGAGGAGGATGATGAAGGCGGCCAAGGAAAGGCCTTGAAGGGGGTCGCGCCAGGCTTTGGCCACGAGGCCGCGCTCCCAGAGGGTCCAAAACACGCCGACGACCCCGAACATCACCGCCGCTCTGAGGAGCGAGACGCGTAGCCCGCCGATGAAGACGTAGAGGCCTACGGCGGGGACGAGGAGGAAGTAGCGCCAAGCCCGAGGGAAGCGGAGAAGTCCCAAAAGGAGCCAGCCTCCGGCCGCAAGGATCCCCACGTGCAGCCCGGAAAGAGCCAGAAGATGGGCTACACCCGCTTGGCGGAAGGCTTCCTTTTCCTCGCTCGTGAGGAGGCCCCGGCTTCCCAAAAGAAGCGCACTCAGCAAAGCTCGTGCCTTTTCCGGTAGCTTGCTAAGAAGGCTTCGCAACGTTTCCCGGGCCCGAGCCGTCCAAAAAAGAAGGCCTCCTTTGGTTTCGGAGAGAACTTCCACCCGGTCGGCCCAAAAGAGGCCGGAGATTCCGCGGCGGGCAAGATATTCTCGCCAGCCCGCGGGCTCGGGAACGCCGTACCTTCCGAAAAGTCGCACCCGCTCTCCTGGGTAGACAAAAAAATCCCGAGGAACGTAGGCCAAAAGGCGTACGCCTAGGCTTTCTACCTCCACCGTAAAGGAGAGCCTCTTTGCGGTAGGCTCAGGCAGGTCCACCACGATACCCTGGCATTCCCGCAAAAGGGGAAGCTGGAACTCCAAGTGTTTGGGGAGGGGAGTAGGGCGGACCCAGCTCATTCCTAAGAAGAAAGAGGCAGCCCAAAGAAATGGCACGAATTTCCGCCAGGCCGCAAGGAGAAGAAAGAAACCCGTAAGAAGAAGGGACCAAGGGCCAAAGATCGACCATTGGCCAAAGACGAGGCCAAACCCCAAGGCCGCGGCAATTCCAGGAAGAAGTGCCCTTCCCATCCTTTCGTTCCAGTATAAAGGCGCTTGCCCGAACGATTTGCTGGGGCCGTTTCTCTATTTCCCCGAGGCTGCGACCTACCGCGTTCCCTTGGGAAAACCAGGAAGCCGCCTCCGAAGCGAAACCTTACTCCCACTCAATGGTCGCCGGAGGTTTTGGGGTGAGGTCGTAGAGAACCCGGCTTAGAGCCGGAAGCTCCCGGAGAAGTCGCATACCTAGGCCTTGCAGCCTTTCCCAAGGAAGGGCCAGAGGTTCGGCAGAAACGGCGTCCACCGAGCTTATGACCCGCAGCACCAAAACTTCGCCGTAATGGCGCGTTCCCGCGCGTACTCCCGTGGCTTTCTCCGCAAGAAGGATAGGAAAGGCCTGAAAAGCGGGGAGGTCGGCGGTTTCCTCTTCCACAATGCGGGTGGCTTGGCGCAGGAGCTCTACGCGTTCGGGGGTGACTTCGCCCACCACCCGCACGGCCAAGCCCGGCCCGGGAAACGGCTGGCGTTGCACGAATTCCTCGGGAAGCTCTAAATACCGGGCAAGCTCCCGCACTTCCGGCTTGAGGAGGGTCCGCAGGGGCTCGAAGACCACCAGCTCTTTGGGCCATACTTGGGCTTCCAAATCCAGCACGTTGTGGTGGGTTTTCACCGCGGCCCGGGTCTCGGCCACATCGGCGGCAATGGTTCCCTGAACGAGGGCCTGGGCGCCTTTTTCGGCGAGGATTTCCGCAAGCACCGCGTAAAATGTTTCCCGAAAGCGGCAGCGTTTTTCCTCCGGATCGGTGATCTCTGCCAGGGCCTGGAAAAACCGGGGAGCCAGGGGAAAAACTTCCAGGGCGATTCCTAGGTTACCCAGGGCCTTCTTCACCGATATGGCCTCCTCGGCCCGCATGAACCCTGTGTCCAAGAAGACGGCGTGGGCGCGATCACCGAAGGCCTGATGAGCGAGCACCGCGCACACCGTGGAGTCCACCCCACCCGAGCAGGCGACCACTGCTTTTCCTGCGGGAAGCTTTTCTCGCATGCTCTTTATCGCTTGTTCTGCGAATTCCGCGGGCGAACGCATAGCTCACTCCTCACAAAACTCGATGCGGCCGGTTTGGGGATCCATTCGGGCCACCCCGACCAAGCTCACCACGGGAACGCCGAAGCGGGCCAGGACCTGACGGCCTCCGCCGAACCCCTTTTCGATGACGAAGGCGAAGCCCACGAGGGTGGCCCCCGCTTCCAAAACCATCTCCGCCAACGCCGCGCTGGTCACCCCTTGGTACAAAAAGTCGTCCACAATAAGCACCCGTTCGGAGGGGCCCAAGTATTCCCGGGCAAGGCAAAGATCGAAAACCGTGTTCTTGGTGGGCGAGCGGAGGGTCCGGGAGAGCACGTCCTTCATCGTGGCGGCCCGGCCCTTTTTGGCGTAAACGGCATAGACCCCGAGTTCCCGGGCCACCTCGTAAGCAATGACGTTGCCCGCGGCCTCGGCAGTGAGGACACAGGTAATCCCGTGGCCCCGAAAAACTTGACAAATTACCTGAGCGGCGAGGGTTACAAACCGCGGATCAATGCGGTGGTTGAGGAAGCTATCCACCCGCAGGAATTCCTCGGTGAGGACTTGCCCCTTTTCCTCCACCCAAGTGCGCAGTTTTTTCCGAAGGTCCTCCATGCTCGATGATACCCAGTGGGGAGGCTCCGGAGAAAGGAGGGTGGTATAATCTGTAGCTGTGGGGGTGACCGGACTCGACGGGAACATCGAGGCCGAGGTAGCAAGCGGAGCTCCCGTTCGCTCCTAAAACCACGGGACGGCAAAATAAGTGCCGACTACGCTTACGTTCCCGCTTACGCCCTGAACTAGGCGTAGGCCGTCCGCGGTCCCCTCGCCTGCGGGGGATCGCTGGGCGTGACGGAAGCAGGCTAGCTCCTTGTGCTCCGGCCCCGGAGCCGGGGGCGAGAACTTGAGGGGCTTGGGCCCAAGCGATCCTGCCCGTGGGAGCGCGAGGGCCGAGAAAGAAAACACGGGCTAAGCTTGTAGAGGCCGAGGCCAAGATGTTTTCGGACGGGGGTTCAAATCCCCCCACCTCCACCAGGGCTGGGGCGTAGCCAAGAGGTAAGGCAGCGGGCTTTGGACCCGCGATCGGAGGTTCGAATCCTCCCGCCCCAGCCAAAGATGTCCCCTTCAGACACGTTTTTCCCAATTTTCGGCCTCTCCCTTCCTTCTGAACTTCTTCAGGAAGCGTTGACCCACGCCTCCTATGCCAACGAGACCGGTCTTCGGGCCAACGAACGCTTGGAATTTTTGGGCGACGCCGTCCTCGCTCTTGCGGTGACGGAAATCCTCTTTCGCCGCTTTCCTGAACGGGAGGAGGGCGAGCTTACGAAGATCCGGGCGGTGGTGGTCTCCCGGCCGGTTTTGGCGGAAGTGGCGAGAAGGATAGGGCTGGAAAAACATGTCCTTTTGGGGCGCGGCGCGGAGGAAGCGGGCGCACGGGAACGCCCTTCCGTTTTGGCCGCGGCTTTGGAAGCCCTTTTGGGCGCGGTTTTCCTTGCTCACGGCTACCCGACTGTACGGAACCTCGTGGAAAGGCTTTTCCTTGAGGAAATTGAGCGCTATTCCCAGGAGATCCCGGACTACAAGTCCCTTCTTCAGGAATGGGTACAGGCCCGATTCGGTAGGCTTCCAGAGTACCGGGTGGTGGCGGAGGACGGGCCGGAGCACAAAAAAGTTTTTACCGTGGAGGTCCGCGCCGGCGAGATCAAAGCCCTCGGCCGGGGAAGATCCAAAAAGGAGGCAGAACAGGCTGCGGCCAAACGCCTGTACCTCTCCCTTGCCAACCTTAGTGAAACCGGCGACTAAGGGAAGTAGTATCTTTGTAAAGGAGGCGAGGATGGTCCGGATGTTGGCAGCTTTCGTTTTTGGGGCCCTAACCCTTTGGGCTTGGGGACAGCCGGAATTTTTCCAGGACTACGCGTACCAAGCAAAGCCCTTCAATCCCGGGGACGTAGGCATGGTCATGAAGGCTGTCATCCGCGATAACGACGCAGGTAACACCGATCCCATTTACTTCACTTATCTTCGCCTCGAAAACCTGGGCACTGCCGGACCTGAGGAAATTGAGTGGGTCGAGGTGCGTATGGAAAACTCGTGGGGGAGAACTTCGGTTTTGGCGCGGGGCCCGGGTTTCCCCCTCTTTGAGGTGCTCCTTGATCGGCCTGCGGAGGACCGGATGATCCCCGACGATGGCGAAGCCATCATCACCGTTTGGCTCAAAGTCACGGAAAACATCGTGGAAGGCCATACTGTTCAGCCCAAGCTCACCTTGGGTTGGGTCGAGGGCGAAAAGGGTGGGGAAATCGTCCTCATAGACGGCGCTCCCGAGAAGTTCCTCGTTGAAGGGAGTTTCTCCGCGAAAATCCTTCCCGGGCCGGAAGGCGGGAACCTGAACCCCGGCGATCAGTTCCCTGTTGCGGAAATCGAGGTTTGGGACACCCCCGACGTGAACCCTTGGGGTCTGGATGTGGTGAGGATCAGGATCGACGGACCAGAAGAACTCGTGTGGATCCTCGACAACAAGGTCCAAAAGGTGGAAATTCCTGCCGGTTGCGACTACACCCTCCCCGAGAGGCTCTTTGCCGCTTTGGACGAGGGGAAAAACGTCCTCACGATACACGTGCGCGTCCCGGAGAGCTTTTATCCCAAGGAGCCTGTTACGGTAGCCCCCACTATCGCCCTAACTTTGGCCGAGGCTTTCCACGAACAGACGTTCAAAGTTTCCGACCCGGTAGCGGACTGGGTTGTGGCCGCGGGGTTTGAGGAGATGAGCATAAGCGTGGCCCAGGCTGGGAAAATTCTGGATCCGTCTACCCGGCGCCTGACTTACTCTCTCCTTAATCTGGCTGATCGCGACCGCAATGCCACACCGGTCACTCTCCATAGCTTGCGGCTTCGGCCCTTGGGCACGGTTGCAGAGATCGCCACAGTGGAAGTGGTGGATGGAGGCGGAAGGTTTGTAGGCTTTGGGAAAGGCATAAAAGACCCGATTCTTCTCCTCAGCCCAGACGGAAAACCCCTTCTCGTTTTGGACGAAGGGGAGATAACGCTCCAGGTGACGCTCACGTTTTCCGGGAAGCTCCCCTTGGGTGGGAGCCTCCTTTTGGCCCACGATCTGGATGTGGAGGAAAAGCTTCCTCGGAATTGGCTTTTCCGCCCCGATGCCCTCACGAACTTCCGCGGGATCCAAAGCCTTGTTCCTGAGGCCGCGGTGTTCTTTGGAAAGCCCACGCTCAAACTCGCCAAAGTCGAGGACCAAGCCGTCCTCAGTACCGATGGCGAGACTATCGGGCTCGTTTCCGGAAGGCTTTCGGTGAAGCCTTTGGAGTTCGTGGATCTTTCAACCCAGGCTTTGGTCAGCGGCCGGTTGCGCACCGAGCTCCTTGAAGATGGCTTGAGCTTTGTCTTGGAGGTGGGTAAAGGGCAGGCTAGGGCTGGGGATCTCCTTGCCTTCCGTCCGCACCTAAAACCCGTGCGGGTTCCCGCTAAGGAAATAGGCGTGACCATGGACCTCACCGTGGAAAGGGTGGTGGACTGGGCCGGAATTGCCCTTCCTTTCAGCGTTGGCCCAAGTGAGGTATCTTTTTCTTTCACCGTTCCGCAAATTGGGATCCTGCCCACTCCAGAGCGCAAGGACGCTGCCATCATCCATGTGGATACCCCGCTTACGGCCCTGAAGGTCCGGATCCGCTTTGATCCCGCGGTTCCTGTGGAATTTCGCGGGGTCCAGGGGTTTGATCCATACGTTGCCGAAGTGGTGGCCGAGGAGGAGCCCGAACCCGGACAAATCCTCGTCTCTGTGGCTCTCCAGCCTGGGAAAGAGCCAGTTAGCGGAGCCTTGACCCAAGTTTTGTTCGCGAAAAAAGGGGAGGAGGCGGTTACTCTCCCGGTGCGGCTGGAGGTAGTTGAGGCCATAGGGCCAGAGGGCGCGGCACTTCCGTTCTTCCTCGAGCCGGAAACTGTTGAGCTCACATTTTGAGTTGCAAGGGCGGAGGAGTCGGTCATAATCGGGATAAGCGGCCCCGTCGTCTAGCGGCCAAGGATTTCGGGTTCTCAACCCGAAGACAGGGGTTCAAATCCCCTCGGGGCCAAAACCCTCATCCCTTCCCCTCTCCCGAAAGGGAGAGGGGTTTTAGCGAGCCCCCTGCACGAAAGCTTAAAATCAAAAGCGTTCCCAGTGGACTTTAGCGGGGTCGTACTGGGTGCGGGGAGGCGGATTTTCCGCGGGCACCCCCATTGGGACTACCGCGAAAATCCAGTATTCCTCAGGGATCCCCAAGATCGGCCGCAGAAGCTCCTGGCGCTTTTCGTCCATGCCGCACCAAGTGGCCCCCAGTCCCAAATTTGCCGCGGCCAAAAGGAGGTTCTCCACAGCTGCCGCCATGTCCTGAAAGAAATAAAAATTCCCTGCAGGTTTACCAAGAGGAACGATCACCGCGCCCGCGTCCACCCCGAATTTTGCGTAAGGGTGGGCGGTGCAGACCTCGCGGATCTTTTCCCGCTCGGTGATTACCAGGAACTCCCAGGGCTGGCGGTTGCGGGCGGAAGGGGCGGCCATCGCAGCCTTCAGTAAAAGCTTGAGCTTTTCCTTAGGCACGGGCTCGCCCGTGAACTTCCGCACGGACCTCCGCCGCATAAAAAACGCAAGGATCTCGTCTTCCGTCATTCCTCACCTCCGATAAGGGAGCCACGTTTCCCCAGGAGGGCTTCGAGCACAGCCCCTTCCCGGTCGGCTTGGAAGATCACGATAGGAAGGTGGTTTTCCCCGGCGATGGCCACGGCCGCTCCGTCCATTGCCCGTAGCCCCCGGGCCAAGTACTCCCCATGGCTTAGGCGGGGGATGAGCCGGGCGTTTGGGTTTTTCTCGGGGTCCTCATCAAAAAGGCCTGGGACCTTGGAGGCTTTGAGGACGACTTGGGCGTCCACGGAGAGGGCCCGGATCACCGCGGCTGTGTCGGTGGTGACGTAAGGGTTGCCGGTCCCAGCGGCGAAGATCACCACTGCTGCGGAGGCCAAAGCCTCCTTGGCCCGCCAGGGGTCCACGGGCTCGGCCACGCCCTCCACCGGCAGGGCGGACATGAGGAGCGCTGGAATCCCTTCCCGGAGGAGGAATTCCCGGAGGGCCACGCCGTTTAAGAGGGTACCTAGCATTCCCACGGTGTGCCCGGCTGTGGCCGAAAGGAAGGTCAAAGCTGCGCCCCGGGCCACATTCCCTCCACCTACCACCACCCCGAGTTCCGCCCCAGCCTCCCTGGCCCGGCCGATCTCCCCGGCATAAAAAGAAAAGGCCCCGCGATCCAAGGGGCCTTCCTTTCCACCGAGGACCTCTCCCGAAAGCTTCAGGAGGGCCCGCTTCCACCGGAGCTTCATCCCTCGCCCACCTGAAACCGCACGAACCTTTTGATCACCACAGGCTCACCGAGCTTCGCCCCTAGCTCCCCTACTACATCCTCCACCTTGAGGTTAGGATCGCGCACATAAGGCTGGTTGAGGAGGCAATTCTCCTCGAAGAATTTTTGGAGCCTTCCTTCCACAATCTTCTCCACAATATGGGGAGGCTTTCCCTCCCGCTCGGCCTGCTTTCGGAGAATTTCCCTTTCCTGATCGATTACCTCCTGGGGAACGTCCTCGGGGGCGATCCAGCGGGGCCGGGCTGCAGCGATCTGCATGCACAAATTTCTCAGGAACTCCCGAAAAGCTTCGGAGTTAGCAGCGAAATCGGTGGCGGTATCCACCTCCACCAGGACCCCGATCTTCCCGGAGTGGTGGATGTATGCTTCTACTCGGCCCTCCTTCGCCTGGCGGGACTGGGTGGCCAAAAACTCTTTTCCTTCCTCGCGCAGGATTTTCTTGGCCTTTTCGATATCCCCGCCGGCCTTGATCAGGGCCTGCTTGCAGTCCATGATCCCAAGCCCTGTTTCCTCCCGCAACTTTTTCACCAACTCCGCGGTGATTTCCATCGCCTACTCCTTTTCTTCGAGCTTTTCCATCATTTCCATGAGCTGCTCTTCGTCCACGGCGATCATTTCTGGCTGGGGCATCTCCTGGGCCTCTTCGGGGGCAGCCGGCGCCTCCACCTGTAGGCCCTCCCGGCCCTCCAGCACCGCATCGGCAATGCGGGCAGTAATGAGCCGCGTGGATTTTATGGCGTCATCGTTCCCGGGAATTGGATAATCAATGAGGTCCGGATCAGCATCGGTGTCGCAAATGGCCACAATGGGGATCTTCATGGCATTGGCCTCGCGGACCGCGTGGATCTCCACTGTGGGGTCGATCACGAAAACCACTCCCGGAAGGCGGTCCATGTTTCGCAACCCATCGAGGTTGTTCCTGAGCCTTATTAGCTCTTTTTCCAGCTTAAGTCTTTCCTTTATGGGAAGGCGCTCGTATTTCCCTTCCGCGAAATTCCGCTCGAGCTCAAGCATATGGAGGACGCGGCGGCGGATAACCTCGAAGTTCGTGAGGGTCCCGCCGATCCACCGGCGGTTAACATAGTGCGCCCCGCACCTTTTGGCCTCCTCCTCGATGATGGTCTGAACCTGTCTTTTCGTTCCCACAAAGAGGATGCCCTTCCCCTGGGTTGCCTGTTCGCGCACAAAAAGATAGGCCCGCTCAAACATCTCCAGGGTTTTGGTGAGGTCGATGATGTGGATCCCCTTCCGCTCGGTGTAGATGAACTCGCGCATCTTGGGGTTCCATTTGCGGGCCCGGTGCCCGAAATGAACCCCGGCCTCCAGGAGTTCCTTTATCGTGAGCAACGGCAAACCTCCTCCTTTCCAGCTTTGCGTGGCCGAGTATATCCGGGACTTTTGTCCACCACAACGGCGCACCCTTAGCCTGGGGTTTTCCAGAGTTTGGGGTATCATCGAATTGTGCTTGAGGGCGAGGTCCGGCACGTTCCCCGAAATCCTGAGGCGGAGCAGGTGGTGTTAGGTGCGGCCATGCTCGCTCCCGAGGAGGTTCTGCCCAGGATCCTCACCCGTCTCAGGCCTGAACACTTCTACTTCAAGGCCCACCAGGATATCTACCGCACCATCCTTGAGCTTTTTGAGCATGGGCAATTGCCGGACGTGGTGACCGTGGCCAATCGCCTCCAGGAGCGGGGGAAATTGGAGGGGGTGGGCGGCCGGACCTACCTTCAAGAGCTCCTTCTCAAGGTCCCGGCCACAGCGGCGGTGGAGCACTACGCGGAGATTGTGGAGCAGAAGGCTTTGCGGCGCTGGCTCATCGAGGCCGCCGCCAAAATTGCCGAACTCGGCTACACCGAGGAGTTCCCCTTAGAGGAAGCCTTGGACCGGGCTGAGGAGGCGATCTTCACCATCGCTGAGCGCCGCTCCATGCCCGGATACTTCCTCCTTCGCGATTTCCTTCCCACCCATCTTGAGGCCTTGGAGGAGCTTCATAGGGACCCGAAGCGCCGGCCGGTCACGGCCATCTCCACGGGTTTCCAGGAGTTCGACACTTTCACCGCCGGACTCCATCCCGCGGACCTCATCGTCATCGCTGGCCGACCGGGCACGGGAAAGACCGCGATGGCCCTGGGAATCGCCCGCGACGCCGCCCTCCGCCAGGGAAAGAGGGTGGGGATTTTCTCCTTGGAGATGTCCAAAGAGCAGGTTTTGGAGCGGCTCCTTTGTGGGGAAGCTCAGGTGGACTTGCACCGGCTCCGCTCAGGATACCTTCCTCCGGCCAAATGGGGGCTCATTGCCGCGGCCGCCGGACGCCTAAACGACGCAGTAATCCTCATCGACGATACGCCCAACGCCCCTATCCTTTCCATCAAAGCCAAGGCCCGGCAGATGATGCGCGAACATGGCCTAGACCTGGTGATCGTGGACTATCTCCAGCTCGTGGAGGCAGGGATCAAGGCGGATGTTCGGGAGCAGCAGATCGCTTACGTTTCCCGCACTTTAAAAGGGATGGCCCGGGAGCTGGGGATCCCCGTTATAGCCTGCTCCCAACTTAACCGGCAAGTGGAGCGGCGGGGTGAGGACGCCCGCCCCAAACTCTCCGATCTTCGGGAATCGGGCGCTATCGAACAGGATGCGGATTTGGTGGTATTCATCCACCGTCCGGAGGGGAAAAAGGGAAGCGATGCTCCGGTGGTGGAAACGGAAATCATTATCGCCAAGCAGAGAAATGGCCCAACCGGAAGCTTTCGACTCCTCTTCCACAAAGGGTTTGTGAGCTTCTACTCTCCCACCAAAGAGGCGGAGGAAGTGCCGTTTTAGAAAGGAGGCGGTTTGGTTCCCAAGGACCTTCGGTACACCAAGGATCACGAGTGGGTGCGGCTGGAGGATGGGACGGCCCGCGTAGGGATCACCGATCACGCTCAGAAATCCCTTGGCGACATCGTGTACGTAGAGCTTCCACCCGTGGGAAAGACGGTGAAAAAAGGGGAGAGAACAGCCACGGTGGAATCGGTGAAAGCTGTAGGCGAGGTTTTTGCTCCCCTTTCGGGGAAAGTGGTGGCGGTGAACGAAGCCGTCACCAAAAGCCCGGATCTCGTCAACAAAGACCCCTACGGCCAAGGCTGGCTGTTTGTGCTGGAAATTTCCGATCGCGCGGAAATCCAAAGCTTGCTTACGCCTGAAGCTTACGAGGAGCTCTTAAAGGGAGGGGGATGAACCCGTACATACCGCACACAAAAAAGGACGTTGAGGAGATGCTTACGGCCGTGGGCCTCCCGGATGTGGAGGCCCTTTTTTCTGATATTCCAGAGGAGGTGCGCCGCCGCTTCCGGCCTTTGGGACTTCCTCCCCGGGACGAGATCTGGGTGAGCCGCTACATCACCGATCTTTCCGAGCGCTCCCCAGGACGAAAGCTCATTCCCTTCCTGGGAGCCGGTCTTTACGACCACTACGTCCCTCCTCTCGTCAACTATGTGATTTCCCGCTCGGAGTTTTACACGGCCTACACGCCGTACCAGCCGGAAATATCCCAGGGAACCCTCACCTGGATGTTCGAGTACCAAACGATGGTCTGCGAGCTCACGGGAATGGAGGTAGCCAACGCTTCCATGTACGACGGCGCTACAGCGTTGGCCGAGGCAGTGTACATGGCGGTGCGGGCGACCGGCGGGAAAACTGTTCTCGTCCCCAAATCCCTGAACCCCAATGTGCGCGAGGTCCTTGCCACCTATTGTTGGGCCGCGGGCCTGAAAATCGTGGACGTTCCCTACAATGACGCCGGGGAGCTTGTTCTGCGGGAAATCCCCGACGATCTCTGTGCCCTCATCGTGCAGGAGCCGAACTTTTTCGGGGTGGTGGAGGATCTTTCCGGGCTCAAGGAGCGAATCGGCAAGGCCTTCCTCATTGTGTACGTGAACCCCATCGCTTTGGGGGTCTTGGAGCCGCCGGGGAAATTCGGGGCGGACGTGGTGGTGGGCGAAGGCCAAGTCTTGGGGCTTCCTCTTTCTTTTGGTGGGCCGCTTTTGGGGATTTTCGCCACCAAAATGGAGTACCTCCGGCGCATGCCCGGACGGCTTTCGGGAAGAACCGTGGATGCCGAAGGAAAAGAGGGCTATGTTATGGCCTTCCAAACCCGCGAACAGCATATACGCAGAGAGCAAGCCACCTCCAACATCTGCACGAATTCCGCTCTTTGTGCTTTAGCGGCCACCGTGTATTTGGCGGCCCTGGGGCCAGAGGGTTTGCGGAGGGTAGCGCTCCTTTCCATGGAACGCGCCCATGAACTTGCCGAACGAATTTTTTCTCTTCCCGGTTTTAGGCCGGCTTTTTCTGGGCCGTTCCTTTACGAGTTTGCGGTGAGCGCCCCCAATGCTGAAGCCGTGGTAGAAAAACTTCGGGAGGCGGGGATTGCCGTGGCCCCTCCGGCGCTCCTTGAGAAATGCGGGGTCAAAAACGCGTTCCTTGTGGCGGTCACGGAGAAACGCACCCCTGAAGAACTTGATCTTTTCGTACGGACTTTGTCTTCCGTGGTTTCCGACTTTCCACAGCCTTCTTGCTCCCCAAAGGAGGCGAAAAAATGACGGGGCTTTTCTTCCCTGATTGTTCTTCTCCCTTTAGGGACCGTTCTTCGGGCTTTCCTCTCCCCAGGCGGGACTCTTTTGGACATCCCCTTCTCCCCCTAGGGGGAGAGGGTTGGGGTGAGGGGGAAAGGAGCTCCTAGTGCCCACGATTTATGCCCGCGGACCGCAAGGTCGAAAAGCCCTGGCTTTGCCGGAGCTTTCCCGTCCGGAGGAGGAACTTCTTCGGAAAATCCCGGAAGGCCTGCGCCGAAAAGCCCCGCCGCGGCTTCCCGAGGTCTCCCAGCCGGAACTCATCCGCCATTACACCGCCCTTTCCCGTCTCAACTACGGGGTGGACACCGGCTTTTACCCCTTGGGAAGCTGCACGATGAAGTACAACCCCAAACTCCACGAGGATCTTTCCCGGCTCCCTGGATTCACCGGTCTTCATCCCCTTCTTCCCGAAGACGAGGTGCAGGGCGCTTTAGCCGTGCTGTGGGAGCTTTCTGAGTACCTTAAGGGGATTGCGGGGCTGCCAGGGGTGACGTTGCAGCCCGCGGCCGGTGCCCACGGCGAACTCACCGGCATGTTCCTCATCAACCGCTATTTCGAGGACCGGGGAGAGCTTGAGAAGCGCCAAAAGATTCTCCTTCCTGACTCCGCCCACGGGACGAACCCCGCTTCCGCGGCCATGGCCGGGTTCCAGGTGGTCTCCATCCCCTCGGATCGGCGGGGCATGGTGGACCTTGAGGCCCTGAAACGAACCCTCGACGAGACCGTGGCTGGGATCATGCTTACCGTCCCCAACACCCTCGGGATCTTCGAGGAGGATATCCTCACGATCACTGAGCTTGTCCATTCCGCCGGGGGGCTCTGCTACTTCGATGGCGCGAACCTCAACGCCTTTTTGGGAAGGGCCCGGCCGGGCGACATGGGTGCCGACATCTTCCACTTCAACCTGCACAAAACTTTTTCTACTCCCCATGGCGGAGGTGGGCCCGGTGCCGGCCCCTTGGCCGTCTCCGAGCCCCTTGTCCCTTACCTACCTGTTCCCGAGATCGTGAAGGATGGCGAAAAATTCCGGCTCAATTTCGACAAACCCAAAAGCATCGGCCGCGTCCACCCCTACTTCGGGAATTTCCTCGTCATGGGGAAAGCGCTGGCCTACATCCTTACTTTGGGCGATGAGGGGATGCGGGAGGTCTCCGCAGCCGCGGTTTTGGCGGCCAATTATCTTCGGGTGCGGCTAAAAGATACCTACAAGCTCCCCTACGATCGCCTCTGCAAGCACGAGTTCGTCCTTTCCGGGGAGGGCCTTGGGGAGGGGATCCGCACCGTGGACATCGCCAAACGCCTCATCGATTATGGGTTCCATCCGCCCACAATCTATTTCCCCCTTATCGTGCGGGAAGCCCTGATGATCGAGCCTACGGAGACTGAGCCCAAGGAGGTTTTGGACGCGTTCGTGGCGGCCATGCTCAAGATCGCTGAGGAAGCGCGGACGGACCCGGCGCTTTTGCGGGAAGCGCCGCACAATGCACCGGTGCGGAGGCTGGATGAAGCCCGGGCCGCGCGCGAACCGATCCTCCGCCACCCCTTTTAGCTCCGGCGGAAAACCGCTCGAAGAAGGATCAGGAGCGGGATGATCTCGAGCCTTCCTAGCCATAGATGGAAGGCCAGAAGCAATTTGGCAAGGGTGGGCATTTGGGGGTGGGTGATTCCTACGCTGAGGCCCACGTTTCCCTGGCCGGAGGCCACCTCAAAAAGGAAATCAACAAAGGTGAACTGGCCTGGTGGGTAGAACTGGGCCAAAACGAACGCGCCTGCCACAAGAAAACACATCCAAAGGAAGAACAAAGCTCCGGCCTCGCTCATTTGCCGATAGATTTTTTCCGGCGAATAAAACTCTGTTCCCAGCCGGCAAGGGACAAGCGCATCCGGTGGGCTAAAAAGCTTGCGGATCTGCCAACCAATCCCGCGAACTATCACAACTAGCCGGGTTACCTTGACCCCTCCGCCCGTGGATCCGGTTGCCGCGCCTATCACCATTCCCAGGGTGAGGAGAAGCTTTCCGGTCTCCGGCCAGCGCGAGAGGCCCCCCGTTTGGAACCCTGTGCCGGTCATCGCCGAGACGTAGTGGAAGGCAGCGGTGCGGAAGGCCTGCCCGGCCGGCCAAAACCGAAGGAGATTAAGCCCGGTGAGCCCAATTCCAAAAAGCAGCCCCAAAAGGAGCGAGCGGCTTCGGAAATCTCGCCAAAGAACCCTGGGCCCTTCGGAAAGCATCTGGTAGTGCACAACGAAGCTCGTTGCGCCCGCAACCACCGACAAGATGGCCACAATTTCCACGCCTAAGGAGTGGTAATGCCCAAGGCTATCAGGCCAGACGGTGAACCCGCCGGTAGGCACCGCGCACATGGCGTGGTTCAACGCCTCCCACGGAGGCATCCCTACGGTTATGAAGGCTAGGGCGCTTATGGCTGTGAGCAGCGCATAAATCCCCCATATGGTGCGGATGGTGGAGCGCACCGAGGGGTGAATTTTTTCCGTCCGCCCCTCAGCGTAGTACAGGACAACCGCGGAACTCCCTGGTCCGACGACGATGGCGATCATGAGGGTGATCACGCCCACTCCGCCGATCCATTGGGAGAGCGAGCGCCACCACTGCACGGTTTTGGGGAAAAGGTCGGGCCGAAGAGCCATGGTGAGGCCAGTTGTGGTGAAACCGGAGATGCTCTCAAAAAAGGCGTTGGTGAAATCCGCGTAGGGGAAAACGATTCCTCCGCCTAGACCGCGGGCGATGAGGAAAAGGGGGAGAGCACCCAAGGCCGGCACCAACAGCCAGCCGATCCCGGCGATGATGAGGCCGTGCCAAAGCTGGAGCTCCTCTTTCCCCCTAAATGGCCAATAAAAAACGGCCCAGAGGGCTAATGCAACAAGGAGGGTCAGGCCGAGAGGCCGGAGGGCTATTCCCTCGTGGAAGTAAAGAGCCACGAAAAAAGAGGCGGCGGCCATGAATGCCACCACCAGGAACAAAAGTCCCAGGTGCCGGAGGATGATACGTAGGTCCGAAAAGCTCATAGGTTTAGCCGGTAAAGACGGAGATCAGGCGTTCGGGCGTATGCTTTTTGCTGAACACGGTGAGGATATCGCCAGCACGGATGACTGTGGTCTCTTTGGCGATCTCTAGTTCGCCGCCCCGCTCCACCGCCGCCACCAAAACCCCTTCGGGAATAATTCCCTTTTCTTCGGCCTCCCGCAGGGTTTTTCCCACAAGCGGGGAGGTTTCCGCCACGGTGATGCGGAAAAGCTGAGCTCCGCCGGGCAGGGTCACGAGGTCCCGGAGTTTGGGGTGAAGGGCGGAGTGGTAGAGGTATTCGGCCACGATCACATCGGGGTTCTCCATGACATGGGCCCCTAATCTTCGGAAAAGCTCAGTATGGGCGGGGTTATTGACCACGGAGACGATGGTGGGGATGCCCAGGTCCTGGGCAGCGGCGATGACCATGAGGTTTGTGGCGTCGTCGGAGGTGGTAGTGATGAGGGCGTCGGCCCGCTCGGCCCCAGCCTCGCGCAAGGTGTCCACCGAGGCGGCATCGGCCTGGATCACAAGGAGGTCGTACTTTCTACCGATGGCCTGGGCCCGCTCGGGGTTGCGCTCGATCACCGCCACGTTGTGGCCGTCCCGCAAAGCTAGCTCAATTAGGGCGCGGCTAATCCCACCAGCTCCCACCACGATGAGGTACATGCTGCCAGTATCCTACTCCCTCAGCCACTCCGCAGTCAACGAAGCCCGGGTTTGTCGAAGGAGTCGCTGTGGCCTTCTCCCCTCCGGGGAGAAGGGAGGCTGGGGAACTACTCCCAAGCCCTCCAGGGGACACTGTTCCGTGTCCTTTGGGGAACCCTCTTTGATCCCCTCTCCCCGAGACTTTTCGATCTCCCTCTCCCCCAAGACTTTTCGATCCCCCTTTCCCCGAGACTTTTCGATCTCCCTTTCCCCCAGACTTTTCGATCTCCCTTTCCCCCAGACTTTTCGATCTCCCTCTCCCCCAGACTTTTCGATCTCCCTCTCCCCGAGACTTTTCAATCCTCCTCTCCCCCAGACTTTTCGATCCCCCTCTCCCCAAGACTTTTCAATCTCCCTCTCCCCGAGACTTTTCAATCTCCCTCTCTCCGAGACTTTTCGATCTCCCTCTCCCTCAGGGAGAGGGTTGGGGTGAGGGGTTCTTCACGGGGCCAAGGAGCTTTTCCGGATGGGTGGCGCTATCATTTCCCGCGATGGAAAAGTGGGTAAAGGTTGCGGTGGTCTGGGGCGAGCCCAAGGCCCTCCTCCTCAAGGGCTTCCTCGAAGGGGAGGGGATCCAGGTGCGCCTGCGCTACCATGTCCCGCCGGCGGTCTACCCCCTCACCGTGGATGGCCTGGCGGAGGTGCAAATCCTCGTGCCGGAGGAGGATTTTTGGAAGGCCCAAGAAGCTTTGAAAGCATTCGAGCTTCCTCCGGATGACGATGCGCTGGCCGACTGAGGAAGAATTGACCCGGGCCCGGAGGGCCCTCGGGAGGGAGCTCCGAAAAAAAGGCATCCGCGACGAGCGCGTCCTTTCCGCTATCGGAAAAGTCCCCCGCCACCTCTTCGTCCTTCCCGAGCACCTTCCCTGGGCTTACGACGACCGGCCCCTTCCCATCGGCCTTGGCCAAACCATCTCCCAGCCCTATATCGTGGCCCTCTCCACGGAGGCCTTGGAGCTCTCCGGCGAGGAGAGGGTTTTGGAAATCGGGACCGGTTCTGGCTATCAGACGGCAATTCTCGCGGAGCTCGCCAAGGAAGTGTTCACCGTGGAGAGGCTTCCCGAGCTTTCCTGGGAGGCCCAGGAGCGGCTGCGAAAGCTTGGGTACACGAACGTGTGGTTCCGCGTGGGAGACGGCACGAAGGGCTGGCCGGAGGAAGCGCCCTTTCCCGCGATTTTGGTCACCGCCGCCGCCCCCAAAACCCCCAAAAGCCTCTTTGACCAACTCTTCGAGTTCGGAAGGCTCGTGATCCCCGTAGGCGGAAGGTTCCACCAGGAGCTTTGGCTTGTGCGGAAAGAGGGCGGAAAACCGGTGTATGAATACCTTTGTCCGGTGAGCTTTGTGCCCCTGATTGGCGAGGAGGGATTCCGATGATTGACCTTCGTTCGGATACGGTGACGAAGCCCACGCCAGCGATGCGCAGGGTTATGGCCGAGGCGGAGGTGGGCGACGACGTCTACGGCGAGGACCTCACGGTAAACCGCCTCCAGGAAAAAGCGGCGGAGATCACCGGGACTGAAGCCGCCCTGTTTGTTCCCTCCGGCACCATGGGAAACCAGGTGGCCATTGCTGTTCATACCCGACCTGGCCAAGAGGTGATCGTGGAGGCGACCTCCCACATTTACAACGTGGAAATGGCCACCATGGCCCGTTTCTCCGGGGTCCAACCCCGGGTTATTTTTGGCGAACGCGGTGTGTTCACCGCCGAACAAGTGCGCCAAGCCATCCGACCGAACCTTTATTACCTTGCCCAGACCGGGCTTGTGTGCCTAGAGAACACCCACAATGCTGCCGGCGGCCGCATCTGGCCCCTTGCGGTGGCCCGGGAGATCCTAGAGGTCGCCCACGCTCAGGGAATTCCCGTGCACCTCGATGCCGCCCGCATCTTCAACGCCTCCGTGGCTACAAGGATCCCGGTTTCCGAGCTTGTTCAGGGTTTCGATTCCCTGATGTTTTGCCTTTCCAAGGGCCTGGGGTGTCCGGTGGGCTCGCTTCTCTGCGGGTCGAGGGAGTTCATCGCGGAGGCGGGGCGGGTCCGGAAGGCCTTGGGTGGCGGGATGCGCCAGGCCGGGATCCTCGCGGCTGCCGGTCTTTATGCCCTTGAACACCACGTGGAGCGCCTCGCCGAGGACCACGAAAACGCCCGGATCCTTGCCCAAGGTCTTGCCGAAATCCCGTGCCTTTCCGTGACCCCTCCGGAGACGAACATCGTTCTTGTGGAGATCCTGCGCGGTCCCACAGCTGCGGAGCTTGCCGAAAGGCTTCGGCGCCGGGGCGTTTTGGTGGCGCCGGCGGGCGCGGGAACCGAGGCCCGAAAACTCCGGTTGGTCACGCACCTTGACGTCTCCCGGCAGGACATCCTCCGGACAATTGACCTCTTCCGGGAGGAACTCCGGGGCACTTAGGCCGGACGAAACCGGCCTTTCCCGCCCTACTCTGTCCCTTCAGCGGGGCTAGCTCGGCTGTAGCCTCCGTTACGTTAGAGGGACAAAGATGAACCGCCAAAAGACTGTTACGAAGGTGTCCCCTCACCCTCTCCCCCAAGGGGCGAGGGTGAGGGGAAAGACCCTTTTCTTCCTTTTGCTCCTTTCGTTCTCCGCGTGGGCCATGCCCCTTACGTTTGAGTCCGGACCGCATTTCTTCCGGACTTACCCCCCAGCCCTGAGCGCCTTCGTTCAGCTCACTAACCAGGCCATCACCTACGGCAACGAGACCTTCTCTGGGAGCATTTCTCCCATTCCTCTTATCTCCGGCGGGCTTGGGGTGCGGGCCGCGGAAACCCTGGGCGAGCCCTTGGCCATAGGCCTGGGCTTTTCCCTTTTTGGCGCCAAAACCGGAACGGAAGGCGCCTGGGGCGCCCAAAAGGTCAAGGTGAGCCTTGACCTCACCTACGCCGATATCCACGCGCTTTTTACGTTCCCCCCAATTCCTGGGATCCTTTGGCTTGGGGCAAGTGGGGGCCTTGGGCGGGCGAACCTCAATTACGCAGTGGATTTTCCGAGCCTCGCCCTTTCCTTTGTTCCGGCGGCCGGCGAGGCAATCTATACGGGCCAGACCTTTGTGGCTAGCTTTTTCCTCCGCGCGGCCTGGCCAATTTTCTCGAGCCTCACCGCCGGCGTCGAGGCCGGGTTCCGCTGGGCCCTTTTTCCGCAGCTTTTTTCCGGCGAAACCCCCATGGATCTGAACCGGGACGGAAAGCCGGATCCCCTGGATCTTTCCGGCTTTTGGCTTGGGCTCAGCTTGCGGGTGGAGTTCCCGTTATGAAGGAGGGGAAGATGCGCCGCGCTTTCTTAATTTTGGCAATTGGATTGAGCATTTTGGGCTTTTCTGGGTGTGTGGGGAAATTTGCAACAAAGCCTCCGGAAGCCATCTTCTCCCTTCGGCCCACGCAGGGAGTTGCCCCCCTCACTGTGGTCTGCGACGGCTCCCTTTCCTTTTGCGAGCAGGCCAGGATCTCTGAGTACATCTGGGATTTTGGCGACGGCGAAAAGGGCTTCGGTCCCGTTGTCTCCCACACCTATCGCCGCGGCGGAACGTATCGGGTGACCCTAACTGTCTACGACGAGCGGGGCCTCCGCAGCACCCGGGAAAGCCAAGTCATCGTGGAATTTCCCAAGCCCAATCCGGATTTCTCCGTGCCCCCCCTCCCTGTGGGAACGTACGAGGTGATCACCTTTGATGCCTCCGCTTCATCTAGCCCGAACGGCGATATCGTGCGGTACATGTGGGCCTTTGGTGACGGAACCTCCGGCGAGGGAGTGGTGGTGGAGAAAAGCTACCGGTACGGCGGGACCTACGTGGTGACCCTCTCCGTGGAGGACGAGGTTGGCCAAGTGGCCACGGTGAGCAAGAGCATCACGGTTTTAGGAGGGCCGAGCTGTGGTCTTTAATGCATCCCCTCACCCTAGCCCTCTCCCCCTTGGGGAGAGGGTTTCCCCTAAGGGATCCCTCTTCATGGCGTTCCTTCGCCCCCTCATCAAGGTTTTCCCTCCCTCCGTCGGTTTCTTCTCCTCTCGCCGCACAGGGAAAAGGGAGGCCACTCTCTTCTCCCCTCGCCCCTTTCGTTTCTTTTTCCCTCTCCCCAAGGGGGAGAGGGCTAGGGTGAGGGGAAAAACCGGCCTCTTCATCCTTGCGGCGGTGCTTGTTGTTCTTGGGGGTTGTATCCCCAAACAGGTTCAGCCCCTCTCCGGCGTTTTTGCGGGGATCCTGGCCGAGCCCAAGGAGGGAAAAGCTCCCCTCACCGTGCAATTCGACGCGACCCGCTCCACCGACCCCGCCGGCCCCATCACCGACTACCTTTGGGATTTTGGTGACGGCTCCTCGATAGCTTCCGGCGCCCAGGTTTCCCACACCTTCCACCGCGCCGGCGAGTATCTCGTGACCCTGGTCGTTGTTGGCCCATCGGGAACAGGCCGGGCCACGGTTCTCATCCGCGTTCTCAATAATCCGCCCGTGGCTTCCTTCACGGTGTGGCCTAAGGACCCTTTCACCGATGAGTCCGTAACCTTCGATGCTTCTTCTTCCTTCGATCCCGACGGCGATCCCCTCACCTACACCTGGGACTTCGGCGATGGCGCCGTAGCTCAGGGAAAAATCGTCCAGCACACCTACAAAAAGGCCGGAGAATACCTGGTGATCCTCACCGTTTCCGATCCCGCGGGTGCGCAAGGGCGGGCCACAGCGCTTCTCAAGGTGGAGGAATGCCCGGGCGGCCGCTGTGGCCGCCGCTGACCGGCCCGCTTCGGTTTCCCCCTCACCCTTTCTCCCCCAGCGGGGAGAAGGGTCCCTTCGAGGGGGTTCTTGAACCCCGAGGTGGTCATTGCCCTCTCTCCCTTCTGGGGATGGGACTCTTGGGAGGGAGAAAAAGGGACAGGAGTTCAGGAGAGAGAGGACGGCCTGGTTTTCCAGATGCGAGCCTCTTGGGCACACTAACCTCGGCTGCAAAGAAGTACAAATGAAGCGGGCCTCGGAGTTGACGGGGAAAGGCAAGGGGGCTAAGATAGCCGCCGTCATTGAATTCCGGAAGGTTGCGGCTTGACGAGTGCACATGTTTTTGGGTACGATGGGGCTCAGCCTTCCGGGGGGAAGAGCTCCTTGGGAGGTGGTAAGCAGTTGGGGAACTACTTGCGGGATTGGTCGCGGAGTTTTGCGGCTTGGAAAGGAAAGGAGGTTGGACATTGAAGCGGATAGGTTTGTTGGGAACGGTTTTGGCGGCCATGGTTTTTTCCACCATGGCCTTGGCGTTTGAGGCCTACTTCTCGGATGCTGCCGGAAACAAGATCGGCAGTGTCCAGGAAGGGCGATACGTGTATATCGCCGTTAAAGACCCGGAGAAGGGCGCCTGCGGCATCGACCAGTTCCAGGCAGACCTCCTCATCTTCGACTTCAAAACCGGCGCGTACATTAAGGAGAGGGGCGTCTGGTTCCGAGAACTCGGTGGCATCGGTTCCGGTCTCTATTTCTGGGTAGAGGGACCCGGTTCGCCCAACAAGGTCTCCGTCCAGGTGGGCTCCCGGTTCAACTTCGCTGATATCCACGGCCAGACCCACGTGCTTGGGACCATCACCCCTGGCTCCTTCACCTGGGTCGAGGGCGCCTGGGAATACGTAGACGAAGGTCTCTTCGGCGATGCCAACCCTATCACCTTCAACCCTGCCGCGGGCGATCTTCGCCCGGCCGCGCGGGGTGCGAACCGCTTTAACTTTGAGGGCCAGGCCTTCACGCGGTACACGGTGACGCCTCCGTCGGTGCAGGGCCGGTTCGAGAACATGGATACTTTGGTCCTTATCGTGGGCGATCGCACCGACGAGCGCAATATCGACCAGGACCAGGTCAAGATCGTGGATACGGTGGCGAAGCTCAAGGTCGAGCCCAAGAGGGTGGAGTACGGCTGTGGCGCGGCCTGCGAAAACATCGTGGTGACCATTGAGGACCCCGATGAAAACCTCAACAGCAGCGAGATCGAGTATGTGCCGTTCTTCGTGATCGTGAACCCGGGGAGCTGGAACCCCGTGGAGGGTGCTCCGGTCACGGACTTCTGCTCCCTCATGCTCTACGGCGGGAACCACCACGTCGATTCTCCGTACAACGAGCCCATCCGCTGGTACAACATCTATGAGGGTGAGCGCTACATCCAGTACAGCGGAGCGCCCTGGTGGGATCCCGCATGGGGCTGGGGTCTCCGCGCGGTGTTCTTCGCCCGCGAGACCGCCCCGGACTCCGGGATCTTTGTGTACAACTTCGGCAACCTCGAGCAGTTCCAGGAGGCTTTGGGTTTGCCGCCCACCGCGAAGTTCCTCCCCGGCACCACCTTCGCCTTCTACTACATCGACCCCAACGACTTCGATGACATGGATCTGGCCACCATCGTCCTCGGTGATCGGCCGCGGTCCCAGGTATTCCTCACGGATGCCACCGGCGTGCCGGTTTCCGAGGTAAGGATCGGCTGGGGTGGCCTCTATGTCCGCGTCTACGATGCTGACGCCAACGTGGATGCTTGCTGCCAGGACAAAGTGGTAGTCCACATCTGCAACCCCCACAACGAGGATGACTCGGAGTACGTGGTGATCGACGAGATCTCCAACGACTCCGGGATCTTCTTCACCGCAAGCGGAATCCCGCTTCTCCCCGTGTGGGACGCGATCTCCGGTTACCAGCTCGTCTTCGATGATTGGAAGATCCAGGCCTTCAACGAGGACACGATCTTTGTCCGCTACAACTCCGTGGACTACGTGGAGGAGGACCGCGGGCGTCTGGGCGATGGCAACCCCAACGATGGGGCCTTCCCGCCCAGGATTGACTTCACGGCGGCCCGCAACCAGTACTGGGATGTGTCGTTCGCCAAGGTGAAGGTCTACGACTACCAGGTGTTCGACGGCACCAAGCACGAGATGCGCTTCCTGGATGGCGAGTACAAGCCTCTTGGCAAAGAGGTTCCCCTTGCCGGCCAGCTCTACCTTGAGGTAGTGGATCTCGACCAGAACGAGAATCCGCACCTCAGAGAGCTCATCTTTGGGGCTTGGAACAGGGATGCGGTTGGCCCGGTGGACTCCGCGCCCGTGTGGTGCGCTGCGCCGCCGGAGATTCCGCCCGAGCTGCCGCCTGCTCCGCCAGCTTCTGTGCTCCAGCAGCAGCCGCCTGCTCCGCCTGAGGAGCCGCCTGAGCAGCCGCCTGTAGCGCCCGAAGAGGGGTACGGGTTCTTCAACCAGGTGCCTTGTAACCTCCTGGGTCTCCGGCCGGCCTCCATCACCGGCAACCCGGCTACGGTGAAGGTCCTAATCTGGAACGCCCAGAACGGCTACTGGGAGCGGATTGATCTCCGGGAGACCGGCGTGAGCACCGGCATCTTCCGCTCCACGGTGTGCGTCCTTGTCACCGATGGCCGCCATCCGGGCGACGGAAACCTCGGCTCCCGGCCCGGGGACACCATCATGGCCCTCTACCAGGACCCGTCTAACCACTCCGATATCTCCATCATCTCCATTAAGGTGTCCGAGGGCGGCGCGGCCGCAGTGACCCCGCCGGTGGTAGCTCTCTCCGTCGCTTTCGACCGGCCGAGCTACTACCCGGGCGACACGGTGACCATCACCGTGACCGACGAGCAGTACTCCGGGGCGGCGGAGATCGTGGACACGGACGTCCTCGTCCTCTACGATAAGGACGGTAGGGTCATCAAGAGCTGGAACCGCCTCGAGGCCGTGCCTGGCGAGCCCGGGAAGTTCCGGGTGACGTATGTGCTCCCTGAGACGGTGAAGCTCGGCACGATTACCGCCGTGTACACGGATCCCATGATGCCCACCCGCACGGCCCAGGACACGGCTACGGTGGTGGCTAAAGCCCTCGCGAACGTGACGGGGATCACGGTGAGCCCGAACCCGTTCAAGACCAGCACTACCTTCACCATCCAGGCTGAGCCGGCTGGCGCGGTGGCCGCGAAGATCACCATCGTGATCTACGACCTCACCGGCGCGAAGGTGGCCGAGCTCAGCGCAGAGAACACCGCCTCCGTCACCTGGGACGGCGACAACCTCCGCAACGGCGCGTACATCTACGTGGCCACCGTGGAGGGTGCGGGCAAGGTCTTCGGGCCGTTCAAGGGCTTTGTGTACATTGAGAGGTGAAAAAGGGCCTGGGGCTGGGGGTTTCCGCCCCCAGCCCCGGGATTGAAACTGAATAGGAGGTAGGAGACGAAAATGAAGCGCGTAATGTTGACGGCAATGCTCTTGGGCGCCCTGGCTCTTGGGGCTTTCGGGTATGAGGGCTCCATCGTGTTCCAGGGCGGACTTGGGGCGAAGGCGTTGGGCATGGGCGGAGCGTTTTGTGCTCTTGCCGACGACGGAACGGTAGCCCTGTGGAACCCCGCAGGGATCCTGGCGTTCGGCGAGAACATCTGGATCGGCGGGGCCACGTCCCAGCTCTTTGGGATGGTGGGCTATCAGTACGTGGGCGGCGGGTTCAGCTTCGCCGGCTACGGGATCGGTCTAGGCTGGGCTAACGCCACCGCCGGTGACTTCTACTCCGCCAACGCCTTCATGGGCACGGTAGGCGTGAAGATCGGGGACTTCGGCTGGGTCGGGGCAAACCTCAAGTACTACATGGAGAAGATCACGAGCGAGTACTCCGGCTTTGGGTTTGACCTTGGTGTGATCATCCCCGTCATTCCCGAGCTTCTTTCTGTTGGCCTGGTAGCCAAGGACTTGGGGACGACCATTGCCGGCCAGACGGTGACCCCGGTCTATGTGTTGGGGCTTGCCGGAAAGCTCCTCGAGGGCGCGTTGGTCCTTGGGACGGACCTCGAGCTCACCTCGGAGTTCGCGGTGAAGAACCTCCGCGCTGGTTTAGGGTTCCAGCTCATCGAGAACCTGGGGATCCGCGCCGGGCTTGTGGTGCCCGAGCTCGAGTTCGACAAGTACTATGTGGCGGTGGGTGCGGGGTTCTCGCTGGGTGGGCTCTCTGTGGATGCGGCGTACGTGCTTCAGAGTGAGCCTGGGGAGTCGCTAGTCCTTTCGGCGACGTTCCTGTTTGGCGAGCTTGGCGAGCTTTTTGCGCCTGCGCCAGCTCCAGCTCCGGCGCCCACGCCGGAATGAGGAGGTGATCCCAAGCCTTGGCTAAGTTTGGGTTTATGAAAAAGGCTATGGGTTTGTTCGTGGATTTGGAAAGGAGGGGAAAGGTGAAGCGCATGAACTGGGTTTTAGCTTTGGGGGCGGTGCTGCTCCTTGGGCTTTCCGCTCTGGGAGCCTGCCCGCCAGGGTCAAAAACGTTAGTCACACCAGTTACCGAACCTGGGACATACTGCGTTCCCGCGGGAACCACAACTATTGATATCACGATAGACTCAAACGATGTGGTGATCGTGGGGGAGACGCCGGATGCCACAATCGAGGGCTACATCGTGATCAATCTCGGCAAGATGAACGTGGTCCTCCGCTCGTTTAAGATCACCGGCTGGGGGAATAATCCTGCCGTTAACGATCAAGGCGCACACCAGCTCCTGATCGACGGTGTTACCTTCGACGACGAGGGGGCCAACCAAGATGAACCTGCGATTCTGGTGAGCGGAGCAGCCTACCAGCCCGAGGTTCGGAACTGCACGTTCAAGATGACCAAAACCGAGCAGCCTGTGATCAAGCTTGAGGCCGGGATGAATGCCAAAATCCACGATAACCGGGTCATCGGCTCCAGCACCGCCCCGTCCTCGTTCGTGTTCGTGGATAAGAATGTCAACTACAACGGGCTTGAGGTCTACAACAACACCGCGAACATGCTGGGTTGTTTCCTCGATGTAGAAGAAAACGGTAGCCTCACCAATAGCGTGATCCGTGATAATACGGCAACGATCTACTCCTTATACGGCATCAGAGTTCCCGCTGGAGCAAATGTCGAGATCAGAGGGAATAAGCTCACTGTGGGCCAGGCAGACAAGACAAAGGCCCTCATCTATGTCGCGGGAACGAACGTCACCGTGGCCGGGAATACCCTTGACGCTCGGCTCGGTCTGACAGCCGGTGGGGGCGTTATCGTCACGGCGGGAACGAACACCATTATCTCTGGCAACAACGTCTTAGCGACGAAGAACGGCCCGGCCATCTACATCGCCGAAGATGGCGTTAATGCCATCGTGGAAAACAACGAGATCACGGGGGTTGTCGACCCGTTCATTGATGCCGGGAAGTCCAAGGGTGCAGCCATCTATGTTGGGGAAATCAACGCGCAGGTCAGAGGCAACAGGATCATCGGCGTGGAAGGGGCCAACGCGCATGGTGTCTTCCTCGCTAGCGGTAACGTCACTGTTCTCAACAACACCATCAAGAACGTGGACGACGGCGTGGGTATCCTCGTCTCCGGTGTTATGAATAACACCATCCAGGGGAACACCCTGGAGGACATTGGCCGGGACGGCATCCTGCTCGAGGGAGCTGACAATAACACGGTGAAGGGGAACACTTTGAAGAAGGTCGCTCTCCGCGCCAAGGTGCTCTTTGGCACTGGCACTGACACTGACACTCCGGCCGTTGGTAACTATGCGGCCATCCGCGTCCGGGGCGACAACAACGTCCTTGATGGGAACATCATCGAGGACGTGGGCGGCATGGTCTGGCCGGCCTGGAGCTGCGGTATCGACGTCCAAACTCCGTCCACCATGAACAACTCCATCCTCAACAACAAGATCCGGCAGTTCACGCCCGCGGGCGACATCTCCTCCGCCGCCATCGGCATCCTCGTCCGGGCCGGCATGAACCACCTCGTCCAGGGCAACGAGCTCTCCAACACCGGGAACATGCAGATCGGCATCGACATCCGCACCACGGACCGCATGACCGTGAAGGACAACAAGATCGAGGGCATGGTCTATGCTGGTCTGTATCTCCGCGGCGGCACGGTCACCAACCGCCTCACCGTGGAGGGGAACAAGCTCACCAATAACTACATCGGCCTCGTCCTCTCCGCTGGTGCTGGGGATCTCACTGGCAACATCGTGAGCGGCGGCTGGACGAACGTCCTCGTGGACCGGTTCGGCGTCGCTGGCCAGTACAAGCTCGAGAACAACTGCTTCATCAACCCCACCGGCGTGCACGTGCGCAACGAGGGCACTGGGACCTTGGTAGCTAAGAGGAACTACTGGGAGCCCACCCCGCCGCGCGTGGTCGGCGCTGTGGACACCTCTGATCCGCTTGCTTCCTGCCCCGGCGTGCCTGCCCCGACTCCGGTCCTCTCCAAGAACTACGGCCCTCGCGCCGGCTGGTACCTGGTCTCCGTCCCCACCACCGGTGATACCGCTGGAATCTTCGGCGTGACCCTGTACTGGTGGAACGGCACGGCCTACTCCACCCTCCCTGGCACCGCGTCCATCGAGCCTGTGAAGGGCTACTGGGCGAACTTGCCGGCGAACAAGACCGTCACCGCCTCCGGTACCGTTCCCACCACCGACCAGACCGTGACCCTGGTGAAGGGCTGGAACATGGTTTCCGTGCCCTGGGCTTACCCGAAGGCGGGGATCCTGGTGGTGAAGGGCACCGAGACGAAGAGCTGGGCTGAGGCTGTGGCCGCCGGCTGGGTGCGCGACACCATCTGGGGCTACGACGGCGCTTACCAGTCCGTCGCCACCCTTGATCCTTGGTACGGCTACTGGGTGCGGGCGCTCGTGGACGGGCTCAGCCTCAAGTTCCTCTACGCCTCCCGGCTCGCCACCATGTGCGTGAGCTGCCTTGAGCCTCAGGCTGTGCCGGTGGGTGAGGAGCTGCCGCCTGCGCCGCCTTCCATCTCCGCGGCCGAGTTCAAGTTCGTCAACGTGCCGAACCCCGTGAAGGACGTGCACACCACCACCTTCAAGGTCCTCGGCCCGCTGAGCTCCATGGTCACGGAGATCAAGGTCCAGGTGTTCGACCTCACGGGTAGGCTGGTGTGGGAGGGCACGGCGGCGGGTGCGGAGCTCACCTGGCACACGGATGACCTCACCGGTGCATACCTGGCTAACGGTGTGTACCTGTACAAGGTCTACGTGAAGGTGGGCGACGCCTGGATCAGCTCCGGCGTGCTCAAGCTCGTCATCCAACGGTAGCGTCGGGGCTTGTCCCCGACGTGGCGTCGGGGCTTGTCCCCGACGCACTCAAGGGGGAGGGGAAAACCCCTCCCCCTTATTTTTTCTTCGCGATAGCGTTTGTAATAAATCTCCCGTTCTTTCGTCGGGCGTAAAGCCCGCCGCTACGGATCGAAAACGAAAAACGCACGTAAACCCGCCGCTACGGATCAAATCAAACCCGTAGCGTCGGGGTTTATCCCCGACGCCGGGGTTCATCCCCGACCTCTTCCTTTCGTCGGGCATGAAGCCCGGCGCTACGAACTTTCGTCGGGAACAAATCCCCTTCGTCGGGAATAAATCCCGACGCTACGAGTTATTACGAATCGTCAAAAACCCGTAGCGTCGGGTTTTATACCCGACGCCGGGGTTTATCCCCGACGCCGACCTTTTTCCGTCGGGCATGAAGCCCGACGTTACGAATCAAAATGAAAAACGCGCGTAAAGCCCGCCGTTACGGATCAAATCAAAAAACGTAGCGTCGGGGTTCATCCCCGACGCTCCCTTTTCGTTACGAATTTCAAACCTGCTTCCTTTCGTCGGGCATGAAGCCCGATGCTACGAATCGAAACGAAAAACGGGCATAAACCCCGCCGCTACGGATCGAAACGAAAAACGGGCGTAAAGCCCGCCGCTGCGGATCGAAAACCGTAATAAATCCTGACGCTTTCTACGAATCCACCCACCGTTACGAATTAGAATCCGTAGCGTCGGGTTTTATACCCGACGCTCTCTTTCGTTTTTTCGTCGGGCATGAAGCCCGCCGCTACGAACTTTCGTCGGGAATAAATCCCGACGCTACGAATTACAAATTACGACTCGTCAAAAACCCGTAGCGTCGGGGTTTATCCCCGACGCCGACCTTTTTCCGTCGGGCATGAAGCCCGACGCTACGAATCAAAATGAAAAACGGGCATAAACCCGACGCTATGAATCCTCGTAAAATTGGGGCATGGAGGAAAAACCCAAAACTTTCGGAAAATCGCGCTCCTTGAGGCTTCCCGGCTTCGACTACCGGCATCCCGGCCCTTACCACGTGACCATCGGCACCTACAAACGCCAGCCCTTTCTCACTTCTTCGGAGCTCGTCGCCGCTTTGCGGGAAGAACTCGCTTCCCTGGCGGCCCTCGCTGGCGTTCAGGTCTACGCCTATTGCTTCATGCCCGACCACCTCCACCTCCTTTTAGTCCTCTCCGGAAAAATGGACCTGGTGGAGTTCGTGCGGCGGTTCAAGGGCCGCTCCACCCGGATCTTTTGGCAACACGGCGGAAAAGGCAAACTTTGGCAGCGCGGGTTCTACGACCACATCCTGCGACAGGAGGAAGACTTGCGGGAAGTGGCCCGCTACATCCTGGGCAACGCCGTGCGGGCTGGCCTGGTTCAGGACTTCCGGGCGTACCAGGGTTCGGGCTCCTTCGTTTTCCGCCTCGAGGATTTGTAATAAATCCCGCCACGAATAAAAACCCGTAGCGTCGGGGTTCATCCCCGACGCCGTTTTACCCCAACGCCAGGATCTATCCCCAACGTTTCTTTTTCGTCGGGCATGAAACCCGCCGCTACCAAAACCAAAACCGTCGGGCGTAAAGCCCGACGCTACCAAAACGAAAAACCGCAGCGTCGGGTTTTATACCCGACGCCGGGCTTTATCCCCAACGTTTCTTTTTCGTCGGGCATGAAGCCCGCCGCTACGAACTTTCGTCGGGAATAAATCCCTTTCGTCGGGAATAAATCCCTTTCGTCGGGGATCAATCCCGACGCTACGAATTACAAATTACGAATCGTCAAAAACCCGTAGCGTCGGGGTTTATCCCCGACGCCGGGGTTTATCCCCGACGCCGACCTTTTCCGTCGGGCATGAAGCCCGACGCTACCCTCCAAAAATGATTCCTAAGGTCCAAAGGGGGTAGGGGTAAAGAACAGTGCCCTCAAAAAGCGGCCTCCACACGAAATAAATGGAACCTGCGAAATACACGCCAAAACGGGTACCCTGCCACTCCACCCCGGCTGTTCCCGCCAAAACCCAACCCGGAACAAGGCCCCGGATGGGGTTGGACTCAACCACCGCGCCACCGCTTGCCACCCCAAACGGCCGCCACGCCCCGCCCGGGCTGGCCTTGACGCCAGCAAGGAATCCCGCCACCGGCCGCTCCCCCGGAAGAACCGGCGCCAAGTACACGAAAGAAATACGCCATCCCCATGGGGCTCCGGCCCCGAATTCCCCGAAAACCTCGCCGCCCCCGAACCCCAGGGGCTCGGCCACCCCCACCCCCAAACCGATCGTGGTCGCTGTGGCCCAAACCATCGTCAGGCCCAAAATCCCAACAAGACCCAAAAATGTGCGCATGGTTCCCTCCATCCCTATTCTCCGGCCAGCCGGCCAGGCCGGGAATTTCCCCCGCACTCCCCAAAGGGGCCCTTTGTCCGCCCCCCAAAGGGCAGGGTACCACCATTACCCGTTCGGTGGTGCTAAAATGGAAGAAGAAGGAGGGCGCGATGATTAAAAGCCGTGTTTGGTACGCATTTTTCTTTGGGGGCTTGCTCCTTTTGGCCGGGCTTTCTGGGTGCCAATACCTTCTCGGCGGGTTTGCCCCATCCACCCCCGCCGATTTCTCCGCCACCGATGGCGTCTTTCCCGATAAGGTCCGCCTCACCTGGAGCCCTGTGACCAACGCCGGCGGGTACGAAGTATGGCGGGCTTCCTCCGCCCAGGGCGAGTACAGCCTCCTTGCCCAGACGGCCTACATCTCCTACGACGACACGAACGTGGTTCCCGGCACGGTCTACTGGTACAAGGTGCGGGCTTGCAACCGCGCGGGCTGTAGCGCCTTTACGGAGCCGAAATCCGGCCGGGCTTCGCCTCCTGGGATTCCGCCAACACCCAAGGGCCTCACCGTCTCCCAAGGAGATTTCACTGATCGGATCAGGATTTCCTGGCAAGCCTCCTCCGGTGCTCAGAACTACGAGCTCTACCGGGCAAACCAAGACGTTGGCCCGTATACCCTTCTTGCCACGGTAACTGCCACCAACTACGAAGATTTGGATGTTGAGCCGGGAAAGGTTTACTGGTATCGGGTGCGGGCGTGTAATGCCCAAGGCTGCAGCCCCCTTTCCGATCCTGTTTCTGGATACGCGGGTCGCGAGACCCTTCCTGCGCCGCAGAATGTGAAGGCTACCGACGGCACGGAGCCGGGCAAAGTGGTGGTCACCTGGGACGAGGTCTCCGGTGCTACGCACTACCTTGTGTATCGAGCTTTGGAGGAGGCCGGCGAATATTCGCTTTTGGCCACGGTTACGGAGACCAGGTACGAGGACTACGCGGTGGAGCAGGGGAAGACCTATTGGTACAAAGTACGGGCGTGTAATGCCCAAGGTTGCGGCCCCCTTTCCGCTGCGGATTCGGGAACGCCCGGCGAGGAGGAACTCCCGCCTCCGCCACCCCAGCCCTAGGGATAGCCTGTCGCGCCCTCCTTCGTTTTTCGTCGGGAATAAATCCCGACGTTACGAATAAAAAACGTAGCTACGAATAAAAAACGTAGCGTCGGGGTTCATCCCCGACGTCCTCTTTCTTTCGCTGGGCATGAAGCCCGCCGCTACCAAAACCGTCGGGCGTAAAGCCCGACGCTACCAAAACGAAAACCCGTAGCGTCGGGTTTTATACCCGACGCCGGGTTTTATACCCGACGCCGGGCTCTATCTCCGACGTTCCCTTTCCTCGGGCATGAAGCCCGCCGCTACGAGTAGAAACAAAGAACGGGCGTAAAGCCCGACGCTACGAATAAAAAACCTCGTCGAGAATGAATCCCGACGCTACGAATAAAAATAAAAAACCGTACGCCGGGTTTTATCCCCACGGCACTTCCCTTAAACTTCCCCCGATGTTTCGGAAGCTCCATGGAAAACGGCTCCTTATCGGGGCGAGTTTTGCCCTGATCCTCGCCGTAGCGGGTACGTTCTTTGCCCTCCGCTTTCGGCAGCCGCCGGAAGGAATTGCGCCCGGCTTCACCGCCCCGGATTTCGTCCTCCCGGATCTCTCCGGCCGGGAAGTGCGCCTCTCCCAATTCCGCGGAAAACCTGTCCTCCTCTACCTTTGGCAGTCCACCTGCCCTGATTGCCGTAAGGCTCTACCCGAAGTTCTCTCCCTTCGCGAAGAGTTCAAACACCAGGGCCTCGTCCTCCTTACTGTGAACCTCGACTATTACGACCAGGACCTCCGGGATTACCTGGACCGACTCGGAGAGGTGGATTTTATTATCCTGCGGGGCTCGTATGAGGCAGCTATGAGGGTCGTGGACCTCTTCCAAGTCCCCCATGTTCCCCATATTCTCTTTCTCGATCGGCGGGGCGTAATCCGCTTCCGTGGCACCTACCCCGATTTCCCCGAAGCCGTGGACCTTGCGCCCTGGCTGTGAAAGGAGGAAGAATGCTTTTTCTTTTGGCGGTTTTTGTGGGCTTTGGGGGAATGGCCTTTGAGAAGGCCATCCCGCCGGAACGGGTTATCCCGTCCCTCGAGATGGCCCTACAGATTCTCGCCGAGGCCGAAGAGCCCGGGCTTTTCCCGGAAAGCCTCGATCTTTTCCGGGATGGGCTCCTCCAAGTGGTGGTGGAGGGCGATTCCTTAGACCCCGAAGCCATCCTCCAACTGGGCGGCATGATACGGTTTTCGACCGGGAACCTTTGGGAAGTTCTTATTCCCCCGAAAAATCTGCCCAGGCTTGCCGCCCTTCCGGGGGTGCGCTATGTGCGCCGGCCCGCTAGGCCTGTCCCGGCAAGCACCTCCCAGGGCGTGAACCTCACCGGCGCCAGCGGATGGCACGCCTGGGGGATCACCGGGAAGGGAATCCGCGTGGCCGTGATCGACCTGGAATTTGCTGGCTTAACTCAAGCTATCGCTGCGGGGCGTCTGAAAAAGGTCATCGCCGCCAAGGATTACACCGGCCAAGGAATGGAGACCGGCGGAGGCCACGGCGTGGCCTGTGCGGAAATCATTCAGGATATGGCGCCTGATGCGGAGTTAATCCTTCTTAAGATCGATACGGAAGTCCAGCTTCACCAAGCTGTGCGGGATGCCGTTGCCATGGGAGCTCGCATCATCTCCCACTCTGCCGGCTGGTTCAACACTAACTTTTACGACGGCACCGGCATAGTCTGCGAGGCCGTGCGCTATGCTGCTGAACAAGGGGTTCTGTGGGTGAACGCCGCAGGAAACTACGCGGATGGCCCCCATTGGGAGGGAGATTGGCGAGACGCTGACGGTGACGGCCTTCTCGATTTCGCGCCGGGGCTAAATTTCAACGCTTTTTTCGTCCCGAATTTTTCGGGCATTGGGATCTGGCTCACTTGGGATGGCTGGCCGGTGACATCTGAGGATTTCGACCTCTACGTGGTGCACATATCAAGCGGAACAATCGTGGCCAGTTCCACGAGCACCCAGGATGGCCGACAACCTCCTACGGAATTTGTGTTTTTCGTTCCGCCCTCTCCCGGGACCTATGGGATTGTGGTAAAGGCGGCTTCGGTTGTGCGGCCGCCGCGCCTGGAGATCTTTTGTACCCCAAATGTACGACTGAGCTGCGCTGTAGCGGAAAGCTCGGTTGTTGCGCCGGCGGATAGCCCCTTCTCCTTGAGCGTGGGTGCGGTGGGCGTGGACAATTGGCCCTCCGGTCCCCAGGAGCCCTATAGCTCCCGCGGTCCCACAAACAGAAGCCGCCTTAATCCCCTCTCTCTCACGAAACCGGACCTCATGGGACCGGATCGCGTGGATACCTGGACCTACGGTTCGGAGGGGTTCCCGGGGACGTCGGCATCCGCGCCTCATGTGGCTGGGGCGGCGGCGTTGGTGTGGTCGGCCCACCCCGCTTGGAATGCAGAACAGGTTCGCGTTTGGTTGGAATACGCCGCCTTGGATTTGGGGGAACCGGGAAAGGACAATGTTTATGGTGCTGGCCTCCTTCGGCTTTCTCCGCCGGCGGTGCCCTCACCGGGTATCTCCCATACCTACGGCGCCAGAGCTGGCTGGTACTTGGTTTCCGTGCCCACTTCGGGTGAACAAGCCGGGATTTTTGGGGTCACATTGTACTTTTGGAATGGGAGAACCTATGAGGCCCTTTCTAATGGAGCCCCCCTCGATCTCCTCCGGGGTTATTGGGCGAAGCTCCCGGCGAATAAAACCGTAAGCGCCCGTGGCAACGTGCCCACGGAAGATCAAATCGCGGTGCTCGGCCGCTCGGGTTGGCACATGATCTCCGTACCTTGGCCTTACCCGAAGGCGGAGATCCTGGTGGTGAAGGGCACCGAGACGAAGAGCTGGGCAGAGGCCGTGGCTTTGGGTTGGGTGCGTGACGCGATTTGGGGCTACGACGGCACCTACACCTCGGTCAGTAGCCTGGATCCTTGGTACGGGTACTGGTTGTATGCGCAGGTGGAGGGGCTTTCGCTTCGGCTGCGTGCAGGAACCCCACCCCCGCCC
>Ga0209836_100023_pt1 | contig 36687 bp, 28 predicted proteins | sample ElbSprsedimmetaG_FD_184147 | JGI IMG/M metagenome (GOLD analysis project Ga0209836, IMG submission 184147) | Hot spring sediment bacterial and archeal communities from California, USA to study Microbial Dark Matter (Phase II) - Elbow Spring... ... | reverse complement strand
TCTGGGACATCACGCCCGACGGAAAGGTCACCCAGATCTTCCCTAACCAATACGACCCCCAGAACTATTTCCCAGCCGGTACCCATACCATCCCCTCAGCGGGGAAAGGCTACCAATTCCGGGTGACCCCGCCCACGGGAACGGAGTGGCTCCAAATCATGGCCACCACCGTCCCCATCGCTTACTTCCAGGGCTATAGCCCCGAGCAACCCTTCCCCCTCCTTGGGCCGGATCCGCAAAGCTGGCAATGCGAGTTAGAGGCCCAAGTGTTGGGAATTGTTCCCGAGCCCCAAAATCGCGCCTTTGACTTCACCTGTTTCCAGATTGTCTCGGGAGCAGCTCCAGGCTATGGAACCCTCCAGGTAATCACGAATCCGCCGCAGGCAAACCTCTACGTGGACGGAGTCTTCCGCGGGTACACCCCGCGCTCCCTAGTCCTCACCGCCGGCTCCCACACCGTTCTCATCAAAAAGACCGGGTATCAGGATTACACGACCACCGTGTACCTCCTCCCGGGTGGGAGGCGCACTCTCAACATCACCCTCGTTCTGGCGGTGGCAAACCAACCGCCGGTGGCCCAATTTACCTTTACGCCGACGGCGCCCCGCGCCGGCGACTGGATCCAGTTCGACGCTTCCGCCTCCTATGACCCCGACGGAACCATCACCAATTACCAATGGGATTTCCAAGACGACGGGATCATCGATGACACCGGAAAAATCGTGTTCTTCAGGTACAGCGTGCCGGGCGTCTATACCGTACGGCTCACGGTGACCGACGATAAAGGCGCCGTCGCTTCCACAACTCAGACAGTGACGGTAAGCCCGCTTGTGGTGAACCAGCCGCCCGTGGCCCAATTCACCTATAGCCCCACTCTGCCATTCGTATGCCAGACGGTCACCTTCAACGCTACAAGTTCCTATGATCCCGATGGAACCATTGTTTCCTACCAATGGGACCTTAATGGCGACGGTCTTCCCGATCAAAGCGGTCCGATAGCGAACTGGACCTACACCGCGGCGGGCATGTACAACGTCACCCTTACCGTCATCGATAACCAGGGCGCGAGCGCTTCCGCAACCAAAACGATCACGGTCCTTCCTTTGGGTATTCCGGGGATGCCCCCACTATATGGGATTCCCGGGATTTTTGTGTGGGGCACGGATCGTTGGCATATCACGGTGAACGGTTCGCCCTCTTGGATTACTCCTCATCCTTTCCGCATTGAGATCCGCACTGATGGCGAGATCGTGGGTCTAGTTGAGGAGACGGAAGCCGCGCCGCTTGGGCTTGTGCCGGAGCCGGGGAGCGCCGGCTGGCAGGTGGTGCGCGAGGGAACTGTCTCCACCGGAAACATCACCTACTCCTTTGAGCTCCGCGGGGCTACCAGTGTGTACTTCGACCTCCGCCTGGACATGGATGGCGATGGCACTCCTGATCTCTCGGCCTCCCTTGTGCGGCTGCGCCAGCGCATGGTGAGTCCGCCCTCTAACCCGTTTGTGGTTGGTGTGCCCGAGGACTACTCTGGGCCGTTTATTCCAGGCCTAGACTTTCGGATCGGTACCGCCCTCGCTTACACCCAAAACGTGCGCATCATCTTCTGGCAGACCACCATCAGCGCGCTCGAGGGAATTTAGGGTAAGTTCAGCTTTTGGGCTGGGCCCGGGAACTCCCGGGCCCTTCTCTTTTCTTTCGCCCACCTTTCCGGTATAGTGCGCAGTTCCTGAGAGAACCATGAGCGGAGTGACCAGGTATATTGCGCAGCGCCTCGCTCTAACCGTGCCAATGGTTTTTATCCTTGTTTCCGTCGTGTTTTTAGTTCTCAGGATCATGCCGGGTGACCCAGTTTTGGCCATGCTCGGCGGACGCAATGTCTCCCCAGAACTCATCGCCCAAAAGCGCCATGAGATGGGGCTTGATAAACCTCTGCATATCCAGTACACGGAGTATCTGAGCGGGCTGATCCGTGGTGACTTGGGGCGCTCCACCAGAACCGGAAAGCCTGTGGCTGAGGAGCTTGTCTCTAGGCTTCCGGCGACTTTGGAGCTAGCTATTTGGGGCATGCTCTTCGCCGCGATTTTCGGGATCCCCACAGGAATTATTGCCGCTGTGCGGGCAGATAAACCCTCGGACCACCTGATCCGCGTCCTCCACATCGGCTCCTTCGCCCTCCCGATCTTCTGGGTGGGGCTCATGTTCCAAGTGATCTTTGCGGTGAAACTCGGATGGCTTCCTGTGGCCAGCCGCCTCTCCGGACGCTTTGCCTTCAGTTTCCAGCGCGTGACTGGGTTCTACCTCCTCGATGCCTTGATTCTTGGGGACAAAGAAATCCTCGTGGACGTCGTCAAGCACCTGGTCCTGCCCGGAGTTACCCTGGGATTGGCCCAGATGGGGTTCTTGGGGCGGGTGACCAGGGCCGCCATGCTCGAGGTCCTCGACACAGAATACGTGACCACCGCCCGCTCCAAGGGATTAGGTGAACGCCTAGTCATTCTCCGTCACGCCCTGCGCAATGCCCTTATCCCCATCATCACCGTTTTTGGGTTGCAATTCGCCATGCTCATGGGTGGGGCAGTTCTCACGGAGACAGTGTTCTCTTGGCCTGGAATCGCCGGCTTCCTCATCCAAAGCCTCTATTACCGGGACTGGTGGGCCTTGCAAGGCACGATCGCGTTCATCGGGGTGTTCGTGGCCACGGTGAACCTTGTTGTGGACCTCCTTTATTCCGTGATCGATCCGCGGGTGAGGTACTGATGGGACGCGGACTGACGGCTTGGCTTGTGCGGAAAAGTTTATTCCGAAGGTTTCGGGGACAGACTCTCCTCAAAGTCGGCCTTTTAATCGTTCTTTCCTTCATCGCCATGGCTGTCATCTGTGGGCCCCGGGGAGGAGAAGAATATGGTCGCTTCGCGGGAATACCCCCATATAACCCGGCGAAAAGCTACGCTAGTCTTCCGCGGCTTTCGCCTCCTACCGCGAAAAACTGGATGGGAACGGATCACCTCCAGCGAGACGTGTTCAGCCGGGTTCTGGCTGGCGGCTGGGCTCCGCTGGTCGTGGCCTTCGCCTCCATCGCCTTGGCCATGAGCGTGGGTTCGCTCGCGGGTTGGATCTCCGGGTACATCGGCGGCTGGCCAGACCGGGCCCTCTCCCTCACCATGGATGCCATCTACTCCTTCCCCTCCATGATCCTCGCCATTGCCCTGGTGGCGGTGATGGGCTCGGGTCTCGTTCCCATGATCGCTTCCATCGCTTTTGTCTACGTTCCCACCTACTTTCGCATCACCCGCGCTGAAGTCCTGCGCGTGCGGGAATACACTTTCGTGGAGGCCGCCCGGGCCACCGGCGCTTCCGGAACACGGATCCTCCTTCGCCATATCGCCCCGAACACCGTGAACGCCATCATGGCCGTGTCCTCATTCAACATTGCTGATGCCATTCTCACCGAAGCCGCTTTGGCCTTCCTGGGATATGGGCTCCCCCCGCCTGCTCCGGATTGGGGCTTCGACATCCAAAATGGCCAGCGTTATCTGCAGTCAGGATATTGGTGGCTCATCACTTTCCCTGGGTTAGCCATCCTTTTCCTCTCTTTGGGGTTTGGCCTCGTTGGGGAGGGAATTTCAGATTTGGTCAACCCCAAGCGGCGCAAGCGCTAGGCGTAGACGCAGTAACCCCGCGGCCCTATAATTGCGGGTATCCCTGAGCAGAGGAGGTGAGAGGCGAAAAGAACCAAGCGGTTCTAACAAAGCTTAAGGGGGTGAGCTACTCATGAGAAAGGCGCTTTTGATGTTGGCGGTTTTGACGTTTTCGGCATGGGCTTTGGCCGCTAGTGACATCCTTGTTTTGGGAACCATCGACCGCATCACGGAGCTCTCCTTTGCGAACTCTTACGACCACTTCACCTGGCACATTTTGCGGCATACCGCCAAGGCCCTAGTAGGGATGGAGCCCGGGACCAACAAAATCATCCCCTCCATCGCCCAGTCCTGGGAAATCTCTGATGACGGCCTTGTCTACACATTCCACATTCAGCCGGGCGTGGTTTTCTGGGACGGAACTCGTTGTGATGCCAATGCGGTGAAATGGGCACTGGAGCGGACGATCCGCCTGAATGGCCCCGAAGGTGGCGTATTCCTTATCGCTGACGTGATTAACAAAATCGAGGTCGTGGATGGGCTCACGGTGAAAATCACCCTTAACTACCCAGACGCCACCTTCCTCATTCGTATGACCGATAACATAATCCCTTCGTTGATTTATGCGGGTGCTCCGGAAAACGAGTTCGCTCAGGGCCGGTATGTGGGAACTGGGCCGTACCGCATTGTGGAATACGTGCCGGATGAGCGGGTGGTTTTGGAGGCGGTGCCCACCTATTTCGGTCCGGCTCCGAAAACGAAAAGGATCGTATGGGTGATCTACGCCAATGAGGCGGCGTTGCGGGCAGCGGTGGAGGCTGGCGACGTGGACATCGCTTTCCGCACCTTTAACCCCGTGGACATCGTGGACCTCCAGAAGAACCCGAACCTCCAGGTTATTCGCGGGCCGAGCGTCTCCATCCGCTACCTTCTCTTCAACGTGACCCAGCCACCGGTGGATAACCCCTTGGTCCGCCAGGCCATCGCCTACGCCGTGGACCGCGAGGCTATCTGCGCGCGCGTTTTCTCCGACCTGAACCCCCCGATCTACACCATGGTTCCCGAGGGCCTCCCGCCGGCCGGCTCATCCATCCCGGTCTTCCCCAAGCGCGATTTGGAAAAGGCTAGGGCCCTCCTCCGCCAGGCTGGCTACTCCGAGGCTAACCCCTTGGGGGTGAACCTCTGGTACACGCCCACCCACTACGGAACCACTGAAGCGGACGTAGCGGCCGTCCTTAAGCAGGCCATCGAGGAAACTGGAATGGTCAAGGTGACCATCCAGAGCCTGGAGTGGGCGGCCTATGTAAGCCGCATGTCCCAGGGCGGCTTCGATATGTTCCTCCTCGGTTGGTACCCGGACTACCTCGAGGCCTCGAACTTCCTGGCGCCTTGGACCACGGAGTCGCCGGAGTCCTTGGGCACTTTCTTCAACAAGCACCCGCGCTATCCCGAATACAAAGAGCTCATGACCAAGACCCTCACCACTGTCGATGAAGCCGAGCGAGCCAAGATCTACCAGGAGATCCAGAAGATGTCCGCTGAGGATGTGCCGTGGATCCCGCTTTGGGCTAACTACCAGCAGGCGTATCTTGTGGCTCAGAAGAACGTAAAGGGCATTGTTCTCGACCTCACCATGGAGCCGCACCTCGATCTCCTCTATAAGGAGTAAGGTTTTCGGACTTGTACCGAAGGGGGCCGGAATCGCGGCCCCCTTTTTGCCCAAACCCTGGGGACAGCGCTCCCTGGCCGGCCTTCCCCCGCCCCGCTACACTCTTTTTGAGGTGATGCGATGGCAGTCATTGAGGACATCTGGGCACGAGAGATCTTGGATTCTCGGGGCAACCCCACTGTGGAGGTGGAGGTCCTTTTGGACGACGGCACCGAGGCCCGGGCCGCTGTCCCTTCCGGCGCTTCCACCGGAACTCACGAAGCCCTGGAACTGCGAGATAGAGACCGGCGGTACCACGGGAAAGGCGTTCTTCAGGCCGTACGCAACGTGAACGAAATCATTGCCCCGGAAATCGTGGGTTTAGATCCTCTCTGGCAGGAGGATATTGACGCAATTCTCCTGGAGCTTGATGGCACTCCCAATAAGAGCCGGCTTGGGGCTAACGCCATCCTCGGGGTCTCCCTGGCTGTATGCAAAGCAGCAGCCGCTTCCCTAGGGCTTCCTCTTTTCAAATACCTTGCAGGCGCCCGCTCGGGAAAGATGCCCATCCCGTTCATGAACGTCATCAACGGCGGGGCTCATGCCGATAGCGGCCTGGCCATTCAGGAGTTTATGATTGTGCCCATCGGTGCCGAGACCTTCGCCGAAGCCTTGCGCTATGGTGCTGAGGTCTTCCATACCCTCCGCAAACTCCTCAAAGAAGGGGGGTATTCCGTGGCCGTGGGCGACGAGGGTGGCTTTGCCCCAAAACTCCCCTCCGATGAGGAAGCCATCAAGTTCCTGGTGCGGGCTATCGAGGAAACTGGTTATGAACCGGGGAAGGATGTGGCTTTGGCTCTGGACTGTGCCGCCACCGGCTTTTTCGATGAGCACCGGGAGATCTACCACTTAGATGGGGAGAAAACAGCCCAAGAGCTCGCCGAGCTCTATGAGGCCTGGGTGAGCCGTTATCCCATCATTAGCATCGAGGACGGGATGGCCGAGGAAGACTGGGACGGCTGGGCCCACCTCACCGCGCGGCTAGGCGGAAAAACCCAGCTTGTGGGCGACGACATCTTCGTCACAAACCCTGACCGGTTGCGCCGCGGAATCCAAAACAAGGTGGCTAACGCCATCCTCATCAAGCTTAATCAGATCGGAACAGTGACGGAGACCCTCGAAACCATGGCGACTGCCCAAAACGCTGGCTATAACCGCATGATCTCCCACCGCTCTGGAGAAACGGAGGATGTGTCCATCGCCCATTTTGCTGTGGGAACTGGCTGCGGCCAGATCAAAACCGGATCGCTTTCCCGCTCGGAAAGGGTGGCCAAGTATAACGAGCTCTTGCGCATCGAGGACCTCTATGAACCGCCGATGGCGAAGTGGCCGGTCCGCTAAATTTTGGACCTGGCTAGTGCTGGGGCTTCTCCTTTTGGCCGGGGTCAGTACGCTCTTTGGATTGCGCCTCAGGGCCATCGCCATCGCGGCAGGTGAGGTCCAAAGCCTCCGGGAAAAGCAGAACCAGCTATGGGCGGATATTGAAGAACTTCAGGCGGCTATTCGACAGGCTAGCGATCTCAAGGTGATAGAAGTGAAGGCTAGAGAGATCTTACGCTTCGCCTATCCCGATGAGGAGCTAGTGATCCTAATCCGCAAGAGGTGAGGGTTTTATGGAATTCGTGCATCTGCACGTGCACTCCGAGTACTCCCTTCTCGACGCCATGTGTCGAATCCCCGAGCTTGTGGAGGAGGCGGTGCGGCAAGGGATGCGTGCCTTGGCCCTCACCGATCACGGGGTCCTCTCCGGGGCCATCAAGTTTTATCAGGCCGCAAAGGAGGCGGGAATAAAGCCGATTCTGGGAGCCGAGCTCTACGTGGCCCATGGGTCCCGGTTCGCCCATGATCCCCTGCTCGATCGCTCGCCCTATCACCTTGTGGTCCTTGCCCAAAACGAGGAGGGCTGGCGCAATCTCATTGTGCTTGTGAACCGCGCCCATACCGAGGGCTTCTATTACAAGCCCAGAGTGGACCTGGAGCTCCTTTCCCAGCACAGCGCCGGGCTCATTGCCCTTTCCGCCTGCGAATCAGGGGAAATCCAGAGACTTCTTCTTCAAGACCGCATCCAGGAGGCCAAAAAGGCCGCCGGCCGCCTCAAAGAGATCTTCCCCGGCCGTTTTTACATCGAGCTTCAGGACCACGGGCTAGAGAGGAGTAAAGACCTCATAAAAAAGCAGCTTGCCCTTGCCCGCGCCCTAGATCTTCCGGTCGTGGCCACGGCCGATGTGCACTACATCCGCCCTGAAGATCGCGAACCTCACCAGGTTTTGATCAATATTCAGGCTGGGAAAAAGCTTTCCGAGCCCGACGCCCGGGCTATGGACGGCAACGACTATCACTTTTTGAGCCCAGCGGAAATAGCCGAGAAGTTCCGGGAGCTCCCGGAGGCCCTCGAAAATACCGTTGTGATCGCAGAAAGCTGCGAGCTTACCCTCGCCTTTGGGCAAAAATTGCTCCCCCGCTTTCCTCTGGAGGGGTGCACCCCCCAAGAAGAACTAGAGCGGAGGGCATGGGAAGGAGCCCGAGCTCGCTATGGAGAGGAAATCCCCCAAGCGGTGAAGGACCGTCTTTCCTACGAGCTTTCGGTGATCGGGAAAATGGACCTAGCTCCGTATTTCCTCATCGTCGCGGATTTCGTGGACTACGCGAAATCAAAGGGGATACCGGTTGGTCCAGGACGCGGTTCGGCCGCTGGTTCCCTTGTGGCTTACTCCTTGGGCATCACCCAGGTCGACCCCCTCAAGTTTGGCCTCCTTTTTGAGCGCTTCCTGAACCCGGAGCGCGTGAGCCTTCCGGATATCGACATCGATTTCTGCATGCGCCGAAGAGATGAAGTTTTGGCCTATGTGGCGGAGAAATACGGCCGGGACCATATCGCCCAGATCGGCACTTTTGACCGCATGGCCTCCCGCTCGGTGATTCGGGACGTAGCGCGGGTCCTGGATATCCCCTACGAAAAGGCGGACCGGATCGCCAAGCTCGTCCCGTTCGGCATGCCCTTAGCCCAGGCCCTCGAGCAAAGCCCACAACTTCGGGCCTTTTCCGAGGAGGAACCCAAGCTCTTTGCCATTGCCCTAAAGCTTGAGGGCCTTTTACGCAACGCCTCAACCCATGCCGCTGGCGTGGTCATCGCCCCAGAGCCCTTGGAAAAGTTCGTGCCCCTTTTGCGCCTCCCAGATGATCAGTTCGTGACCCAATTTGACATGCATGATCTGGAGGCTTTGGGGCTCCTCAAGATGGACTTCCTTGGTCTTCGCAATCTCACCATCCTTGCGGATGTGCAGAAGCTCGTGCGGGAGCGGAAAGGCTTGGACATAAAGCTCGAGGAAATCCCTTTGGACGATCCGGCCACTTACGAACTCATTCGCTCCGGCGCAACTACCGGGGTTTTTCAGCTCGAGTCAGCAGGGATGCGGGCCCTCATCAGAAGGCTTTTGCCCACAGAATTCCGGGACTTAATCGCCATCCTCGCCCTCTATCGGCCTGGCCCGTTGGAATCGGGAATGGTGGACGACTACATCGAGCGCAAGCATGGCCGCCAGCCCGTGACCTACCCCCATGACCGGGTCCGCGACATTCTGGAAGAGACCCATGGTCTTCCCATCTACCAGGATCAGGTGATGCTCATGGCCCAAAAACTCGCGGGGTTCACCCTGGCTGAAGCCGATATTTTGCGAAAAGCCATGGGCAAAAAGAAGCCCGAGGTCATGGCGGAAATGCGAGAGAAATTCGTGGCCGGCTGTGTGCAAAACGGCATCACCCAGGAGGAGGCGGAGGCCATCTTTGCGGACATCGAAAAGTTCGCAAGCTATGCGTTTGCCAAAGCTCACGCTGCCGCTTATGCCTTTATCACTTATTGGACCGCCTATTTCAAAGCTCACTTCCCAACGGAGTTCATGGCCGCTCTCCTTACCTCCGTCCAAGACAATATCGAGAAGGTGGCAGCCTATATTGAGGAATGTCGGGAAATGGGGATTGAAGTGCTTCCCCCGGATGTGAACGAAAGCGAGGTGGGTTTTACCCCAGTTGGGGAAGGAAAGATCCGCTTTGGCCTTGGGGCAATAAAACATGTGGGCGAAAGCGCGGTGGAAGCCATTCTTTTGGCCCGCAACTCCGGGCCATTCCGGGACTTTTTGGATTTCTGCCTGCGAGTGGACCCGGAGAAGGTGGATCGGGAGACCCTGGAATGCCTGATTAAGGCCGGGGCTATGGACCGGTTTGGCCTTACCCGCAAGGCCATGATGGCCCTGGTAGAGGAGGGGCTCCGCTTAGCTCAGAAGTTCTGGAGGGAAAAACTCTCCGGGCAGGCTAGCCTCTTCGGCGAGGACTACGTTCTCCCTACTCTTCCCACCATCGCTGAGGAGTACGAAAAGGAGGAGCTTCTCCGTTTCGAGAAAGAACTTTTGGGCCTGTACCTTTCTGCCCATCCCCTGGACCTTTACGCCGAAAAACTCCGGATGCTGGGGGTTGTTCCCTTGGATCAGATAGCGGGCCGGCCTCAGGCCCTGATAGCCGGACGGGTGAAAACCTTAAAGCTCATAAACAGCGGGGAAGGCCGGATGGCCTTCGTTACTGTCGAGGACAAAACTGGCGAAGCCGAGGTAGTGGTGCGGCCAAAAATTTTGGCGGAAGCCCCTTGGCTCCAAGGAGAGAGCCTGGTGGTGATGCGGGTAGCTTGGAGCGAGCGGAATGGAATGCCTAGGCTGGTTGCCCTTTCCCTTGAGCCCTTAAAAGCGGAAGGTTTTGCTAGCTCGTGTTGGGTGCGCTTTTCCCTCGCCGCGTTGAGCCCGGAAAAGATCCAGGAGCTCGTGCGGGTCGTTTCTGACCACGTGGGCCCGGTGCCGCTAGTAGTGGTGGTGGCCGATGGCGAACGGGAGATCCGCGTGGAGGCGGGTCCCCGATTTGCAGTCCAACCCACGCCGGAGCTGAGGGAAGCCCTGCGCCGCTTGGGCGGGGAAATGGTTTTGGAGTGAAAGGGTGAAAATCCCAACCTTTATCAAGATCCTGATCCCTGGGATGGGGGTCAAACGCTGGTTTTTCCTATCCGCAGCGGGGGTGACCCTCCTCGTTTTTGGGGCCTTTTGCCTCCTTGGGGAAGGGGGCATGCGTAGCGTCTACCAAGCGGTGGCTAAGTTTCTCCCGACCCTGTGGCGGCCGGCGGTGGGCGCAGCCCTCGCTGCCGGCGGATTGGTGGGGATCATCGTGGGCACAACCATGATGGTGCGCCGGATTCTCTCCGCCGTCTCCCCGGACCGCGGCGGGTCCGTGACCGAAGCCCTCTACCAAGCCCGGATCCTCAAAAGTGCGCCCAACGTGGTGGCCATAGGCGGAGGAACTGGCCTTTCTAATCTCCTGCGCGGTGTAAAACACTACACAGCCAATTTAACTGCCGTAGTCACCGTGATGGACACCGGCGGAAGCTCTGGCCGATTGCGCCGGGAGCTGGATGTCCTCCCCCCTGGGGACGTGCGAAACTGCCTTTTGGCCCTGGCCGAGGATGAGGAGCGCATGGCCAAGTTCCTGCAGTATCGGTTTACCGCCGGCGAGGGCCTAGCTGGCCACGCCCTGGGCAATATCCTCCTTGCTGGTTTGGAAGAAGCCTTGGGCGGATTCGATCGGGCCATCGAGGAAGCAAGCTATTTTCTCTCGGTGCGCGGACAGGTTCTGCCCGCCACTTTGGACAAAGTACAGCTTGTGGCGGAGCTTGCCGATGGTCGCGTAATCGAAGGCGAAGCGGAAATCGCCGCTGATCTCACGCCCATAAAGAGGATTTGGCTTTCCCGGCCGGCCCAGGCTTATGAGCGAGCCATAAAGGCCATCGCTGAGGCCGACGTGATCATAATCGGCCCTGGGAGTCTCCACACCAGCATCATCCCAAACCTCCTCGTGAAGGGCATTGCCGAGGCCATTGACCGCTCCCTAGCAGAAAAATTCGTGATCATGAACCTTATGACCGAGCCCGGCGAGACCATCGGCTACACCGCCCACGACCACCTAAAAGTTTTGGCCCAGTACCTGGACTTGCGGCGTTTCACCGGAGTCGTGGTGAACACCGAGCTTCCCCCGCCGGAAATCCTCGAGCATTATCGCCGGGAGGGAAGCGAGCCAGTCAAAGACGACCTCCGGGGCGCAAAAACCCTGGGAATGCGGGTAATCCGGGCCCCGCTTCTCATGGTGGTGGAAATGGAGGGGAAGCCCACGGTAAAGCACGATCCTCTAAAGCTTGCCAAGCTCCTGACCCGGGAAAGCAAAGGGCTACGTCACTCCTGGACGCGCTGGTTCAACCCTTAGTCCAGGCGCTCCACAACGCTCAAAATCAGAGAGAACTCGAAGACTACGGCCAAATAAAGAATTGCTGCGAGAAGGAAAAGTTCAAAGTAGCGAAAGGTTTGGAGGCGAGTAAAACCCATCGGCCCCATAGCCATGCGAAGTACCTGAGACAAAACAATGCGCGCTAAAACTGGCCCGCGGCTTAGGCCTAGAACACGCCCGGCTTCCACTTTTCCCGGCCGCACCGATCGAAAGGCGGTACGGAAGATCTGTAACTGGTAACCTGGGGAGCAAAGACCTAAAGCAGCGCTGGCCAAAAGGAGAAGGTCCGCTCTAAGGCGGGCAATAAAAGCTAGCAAGGCTGGGGTCGTCAACGTGAGCAAGCGCTGGTCCTATCCTAAAGAGAAAACCGGGCGCTATGACTCCGCTTGGAGCGCTGCCCCAACGGCTCGGAGAAAAAACCGGGAAACCCGCGAGGATTGCCATGACCAGCCTTTAGGGACACGGGTCTGTAAGTGGGAGGGGAACAGGCTGCACCGGCCGCCCAGGAAAATATTGGGCTATGAGCTCCGCCCATGTGCCCATTTCCTAGAGCTTCCGAAGCCCTTCGTTTAGAGGGGTTGCCCTTCGTTCCTGTGTACACGTATTGCTCACTGGTTTTTTACGATGCTCACGATCTTCACGTTGCAGCCGGCCTCGATAAATCCAGGTGCGGTATCTGTGTGGTAAAGAACAGCGGCGATGCGGCCGATCTCTGAGTCCCGCACAGCCATGTCATAGGCCTCATAGAACCTATCCAGGCGCAAGCGCTAGCTCCAGCCCATGCCCTTACTACTGGCTATCAAGGTTTGATAGTGTCACGGCACCGGAAATTACGAAAGAGATAGCCTCCTGCCATGTAAGAACCAAAGGCCCTTCAGAGGGCAAGCGAGAGCAGGGGGCAGCTGAGGGTAGCCGCTGGTCCCATCAGGGTCTCGCTCCTCGCGCATTTGCTTATAGGCAGAGGAAAAAACCTTAAACGTCAACCACGCCCTGAGCAATCCAGGTGCCGTCTTGCTTTTGCTCCACATGAACCCAGTTATAGGTCGCGGCCTTTACGTCAATCCCCCTCGGGTGTTTCTTCGGGTCGAATTTTTCTCCAAGGGCCTGGCCTTTGACTCGAAACCGCTGGCCTTCCGTTTCTATGCGCAATGAAAAACGGGAAAAGAGCAGGCCCTGTGTGTCCCGCAGAAAAAGAAGCTCCGAAAGGAAACGCACAAATAGTTCCTCAAGGGTCTCCGCATCCACCTCTAGGGAAACAGCCTCTTTGGGCTCGATCTTCTCCAAGTCCGACATCAGCGAAAACATTGCCCGCGCGACCTCAGCAAACGCCTCTTCCACAGTTTTCCCGATCCCGCGGATCCCCATATCCGACGGATGGGCAAGATATTCGTAAGGCATCCTATCCCCCGAATTTCCAGGAACAAAGGGGTGTATACCTTGCGCCCTCCGGGCGGAGCTCAGACTTCATGAGGGTCAGGGCTTCAATTTTTGCCGCGAGAACAGGGGGAAAATTTCGGGCCAGAACTGGTCGCAGGTCTTTAGGGCCCTTGAACCGGGCAAGCGTCACATGAGCTACCGGTTCTTTCCTCTCCCCTGGAAAACCCAAAGCCTGTACGGTTTCTTCTACGGTTCGGCAGAGTTTTTGGAATTCCGGAGGTTCTTCTTTGGGGCCTATCCACAGGACTCGCGCGGCCTTAGCCTGGGGAAAACCGCCGAGGACCTCGAGGGCCAAAGTGAAGGGCTTTGCCTCCGCTGCTGCTTTTCTTCCCACCTCCAAAAGCTCGGGAAGGCGTTCCTCCGGAACCTCCCCCAAAAAGCGCACGGTGAGGTGGAAATTTTCCAGGGGGACCCAGGAGCCGTTGCCGAGGACCCCGCGGCAGAGGCGCGACACCTCGGCCAAAGCTTTGCGCACCTCCTCGGCTAGCTCGAGGCAGAAGAAAAGGCGCATAACCGATTATACGAACCCGCAAGTACACTTTGCGCAGCCATGGTCCAGGAGATCCAGCTCCGCGGCCGAGTGATCCATGATTTTCCCTATCCTCCGGAGCGCCGGAAATGCCCGCACCGGGCGCTGGTCTCCCTCACCCCGGCTGGAAGCTGTCTCCACCGCTGCCCCATGTGCTATGCCCGGGCCTATCCCTGGAGCCAAGACGCGCCCGCTTTGTACGCGAACACCGCGGAGAAACTCGCCGCCGAACTAGCGGAGGTGGAAATCTGCCCGCCCCTCTACCTCAGCCAGGTCACTGACCCTCTCCAGCCCCTGCCCGAATTGCGGGAGCTCACTGCCCGCGTGGTGGAAGTGGCCATCCAGTTTGGTGTTCCCTTCCACATCATCACCAAAAACGGGGAGGGAATTGTTTGGCTCCTCCGCCGCGTCCCCGAGCTTTCCCAATATCCCCGGTGGTGGCTCACCCTCACCATCGAGGCTCCGCCCAAAAAGCAACGGATCACCAGTCCGCAGGCCTCGCCTGTAGAAGAGAGGCTTCGGGCCGCCGAAGTCTGCGCGAAAGCTGGGGTATTCGTGGCGGTGCGCACTGATCCAGCCATCTGGGGGCTGGTGCGGGAGGAAGATGAAATTTGGCTTTTGGATCACGCCCGCGATGCCGGAGCCCAACACATCATCTCCGCCCTCGGCCACTTCAACCGCCTCTCCTTCACCCGGCTCCTTGCAGCTTTGCACTCCGCAGGCTACCACAAAGAAGCCGAGGAGGTGCGCCGGTTCTACGGATCCGGAGGAACCGAGGGATTCTTCCGGGCGGGAACGATCCGGGCCCGTCTTCCCGGGCGCGAAAAATTCCACCAGTTCATGCGGGAGGAAACGGAACGGCGCGGTATGACCTACGCCGCTTGTCTTGAAATGGGACGGGAATGGGATTCCCCAGGGGTTCCTCACTGCGAGGCCGCTCCTCAAGGAAGGCTCGCCAAAAAGGGGCCCTCGGGAAGGTTCGAGCTTCTTCCCGATTGTTATGGTGATTGCCTGCGGAGCTGCCCGAATCCCGCGGCTCCGCCCTGCGGCCGGCCAGAGCTCCGCTACACCTATCCCTTCGGTTTTTCCACGCTCCTCCCCCGACCTCATCCGCTTTGGACTTAAACTCCCAAGCCCCGTGGAAAGAGATTTGGGTAAAATCCAAGTGAAGCCCTAAGGAGGTGAAGGAGATGTCCCAAGCCTGGCGAGGCCCATTGGAGCGAATTGACGAATATCGCTGGAAGATCCCGCGCACCTACAAAAAAGAGATGCGCACTGACGGCATCATCTACGCCTCGGAAAAGATGATCCCCACCATTTGCGGGGACCAGGCGCCGGAGCAGGTGGCCAACGTAGCCTGCCTCCCCGGGATCTTAGGCTATTCCATGGCCATGCCCGATATTCATTTCGGCTACGGCTTTCCCATCGGCGGGGTGGCCGCCTTCGATGTGAAAGAGGGTGTAGTCTCCCCAGGCGGGGTGGGCTACGACATCAACTGCGGGGTGCGCTTCATCCGCACAAACCTCACCGCAGAGGAGGTGAAGCCGAAGCTTCCCGCCCTTTTGGATGCCATCTTCGCCAACGTTCCCTGCGGGGTGGGGATGGGCGGAAGGATCAAGGTTACCGCGGAGGAGCTGCGCCAGGTGATGGTGAAGGGCGCACGCTGGGCGGTGGAGCGCGGTTTCGGCTGGTCTAAGGATCTCGAGCACTGTGAGGAAGGCGGGGCCCTAGGGGGTGCGGATCCCTCGGCCGTCTCAAACCGCGCCGTGGAGCGAGGAAGACCGCAACTGGGAAGCCTTGGGGCGGGAAACCACTTCCTTGAGATCCAGGTTGTGGAAGAAATCTACGAGCCCACTGCGGCCGCCAAGATGGGGGTAACCCAAAAGGGTCAGGTCACGGTGATGGTCCACACCGGATCCCGGGGCTTTGGTCACCAAATCTGCGACGACTACCTCCAAGTCATGCAGAACGCCGTGCGCAAATACGGCATTTATCTTCCCGATCGGCAACTGGTCTGCGCGCCGGTGGAGTCGCCCGAAGGGAAGAGGTATTTCGCGGCCATGGCCTGTGCTGCCAACTTCGCCTGGGCCAACCGTCAGATGATCACCCACTGGGTCCGGGAAGCCTTCGAACAGGTCTTCAAAAAGAGCGCCAAAGATTTGGGGCTTTTCGTGATCTACGACGTGGCCCATAATATTGCCAAAATCGAGGAGCACATGGTGGATGGGAAGGAGGTAACCGTTTGCGTTCATCGCAAGGGGGCCACCCGGGCCTTTCCGCCGGGCCATCCCGCAGTGCCCAAGGACTATCGGGAGATCGGCCAGCCCGTACTTGTTCCCGGCGATATGGGCACACTTTCTTACATCCTGGTGGGAACTGAGCAGGCCCTCAAGGAGACGTTTGGTTCCACCTGTCACGGTGCGGGCCGGCTCATGAGCCGGGCGGCAGCCTTGCGCGAAAAATCCGGGAGGGAAGTGGCGGAAGAACTGCAAGCTAAAGGCGTCCTCGTCCGGGCTGCAAGCAAAAAAACCCTCGCCGAGGAGATGCCCGAGGCCTATAAGGACGTGACCGAGGTGGTGGAAGCTTGTCACGGCGCGGGCATCTCCCGGATGGTGGTGCGGGTCCGGCCCATCGGCGTGGTAAAGGGCTGAGCGAAAACCCGCTCCCCTGTCGTGGGAAAAAACCGCACTTTAGGTATGATTCCGTTGGAGGAGCGAGGATGGCCAAGGAGCAAATTCCGGAAGTGAAGCTTAAAGTGGCTGAGGCCCTGCAGCAGGACGTGGGCCGCGGCATTGCCCGCATCTCTGGCCAATACCTTGAGCAAATCGGAGTTTCGCCCGGCGAGCCCGTGGAAATTGAGGGGCAAAGGTTTACTGGCGCCGTGGCCGCTTTGGCATATCAGGCCGACGCCGGTTTAGATATCGTCCGCATCGACGGTTTAATTCGCACCAACGCCGGGGTGAGCGTAGGCGATACGGTCAGCGTGCGCAAAGCCAAATGGAAGCCGGCAAACCATGTGACTTTGGCTCCGGCCCGCCGGGGCCTTAGGCTCATTCTTCCTCCGGAGAGCCTGCGGGCGGTTCTGGTGGGCAGAGTGGTCCGCACCGGCGACGTGGTCTCCACCGCAGGAAGGGCGGAGCGCTCGCCTTTCGGTAGCGAACTCCTCACCGAACGGATCTTCCGGGATTTCTTCGAGATGATGGGGCCTATAAGCTTCGGGGAGCTCCTCCTTAAGGTGGTAAGTACCCAGCCCGCGGGGATCGTGCGCATCACCCCGGAAACGCAGATCGAGCTTTGGCCGGAGTATGTGGAGGTGGCGGAGCGTGGAAGGGAGGTACCGGAGGTCACCTACGAGGACATCGGCGGCCTTCGGGACGTAATCCAAAAAATCCGGGAAATGGTGGAACTGCCTCTCAAAAAATCGGAGCTTTTCGCCCGGCTTGGGATCGAGCCACCGAGAGGCGTCCTCCTCTATGGGCCTCCGGGAACAGGAAAAACCTTGCTTGCCAAGGCTGTAGCCCACGAAACTGAGGCCCATTTCATCGCCATCTCTGGCCCAGAGATCATGTCCCGCTATTATGGCGAAAGCGAGCAAAGGCTTCGGGAGATCTTTGAAGAGGCCCAAAAGAACGCGCCGGCGATTATCTTCATTGACGAGCTCGATTCCATTGCCCCAAGGAGAAGCGAGGTCACGGGTGAGGTGGAGCGGCGGGTGGTGGCCCAGCTCCTCACCCTCATGGATGGCCTCAAAGAGCGGCGGAACGTGATCGTGATCGGGGCCACGAACCGCGTCGAGGCCGTTGATCCGGCCCTGCGTCGGCCCGGCCGATTTGACCGGGAAATCGAGGTCCGTGTGCCCGACCGGGAAGGGCGAAAAGAGATCCTCATGATCCACACCCGGGGGATGCCCCTGGCTCCGGATGTGAACCTCGATGAGCTCGCCGCACTAACCCATGGATTTGTGGGAAGCGACCTTGCGGCCTTGGCGAGAGAAGCGGCGATGAACACCCTCCGCCGGGTCCTCCCCAAAATCAACCTCGATGCCAAAGAAATCCCCAAGGAAATTTTGGACGAGCTCGTGGTGCGGAAAGAGGATTTTGAGACTGCTCTCAAAGAGGTCCGGCCCTCGGCCCTGCGGGAAATCATGATCGAGATCCCCACCGTTACCTGGGACGAGATCGGCGGGCTTGAGGAGGTAAAGCAGCTTCTTAGGGAGGCAGTGGAACTTCCCTTGAGCAATCCCGAGGCCTTCCGGAGACTTGGGATTCGCGCGCCCAAAGGGATTCTTCTCTATGGTCCTCCGGGAACGGGGAAGACCCTTCTTGCCAAGGCCGTGGCCAACGAATCCCAGGCGAACTTCATCACCGCCAAAGGTTCGGATCTCCTTTCCAAGTGGTACGGCGAAAGCGAGCAGAGGATTGCCGAAGTTTTCCGGCGGGCCCGGCAGGTGGCGCCGGCGGTGATCTTCCTCGATGAGCTTGATGCCCTTGCTCCCCGACGGGGAACGGCCATCGGCGAGCCGCATGTGACCGAACGGATCGTGAACCAGATGCTTGCGGAGCTCGACGGTCTTGAAGAATTAAAGGGTGTAGTGGTGGTCGGCGCCACGAACCGACCGGACATCATTGACCCGGCTCTCCTCCGTCCGGGAAGGTTTGACGAGCTCATCTACGTTCCTCTTCCGGACGAGAAGGCGCGGCTAGCTATTTTCAAGGTGCACACAAAGGACATGGCTCTGGCATCCGATGTGGATTTGGCTGAGCTCGCCCGCCGCACGGAAGGGTATTCGGGCGCGGATATCGCTGAAGTATGCCGCAAGGCTGGCCGAATCGCCCTCCGGGAAAACCCCAAGGCTGAAGCGGTGACCATGCGGCATTTCCTGGAGGCCTTGGAAAAAACTCAGCCCTCGGTGTCGCCCGAGGAAAGAATGCGCTACGATAAGCTCGCGAAGGACCTGCGCCGCGCGGTGCGGAGGCTGGCGGGCTTCATGGTGGAAGAAGAGAAAGCTAAGGAGGAAAAGTGAAAAGGCTCTTAGCGTTAGCGGTTTTCGTCGGGCTGGGTTTCCTCGGACTAGCTCAAACCCCGGTCGCCGTGGTGAATGGGGAACCCATCACCAAGGAGGAATTGGACAACGCCGCTCAGCTCAACCAAATTCTGTTCACCCTGTACTACCAGTACCCGCGGTTCGCCCAGACCATCCTTACTACCCCTGAAGGGAAAGCCTTGCTCACCCGCTACCAGCGCGATCTTCTTGAGGACCTAATCCTCCGTAAAATACAGATCCAGGAAGCGCGGGCGAGGGGGATCACCGCCGATCCTGCGCGTGTAAACGAGCTCATCGATCAAATGCTCGAACACATCAAAAGTTACTACGGGCTCTCTGATGAGGAGCTTGCCGCGGAGCTAGAAAAGAAAGGCCTCACCCTGGAGGAGTTCCGCACTCAACTTCAGCCCCAAGCCGAAGAACAGGCCCTGGTGGAAGCCCTGAAGGCCGCGGTTACTGCCGGCGTCACCGCAACCGAGGACGAGATTTCCGGTTATTACGCAGCTGACCCTGGACAGTACGTAGATACTCAAGGAAACAACCTCCCTCTCGAGCAGGTTCACGATCAAATCGCGTCCTTGCTCGCCTCACAAAAACAGGAAACCGCTTGGCAAGAGTGGCTCAAACAGGCGCGTGAATCCGCGAATGTGCAGATAAATTTGTAGAACCTAGCCGCGCTTCTCCACCCGATCCACGTACTCCCGAGTGTAGACGTTGACCTGGATTATGTCCCCTTCAGTGATGAACTGAGGAACCAGCACCGCAAGCCCGTTTTCCAGTACCGCGGGTTTATAGACGTGGCTTTCTTTGTCCCGAATGGCCGGAGCAGTGCTCACTACCCGTAGCTCCACTAACTCCGGAAAAAACCACGGAAACCGGGCTTCCGCCATAGAACTCCCCGGGAACGCGCTGATTGGGCTGAAGGAAGATCTCTAATTGATACCTGATCGTAGGTTTCGAGGTCCATGAAGTAGAAGGCCTCGCCGTCGGTGTAGAGGTATTCCATTGGTCGGCGCTCGAGTTCCACCTCTTGGATCTCCTGGGCGGACGCGGCGCTCCACCAAAGCCCCGGTGCGCAAATTGCGAAGCTGCTGGGCGCTTCCCGTATGGGGCACGGCCTCCACCACCCGGAAGAGCCCCCTTCCAGCCGCACCGTAGACCCTAGCCGAAGTTCATTCGCGAGGGCCATGCCGAAAAATCTTACCCCGGCGAGTCTTCGTTGGCCAAACCTCCCTCACCCCGGGGTTTAAGGAACAGAATCCCAAGCGGGGGGATGGTGAGCGAAAGGGAAAACTGGAAATTTTGGGCAGGAACTTCCTTGCTCCATTTGCCACCGAGGTTTCCTACCCCGCTTCCGCCATACTCCTTGGCATCGCTGTTGAGAAGTTCTTGCCAAAAGCCAGGAAAAGGCACACCAACCCGATACCCTTCCCGCACTACCGGCGTGAAATGGGCCACCACGAGAACACAATCCCTCGGTTCCTTTCCTTTTCGCAGAAACGCCAAAACTCCGGAATCCGCATCGTCGGGGATCACCCATTGAAAGCCGCTCGGCTCGCAATCAAGCTCATGCAAAGCCCGCTCCGCCCGGTAGGTTCGGTTCAAATCCCGCACCCAAAGCCGTACCCCCTCGTTTTCCGGCCGGGAAAGAAGCCACCAATCGAGCTCCCCTTCGTGGTTCCACTCCTGCTCCTGCCCAAACTCCCCACCCATGAAAAGGAGTTTCTTTCCCGGAACAGCATACATGTAGCCCAAAAGAAGCCGAAGATTCGCGAATTTTTGCCAACGGTCACCAGGCATTTTCCCAAAAACGGAGCCTTTGCCGTGCACCACCTCGTCATGGGAAAGGGGGAGAACAAAATTTTCCGACCACGCGTAAAGGCCACGGAAGGTGAGGTTCCGATGGTGGTATTTGCGGTAAATCGGATCCAGCCGGAAATACTCCAAGGTGTCGTGCATCCAACCCAAGTCCCATTTGAACCCAAACCCAAGCCCGCCCAAATAAGTGGGCCGGGAAACTCCGGGCCAGGCCGAGGATTCTTCGGCATAAGTTTGAACATCAGGAAAACGACGGTAGACCTCCTCGTTGAACCGGCGAAGGAAGTGGATAGCATCGAGGTTTTCCCGACCACCCTGGGGATTGGGAACCCAAGCTCCCTCCGGCCGAGAAAAATCCAAATAGAGCATGGAGGCCACGGCATCGACCCGAAGCCCATCAGCGTGGTACTTATCTAGCCAAAAACACGCGCTGGAAAGGAGAAAGCTTCGGACCTCATGGCGTCCGTAATTGAAAACGAGGCTTCCCCAGTCGGGATGCACGCCTTTCCGGGGATCGGCGTGCTCGTAAAGGTGGGTCCCGTCGAAAAAGCCTAGGCCATGAGGATCGGAAGCGAAATGGGAAGGAACCCAGTCCAGGATTACGCCGATACCCTCCCGGTGGAGGAAATCCACGAGGTACATGAAGTCCTGCGGGGTACCGTAGCGGGTTGTGGGTGCGAAATATCCGGTAATCTGGTATCCCCAGGAGCCGTAGAACGGGTGCTCCATCCCTGGAAGGAACTCCACGTGGGTGAAGCCCATTTCCTTGACGTAGGCGGCAAGGAGGGGGGCGATTTCCCGGTAGGTGAGGAAACGTCCGGGGCCGCGCCGCCAGGAGCCAAGATGGACTTCGTAAATAGCGACAGGGGCGTCCCGGCCATTCTTTTCTCGACGCCTACGCATCCAATCCTCATCAGTCCAGGGGTAAGCGAGGTCCCAAACAATGGAGGCGGTTTTCGGTGGAGGCTCGGAAAAGAACGCTAGCGGATCGGCCTTAAACCCTTGCCATCCGTAACGGGAAACGATGTGGTATTTGTAGAGGGCACCCGGACCGATTTCGGGAACGAAACCCTCCCAGATCCCGGAAGTGCCCCGGGGCCGTAGAATGTTTCGTCCGGCCACCCAGCCGTTGAAGTCCCCGACCACGGAGACAGCCTCCGCATTTGGGGCCCAGACCGCAAAATACGTCCCAGCCTTTTCCCGCCAGCGAATGAGGTGTGCTCCCAAAACCTCATAGAGCGCGGAATGATTCCCCTCATTGAAAAGCCAAAGATCCTCATCCGTAAGGAGGCTAGGCCTCCCTGCCACCTCCACAACCGCCCGGTCCCTCATCCCCGTAGATGGTACTTCTTGCCGAGCGAAAAAGAAGGGCCTAAGATGCGGGCATAGCCATGGAGATGGGAATGCAACCAATACCGGAGCGAATCCGTGGGATCGAGGAATTGGCGTACAACTTGTGGTGGACCTGGCATCCTTGGGCGCGGCGGCTGTTTCGGGCCCTCGATTACCAGGCCTGGCGGGAAAGCACCCACAATCCCGTTTTAATGCTCCGCACGATTCGGCCGGAGCGGCTTCAACAAGCCGCCCAGGATCCGGAGTTCTTAGCCATCTACGACCAAGTTATGGCCGAATACCGGGCCTATCTAGCTCGGCCTGATCTGGACCTTCCCGGCCCGATTGCCTACTTTTGCGCGGAGTTCGGAATCCATGTGTCTCTCCCTATTTATGCTGGGGGGCTGGGCATCCTCGCTGGGGATGTCCTCAAGGAGGCAAGTGACACGGCTCTTCCCCTGGTGGGGGTTGGTCTTGTCTACTCCCAAGGCTATGTGACTCAGAGGATCCGCGAGGATGGCTGGCCAGAGGACGTCCACAAAAGGATTGACCAGGGTGCCCATCCTCTTCAGGCCGTGACAAAGGAGGGCGCGAATTTGTACATCACCATCCCAGCCTTTGACCCTCCAGTACGAGCCCAGGTTTTTCTGGCCAGAATCGGCCGCGTTCCCCTTTATCTTCTCACCACCGACGTGGAAGAGAATGCTCCCTGGGATCGGGCCATCTCCCAGCAGCTTTACACCACGGATTTGGAGCAGAGGCTTAAACAAGAATGGGTGCTAGGGGTGGGGGGAATGCGGGCTCTCGAGGCCCTAGGTATCCAGCCCCCAGTGGTCCATCTCAACGAGGGACACCCGGCATTCGCCCTCCTCGAACGGATCCGCCAATTCATGGCTCAAGGGCTATCCTTCGAGGAGGCATTGAATAAAACTCGGAACACCACGATATTCACCACTCATACCCCCCTTCCCACGGGAACGGATGTTTTTCCGTTCGCTTTGGTAAACCGGTTCCTCACGCCTTATTGTGAGATTTACGGTTTGCCCCGGGAGGCCATTTTGGAGTTGGGAACAAACCCCAAAGAGCCCGGAGCTGGGTTCAACATGACCGTTTTCGCCCTCCGTCTTTCCCGGCACGCCAACGCCGTGAGCAAAAAGCATGGCGAGGTCGCCCGCCAAATTTGGAGCGGCATAAGCTTCCGCGGAGAGGAAGTGAAGATCGACGCAGTCACAAACGGAGTGCACCTTTTCACCTGGATCGAGCCTCTGCGGGTTCAGCGCCTTTTGGACAAATATTTGGGCCCAGCCTGGCGGGAAAGACCTGATGATCCAGAGGTCTGGGAGAAAGTCCGGGAAATTCCGGATGAAGAGCTTTGGGCAGTACACCAAGAGCGCAAAGACGCACTCATTGCGGAGCTAGCGGCCCGGGCCCGAAAACGCTGGCAGGAAGGGGCGCCAGCGGCAAACGTCTTGGCCTTCGGCAGCCTTCTTGACCCAAATGTTCTCACCCTGGGTTTTGCCCGCCGGTTCACCGCCTACAAGCGCCCTGATCTCCTTCTTTTTGATCCCGCGCGCCTAAAGAGGATGGTGACGGATCCTTTCCGGCCAGTGCAGATAATTTTTGCTGGCAAGGCCCATCCTGCAGACATAGACGGGAAGCGCCTCATCCAAAAAGTTTTCCGGCTAGCCAAGGATCCAGCCTTTGCCGGCCGCATCGCTTTCGTCGAGGAATACGACCAACACCTGGCCCGGTTCCTCGTGGCCGGGGTGGACGTTTGGGTGAACACACCCCTTCCGCCCCTTGAGGCTAGCGGCACAAGCGGGATGAAGGCTAGCGTCAACGGCGTTCCTCATCTTTCCATCCTGGACGGATGGTGGCTGGAGGGGTACGCGGGCGAAAATGGCTGGGCCTTCGGAGGGGAAGCAATTCAGGGCGACCGCACCTCCTTTGATGCCGAGGCCCTTTATCGTCTCCTCGAGGAAAAGGTGATCCCCCTTTATTACGACCGGCCGGCCGATGGCATACCCCACGGTTTTGTACGGATGATGAAAGAGGCCATCCGCACCGTAGCCCCACGATTTTGCACCCGCCGCATGCTCAAGGAGTACCTGGAAAAGTTCTACCGGCCAGCCCTGGCAGAAGGAAGATGAGATGTGGACGCTCCTATTGGGAGTTGTGGGAATTTTGGCCTGTGCGGCTGAACCTAAAGTCATCCATCCAGCCTCCTGGCTTGGAGATATCGTCTGCACAGATTCCTTGATTTTTCTCGGAACAACCGAAAAAGTTTTGGTGTTGACCCTGCCTGAAGGGCGGGTGATAGAGGAGCTACCGTTTCCAGGGCCGGTGCGGGCTCTCGCTTGGGGTGGCCACTTCCTGGCCGCCGGGGGTTGGAATACCCTGCGGATCTGGTCCTGGCCAGAAAAAACTCTTCACTGGGAGGACACGGGATTTTCCACAATGATCAGGTCGCTAGCGTTTGCGAGCGATGGTCTCCTCCTTGGTGGTGGGGCCAATGGCCTCGTTTTCGCCTGGGATCCCAAAGAAAAGCGCCAACTTTGGACACTTCAAGCTCACCCAAGCTCGGTGTGGGGGATCGCTGCTTCCCCCAAAGCCCCGGTTTTTGCCACCGCTGGCTCCGATCGCCTGGCCATCTGGGACCTCCATACCCGCCTGGAACTCCAAAACTTCCCCGGTCGGACTTGGGATGTAGCTTTTTCTCCCGACGGATTCCTTCTTGCAGCAGGGATGGGAAAGATCCTGAAGGTGTGGGACAGCACTTTCTGGCTATTGGTTTGGGAGGCCTGGGCTCACGAAAGCTGCACTGTAACCGTAGCTTTCTCCGCCGACGGCAGATACATCGCCACCGGCTCCTTGGATCAAATGGCGAAGGTTTGGGATGTCTGGACTGGGAAAACCCTTTTTGTCTCGCCCCCGTTTCCGGCGATTTTGGCAGCGGTGCGGTTTAGCCCGACCGGCCCCCTCCTCGCCGGCTCTAAAGATGGCACCCTCCTTCTTTGCCAACCCTGATTTGAGCCTGCGGACCTAAACCATACAATTCCCAAAACTTTATAGGGAGGGGCAATGTACCAAAGACGGGTGCAGGTGACCGGTGGGGGGACGCTCCTCGTGACCATTCCCAAGGAATGGGCTGCTGAGATGAGGGTTGGGCAGGGTACCACGGTGAGCCTAGTTCCCACGCCTTCGGGTGGGCTTCTCCTTTTGCCGCCGGCAGTGCGCGAGCGCAACCGCTGCCGAATCACCATGGAGGGAAAAACCTCGGTCCAGCTCCTTAGGGACATCATTGCCCACTACATCGCCGGGTTCGAGGTGATCGAAGTGGTGGGAAAGAGGTTCCGACCCGAGGAGCGCCGCACCATCCGCGAGATCGCTCAGTCTCTCGTGGGCATGGAGATCCTCGGGGAAACCCACGCCGCGGTAACCCTGGGATGCGTAGCTGACGTCCGGGATTTTCCGGTGGATGAAACCATTCGCCGCATCTGCGGGATCACCGAGGGCATGTGGACCGATGCCCTCCAGGCCTTCCTCACCCGCGATGAGGAGCTTGCCCAAGACGTGATCGAGCGGGATGGCGACGTGGACCGATTGGTGGTCCTTGTGGCCCGCCAGTTCGGGCTGCTTCTGCGGGATTTGCTCCTGGAACAGGAAGTGGGGCGCTCCCGCCAGGAATTTTGGCACTACCAAAGCGTAGCGGATCAGCTGGAGCGGATAGCGGACCACGCAGCCAAAGTGTGTCGGGCAGCTTTGGCTTTGGCCTTACCCCCATTCCCCTCGTTTGCCGAAAGACTACAAGGGCTGGCTAAAGTGTCCTTAAACGTTATTGCCGAGGCTGTTCGGGCTTTTGAGGGGCGCGATCCGGCCCGAGCTAATTCCGTTTTGGAGGGGAAGGAGCGGCCGGAAGAGGTTTGGCCGTGGGTTCAGGCCGCTGCTCGGGAACAGCCGGAAAATGCCCTCGCCCTCTCCATCGCCGCCGATAGCCTCCTGCGCATCCGTGAGCATGGGTTCAACATCGCTGAGATTGCCCTCGACGCCTCCGTGCATGCACTACCCCAAAGTTCTCTAAAACGCTCAGCCCATCCCCAAAAGGAATTCCGCGGCTAGGACCACAGGCAAGGAGGCTGAGGGGGTTCCTTGAAGGTGATGCGGAAATCTTTTCCGGTGAGGATGGTCATCCCCATGATTCCGGCGAGGGCTCCGATGGGGGGTTGGCCCCGAGGTTTGAACCGGGGGCTGCGGTCAGGGCTTGGGAACCCAGGCTCAGCCCGTAGAGTTTCCGGCCAAATAGGCCGGTTACCCCATAGCGATCAAGCGCATAAACCGTGACGAAAAGGGAACGGACGAAGGGCACAATGGGCCAGGGCACGCGTTTTAAGGTCTCCGCCACGGTTGAGCCATTTTGAGGCTTCCGACGTAGCGCAAAGGCAGAAAATTCCCGGAAACACATGGGGAACCCAAGATAGGGCGCCACCGCCAAGGCCACCAAAATGTTTGTGGGATTCCCAATGTAAAGAGCCATGGACCAGGTATTCGCCGCAAAGAACTCAGCAACAAGATAGGGCTTGGGATTGACCCCGGCATGCCTGGTAAAGCGCTAACTCCGGGAGGTGTCCGTAGCCAGGTCTGATTTATACCGAGAACGTGGAAAAATACAATCCCCGGCGCGGATCAGTAGTGGGCCAAAAGCCCCCGATCCTTGGCAAGATCCTCGCAGATTTTGAAGATCCCAAGTCCAAGGCCGAAATAGAAACAAGCAGTCCCCAAAAGCATAAGGAGGTCCAAAGTGGGAAGTTCTATGAGCGTTTTTCCCTCCACCATGACTGCCCGAATCAGGTTCGCCCCTAAAGAGAGGGGGAGAGCTTTAGCCCAAAAGCTATCCCCGGAAAGGAAAAGAAGCGGAATGAACGCGAACTGCAGGATCTGAAAGAACGCTTGGATTCTCTTGAACACCAAGGCCAACCCAGCCATTACGAACCCCACCCCGTAGATGGGAGCGAGGGTGAGGAATGAAAGGGGCAAAATGGTGCCTAACGGAAGATGCAAAACTTTCCCAGTGGTGAGCATCATAAGGCCAAGGAGCACGCCGGCAAAAACGAAGCTCGAAAGAAAGGAACTCACAACCCAGGCGAGGCTCACAAAGCGAAAGCCAAACGGGCACATGTAAAGCTGCTCAAGTGTTCCCTGTTGGGCCTCGCGCATGATCTCCCAGGAAAGATCGGAGTACGCCGCCAAAGCAAAGGTCCAGACAAGATAACCCACCACTAAAGCCTCCAACCCCTCCCCAAAGATGTTCACCCCGAACCCTTGGGCGTAACGCGCTCCCGCAAAAAGGAGGAGGAAGATGAGATATAGGGTAGCAAGGCTGGAGAGGGTGTTGAAGGGATAGCGTTTGAGCTCAATAAGGAAGCGGGTGAAGATGGCAAAGAATGTGTAGATCCGGTTCATTGGCTCTCCTTCTTTTCACTTTGGATGAGGCGCAAGAAAACGTCCTCCAAATCCGGCTCGCTTCGACTTAGGCCCTCGATCTCAATCTGCGCCTCCCGAAGGAGATCCACAAGCTCGTAGAAGCTCCCACCGGGCGGGATTTCCACTTGCAGGGCTCGTTCCTCCGGGATCCAGCGTAAAGTGGGAAAACGCACGGAGAGCTTGGAAAGGACTCCCTCGGGAAGCCCGTTTCGGAGATTAACCCGATAGGCCCGGGTGCGGAAAAGGGAAAGGAGGTTACGCACGAGATCGTCGGCGATGACCCGACCGCGAGAAAGGATGATCACCCGGGCACAGGTGTCCTCCACCACACCCATGTCGTGGGAGGAAAGGACCACCGTTTTCTCTTGGGAAAGGGCGAGCTCGCGGATGAGCCGCCGAAGCTCGTGGGAAGCCTCCACATCCAGACCCAGGGTGGGCTCGTCCAAAAGGAGAACAGGGGTTCCTTTTACGAGGGCACAGGCCAAGGCGAGTTTCTGCTTCATACCCTGGGAAAGAAGGTTTGCCGTGACCTTACGCTTTTCCCAAAGGCCGAAGAAGTGGATAAGCTCCTCCGTACGCTTCTTGGCCTCACGAAGAGAAATTCCTTGAAGGCCGGCGAAGAAGCGAAGATTTTCTTCCACGGAAAGCCGCCAGTACACGTTGCGGGAACCCTCAAGGAGGGCGGCTACATAACGGGTCACCTCGGCCCGATACGTGGGGACTCCGAAGATTTCAGCTTTACCCGCGGTCGCCCGCACTAAGCCGCAGAGGATCTTAATGATCGTGGTTTTTCCCGCGCCATTCGCGCCTAAAAGCCCAACGATTTCGCCCTCAGCAACGCGAAAGGAAACGCCGGAAAGGGCGCGCACTACCCCTTTTCGGGTGGGGTAATCCTTCACCAGGTTTTCCACAAGAATTGCGCCCATCGGCATATACCTGGTTCCTTAGGCCCTCCTGGTTCAAGGAGTGTCGGCGTGGATCACTTCCGTATAGATCGTATGGTTAGGCGCTCAACCAGGGGAGACAGGCTTGAGAGCGCTGGTGATCTCAAAGATCTGTTCCGCGCCGGGATAAAGGTCGCCGAGGATTTTAGAACGTTCCTCCACAAAGTTCCAATCTTCATCGTAAAAACGCACCGCCACCCGCCCTAAGTTGATTCGACGATCGCCGATGTTTTTCACCCGCCCCCAAACTCGAGTCCCCGCGTAATACTCCTTCACATCCCACTCCAAAACATCGAGGGGATAGGAAATCCCGACCTCCACAGGAATTTGGACTTTTGCGGAAAGGCCGCGGTCATCCACCACCTCCGCGGTGATGAGGAATGTGCCCTCCTCATCGTACCGATGGACGACGCTTAGGCCCTCATCGGTGTGGCCATCCCCGAAATCCCAACGTACAACAGAAATGGAGCCATCGGGATCGTAGGAGCCCTGGGCGCTGGCGTTTACAAAAAGCGGGGCTTCCCCTTGTCTTGGCTCCACCACAATTTGTGGAACTGGTGCAAATTGGATGCAGGCACACAGCCAAAAAGCCAAATCCCCAAAACTAGAAGGCCAAAAAAGCGTATTCGCATAAGGACCTCCATAAACCATTATAATGCCCAGGCCTTAGGGCTGGGGAAAAAGCTTCGGAAAGGATAGGGATGGGGTTCGTGAAGTTTTTGGGCACGGCGGGCGCGCGGTTTGTGGTGGCTCGGCAATTGCGGTTCTCCGCGGGCACATGGCTAGAACTTTCGGGAACACAAATCCTTTTGGATCCCGGGCCGGGAACCCTTCTGCGCGGTCGGAAGGTACGGCCGCCTTTGGAGCCCCTGGATCTTTTGGGCATCGTCCTTTCCCACAAGCACCTCGATCACTCCACGGACGTGAACATCATGATTGAGGCCATGGCCGACGGCGGGCTTAAGCGCCGCGGGGTGCTTCTCGCACCCCAGGACGCCCTGGAAGGCGATGACCCCGTGGTTCTCCGCTACGTGCGCCCATTTTTGGAAAGGATCGAAGTCCTTGCGGATGGAAATGTTTACACGGTCGGAAATGTAAAAATCTGGCCTGTCCGCCACAACCACGGTCAGGTGGAAACCTACGGCCTTATCTTCGAATCCGAGGAGGGCCGGTTGGGTTTTATCGTGGACACAAAATTCTTTCCCGAGCTTCCCGAAAAATATTCGGGTTGTCAACTCCTTGTGGTCAACACCGTTCTTCGCGAATGGAACCCCGACATCGACCATCTCTCCCTTCCCGAGGCGTTGGAGATCATCCAGGCTGTCAAACCGAAGCTCGCTGTCCTTACCCATTTTGGGATGACCATGCTCCGGGGAAAGCCTTGGGAACTCGCGGCTCAAGCCTCGGAGAAATTAGGGCTCAAGATCGTGGCTGCAGACGATGGAATGACCGTGGACGCTAGGGATTGGACTTAGTCCGCTTCATCTCGTAGAGAAGCTGGTCCGCTCTTCGAAAGAGGTCCTCCACGCTGGGAGTCGGTTCTTTTCGCGGATCCCAAGAGGCGTAGCCAAGGGTCAGACGGATCACTGGGTCTTCAGCGAGGATCCCAAAGGGCTCTTGGAAGCGGCGCACCACCTCTTTTGCGCCGGGGCCATTTGTCTCCGGAAGGATCACGCAGAACTCATCGCCCCCCCAGCGGAAGATGTAGTCCACCCGGCGAATATTTTCCCGGAGGGCTCTGGCCACCCGCTTCAACGCTTCGTCTCCCACCAAATGTCCATAGCGGTCATTGAGCTCCTTGAAATTGTCGATGTCGATGAGGATGAGGGAGAGGGCGTGGCCATAGCGCTCGGCCCGGGCCAGTTCCCGCCGCAGTACTTCTGCCAAGAACCGCCGGTTGTATAGACCTGTGAGGGGATCGCGGATGGCCTGCTCGCGGAGCTCCGCCTCCAACTCCACCCGCCTAAGCTCCTCAAAAATGTGGCGGGCCAAAATTTCCAAAACGGTCAGGTCGTCTTGGGTGAAAGCGTTGAGCTTTGTGGCTATGACTTGGAGGACTCCGCGATCTCCAATGGGCACAGAAACAAAGCTTTGTATTCGGGGATCTACTGGTTTGGCTTCGGGAAAGTCCTCGACATTCCCCCAAAATAGTTTTCCCACGGCCCAGGTCTTGCCCGCAATGCCCTCGCCTTTTTTAAATGGCCGGCCCCTGCTTCCAAACACTCCGGCACCGGCTATCGGTATCAAAACGTCGTCCTGGCCCAGACCAATATTGACTTGATCAAAGCCCAAGGCCTCTGCCAAGCCCTCTACGGCAGTCTGGCACACCTCCTCTTTGGTTTGGCATCGCTGGAGCTTTTGGGAGAGGGCGTGAAGAGCGATGAGTTTTTGGCCAAGGTTTTCCAAGCGCTGTAAGCGCTGGAGTCCCAAAAGGGCTACGGCAAGCTCTGCAGCTAAAATTTTCAAAAAGGTCTGGTCCTCCGCGCTTATCCCATCAAGAACTTCGTGTTCCACGTTAAGAACCCCGAATTTCCTTTCTCCCACGGAGACGGGGAGGGCAAGCTCACAACGCGCGAAGGGAAGCCCAGCCACATAGCGGGGCTCTTTTGCGACGTCGGGAACATATATGGGCTCATTGGCCAAAAAAGCGGCAAGGGTCACCCCCTTGCCCTCCGCAAAAGGCAGACGCAAGCCCGAAAGCTCCGGAGGATAACCGCGATGCTTAACAAGGACCAGCGCGTCCTCTTGGGCTTCCATGATCGTGGCATAGGTGAATCCAAGGACTTTATTGACAGCATCGAGAACATTTTCATAAAGCTCCTCTTTTGATTCCGCAAGCTTCAGGCGGCGGGACACCTCCTCAATCTGCCGGAGTTTTTCGGCCATGTTCTGGACTTCGCCGTGGAGGAGGGCGTTGCGCAAGACCGCGGCTGCGCCGGAGGCCAAGGCCAAAAGGGCCGCGCGTTCCCGTTCCCCAAACCGCAGGGGCTGAAAGCTCTGTACGGAGAGGATCCCGACAAGTTCGCCCCGGGCGAAAAGTGGGATACCCGCCCAGGCCCGGGTTGCCTTCCCCACCTGCTTGAAGGGCACCGGCGGCGGGGTTTTCTCGATATCCGCCAAAAACAAGGGCTCCCCCTTTACAGCTACCCAGGCCGTGGTACTCTCCTCGGGATCCAAAGGAAGCTCAGGAAGGGCGATTTCCTGCCCCTCCTCCAGAGCCAAAACGGGCTTGATTTTTCCCTTATTTTTGTCTACCAAGGCCACGAAGAGCGCATCGTAGGGAACGAAATTTTTGATCTCCGCGGCAATGAGCTTTAGGGCCTCGGGAAGATCCAACGTGGCGGACATGCGGGTAAGGGCATTGTTCACCCGGCGCAACGCCTCCTCAGCCTCCACTTGAGGGGTGATATCCAGAATGGAGACGAGGACGCGGCCATAGTCCTCCTCATGCCCAGGAAGAACGCGCCAAGAGATATCGATGTGTAAGGTCTTTCCCGTGCGAGTTCGGTTAATCCCTCGCCCTCGGAAATAAGTTCGCCCCTCCCAAATAGCCAAAAGCTCTTCTTTCCAAAGGGGAAGGACCTCCTCGGGGATGAGCTCGGGGAGGTGCTCCTTAAATTCCATCTCGTCTCTCACCGCGTAAAGCTCCAAGGTGGCGCGGTTTATGGCGAGCACGCGCAGAAGGCCCAAGCTTTCCCGCAAGAATTCAGGATACCCTTGAAGGTAGGCGCGCAAATCGCTTATCCCGGCTTGACGCAGTTCCAAAAGCTTTTGTTTCACAGCGGAGAAGTCCTCAAGCCAAAACGAAGCAGGAGATTCCTCAAACAGCGCGCGGAAAAAGGCCTCATTTTGGGCGAGCTTTTCGTAGAGCTCGGCATTTTCTAGGGCGATTCCCGCGTGTCCGGCCAAGATGGAAAGGATGGGGAAGGCTTGGTCCAAGGCGGCAGGCCGGCGGCTGTGCACAAAGAATACCCCACGCGGCTTTCCCCGAATAAAAAGCGGAAATCCCGCCATCGAGCGAATTCCCGCCTCCACCAAAAAAGGATTCGCCGGGATGGGTTGATCTTGCTCATCCCGGACCTCTGGCTCGGTAGACCCATCTGGCCGGATCTCCCGAAGAAGGAGGGGCTTTCTCATCCTGAGGATTAGGCGGGCAAAGCCCCGCGGCCGCAAGCGCACAGGAAGAGGTGGTACGCCCAATGGATCGATGCTTTCAAGAACGTTTCCTTCCTCGTCGAAAAGAACAATATTGGCATAATCCGCGCCGCTTAGGCTTTTGGCCAAGTCCACAAGCGTCTGTACCACCTTTTTCCGCTCCACTTGGGAAGCCAGGGCGGCCACCGCTTGATTCAGGGCGGAAAGCTCCTCCACCCGGCGCTCCAATTCCTCCTCGAGTTTCTTGCGCTCGGTGATATCGCGGTTTACGGAAAGGGTGGCAGGTTGGTCTTTGTACGTAAACTGGGTCACTGCGCACTCTGTCCAATAAAAGCTCCCGTCCTTTCGGCGCTTCTTTTCCTCGAACACTACGGTTTCCCCGCGGGCCAAAAGCTCATTGACCTTTTCGTAGGTCACCGCCGGCTCCTCGGCGGCGATGTCCCACATGATGTTTTTCCCGATCAGCTCCTCTCGTGGGTAGCCGGTCTGTCTTTCCGCAGCTGGATTGGCCTCGAAGATCGCCCCATCAAAAGCCGTGATGTATACAGCGTCCGCCAGCCTCTCAAAAAGAAGGCGAAAAAGCCTTGCGCTTTCCCGAAGTTCCGCAAGCTCGCGGCCAAGATTCAGCAACCCGGCAAAAATCTCGGCAAAATTCGCGATCTTTTCCAAATCGGCTTGAGAAAAGGCGTCCGGGTTTTCCTTGTGATCGAGATTTAGGTAGCCCAAAAGCTTTCCCGAAGCGATAAGGGGAATGGTCAGGGTGGCCTGGATCGGCCCAATCGCTTCTATTTTCTTTGCCAGCTCCTCACCCCAGATCTGGCGGTCCAGTTCAACGATGCCCTTAATGATGGCGGGCTTGTCGCCATAAACCCGGTGCTGGATCAGCTTGTCCTTGGGGAAACTTATTTCCCGAAGCTTGGCAAAGTCCCAGCCCCCGGCGGCCACGAATTCGTAGGCTCCGGAAAATTCGTTGAGAAGGAAGATGGAGCCAGCCTGGGCCTGGGGGATCTGGGCCAAGGAGAACCGGAGAATAGCGTCGCCTAGGTTTTGCAGGTCCTGGGCACACGCCACAGCCCGGAGGAAATTTAAAAGCTCGGTAGTTCTTCGGCCCAACATTAGCTAAATTTTGCCGCAGGAGAGGAGGAAAGAAAAGGGTGCAGTGACCCGCCCCCTGGAAACGTTTGTTTTCTTGCGGTTTTCCTTAGAAGGCGATGCCCGCGGACACTGTGAGCTCGATCCGCGGCTCCTCGTAGCCCGTAGTGTTGCGCATTCCAAGCGTCACGTTCACCGCCCAGCCCTCGAAGAGGGTGAAGCTCAGGGTGGCGTCCAGGGACTGGCTGTCGAACGGTGTTCCGCCCGTGGGAAGGGTCCGGGCCGCAGTGAGGCCAGCGTTGAGGGTAGTAGTCGGGGTTAGTTTGTAGACCAAAGTGGCTACCCCTTGCACGGTGTAGCTCGTGAAGTTCGGAACTGCGGTCCCATCCACCCGTATGTGGAATTGACTATCTACGGACCAGGGAACCGCGTACTCCGCGGCGCCGAAGAGCACGAAGTCCCGACCGCCCGCGGGATCGAGGAGCTTATAGCCAACACCGGTGCTTATGGAGAAGCCGCAAAGCCTGGTATCGCCCACCGCCGTGATGATCTGGCGGATGTACAGAACTGCATCGGCGCCGAGCTTCCCGGCCGCTGCGCCCGAGGCCTCAATAAGCCCCACCACCTTCACCACGAGCTCATCCAACGTCGCATACTCCGCGCGCTTCCCGATCTCCTGGGCGATGGCCATGAGGGTCGAATCAGGAAGGGCCTTGGTGAGGAATTTCTCCGCTAGAAGCTTGTCGCTGATGCGGATGGCCTTAGCTAGGGGAGTGACGTCCCGCAGACGGCCGTAGCCCGCGCCCAGCACCACCGCCACGGTGGGGGGAAGGCTCACCCACTGGGAGTTCACTCGGCCGAAGGCGAACACGTCCATCCCCGGCGCGTAGGACCGGAAGTCCACCGAGCCAACACTGGCCAAATTCCAGGTTCCATTGACGTTAGAAACCGAGCCATTCGCGTTCACGCTGTATCCGAAATCCGCGGAGTCGTAATGGCGGAGGAAGCTACCCGCAATGGTCAAGGAAAGAACGTTTCCGCGGTCATCGCGGAACTCGTCGTCGAGATAGCGGAAGCTCAGTTGGAGCGAAGAAGTGGTCACGAAAGTAAGCGGCTGGGAGTACTGGCAGAGGGAGATGGCCAAGCTTTGCCAGGCAAAAAGGCCCCCAAAAACTATCAAGATCCAGAGTTTCCCCGTCCTCATAAAAACCTCCTTTTGTTGAGGAGTTTGACGCGGCTGCAGATTTTTGTCCAATCAGCAAATGCGGGGAACTGGGTCACCAATAGGCATTTCCAAAAATCTCCTTCCGCCCACGGCGGTGCGGAGGATCACCTTCCCCGGATATTCGGGAATAGCCTGGCCAATCACCTGGGCTTCCGCGGTGAGGGGGTGGGCCCGGAGCGCGGCCAAGACCTCTTCGAGCTTTTCTGGAGCTACTCCGATGACCGCCCGTCCTTCACAAGCCAGGTCATAGGGGCTGAATCCCAAAAGCTCGCAGAGGCCCTGGACCTCCGGCCGAACCGGGATTCTTTCCTCCCAGACCTCAATCCCTACCCGGGATTTTCGGGCCATTTCGTTTAGGGCGGCAGAAAGCCCGCCGCGGGTGGGATCTTTCATAGCCGTGATCCCGCCAGTGTTCAAAGCTTTTTCCAGTGCCGGCCAGAGGGACGCCACATCGCTTCGAATGGGTGTCTCCACGGGAAGCTCGTTCCGCGCAGCTAAAATGGCCATCCCATGGTCGCCCACAGGTCCTGTCACCACGAGACAATCGCCGACCCCTAGCCCCCCATCGGAGACGGGTTTTTCTGCGACCCCAACGCCCGTGGTATTGATGACAAGGCCATCGAGCTCACCTTTCCCCATCACCTTGGTATCGCCGGTTACAAGGGGAAGCCCAAGCTCGGAAAGGACCGAGGCAGCCGACTCAAGGATCCGCTCCAGATCCGCAATGGGAAAACCTTCCTCCAGAACGAGGGCCAAGGTCAGGGCTGCCGGGCGGGCGCCCATGACAGCAAGATCGTTCACCGTCCCAGTTACCGCGAGCCTCCCGATATCCCCACCGGGAAAGAAAAGGGGTTTTACCACGTGGCTATCGGTGGTGATTACGAGTTTTCCCGGCGGAAGGTCCACTACGGCGCCGTCGTCGAGCTCATCTAGGCCAATCGGCCCGGCTCGCCGGAGGGAGAATTTGGGAAGGATATGCTCCCAAAGGAGCCTTTCCATCACCGCTCCGCCAGCACCGTGAAGAGCGGTGATCTTTTCCTCCGTGAGCCTCTTCATAGCCGCGGCCTTCCGGAATAGCGGTACCAGATGTTACAGGCTCCCTCCGAGCCCACCATGCATGGCCCAATTGGCGTCATAGGCGTACAAACCTCGCCGTAAAGGGGGCAATCCGTGGGGAAAACCTTAGCCATGAGGACCTCGGCGCAGCGGCAGCCTGGAGGTTTTTCCTCCCCCATTTCCCCTTCGACTCCAAACTCCTTTTTGGCGTCGTGCTCTGCGAACTCCTCGCGGAGGTAGAACCCGGAGTCCGGGATTTCCCCGATTCCCCGCCAGATCGCCGGCCCCACCTGAAAAACCTCGCGGAAAAGCTCCTTGGCCCGGAGGTTTCCTTCCGCAGTTACCGCCCGAGGGTAGGCGTTTTCCACCTCCGCCCTAGCCTCCCGAAGCTGCCGCAGAGCCAGAGAAATGGCGTAGAGAATATCGAGGGGCTCAAAGCCGGCCACCACGATGGGTATCCCAAATTTTTCGGAAATTTCTCGGTACGCGCCGGCACCGATCACCGTGGAAACGTGTCCGGGCGCCAAAAAGGCATCGATGGAAACCGGTGGCGTAGAAAGAAGGGCTGCGAGGGCAGGCGGAATAAGTCTGTGGCTCATAAGGACAAAGAAATTCTCCGGAGGGGAATTGGCGAGGACCGCAGCAGTTCCGGGTGCAGTGGTCTCAAAGCCTACAGCGAAAAACACCACCGGCTTTTCGGGATTACGAAGGGCGATCTCCACCGCATCCGCGGCGGAGAGGACCACCCGCACGTCCGCCCCTTCTGCTCGGGCTTCTTCCAGGGTCATCCGGCTTCCTGGAACCCTGGTCATATCCCCAAAAGTGCAGAGGATTGCCCCTTTTTCCGCGATCCGAAGAGCGCAATCGAGATCCTGGGTGGAAGTGACGCACACCGGACAGCCCGGGCTGTCCGGTGTGC
>Ga0209836_100022_pt1 | contig 38234 bp, 47 predicted proteins | sample ElbSprsedimmetaG_FD_184147 | JGI IMG/M metagenome (GOLD analysis project Ga0209836, IMG submission 184147) | Hot spring sediment bacterial and archeal communities from California, USA to study Microbial Dark Matter (Phase II) - Elbow Spring... ... | reverse complement strand
GCTACGCACAATTTCCCAGGCCTGCTCTGTGACAACCTCCACAGGTTTTTCCGCGTTCACCACCAAAACCGCCAGGTCTGCGACATCCAGCCCTTTATGGATTTCTTCTACGAATTCCCCCAATCCTGGGGTTACCAACACTGTGGCCTTTCGCTCCTTCCACGTGCACACCCCAAGCGCAAGGTCGATGGTGATCCCCCGGTTTTTCTCCTCGGGGCTGCGGTCGAAAATGGCTTCCGGTGCCTTGGCCGCCTTGAGCACGGCCTCGGCGAGGGCGGTTTTGCCGGAGCCGGAGTGGCCAACAAAACAAACGCTATAAGGTTTTCCCATCCAGATCACCCCGGAAGTTGCCGTAGACGTTTGGGCCAGTATATCCTAGAGTCGAAGGAGGGACAAAGTGAGTATCTTCGGATTGCGCGGCCGGGCCGTGCAAAAGGTGCGGGACCTCGTGAGCGACCATCTACATTGGGTTGAGGAGACCATCACGGCCATGAGCCAGACGGTGGAAGCGTATCTTGGTGGGGAAGGGTGGGAAAGTTTGGAGGAGCGGGCGGTGGAAGTGCATCGTCGGGAGAGCCGGGCCGATGATGCCCGCCGCGCTGCAGAAACCGCGTTGGTACGAGGCGCCCTTCTTGTGGGCACCCGCCGAAACCTCCTCAACATCCTGGACGTTCTCGACCTTGTGGCCAATAGCGCGGAGGTCGCGGTGGATTTCCTCGTGTACCAACGCGTGGGGGTTCCGCAAATCTTGCACCCTTTGATTCGGGATTTTCTCGCCGGCCTTCATGAAGAGTGGAGAGTTTTGCATTCTGCCGTGGACGCGTTCCTGGCGGCAAATGCCGAAGAGACAGTAAGGCTTTGTGAGGAAGTGGACCAGCGGGAGAGTTACTTGGATGGGGTCCATCGGCGGCTCGTCCTCCGCCTTTTCTCCTTGGATATACCGCTTGCTGAGAAGATCCAAGCCCGCGATTTCCTCGATCACCTTGAAGCTTGTGCCAATGCCATGGAGGATGTGGGGGATCTTCTTATGGTGTCTGTGGCGGCCAGTCTCTCGTTTTAGGGGGTGGGAAAGTTGTGGTGGAAAAGGAAGTTTGGCCGGGCTAAGTCCTTGCGGCTTGGGGACCACGCCAAAAAGGTGGAGGAGACGGTGGAGGAGCTGGGCAAGCAGCTTCGGGCCTGGGTGAGAGGGGAAGCGGTACAAGCCGATTTGGTAAGCGAACGCGAACATGCCGCTGATTTGGTGAAGCGGGAGATCCGGCTGGAGTTAGCTCGAACCCCAAGAACGCTGCTCGCCAAAGACCGGGTTTTGGAACTCCTTTGGCATCAAGACGAGATTGCCGATCTTTCGCAGGACGCGGCGCTTCTCATGGCCCTACGTCGGCCTAATTTGGGGCTAGAGCTAGAGGACGCCTTCAGGGCCCTGGGCGAGGCCCTAAGCAAGGCCGTCAGCACCTATGTTCAGGCCGTAGCTACATTTGATTCAGCTTTGGAGACGGGAACCTTGATGAGCAAAGCCCAGGATATCTCCGCTCAAATCGACCTTGTAAATCGGATCGAGCACGAATCCGATCTCCTTGAGCGGGAAATTGTGGCCACGATCTATAAACGGGAAGACCTCCCTCCCTTTGACCGCTATCACCTTGGGCAGATGGTTTTGGTGTTGGGGGACACAGTAGATCAGGTAGAGAATGCTGCTGGCGATTTAGCTCTGCTTATGGCGGCCCTACGCTGACTTTATCCCGCAGACCATCAAGGGTTTTTGGGCCGATCCCAGGGATGGCAAGGAGATCTTCCAGGGATTTGAACGGGCCGTGAGTTTCCCGCCAAGCCACAATTCGCGCAGCCAAAGTGGGACCAATCCCCGGGAGTTTCTCAAGATCCGAAGCTGTAGCCCGATTGAGATCTAACGGGCCTTCCTCCACAAAAGCAATCGGTACAATTGCGGCATTTATTTCGATGGGCTTTAATTCCGGGATCGGGGTTTTCTTCGGGGGGATCCAAAGGATGCCGCAATAGACAAGCAAGCCCAAAATCAGGAGGCAAGCGATCCAAAAACGCCGCGGGGTTTTAAGTGAAGAGCTCTTTAATTCGGGTAAGCCCGAATTGTTCCTGGGCGGTTTTTGCCAGCTCAGGTTGGCGCTCATACCGCTCTTTCGTGAACTTCCCTTTCCAGCCGCGCGTAAAAATTTCCCGGAGCGCTGCCCTTACTTCCTCATTTCCCGCTAGCCACGCGCGGTTTTTCTCCGCAAGCTCTTCGACCTCCTCGAGATAAACATCCGTTTTGACTGCCTCTTCGAAAAGGGCTAGCGCCTGGGCTGGATCCCTGGGGAGGAGCTCCGTAGCCTTGCGCCACTTTTCCCGGCGGAGGATCTCCTCTGTAGCTTTGGCGCGCATACGTTGCGCTTTTCTGCGGTGCTCCCCCAGCCGCCACACAGGAAAAGCCAGGACCTCGTGGATACAGCTGTCGTGAGCGGGAAAAACCTGGGGATCAGAGACGATCCGGCCGTGCCAGGAAAGGCAAGCCTCACAGGTACGCCAGTTCACCGCGGTATAACACTGATAAAGCCGAAGATGTCCCCGCAAAAGGTGGCCAATTATCCCGAAGAAATCGGAAAAAGACATTTATGCCGAGGGTGGGAGTCGAACCCACACGCCCCTTTTGGGGCACGGGATTTTGAGTCCCGCGCGTCTGCCTGTTCCGCCACCTCGGCTAAGAGAAATTATACCCGGGAGTTTTGGCGGGTTTGACAGTCAGAGCAAACCCCATATCCTTGGACCACGATTTCCTCGAGGGTGAAAGACTTTTCCTTTGCTGCTTTTTCCACGTCCAGGCGCGCCTTTTCCATTGGGAACTCCCAAATTTTCCCGCAAACTCGGCACACTAAATGTCCGTGATCTTCGCGGCCGAAGGCCCGTTCATAGTGGGCATGAGCCTCGCCAAACTCCACCTTCCGCACTAGCCCAGCTTTTTCCAGGAGGCTTAAGGTCCGGTAGACCGTGGCTGGGGAAACGCGCGGTCGAACTGCTGCCCAAAGCTCTGCGGCCTCGAAGTGTCGAGGAAGCTCGGCCAAGGCCTGGAAGATAACAAGGCGGCTGCGGGTGACGTTAAGCCCCTCGCGCCGGAGAAAGTCCGCGAAGATCTCGAGCGAATCAGGCCCGTTTTTCATGTCTCTAACCCACCCCTTTTGAGCCCGGACCAAGGAGCACAAGATCGCCTACTGGGACCCCTATTTCCTTGGCCACGGGGAAGCATTTGGCCTGAAGAACAAAGAAAATCGGCCCACGTTCTTCAGAAAGGCCCTCGAAATTTCCCATGCCTTTGCTTACCACAAGCTTAGCTTTCCGGAGACGCTCCTGGAACTCCAGGGAGCACAGGGGAGGGAAGACCCCGGGAAGATCAGAGCCGGTAGTGATGATCTCCACCTCGCTTGGCAGGCCTACCTCGTGAAGATCGGTAACAGTTACATCGTTTAGGATTGGGCCGGCCCGAACGGCTAAGACCACCCGTTTTCCAAGCTCCAGAAACTCCTCAATTAGGATTCGGTCGGCCACGATTTCTCCAGCATTATCAGCAAGATACAGGACCTCTTCGGCCCCAGCCAGGTGTTCCTTGAACTCAAGGAGATCCCAATGGCCGTGCGGGCAGGAAAGGGCCCGTTCCAGCGTTTTTACGGAGTCCACCTCCCGATAGACTCCAAGATCGAGGGCGTTGGCGGCAGCGGCAAGGTGCAGGGCCTCGTCCAGAGGATCAGAAGCGGCGCGCACTCGAGCCTTGAGAGCGGGGTAAAGGCTCAACAGTTTTGCGTTTCCCTCGCGCTTAGCCCCAAAGAACGGGTCCCCTTCGCCCAGTTTTTCCCGTAAAACCTTGGCCACAGCAGCGCCGAGGGCAATGGGCGGTTGCTTTCGCGTCCAGCGCGAGCAAATCCCCGCTGCCTCTGCTATGGCTTGCCAAAGTTTTTCCTCGTCGGCGCCGGCCAACTGCCCCGCGTTCAAAGAGGCCTGAAGCACACAAGGGATACATTCCGGATAGGTCTGCATCAACTTCCCCCCAGAAACTCCCAAACCTTCTCCGCCAGGGCTAAGAAAGCCTGGCGGGCTTCCCCGGAAAAAGCCAGAGACTTTCCCGCGTCCCCGGCGACCACCACCTCCGGAAAGAATGGAAGGCGCCCGAGGAATTCCACCCCTATTTCCTTGGCTATTTTCTCTGCCCGGCCTTTCCCAAAAAGTTTTATCTCTTTTCCGCAGGAGGGACAACGGAGCCCAGCCATGTTCTCCAAAAACCCGATCCTTCGCACTCCAACCTCCCGCGCGAAGTTCACAGCCTTTCGGGCGTCCAGAAGGGCAACCTCTTGGGGGGTGAGGACGATCAGGGCGGCATCCACTGGCGCAAGGAGTTGGGCCACGGAAAGGGGCTCATCGCCTGTTCCCGGCGGAAGGTCCACCACTAAAAGATCGAGCTCACCCCAATCCACATCTTCCACGAATTGCTGGATGGCCTTCATTTTGAGGGGGCCACGCCAGATCACTGGCGCATCCGCAGAGGGAAGGGCGAATTCCAGCGACACCACCGAAAGATCATCTGGAGTTACGGCTGGAAGGATTTTGTCATTGCGCACTCGTAAGGTTGCGCCCTCGAGGCCCAACATCTTGGGAACGTTCGGCCCGTGAAGGTCTGCATCGAGGAGGCCCACGCGACGGCCATGGGCTAAGGCTGAGGCGAGGTTAACCGCCACCGTGGTCTTCCCCACCCCTCCCTTTCCCGAAAGCACCATGAGCACATATCTCGCCCTTTTCATGCCCCTTCCTCCCAAGAGAAAGTTTTGCCCACCGCTAGAGGCACCACATTCGGAAAAGAAGCGCGCAGGAATTCTATGGCCTCTTTTCCCGTGCAGTGTCCCGGAGCCAAAGCTTTTGCTAAAGGTCTCAGCCGAGAGACCAGGGTCTCAAGCCGGTCTTTGGAAGCTCCTTCCAGATGGAAGCCACCCAAGATGAGGGAGAGGCTAGAGCCTAGGAGGTCAGCGGCGCGCTCGGCCATGCGATCCACTCCCGGATGGGCGCAGCCGGTGATGAGAGCCCCTCCCTCTTTTGTCTTCACGAGCAAACCGTGTTCTCGCACCGTTTGACCCATTGTTCCTAGGGAAAAGAGGCCATCCCCAAGATTAGTGGGTTCGGATACAACGTTCAGTTCCGCTTTCGTCCTTTTCGTCCTTTGGCGAAGGTACCAGGCCATTCCCTCAGGGGCCCAAATTCGCACCCTTTTTGTGTGCTCCAAAACGTAGGAAAGCCCGCCAACGTGGTCACAGTGAGAGTGAGAGAGGAAAAGGTCTGTGAGATCGGCGAGATCAACTCCGAGGATCCGAAGATTGTGGTCGAGTACGAGCCGATCAGCCCCGGTATCGAAGAGGATTTTTCTTTTGTCAAGGGTGATGAGCGCCGAGAAGCCCCATCCGGCGCGAAGGGGCGGCTGAGCTGCGTTGTCGTAGAGGATAAGGAGGCGCATGGCTTAAGAGATGGCGCCTTGGGGGCAAGCGGAGATGCAGGCCCGGCAGCCCCGGCAGAGGGCGGCATTCACCGCGGCCTTTCCGCCCCTGATCGTGATGGCTCCAAAAGGACAGGCTTTGGCACAGTTGCCGCAGCCTACGCATTTGGTGGCATCCACCTTGGGAATAGCCGTAGCCGGGGCGGTACCGGAAAGCCCTGCTTTCCAGCCTATAAACTGGCCACCCCTCATTCTTCGGCCCATGCCGCGGCCGCGCCCTCGACCTCGGCCCCACCAGGGGCCGGTCCCATCATTCCAAGGCATCGCTTTCCTCCTTTCGCTTTACGGGGCCCTTCCGCATTCCTTGTTCCAGCGAGCGACCGCGGCCAGGAAGGGCCCGGAAATAAAAGCCATGGCCGCCGTGTTCAACCCTCATAAGCACCCCAGCCCTCATTAACTCCTCCACAACCTCCCAGCTTGCTTTATCTTTGGCGAGAAGTTCACGCACGGCTTCCTCTCGCATGGGATGGACAGCGGTGATTGCAAGAAGGTCGTCCCTTGCATCTCCGGTTGCGGAGAAAACATTTCCCTCATAACCAACGAGGAGCTCCACGCGCGGGAGCTCAGCCTCAAAGGTTACGTAAGCCCGGGTCAGCACCTCTTCAGTCGGAGGCCTAACCCAAGGCTCCGCAGGAGGCCGGGTAGGAATCGCAAGGTAAGCTACAGCGGGCTTTACCTCCCCTAGAAAACTCGCGACTAAACGAAGCTCATTCGGGGTGTCGTTCACCTCTGAGACAAGCATGGTCTCTGTAGCTAGGGTTCCGGAAAAGTTCTGGGCAAACCTGAGAATTCCGGTTTGGATCTCCTTTAGGGAGAGGGCTTTATGGGGGCGATTGAGCCTTTGCCAAGTGGTCTTCCGGGCTGCATCCACTTTAAGGGAAACCCAATCCGCTTGGGAAAGCTCCTCTTGAACTTCCTCCTGGAAAATCAGGGAGGCGTTGGTAATCACCGCGGTGGGGATTCCCAGGTCCCTCAGGGCGGAGATTTCCTTTCCCAAATTTAGGTCTAAAGTAGGCTCGCCGGCCGGAACGAAGGTGAGATAATCGATCCTTTCCCCGTTATTGCGAAGCTCTTTTACCCTGTCCTGTACTGCCCGAATGAGCTCGTCCGGCTCAAAAAATTCCTCCCGTTTTACCTGGATTCTTGAGGTGCGTCCAAGCTGGCAATAAACGCAGGAATACGAGCACACCTTGGGCGGGATATTGTTGATTCCCAAAGATCTCCTCAGTCTGCGCGAGGGAACGGGTCCGAAAACCAGGGCCGTAGTCTTTTCCGAATTCATCCGCGCCATAAGGCCACCTTCTCTAGGCCATGGCGAAAGAGGGCCTCACTGCCCCCGGCCTCGGCTACCGTCCGCAGCACCCCCTCGGGGTCCCTGACCCGGGCACCAAACAGATAGTCGATCCCCAAGGAAAGCAATCCTTCCCACATAGGGGTCGAGGGGCCAATTACTGCCACCCGGCCGTGGGCCAGTTCCAAAAGCCGCCCCACCGTCTTGTTGGCGAAGGTTGTTCCGCTGAGGAAAACCACATCGCACCGGGGAAGCTCCATCTCCTCCGCCCAATCGGGGAGCACCCCTGACCGCGTAGGATCCCGCTCAAAGACCAATACCTCCCGGGCCCTCCCCTCGAGGGCCCGAACTAAAGGACCGATGTAGCCCACCACTCCAACAACATCCGTGTTTTTTATCCGCATAGCTTCCACAGGATCCGGCGAGGGGCACGCTCCATCCCCTAGAACAGCATTCACCGTGGCCAATCCCAGGGCGGAATCCAGTAGGTCCGCCGAGAGGAGACCTTGGGCTAGCTCCAAAGCTCCCTTTCCCGCCAACTCCCCTGCCTTAGGGTGGGTTCGACATCTCCCGAGGCTGAGCGGAGTGGCCGCGAGGCCCAGCGAACCATCGGAAAGAAGCACCGCCGAATACGCAACCCCGATTACTATGCGTTCCACCTCTAGCGGCGAAAGCCGTTCTTCCACGGCATCAAGCAGTTTCCGGACAACAGAAACGCCCACGTTATTCATGGCTTTCGATTGTAGGGCAACCAAGAGGAAAGTTTTTGCCAAAGGACTTGAATAGCCTGGGCCGCGGGCCCTTGGTCATATTCCACCACCGGCTGCCCCATAGCTTGAGCCCTTATTACCGCTTCGTCATAAGGGATGTAGCCAAGAACGGGCAAACCCTGTTCAGCGGCTTCCCTCTCGATTTTTTCCGCAAGGTTTGGGGCAAGATCGGCTTTGTTGATGGCCACGGCAATTTTGGCCCGGAAATGGCGGGCAAGCTCCGCGGCCCGTTTGAGATCGGACAAAGCGGAAAGGCTCGGTTCGGTCACGATCAGGACTGCATGGGCACCGGAAAGGGTAGCGATGACCGGGCAACCGATCCCGGGTGCGCCATCCACAAATAGCCACTTTGCATCCGCATCCTTCGCTATGGCCCTAGCCCGCATTTTCACCGCGGTCACGAGCTTCCCGGTGTTTTCCTCCCCAGGAAGAAGCTCCCCATGTACCAGCGGACCGTAGGCTGTGCGCGAGACATAAATCCACCCGGATAGGCGAGGTTTTAAGCTCACTGCGCCCGCCGGACATACATGAAAACAAACCCCGCAGCCTTCACACGAAAGGGGGTCCACTCGATAGACCCCGTCCTCACTAACGATAGCCCCAAACCGGCAAGCTTTCGCGCAATTTCCGCATCCCAAACATTTGCTTTTCTCGATTTGGGCGAGGTCCGATCCCTCGTAGGTGATTTTTTCCTCGATTTTGGGTCGCAAAAGAAGATGAAGGTTTGCCGCGTCCACGTCACAATCGGCCAGCACTTTGCCGCTCGCCAAGGAGGCCAAAGCGCCAACCACCGTGGTCTTGCCCGTTCCGCCCTTTCCTGAGATAACCACAAGTTCAACCATTTCCTCTTCTTTCGCGGGCCCAAAGAATGTCTTGAAAAAGTTTGCGCAGGGGTTCCTGCCATTCAGGCAGGGCCTCTACAAGAGGGATTCCGTTAGCATAGGCCCTGGCGATGGCTTGGTCCCAGGGGATGCGAAGCAGGACAGAAAGCCCGTTTTCCTTGCAGAAACATTCCACGTGGTCCGTACCCACACCCCATTTGCTCACCACAACTCCTGCCGGAATGCCGAGGGCCTCGGTCACGGCCAAGGCCGCTTGCAGATCATGAAGTCCAAAGGGAGTAGGTTCGGTCACGAGTATCACGTAATCGGCCCCCCTGACCGTTTCTACCATGGGGCACCCGGTTCCCGGTGGAGAGTCAAGAATCGTGATCCTCTTGGGATCGGCCATTTCCTTGAGTTCGCGGATCACCGGGGTGGCGCGAGGCTCTCCCACATTGAGCACGCCTTGCAGAAAAGGGAGACTTTTCCCCTCGCCGCGTTCGATCCAGCCAATGATTCTTGGCACTTCCCGGATGGCCTGGGTTGGGCAGACCATCCGACAAAGGCCACAACTGTGGCACAGTTCATAGTGGAAGAAAACCTTCCGTCCGAGTACCACCAAAGCTCCGTACCGACAGGCCTTGGCGCAGGCCCCGCAGCCAAGACAGGCCTTCTGATCCACCTCCGGCACAAGGACTTCCACAGGCTTCCGCTCGTGGATGATGGGGGAGAGAAAGATGTGGTCGTTTGGTTCCTCCACGTCGCAGTCCACAAGTTCCACAGGAAAGGTTTCGGCGAGGGCGAGGGCCAGGGATACGGCCAAGGTAGTTTTGCCGGTCCCACCTTTTCCCGAGGCAATGGCGATGCGCAAGTTAGTGTTCGTGGAAGAGGTGGCGCTCGCAGGGCTCAGCTCCCCTTAGGCGGCCAGCTTGCCAGGCCTGGATTACCTCGCGAACTGTCCCAGAAGCGCCGGTGTGGACCTCAATGCCGTATTGGGACAAAAGAGCCATGGCCCGGGGACCGAGGCCTGCACAGAGGACCACGTCCACCACGGCCTGCGCCAAAAGCTCTGCGGGAAGGCCACTTCCACCGAGGTGCTCCGAGGTGTTGGGCAAAATTTCCACTTCCCCGGTCTCCGTGTCGTAGATTGTGTAGGTGGGTGAGCGACCGAAGTGCTCACCCACCCGATCGTCCAAGCCGCCGTTTCCCTCCGTAGGTACGCAAATCCTCATTTTTTCTCCTTTACCACCGATACACCCAACTAGGAGGATAGGCCCAAGGGGTTAGGTACCAAGGGGCGTAGGGAAAGTAACCGAAGCGCCACCAGCCGCGCGGAAGCCAAGGGAAAAAGCGGCAGAACGGATAAGGATTACCGCGTCCCCAACCCCAAAAGCCCCATCCTCTTCCGTACGGCCACCAGAACATCTCACTCACCTCCTTTGAGCTCCGCGAGTTTGCGCTTTACCTCTGCAAGCTCCCTTTCCAAGCGGGCAAGGCGTTCCCGTAGGGTAGCTACGTCCTCGGGTCCTGACCCCGCAAAGGCCGGGCTGGCCCCCGAAAATCCTCCCCATTTTCGGCCCATTCCCGGCCCAAAACCCATGGGGGATGGGGTAATCGGTCCTAATCTGCCCGCTAAATAATCCTCTACGGCTTGGCGGACCGTTATTCCGGAAACTGGGACCATGTCGATTCCTATTCCGGCGAGGATTTCCAAGACGTTGGGACCAAAGTTTCCAGCGAAGACTGCGCGGGGATTTTTCTCCGCGACGAGCTGGGCGGCGCGGATTCCCGCTCCGCCGGCTGTGTTCCGAAAGGGGTTATCTATCACCGAAGCCCCAAGGATTTTCCCGTTTTCCACCTCGACCACGGTGAAGGTGGGAGCCCGGCCAAACACCGGGGAAACCTGGCCCTCCAATCCACCCGTGGTTGTTGCCGCAACGTAGATTTCTTTCATCTCTTCTCCTTGGTTAGTTCGTCCAAGCGCTCCTTGATCATCCGGAGTTCCTCCTCCAGGGCTTCGGCCTGGGCTGAAAGCCACTGAATTTCCGCTTCCCTGCTCCAGGTGGGCCAAAAACCCCATCCTGCCCACGGGCCAGGATACCCGCCAAAGAGGTACGCCGCCCCAGGAGGGGGAGCGCCCCAGCCCGGGGAGAACCCGAACCGAAGCCAACCCGGAAGACCGGTAAGGTAGAACATTCTCCGCCACCGCATTGGTATCACCTCCGAACCCTATTATAAGCATATGCTCAAAACGGGCAAGCCCCTTGGCTTAAGGCAAATCCCGGGTACACTCCCTTGCGTGCCCAGGCCACTGAAACCGCGGCGCTGCTGGGGATTCCCACCCCATGCGACTTTCATCCCCATGGGGGTGCCCCCAGGTCGCCTCCAAGCCGTGTTCCTCCAGCTCGATGAATTGGAGGCACTGCGCCTTTGCGATCTCCTCAACCTGGACCAGGAGGAAGCCGGTCAAAAGATGGGCGTTTCCCGAGCCACTGTCCAGCGGCTTCTTTCCTCGGCCCGGGCCAAAGTGGCCGAAGCCCTCGTTTACGGTAAGGCTTTGGTAGTCGTCCACGGCCCCCACGTACAATTTTGGCCAGGCCCGCGCGGCCACGGCGGCCCTCCCTGGGCCAAAGGATGAACGGCATGCTCGAAAAAATCAGGGTTTGGGCCCTGGATCTTTTGCGTTTCCCCACCGTAACCGGACGAGAGGAGCTTTGCGCGGAGTACCTCGCGGAGAAGCTGCGCGGGGCCGGCCTCAAGGTATGGGAACAGCCCGTGTTAGGAGCAAATGCTAATATCCTAGCCAGCCGCGGCGAGGGCGGCCCCTGGATCGTTACCCACCTCGATGTCTACCCGCCCTTCGATCATCCCGATCCTTTTCAGCCTCGTTTAGAGGGAGATTTGATTGTGGGTCGCGGCGCCGTGGATGCCAAAGGCCAAATCGCCGCCCTCCTTTCAGCCCTGTACCAAACGAACGAACCTGTCCAGGTCGCGTTGGTTGTGGATGAGGAGGAACTCGGCCGGGGCTCCGAAGCCTTGGAGGTTCCTGAAGGGGTGACGGGCGCTGTGGTCCTTGAGCCCACAAGCCTCAAGATCGCCATTGCCGAGGCTGGCTCTGTGGGCCTGGAAGTCTTGGTACGGGGAAAACCTGCCCACGGCACCACTCCTTGGGCAGGAGAATCTGCAATTGAGCGGGCGTTTTCCCTTTATCAGCGCCTTCTTTCTGCGCCGTTTATGGCCCACCGCCATCCCCTTTTTCCAAAGGGTGCGTGGGTGAACCTTGGCCGCATCGAGGGCGGCTACGACACCATGATCGTCCCCCCTCATTGCCGTATGGAAATGGATGTTGGCTTTGCGCCGGGGCTTTCGGCCCAAGAGGTGATCCGCCAGACTGAGGAAGTTATGGCCGAAGCGGAGCGTATCTTCGTCACCGATGCTTGGGAACCCTGGAAAACTGACCCCAATGAAAAAGTGGTGCAAAAGCTTGCACAGGCTTACCAAGAAGTTTTCCAGGCTCCTCCGGTCTATACTGGTATGCCCTCTTGGACCGATGCCACTAACTTGGTACGGAAAGGGGTTCCCACCGTAGTTTTTGGCGCCGGCGATCTCTCCTTAGCCCACACTTGGCACGAAGCAGTAAGTCTAAAAGACCTCGAGACCCTGGCCCAAGTGTTGGCCCTTCTCATTGCTCGGTGGTCTCAGGAATAGGGCGAAAAAGTCGGACCCATTCCCCCCATTTCCCTATCTCCCGAAAACCGAGTTTTCGATACCATTCCCGAGCTCGGGTATTTCCTTCGCCTACCCAAAGGGCAGCAATTTTTCGTCCATGTTTCCGCCCAAGCTCATAAGCTTGCTGGAGCAGAATTTTGCCAATGCCTTTTCTTTGCCAGCTTGGATCCACAGCGATTTCGTGAATTTCCAGGACGATTCCCAACTCCCAATCCTTCCAATCCGGACAGGCGGCGATGAACCCCACCGGCTTTTCATCGGTTTCAGCCACGAGAAAGCCATCCTTGCAGGTGCGCCTTAGCCATTTCAAATAACGCTTGGCCTCGTTCAAATTCTCCTCCCCGTACTCCTCTATTCCCCGGTAAGCCTCCATAAGGAGCTGGGCGAGAGTTTCGATTTCCTCAAGCTTTCCTTGGCGAATGGTTATGTTATTACTCACAGCGAGGGGGAACCCACCTCTTTCCCAATAAAGCTTATATGGGCTATGGTTCCTTCGCCACTCCCAAATCCCTACAAATCCCCTATGGTATGCCGGGGACAAGGGGGCCAGTATCCGATGTGTCTATTGTTGTCTTTTGCGGTGCACATCTTGGCTACGACCCCGCGAAAGTCCCTATTGGGGGTGGGGCGGCTGTCGGAAACGCCCTCATTCGCCGCTGGATGGAAACCAAGCCCTTTGATCTTTGGGTCTTGGGAACAGGTGAGGATCTTCCCTCCCCAGGGCTTAGGTACCACCGAGTAGAAACGCCTTCCGCCCGTGGGCTTCTTACGGACTTTTCCGTGCGCAAATACGCGCGGCTTTCGAGGGAATTCGAGCGCGGGGTTGTTGCCTTCCTCGCTGATTTAAGAAGAAACCTTAACCCGCAAGATGTTTTGGTTTTGCACAACGACATTGCCGAAGCCGGGGATTTCGAAGCCATCGCGGGCATGGGTTTTCGCCAAGTCGCAATTTTCCATGTGGATGTGGTGGATTACGTAGCCAACATCTACTTGCGGGGAAAAGTGAGCGCACCACAATTAGCAAAGCTTTGGCGCAAAATCGTTGATTTAAAGCTCGACCACATCCTCCCCGATGTTCTCAAACTCATGTTCGCTAAACAGGAATCTTGCGCCCATTTTTGCGAGCTCCTTGTAGTTTCATCCTCCGGAATGGCCCAAGTTCTCCGCTCTTCTTACCCTTGGCGTTCAGGGGCGAGCATCGCCGTTATTCCCTGGGGCACGCTTCAGGAGCCCGAACCACCAGGCATAGATGAGGAGCTTGCGAATCTTGTAAGGGTTTACAACCTAGACGGCCGGCCTGTGATTCTTGCGCTTTCCCGAATTTCGCCAGAAAAGGGGCAGGATTTACTTTTGCGCGCCCTCAGAATTTGGGAGAAAGAGGTTGGCAAGCCCCTGGCTGTTTTTATTTGTGGAAGCCCGGCTTACATGCATGGAAAGGGTTATATGCGCGAGCTTCTCCGCCTTGCGCGAAAACTCCGGCTTGTGAAGGTGCATTTCCCCGGGCATGTGAGCGGCGCTCGAAAGTATGCCTTTTTCCGCCTAGCCGCCCTCTATGTTTTCCCTTCGCGCCACGAAAGTTACGGGCTCACCATGATGGAAGCCATGGCCGCCGGCCTTCCCGTCCTTACCACAAACCACCGTTCCGCCCAGGATCTCGTACGCCAGGAGTTCGGCCTCGTGGTAGAACCTGACGCAAAGAGCATTTGCCAAGGGCTAGTGGAGCTCCTTAGTGAACGGGCAAAACTGAGGGCTATGGGAAAAGAAGCCCAAAAGTTCGCCCGCTCTCACCCGTTTTCCCGAGCTGCTGATATTCTTGCTCTTCGCCTCGTTAGCTTGCTTCGGGAAGGGCAAACTACTCAACTTCAATCCCGTTATTCGCGATAACTTTAGCATACCAATGCGCGCTTTCTTTGGGAATTCGACGCAAGGTTTTGTAATCCACGTAAACGAGACCAAAACGTTTACTGTAACCATAAGCCCATTCAAAATTGTCCAAAAACGACCATACGAAATAACCCCAGATTGGGATGCCTATGGAAATTGCTCGATGGAGTTCGCGTAGATGCTCCTTGAGATAACGGATACGCGGTTCGTCGGGAACTGTGCCAGAGGAGGTGACCATGTCTGGGTAAGCTGCGCCGTTTTCGGTGATAAAGTATGCGGGAAACCGGTAATCAAAATGCACGCGGGCAAGGATCTCGAAGATCCCATGGGGATATACCTCCCAGCCCATATCGGTTACTTCGGTGCTAGCCAATTGTGGTGGGGTTGAGGCTTTCGGAGAGCGGGCGAGCATCCGTGTGTAGTAATTAATGCCGAGGAAGTCTAGGGGAACTGCGATTTTGTCCAGATCTTGGTCTTCCACGAAATCTAGCTTGACCGAGCCTAAAAAGCGATGGAGGTTTTCAGGAACAAGATTTTTAAGCTCCGAAAGTTGGCGGAGAGTTTCGAATGGGTAATTTCGGCCGGAGAGGGGATCCAAAAACCAACGATTCAGGTGAGCATCAATTAGCCAAGCTAGCCTTCGATCGGCAAGATCCTGAGAAGCAGGGTGAACGGGAGAAAGATTTAATACGATACCAACTTTTGCCGTAGGAACGAGCTCACGAATGATCGCGACCGCTTCCCCGTGAGCCAAAAGTTGATGATGGGCAGCCCGCAAGGCTTCCTCGAGATTGTTATGGCCCGGAGCATGTCGGCCTTCGAGATAGCCCAAAAACGCGGCGACCCAGGGCTCGTTTAGGGTAAGCCAAAAGCGCACGCGATCCCCAAGATTTTTCGCGAGAATTTCCGTGTACTTGGAAAAAGCCGCGACGGTGGTGCGGTTGGGCCACCCTCCTTTATCCTGCAAGGCCTGGGGCAAATCCCAGTGATACAAGGTCAAGAATGGCTCGATTCCGGCCTCAAGTAAACCATCCACAAGTCGTGAGTAAAAATCCAACCCTTTTTTATTAACCGAGCCGCGGCCCTTAGGAAGAATCCTAGGCCAAGAGACGGAAAATCGATAAGCCTTGATTCCCAGACTCTTCATAAGCCCAATATCCTCAGGCCACCGGTGATAATGGTCGCAGGCGACGTCACCGGTATCCCCGCCTAGAATGTGTCCAGGCGTATGGCAAAAGCGATCCCAAATGGATTCGCCTTTGCCGTCCTCGTTCCAGGCGCCCTCGATCTGATAGGCCGAAGTGGCTACACCCCAATAAAAGCCCTCTGGAAACTTCAAAATCTCCGGCATTTTTTCCTCCTTTTTGGCTCATTAGCTTCGCCGATCCGTCTCGCTTAAGTTTTGTGCTTGATCATTAAGCTCCCGAGGGAGGCTAACATTAAGATTTTCAAGGATTTCCCGATCCAAAGCCCCTTTCCACGTCTCCAATGCGAGTAAAAGCGCACCTACGACGGGAGCATATTTGGGAAGGACAATTCGTGCATTTGGCGCCGCCTTGTGCACTGTTTGAATAATTGTATCTAAAAGAAGGGGACCTTTCCCTTTAAAAACCCCGCCAGCCAATATTACCTCAACATCGGTCCTCTCAAGCCCAAGCTTTCTGATCACTGTACCCGCGGCAATTCCCACCTCCTCTCCTAAGCGAATCAAAATACTTTGGGCTGCAACATCCCCCTGCCAAGCGGCCTCAAACACCAGGGGCACGATTTCTAAAATCTTTTCCTCAGGTAGGCGACGATGATAAAGTGCAGAGATAAGGGCCTCGACACTGGTAACCCCAAAAAATTCGAGGATTAGGGGGGTAAGGAGAGTTGGGCTTCCCCGTCCATCCCAGGCTCGGGCTACGGTGCGAATGGCTTCCCGAGCGATGTCCCAACCTCCTCCCCAATCGCCGGAAATCCAGCCTAAACCAGGGAGACGAAAGGTACGGCCATTTGGAGCGATCCCAGCAGCGTTAAACCCCGTGCCGCAAACGACCACCACGCCCCACGACCGAGAAGTTCCCGCGCGCAGGGCGACCATCGCATCATTTTCCACCCGAACTTTTTGGGCCAAGGCGAGGCGTTCCATTGCCTGGGTGAGCAAGGAAAAATCCTCGGGAAGGTCAGCTCCGGCAAGACCGAAAACCCCTACCTTAACGGGAGCCTGGACGCTAGCTTGGAAAAAAGCTTCCATGCAGGCGCTGCGAATGGCAGCGATAGCGTTTTCCAGGCCGACGGTTTGGTGATTCCCTGGGCCGGCCCGACCAAGTCCACGAATAACCCCGGTCTCCTCCGCCACCAAAGCGAGGGTTTTTGAAGCTCCCGCATCCACTCCCAACACGTATCTCATGTCACATCCCGAAAGAGAAAACGCGTAAGATACGCTTGGTTTGCCTTCTTTATAGCTTGCCAAAGGGCCTTTGCCTGGGAAAAGGTGGTTACAAAGGGATGAGCGAGAAGTGCTTGAAGGGCGCTTTTTTCGTCGCCCTCTACCGCGGCTTTGATGGTTAATTCCTCATAGGCCTTAACAGCCTGTATCAGGCCGCGAATCTCTGGAGGAAGCGGCTTTTGGGGTAAAGGCATAACGGAAGAACGCTTGACCACACAGGGAACTTCGACCACCGCTCCCCGAGGTAGCTCCGGAATGGCCCGTAAGTTTTGGACATTCAATATCTGGACTTCTCCCTTGTTGTTATGCATGGCGCTAATTAAGGTAACCGCGGCAGTTGAATAATGGGCACCACCGCGGCGATTAAGAAGCGAAGGCGGTTCAGTTAGACTTGGATCGGAATAAAGTCGCAAGAGTTCAGCATCAATCTCCGCTACTACCTCTGCCCGGGTTTTACCCGTTTTTTGGATCTCCGTTAAAACCTCGTCATGGTGGTAGTAGTAGCGCAAATAATAGCTTGGGATCAGCCTGGAAATTTTTATGAGTTCGGACGAAAATGGAAATTCACCTCCCTCAGCGCGCTCGATCGCTACGAGTAATGCCTTTTGGGAAAAATCTTCATGGTCCACATATACACTGCGGACCCAGCTCAAATGATTTAGGCCAACATAATCCAGGAAGATTTTCCCTGGGTCCACTTTTAACCAGTCAGCGATCATGTATTTCATGGTGATGGGCACGTTGCAAAGCCCAATTGCTTTAACTTTGGTGTAGCGCAGCAAAGCCTCCGTAACCATTCCCGATGGGTTTGTGAAATTAATAAGGACGGAGTTAGGAGCAAAACGTTCCGCATCCTCAGCGATTTCTAGCATCACGGGGATCGTCCGCAGGGCATTGGCAAAGCCTCCGGGACCGACCGTTTCCTGTCCGACAATCCCGAAACTCAGAGGAATTTTCTCGTCCAAAGCCCTGGCAACTATTCCCCCAACCCGAATTTGGGTGATGACGTAATCCGCATCAGCGATTGCTTCTTGTCGGTTCGTGGTTAACTCCACCCTAACCTCCATATCGGCTGCCTTAACCATTCGCTGAGCAAGACCGCCTACGATTTGCAAACGTTCCTCGTTGATGTCCATAAGGGTGATGACCCGGATAGGGAGTTCCTCTTTGTACTTAATAAAACCTGAGATAAGTTCAGGGGTGTAGACGCTCCCTCCGCCGATCACACAGATCTTCAGCCCAGCCATGGCCCGCTCACAATGTGTTTTCCGAGTCGACCTGGCCGCTTCTTCCAAAGGTGCCGTCCCCGTTTTGAGAATGCTTCCTCAGCCTTAGTGGCAGGCTGAGAGTGCCCCCTGTCAAGACCCTAGGACGACTCAAAAGCAGCTCTTCCAGTTGCAAAGCGTTTTGGGGTGCCCAGGCGTTCCAGTCGTTGTTGAAATAGATGAAGACCCGCTCCGCGGGAAGGCCTTTGATGCGCTCCGCCCAGGTGTGCAATTCCTTCATGGAGTAACGATACGCATACCATGCGCCTTTTCCGTGAAAGCGCACGAAGGCGTGAGGCGCAGTGGCCACCACGTATTCTGGAAGATTGGGAGCGCTCACAATGCACATAGCAACGCCTCTCTCCCGCAGAAGGGCTTCTGTCTCCTCCTGAAACCAGCTCTCGTGACGAAATTCTAAGGTGTTCGAGAAACAAGGATTGAGCTGATCGAGAATGCGCAAAAGGAGATCGCGGTTGTACCGGAGATTTGGTGGAAGCTGAAAAAGGAAACCGCCGAGTTTTTCCCCGAGCATCTCGCCCATGGCGTAAAACCGGCGCACTAGCTCCTCTGTCCCCTGAAACTTCCTAAGGTGCGTGATTCCTCGAAAAGCTTTGAGGGTGAAAAGGAAGCCTTCCGGCCCCTTTCGGTACCAGGCTTTCACCATCTTCTCCGTGGGAAAACGGTAGAAAGTGGCGTTCACTTCCACGGTGTTGAACACTTTGCTGTAAAAGTCAAACCATTCGCGCTCGGGGAGGTCCTCTGGATAGAAGAGACCTGCCCAATGCGGGTAAATCCAGCCCGAGCAACCCACGCGATACTCGGCCATCCCCAGGAGTATAGGCCGGGGTAAAATTATGGGCTATGCCGAGGGTGGCGGTTGGGGAGCGTTTCCAGATAAAGACCAAGCTTCGGCCCCGCGGCGATCAGCCCAAGGCCATCAAGGAACTCACCGAAGGGGTCCTCGAGGGCCTTCGCTACCAAACCCTCCTTGGCGCCACGGGGACCGGCAAAACTTTCACCATCGCTCACGTCATCCAAAACGTACAGAAGCCCACCCTCGTCATCGCCCACAATAAAACCCTCACCGCCCAACTTTACGGGGAATTCCGCGAGCTTTTCCCGGATAACGCCGTGCACTATTTCGTTTCCTACTACGACTACTACCAACCCGAGGCCTACGTTCCCGAGACCGATACCTACATCGAAAAAGACGCAGAAATCAACGAGGAAATTGACAGGTTGCGCCATGCTGCCACCGCAAGCCTCCTGGAACGCCGCGACGTGATCATCGTGGCCTCCGTTTCCTGTATCTACGGCCTTGGTTCCCCGCAGGACTACTACGCCATGTCCCTCACCCTCGAGGCAGGGCGGGAGTACGACCTCGATGAGGTTTTGCGCCAGCTCGTTCTTCTCCAATACCGACGGAACGAGCTTTCTTTCGAGCGGGCAACGTTTCGGCTCCGAGGCGATGTGTTGGAGATCATCCCCGCTTCCGAGGAAGTGGGTTTCCGCATTGAGTGGTTCGGCGACGAGGTGGAGCGCATCACCGCCATCGACCCCCTCACCGGCGACACCCTCTCTGAGCGGACAAGGGTGACGATCCCGCCGGCTACCCACTACGTTACCCCCGAGGAGCGGCTGCGGAGGGCCATCGAAAGCATCGAGGAGGAGCTCGAACAAAGGCTCAAGGAGCTTCGGGCTCAAGGGAAACTTCTCGAGGCCCAAAGGCTTGAGCAGCGCACCCGCTTTGATTTGGAGATGCTCAGGGAAATGGGCTATTGCCCGGGAATCGAGAACTATTCCCGCCATCTCGATGGCCGAAAGCCCGGCGAGCCGCCTTGGACCCTTCTCGATTACTTCCCACCCGATTTCCTCGTAGTGATCGATGAATCCCACCAAACCGTGCCCCAGCTTCGCGGGATGTACCACGGCGACCGCTCCCGGAAAGAAACCCTTGTGGAGTACGGTTTCCGCCTCCCCTCCGCCTTGGATAACCGGCCCCTCACGTTCGAGGAGTTCGAGGCCCGGGTGAAGCAGATCATTTTCATGTCCGCCACGCCCGGCCCTTATGAGCGGGCCGTGTCCCCAAAGATCGTGGAGCAGATTGTCCGGCCCACGGGACTTGTGGACCCCGAGGTGGAAGTGCATCCTGTGCGCGGACAAATCGATCACCTTGTCTCCGAGCTTCGCAAAGTCACAGAGCGGGGCGAGCGCGCCTTGGTCACGACCCTCACGAAAAGGATGGCTGAGGATCTCACAGATTACCTTGTGGAGCTCGGGTTCCGCGCGCGCTACCTCCACTCCGAAATTGAGACTCTAGATCGCGTGGAAATTTTGCGCGACCTCAGACTCGGGAAATTCGAGGTTTTAGTGGGCGTGAACCTCCTCCGCGAGGGCCTGGATCTTCCCGAGGTTTCCTTGGTGGCCATCCTCGATGCCGACAAAGAAGGTTTCCTCCGGTCCTCCACCTCCCTCATTCAGACCATTGGCCGCGCTGCCCGGAACGTCCGAGGTAAAGTCATCCTCTATGCCGACGAGGTCACCGACGCCATCCGCGAGGCTATTGATGAGACGAACCGCCGCCGGAGGATCCAAATTGAGTACAACCTGAAACACGGGATCACTCCTGAAACCATCAAGAAAGAGGTCAAGGACATCGTGGGCGACCTCACTGGCGGCCGCGCCGAGCCCGTTTCCATCCCGAAGAAACCCGAAAAGCTCCCCAAAGAAGAAATCGCGGATCTCATAAAGAGGCTCGAGCGGGAGATGCGGGCGGCGGCGGAACGTTTGGAGTTCGAGCTCGCCGCAGCCTACCGCGACAAGATCCGCGAGCTCCGCAAGCTCCTTTAGCTTGGGATCAAATCCGTATCATCCGAAAGTCGTACCACCGCGTGGGCGATCAATTTGGCCGCGTTTTGCAGGTCCGCCAAAGAAACGATTTCGCAGGGAGAGTGCATGTAGCGGTTGGGGATGGCGATGAGGGCCGTGGCCACACCAGCCCGGGTGATTTGAATAGCGTTGGCATCCGTTCCAGTGGCCGCAGGAGCAGGCTCAATCTGGTAGGGAATTTTTTCCTCTTCGGCCACCCTTACCAGAAGCTCAAAAAGCTTGGGGTTTATGTTGGCGCCGCGGGCGATTACCGGCCCTCCACCGACTTTGAGATCGCCGAGCTTTTTCTTGTCGCTTTCTGTGCCGGGATGGTCGGTGGCGTGGCAGACGTCCACGGCGATTCCCACCTTGGGATCAAGGCCAAAGGCGCTTGTGCGGGCGCCACGGAGCCCTAGCTCTTCCTGCACCGTGGCCACGGCGAAAACCGCGGCCTTCGGCCGAAGATCCTTGAGAAGCCGCAAGGCCTCGAGGACCACGTAAGCGCCAATCCGGTCATCAATCCCCCGAGCCACAAGGAGATCGTCGTTCAAAAACGCTGGGTCCCAAGCAAGGACCACAGGATCGCCAATGGAGACCTTCTTCAGCGCTTCCTCTTTGTTTTTTGCGCCGATGTCCACCCAGACGTCCTCGACCCGTACGGCCTTTTTTCGCTCCTCGTCCTCGAGGAGATGGATAGGCTTCCGGCCCACTACGCCCAAAACCCTTCCATTTTTCGTGCGGATCCAGACGCGCTGGCCGGGAAGGATTTGAGCGTCCCAGCCGCCGATGGGCCGAAGATAAAGATAGCCTTTATCGTCCACGTGGGAGACCATGAGGCCAATTTCGTCCATGTGCCCGGCGAGCATCACGCGGGGGGACCCCTTTTCGTTTACCACCGCGAACGCGTTCCCATGGAGATCCCGCCAGGTTCGCTCGGCGAAGGCCTTCGCCTCCTCAGACCAAACCCGGGCTGCCTCTTCCTCAAACCCGGAAGGGCTGATAGTGGACAAAAACCGTACAAGGAACTCTTTGTTCGTCATTCCCGCGCCTCCTTTGGTGCCTCCATTTTAGCAGGTGAGATGCAAAAGCGCGGCTACCCGCCTCTTCTGCGCAAGCTCGTTATAGAGCTCTACTGCATCTTTGGTGCGAAGAACGCGGAGCTCCATTCCTCGAGAGGAAAGGAGAGCTTCCGCTTCTTTGGTTACTTTGAGCATTCCGGAAAACCCAGTGCCGATAATGACTACTTCCGGGGAAAGCTCCAAGACCTCGGCTAGATCCTCCGGGTGAACTCGGTGGCCTTCCCTTCGCCACCACCGGCCAACTCTCTCCCCACAGATCCAAAGGTCCTCGTGGCAGAGAACCCCGTCGACCTCGACCCTCCCAAACCGATATCCCGAAAGCCTCATCGGGCAAATGATATCATCGCTAGGCAAGCGGGCGTCCAGGGTGGGAAGGGGGACAAGGAGGCGATGTTCCATGGGTAGAGCATTTCGGACTCTCTCCACGTTGTTTTTGCTCTTAGTGGCTGTCTTTTTTGCCGGCTTGGGGCAAGAACCCACGTACTGACCGTTCTTGCCGGAAGTTGAAGCCCGGGCCTGTGCTCAGGCCGCCACTCGCTTTCACCTCCCTGGGCGTGATCCCATCATTGATCCGAAGTTGCGAGCAGTACTGCCCACTGCCCCTGGTTGTCTGCCCACCTGCGACCTTGTTTGGGACTTCGCACAAGTACAAGCCGGAAGCTCCGTCAACACCACAAAGAGCTTCCCTAGCGAGCTTAGGCATTGTGGCCTTCGCCCTGGCAAGTTCCACCTTGCCCACAACCCTTTCCTTCGAGCTCAACCTGGCAGCAAAACAGGGAAGGCTTTGCGGAACCACGCCCAAAGAGGGCGGAAGCTGGGTTCTTGTGTATAACCTCCTCGACAAAAACAAGTGCCTAGTGATTAAGCTCACGGTAAAGATCTACACCGCCGCAGTCACACCCTGTCCCGTAGTCCTTCAGTAGGCACGTATGTTCCTACGGCGAAGGCCATCCCCAGCGACATCCTCTTCAAAATCCAGGCTGCCGGGATCGCGAAGGGAGCTACCTCGAACATCCCAAGCGGCGCCGAGCTGAATCTGGACCTAGGCCAGGGCATCGGGGTCTCCATCGGGAACTTCCTACAGGTGGGGCAAGCTACGAGGTCCTTTTTGGGCTCTACGACAACCGTAGCTGCGAGATCCATCGGCTTTCCGTGACCCTGTGCACAGCGCAAGCCCGTGTGCCCGAGCTTTCTGTACAGAGCCTAAAAATCAGCGTCGAAAAAGTCTGCGAAAAGGATTGCAGCCACACCCTCACCGTGTACTGGCAGGCAAGCGGCGGGATGGCGCCGATCTCCGTGGGGCCTTTGAGCATTGTCTATCCGGATGGCCGCACCCAGGCGGCAGTTGGGACTTTCCCGGCCTCGGGTTCGGCGACCTTGCGGGTGGACCTTGCCGGCGGCGGAAAGGTGAAGGTGCGCGTTCAGGCCAACGACTCCGCCGGCCGCACCAAGACCGCCGAGCAAGAACAGTCTCTTGATTCATGCGTCCAAATTATCGGACCGGTCAACATCCGGCCGACCGCTTACACCTTGAGGTTCCCGAGGGCCCTACGGCCGGCAGCTCATGTACTTCAACGTATATGTGGGAGAGGCCACGACTCCCACGCGGCAAAACGGCGTCCTCGATGCGAAAAAGGGGTAAGTCACCCTCACGGTCCCCATGAGCGCGAAAGTGCGGATCATCGCCTGGTACCAGGACATCATCGGCTGAAGCTGTCTGGGGGCGGGGATAACCTCGCCCCCTTTTTAATTTCCGCAGCTAGGACTAGGGCTATTCATCATGTTAGCCTGCAAAAATTCTGAAATCTTGGGTAACCAAAGCGAAACGGTGAGGCGGACAAAATACCTCGGCTTACCCCGTTGACTGCGCTTTTCGTCCTGCCACTATGTCTGCCAAGGGTCTGAGGGAAACACCGATAAAGAGGGCCGGCTAAACCGAAAGAAATGCGCCGGCGTAGATATTTTATTGGGAGGTGAGGTCATGTGCGGAACTTTGTACTGCGCCAGTTTGCTTTGGCTGGTTTTGATATCCTTTCTCCCGGCCCTTGCCGATGGGATCATAATCGCCATCCCGGGGCGAAGATCCCCAGTCTGCCCTTGCGCTCGCTCACCATCGTCTACCACTACGTCGCGGTGGCAATTCCAGATGGCGTGGCCACCACGCGGGTGGACCAGGCATAGTGTAGCGTTTAGTGTGTCTGGTCAAGCTTCCCATCCGGATTTCCGCAAGATCCCGCAGTCTGCGCGCCCCAGGCCTCATCGAGATGACTCAAAACCGGATGGAGGAGCTTTTCCACAGCATCTTCGCCAAAAAAACACCTCCACCACCTTCGTCTGCCTCTTCACCTTCTTGGAAGTCGCTTCAGCTGGCTTGTGGTATAGAGGTAGCGGGAAGAGGCATACCCCTTGCACCCCGCGTTTCCGGGCGCTTTCTCTTTTGCGTCAAAAAGTCGAGACTTAAGGAACTCCCGTTCCTCCTTCATGAGGGCCTCCAGCAACTCCTTTACCGTGGTCTTGATCCGCTCCTCCGCTTCTTTTGCGATCTCCTCACGGGGTTTGTTCGCTATAGGGGGCTCCCTCTCTTTTGGGTCTTTTCTGGGGAGGCTACCATGCTGCCCTTTGGATACAGTTGCTAAGGACTACCAGTTCAAAAAGCTGGCCCAAGCTCTTACGAAAGCCTATGCGACCAGCCTGGGCATCTTGAGAAAGAAGGGCGCGGAGCGCAACTAGAGCTTCTATCCCGACCGCAAGGCCTAGGGCTTTCTCAGCCACCTTCTGGCGCCAGGCCTGCTGATAACGGAGATACCCGGAATCCATAACCACGGCTGCGGATCGCCCCGGGCGAGCTCTAAGGCCTTGAGGGCGCTGCGCTCCTTGTCCTTCACCTCGAGCATGAGATCGAAGTCGTAGGGACGGCTCTCCACAAGAAAACCCTGAAAAATGCTCCTCGTCCAAAGCACACGTGTGGCTTCCTGTGCACCCCCCGGAAAGGGGAGAGGAGTAGTCCACAATGGGAGGCCCATCTTCCGGCTCCCATGTCTCCCCTTGGCTTTCCAGGGCCTCTGCTAGCGACTTTCCGTCCGGATTCAGCTCGTGATGGAAGAAATCCGGATTTTGGCAGATTGATCCAATTTCAAAAGGTCAAGGCCGTGGGTATAGAAGGTCGGCCACAGCGGCTCTCCCCACCTCCGGCCGCGGGGAATTGAGGAGGGTGTATTGCCCAGGGGGCATGGAAATTCGTATTCCAAAGCCCCGATGAGAGCCCCAATGCGGGGTCCCAGGAAAGCGGCGCGTGCGGCGGCGCCGAAAAGACCCGGACCACGGCCCACCGCTGGCCTGTTCTCGGAGATGTGGATTTTGGCATCCCGAAGGGCGCACCTGGGCGAGCGATTCTTCAGGATAAAACCGTCTACCTCGGGAAGCCCTTCCAAAAACTCCTCGGAAAAGGCGGCCATTTGGGCGGTCAAATCCCGGCCTGTGTCGGGTTGAACCAAGCGGATGGGCGTGCCCTGTACGAGGCGGATTGGAGGCCGCGGCACGCCAAGACCAATTTCCACCACGGGATCCGGGATCACGCTCCCGTCGTACCGGCAGGGGGCAAGCACCGGCTCACCACCACCCGCGGCCTTGGAAAGCGCCTCGTTCCCTTAACTCCTCCCGGAAAAGCTCGCGGAGCTCTCCGCAGCTTTCGTCGCCCCGGATTCGGCGCAAAACGAAGAACGAGCGGTTGGGATCGGGATCCGGTCGCCCTTCCCCTGGGATGAGAAAAAAGCTTGCGGAAGCCCCCTTCTATCTCCGTCCAAGTCCACTACCCGCGGATCATCTGGCGAGGTGGGAAGGGGGTCGGAAAGGGGATCCGTAAGTCGCACCCCGTTCAGAACGAAGAACTCCGGGATCACCAAAGCGATCCCTTTTTCCGAGGGCTCGAGTTTCCCCGAAAGGGGGCCGATTTTTACCGCCGAAAGAAAAGCAGGAGTGATGGAAATTTGAACCAAGGAAGTGCCGATATCGAAGACCATGGCGCAAATGTTCTCGGAGCGGAGGGTGAGATCCGCGTCGTTCTGGTCCACGCGGATTTTGGCGATCTGGTAGATGCGGCGGGGACGCTCCCCAAGGAGGGGAACCTCCCAGTAGTCCGAGAACACCTGGAATAGGGCCCAGGAGCCGGAAATATCCGGCCATTCCGTTTGAGCTACGCCAGGAAGGGGCCAGATAGGAACGAGCAATATCAGGGCCAAAAAGACCTTCACGATGATCCTCCTTTCACGTGGATGGGGCGGCCTTTCCATGTGCCGCGGCCGGAAAGGTGCTAGAAGGCCGAACGCGCCGCCGTGAACCACGCCACAAGGTGCTCGAGAGGATAAGCTAGGGGGATCCACAGGGGAAGACGAAATCAAGCAGCAGTGAGCGTTCCAAGGGAGAAGGCGCTTCCGAGGGCCCAGGCCACATAAAGGAGCCAAGTCCAGACAAAGGCAAATGGAAGAAGCCTTTTCTTGACCCGGTTGGCTTCCCAAAAGCTTGGGTACATGCGGTAGCGGGCAAGACCGCCGGAAAAGAAAAGCTTTGACGGAGCCCGCTTTGGTTGCCCGGGAGACCAAAGCCTGGTCTTCCAAAACGTCTGTCCGTCCCGCCCCAATCGGCCGCTGCAGAAGCCAGGGCCTCGGGAGCAAAGGCACGGCGGCGTCAAGAAAAAGGAGAAGCTCACCTTTGGCCATCTCCGCGAGCTTCGCACGAGCCCCGGGCTTTCCCAGCCACCCAGACGGAGGGCCATCCCCGAAAAACACCTGGAGCCGCGGATCGGAAAACGCCGAAAGGACGTCCTTAGTTCCATCTTTCGAACCCTCTTCGTAGACGAGAACCTCGTAATCCGGGTAATCCTGGCGAAAGAGGGCTGCGGGGCACTCCCCGACGTTCTCCTCTTCATCCCGCACAGGAACGAGAATGGAAACTTTTAGGGTCTCCTTGGGTTTCCCCGCGGAATTCTGGGAACCCCCTGAAGATTCAAAAGAGCGAAGGCCAAAAGCACCAAAAAGAAACCAGCGATGAACCACTGGTGCCAAACGAGAAAATCCAGAGCTTCCTTCGCAAAAGGGGGCCCCCAGGGGCCGCCCCTAGGGTCAACTCACCTCGATACGCTTTTGGGACTCCCAGAGGCCGTGGATATTGCAGTACGCAAGGGCATGAAGTGTTCCCGGTTTGTTCGTCTTGAAGGCGAAGGTCACCTCGTGGTGGGTGTATACCGGGCCCTGGTTGGGGCCGGCCACGGCCTCGCCATGGGCATTGAACTCGAATTTCCCAAGCTCGTAGGTGAACTTGTCGCCATCGGGCGAGAAGTACGCGGCAATCCAGCGGATGTGGTGCTCAGTGGTGTTGGGATGAGCGATAGCTTTGCCGAGAGAGATCCTCACTTGAACCCACTCATCGGGCTTCACCCTGTCCGGGCACTCGATGACGGGGACATGCTTCTCGTTCTGCCAATCCGCCTCTTGGATCTTCTCGCCGATCCTCATCCCTCCTCCTTTTCTCCGCGTTTCCCGAGCTCTTTGTCCAGCCAAAGAAGCCCGCGGCCGGAATCGCCAATGCGCTCAAGCATCTCCACCACCCGGCGCGTCTGATCCTCCTCCTCCACCTGTTCGGAGACAAACCACTGAAGCATGACTTCCGCGGGGTAGTCGCGCTCCTGGCGGGCGAGTTCCACGAGCTTATGGATGCGGTCAGAGATGTAACGCTCGTGTTCGTAGGCAGCTTTCCAGGCCTCAAGGGGCGAAGCCCACGCAAATTTTGGCTCGGGAAGGGCCTCGAGCTTCACCCGGCCGCCCCGCTCCACCACATGATGGTAAATCCGCAGGGCGTGCTCGAACTCCTCCTTTACCTGGACCTCCATCCAACGAGCCATGCCCGGGAGTTTCTCCTCGTGGAAACAGGCGGCCATGGCAAGGTAGAGGTAGGCGGAGCCCAACTCCTCGCGGATTTGTTCGTTCAGCGCTTTCTCCATGTTCTTCCCGATCATTTTCCCTCCTAACTTTCCGGGGGGCGGGCGGAAGACCCGCCCCCCGGTGCTCCACTCAGACCTTTTTGTGGCAGAGCCACCAGTCGTAGCACTCCACCTTACCCTGTTTGGCTTCCTCCAGGCGCTTTTTAGCGCCCTCGATATCCGCTGGCGGTGGGACGATGACCCGATCGCCGATGAGCTCGTTTTGGGGCCAGTTCGCGGGGATAGCTACCCCTTCCTTCATCGCTGTCTGGAAAGCCTCGATGAGACGAATGATCTCATCGATGTTACGGCCGATGTCGAGCGGATAGTAGAGGATGGCGCGCACGATCCCTTGTGGGCAAATGAGGAAGACGGCCCGTACGGTGGCTGCCTCCGAAGCTCCCGGATGGATCATGCCGTAGAGCTCCGCGACTCGCCCAGTGGTGTCGGCCACGATGGGGAAGGGGATCTCCACCCCAAGCTTCTCCTTGATCCACTCCACCCACTTGATGTGGGAGTAAACGTGGTCCACGGAAAGGCCTAAAAGCTCGGTATTAAGGGCCTGGAACTCTTTGTAGCGCTTGGCGAAGGCCACGAACTCCGTGGTGCACACAGGGGTGAAGTCGGCGGGATGGGAGAAGAGCGCGACCCATTTGCCCTTGAAGTCCTTGGGGAACTCAATGAGGCCGTGGGTGGTTTGGGCCTTGAACTCCGGAGCCGGATCACCGATAAGCGGAAGCCTTCTTTCCTGCATGTTTTCTCCTTTCAGAACACCTTGAATTTTTCTTTCGGGGCCCCGCAAACGGGACAGTAGTCCGGGGCCTTTCCCTCCACGGTGTAGCCACAGACCGGGCAGATGTACACCGTGCCCAACTCCAAATCCTTCCCTTTTTCCGCAGCGTCTTTAGCCCGCTGGTACATTTGGGCGTGGATCTTTTCGGCCTCAAGGGCGTAGTGGAAAGCGCGCTTGGCGCCGGCTTCCTTCTGGAGCTCGGCCACGGTAAGGTATGCAGGGTACATCTCCTCGACCTCGTAGGTCTCGCCGGTGATAGCCACCTCCAGGTTCTTCGGCGACTCCCGAATCATTCCGAGCTCGCGATAGTGGTTGGTGGCATGGACCTGCTCGGCATAAGCGATGGCGCGAAAGAGGCGAGCAAGGGTGGGTTTCCCCTCCTTTTCCGCTACCTCAGCGAAAATGAGGTAGCGCATGTGGGCTTGAGACTGTCCGGCAAACGCCGCCTTGAGGTTTTCCTCCGTCATCTTCCGCATCAGCTTCTCCTTTCTTTTTCGCGGCAGGCAGGACAGAGGCCGTGGAAAACAAGGGTGTGGTGGTGGACAGAAAATCCCAGCTCTTCGAGGGCTTGGTCGAATTCAGGTTTGTAGGGAAGGGGGAGGTCAAAAACGCGGTCGCATTTGAGGCAGTGGAAGTGGTAATGGGGATGGGTTGTGGGGTCGAAGCGGTCCGCGGGAGCCAAGGGGAGAACCGTCGCCAGACCTTCGTCGGCCAGGGACTGAAGGGCCCGATAGACTGTGGCGAGGCTGATCTCTTCGCCCTTTTCTCGGAGGGACAGGTAGAGCTCCTCGGCCGTAGGATGATCAATGCGGCCCTGGAGCTCCTGGAATACGCGATCGCGCTTCCCTTTCTCCTGCCTGTTCATGGTTTTCATTCTCATTATAAGTTGCAGAGACAGATTGTCAAGTCAAACCGATTTGCCCTAAAGACCCTTGGTATTGCCCTCCCCTTTACGAGGGAGATGAAAAATCGCTCTCAACAATTCCTCGACAAGCTCCGCAGGCTTCAGCTGGGGAAAAAGGGAACGGAAGAACCTCCACTCCGGGGGAACTAACGAAACGCCCGACTCAAAGGCGGGCCAGGAAGTCCTTGGGGACCGGTGTTCCCTCGCGGAAAAGGAGCTCGAGCTTCTCCATAAGCTCCGGGAAACCAAGGGCCACTGCCCCGCGCAGCCGCCGCTTCCCGTCCAAAACAAGCTTCAGATAACGGCCTTCCTCCCGGAACTTCTCCAAGAGGGGACCGCCGGTAGGCTGCGTCTCGCCCAAGCACAAAAGCTCCACCCCAGCAACTTTCAGGCGCTGGATTGGGTTTGTGCCCGCGTAGCGGGTGCTTTTCGGTTCCACCATGTTTTGGGCGGCAACCAAGCCTTGTTCCCGCGCGGCGGGAATGATCCCGTAAAGCCGGCCTTGCCATTCGGCCACATCGCCCGCAGCGTAGATATCGGGAACCGAGGTCTCCAAAAACTCATCCACCACAATGCCCCGATTTGTGGTAATTCCTGCGTCCTGGGCAAGCCCGATCCGGGGCCGAATCCCAATGGCTATTAAAACCAAATCCGCCAGGATCCTCTTATTTGAAGAAAGGAGAACTTCGCGCACTTCACCTTCACCTCGAATTTCCAAAGCTTCCGTTTCCCCGAGGATCTCCAGACCTTTTTCCCGCAAATGGGCGGTGAGGACCTGGCCCCCTTCCCGGTCGAGCTGGCGTGGAAGGGGCCAGGACCCGCGATCCAAAACTACAACCTCCTCAAGGAGGCTCCGCAAAGCATACGCGGCCTCAAGGCCAAGCCACCCGCCGCCGAGGACCACCGCGCGCTTTCTCCCTTTGGCCCAAGTTCGGATGCGCTCAGCGTCCGCTGCGGTGCGCAGGGTGAAAACTCCGGGAAGATCCGCGCCCAAAGCCAAAAGGAGAGGGTATAGGGGGCTTGCTTTCCCTGAGAGAGGAGAACCTCCCGCCGGGCAAGGTCTACGGCCATCGCAGCCTCGCCCAATCGGTAGTCAATCCCGGGGATAAGGCGTAATCTCGGAAAGCTCCTTTTTTCCTGCAAGGACCTCAATGAGACCCGGACGCAAGACAATGGGGAACACTTCGGCTTCGAGAAGAGTGACAGAAGAGGAAGGGGCGAGAGAGCGAAGTTTTTGTGCGGCGGCGATCCCAGCCGCGCCGCTTCCCCCGATTACGAACTTCATACCGGCTGAAACATGTCCTTAGGCGCGCCGCACTCCGGACAGACCCAATCCTCCGGCAGATCCTCAAAAGGCGTTCCAGGTTTGATCCCTTGGGAAGGGTCTCCCTTTGCCGGATCGTAAATCCAGCCGCACACCGTGCATTCCCACTTTTGCATTCCTCCTCCTTCAAAGACGAGGGCGATTATACCTAAGGAGACGCGTTTTTTGCCCAAGGCCGGGCTTTTGCCCTAAAATTTCGGTATGGTCGAGCGATTTCGCGATCCGAAGGAGCTTCCCCTGGAATTCCCTCGCCGGTTCCTGCCCCCGGATCTTCCGGCCGGCGAGTGGAAGGAAATCGCCCCCTTCTTTGAGGATCTGGAAAAACGCAAGCTCGAGTCCCAAAAGGAGTTAGAGCAGGCATTCCTCGATCTTTCCGAGCTCCTTTCCGCAGTGGAGGAAGAAGGAGCCATCCGCTACATCCGCATGACCTGCGATACCACCAACCCCGAGCACGAAAGGGCCTATCTAACCTTCGTGGAGGACGTGGCCCCAAAGGTGGAAGAAGCCCTCCATCGTCTCCGGATTAAATTCACAAGCGCCCCCGCTTGGAAGGATCTGGATCCAAACCGCTACTTTGTCCTCAAGCGCAAGTGGGAAAACGCTGTCGCTATCTTTCGTGAGGAAAACATCCCCCTCAAAGTAGAGGAGACAAAGCTTGGCCAGCGCTACCAGAAGATTTTTGGGGCCATGACTGTGGAGTTCGAAGGCCGCACCCAAACGTTGCAACAGATGGGGAAATACTTGGAGGAGCCAGACCGGCGGGTGAGGGAAAAAGCTTGGGAACTTATTGCCGAGCGCAGACTCAAAGACAAGGACGAGCTAGAGGACATTTTCGAGGAGCTCCTTTCTCTACGGCAGAAACGCGCGAAAAACGCGGACTTTGAGAACTTTCGGGATTACGCGTTTCGCGAGCGGGAGCGCTTCGACTACGGGCCCAAGGAATGTGAAGCGTTCCACAAAGGCGTGGAAGAGGCCGTAGTTCCCCTTCTTCGGCTTTTGCACAAGGAGCGGGCGAAGCGTCTTGGGCTTAAAAAATTGCGGCCGTGGGATCTTCTATGCGATCCCGAGGGCCGGCCGCCCCTCAGACCCTTCAAGGAAGCGGAAGAGCTTGTGGCCGGCGTCCAAGAGATCTTCCTCCGGTTGGATCCGCGTCTAGGAGAACTTTTCCTTAGAATAGCGGACTTAGGGCTTTTAGATCTTGCCAACCGGCCGGGAAAGGCTCCGGGTGGGTACCAGTCCACCCTCACTGAACACCGACTTCCTTTTATCTTCATGAACGCTGTCGGAAGGGATCAGGACGTTTGGACCCTCCTTCATGAGTCCGGCCACGCCTTCCATACCCTTCTTTCCCGGGATGAGCCCCTCAGCATATACCGTGACCCGCCTTTGGAATTCGCGGAGGTTGCCTCCATGGGGATGGAGCTTTTGGCTTCGCCTTTCTTGGATGTGTTTTATCCCAAAGAACACGACTGGCACCGCTCTTTGGAGGAGCACCTTTACGGGATTGTCCGGCTTTTGTGCTGGGTGGCCACCATTGATGCGTTTCAGCATTGGATTTACACGCATCCTGGACATAGCCGCGCCGAGCGCCACAAGGCCTGGATAGAGATCTTTCAGCGTTTTTCAGGATTGGAGGACTGGTCCGACTATGAAGAAGTGCTAGAGCACGAGTGGCACCGCCAACTTCACCTTTTCCTTGCGCCCTTTTACTACATCGAGTACGGGATCGCCCAACTTGGGGCCCTGCGGCTTTGGGAAAAGGCGCAAAAAGACCAAAAGCGCGCGGTCGAAAAATACGTGGAGGCGCTGAAGCTTGGCGGAGGGAAACCTCTTCCCGAGCTCTTCTCCGTGGCTGAGCTTCCCTTCGATTTCGGTCCCGATTCCCTCTCTCAGGGCGCGAAAACCATCCACCGGGCCTTAAGCCAGTAGGAAAGAGGCTTTGGCTTATCCTTTCGACCGCGACCCTTTTTCGGAGAGCCGTTCGGCCCTATGGGGAGCGCGCCCTCTATCGGAGCCTGAAATGCCCTCTCCGCCGCTCACTTCGGCCATGACTCCGCCAGATCCCGCGCCGTCTAAAATCCTGCGAAGCCGTGGCCATTTTTCCTGAGGGGAGCTGCGGCCTCCTTGGGGCCGTCTGACTAGCGAAGAAAGCTTCCTGCGTGTGGCTGCACGGCTTTGAGCATCCCGAAGCATTCTTGCTTTTGGGCGAGCCGATCTCTTCTAGCAAAGGAACTTGAGAAGAGCCTACACTTATTTTGCCATCCACCCCCGGGAGGTCCTCCCCGGCTTTCGCCCCATCCTTTTCTCCCGCCGAAGCTTGGGCAGGCGGCGCTAGGAATGGCTGGATAGCATGGTTCTTTAACTCGCGCTTAGCCCAAGCTGTGAAGATAGTACAGACCACCCCGCAGAATTCTACGACTTTAGCGTTTCAGTATTGGCAATGTTCGTAGTGAACGATTTTTCTATCTTCCACGATCAAAAAGGGCAATGGGTAAGTGCGACCAAAAACTAACTGGCACAAGCGTTCCCCGTGTCTCTCAAGTTCCGCGCTGAACTCCTGGGTCTGGAGGAGATACGGCGGTCCGGCGCTTCGTGTGTACCAGGCCTCCGCTCAATTGGACCAAAAGTACTCTGCTGGTTTTTTGCCTGCAAGCCATGGATCGCTTTCGATTAGAGCCTGCTTTGAAAACATTTTAGCCAGCAGTGACGCCATAAGGGGGGCGCAGGCGGTCCTTTCCGCGGAGCTCTTACACGCGCGGCCGGTCCCGTCCCTCCGCAGGGAGGAGAAGAGCTCGCGGAATTCGGAACCGTAAAAAATCGCCGGGTTTTTCCGTGGCTGTAAGAAGAACGGGAAAGCCGTGGACTTTCCCGCGGGCTTCCCAATGATCGCCTAGGTATTCTGCTTCCTGGATTTCCGCGAGAAATGGGCCGTCCCCAAGCTCCACCCACTCTGGCCGGAAGAACAGAAAAACTTCGGGGGATGAAAGCGGGCCCAGGGGCTCGGCCTCAACTTGGGCTCCAGCAACGGCCACGGAAATGCTATTGCCCTCCTTGCGCAAAACCCGGGCTGGCCAAAGATTGGCTCTGCCCAAAAACTGCGCCACAAAAAGGGTTTTCGGCCGCGCATAAAGATCCTGCGGCCGGTCCACCTGTTCCAGTTTCCCTTCCCGCATCACCCCCACCCGATCCCCCAAAGCCAGCGCTTCCTCTTGGTCGTGAGTAACGTAAACGGAGGTGGTTCCCCACTCTTTTAGGATGCGGCGGAGCTCGCGACGCAACTCCACCCGCAACGCCGCGTCCAACGCGGAAAGGGGTTCATCCAAAAGCAGGACTTTTGGCTCCACCGCCAAGGCTCGGGCCAAAGCCACCCGTTGCTTTTGCCCCTCTGAAAGCTCGTGGGGCTTCCTTCGCGCATACCCCGAAAGCCCAACCAAATCCAAAAGTTCCGCGACTTTTTCCTTTCGGGCCGCTCGGGAAAGCCTATGCCTTCCATGATGCAATCCATAGGCGATATTGCCCGCCACCGTGAGGTGGGGAAAGAGCGCATAGTTTTGGAAAACCAAGCCCACATCCCGTTTTTCCGGAGGAAGACCCAGGATGGAACGGCCATCAAGGCGAATTTCGCCGCGGTCCGGCCTTTCCAATCCCGCAATGCACCGAAGAATCGTAGTCTTACCACATCCTGAAGGGCCAAGGAGAACGAGAATTTCGCCGGGATCCACGGAAAACGAAATCCCATCCACCGCGATCACTTCGCCGAAGCGCTTTTGCAGATTTTCCACCTCAAGCCTGGCCATAGGTACGCAAGCTCCTTTCGCCGATCCATTCCCAGACGGCGACTGCAGCCACAGTGATGAGAATAAGGAGGGAAGCCATGGCCGAGGCCGCGCCAAACCTTCGGGCAGAAAGAAAGCGGTAAATTGCAAGGGGAATGGTCACGAGCTCCCCCCGGGAAAGCATCGCGGCCGCGGTCATCTCCCCAAGGGAAAGGGCGAGACAAAAAGCTCCGGCTACAAGGAGGGCCTGGGAAAGAAGGGGAACTTCCACGGTAAGGAAAGCGCGGGCGCGGCTAGCGCCCAAGATGCGCGCGGCTTCCACCCAGGAAGGAGTAAGACCCTCCCAAATGGGCCGCACAATGCGCACCACAAAAGGATAGAACATGAGACCATGGGCCAAAACCAACGAGAACTTTTCGGGAAGATAAGAAAAAGGTGGGTTGCGGAAGGCCAAAAGGAGGGCCAACCCCAAAACCACAGAGGAAACGGCCATGGGCGCCATGAGGAGTGCTTCCAGCACCCGCGAACGCAAAACTCGCAGGGCTCCGCTCACCGAAAGCCCCAAAATAAGGGCCAAAAGGGTGGAAAGGCCGGCCACTTCCAGGCTCACCAGGATGCTTCCCACCGGGGAAGTGCCAATGAACGGGTTTTGTTCAGGAGAAAAAATGGCGCGATACCAACCGAAGCCCGGAGGCTTTCCTCCAAGAGGGCGGGAAAAAGAATCTGCTACAGCCGAAGCTATAGGCCCAAGGAAAATCACGGCGCTCAAAAGAAGCCAAAGAATCCAGAGGAGATGTGCCGGGCGGGATGGGAAGCGCAGGGTAAGGATAGGACGCGTACGTCCTTGATGGCCACCAAAAAATCCGCTTCCCCGCACGTAGAAATAAGCTAGCCCAAGGGTCACCAAAGTTTGTATCAATCCCAAAGCCGCGGCGCGAGGGAAGTTGAGATGAACACGGGAGTAAAGGTAAATGCCCACCTCCACGGTGGCAAAGCGGGCCCCACCAAGGGAAAGGGGAATGGCAAAGGACAGAAAACAAAGGACGAACACAAGGGCGGCCGCAGAAAAAATGGCGGGAAAAAGGAGAGGCAGAGTCACGGTGAAAAATGCCCGCAGCCGGGAAACTCCAAGTACCGCGCAGGCCTCTTCCAAACTCGGGTCAAGGGAACTCCACGCAGCGTGGACGAAGCGGGCGAATACCGGGGCGTTGTAGAACGCGTGAGCAAGGACGATGGCCCAAAGGGAGTGGAGGATGGGCAAAGGCGGCTTCTGGAGGCCAAACGCCGTGCGCAAAGCGTTATTGAGATAACCCGTGTTTCCGAAAAACAGGAAAAAACCGAGAGCTACGGTGATGGGAGGAAGAACGAACGGCGCGAGCGTAAAGGCCCGGGCTATCCTTTTCCCCGGGAAACCATAACGGGTGAGGAACCAGCCCAAGGGAAAGCCCAAAACAAGGCTGAGGACTGTGGAAAGAAAAGCCTGAAGGGCAGTGAAGGAAAAAAGGTGCCGCACGCAAGGGTCGGAGAGGACGGTCCGAAGGTTATCCGCGGTCCAGCGATTTTCCGGGCGCACGCCAAGGAGAAAGACATTGGCCAAAGGAAGGAAAAAAGCGAAGGCCAAAAAAAGAAGGGGCAAGCTGGCAATAGCCAGGCTTGCCCCCATCCTGAAGTTCAGCCGCCGATCAAAAGCCTTTGCCACAGCTCCAGCCACTCCTCAAGCTTTTCTCCTACTAGCTCCGGATCCAAGGAGACCGGCTTCTCCGGAATCACCGCGTACTCGTAGCCCGGGGGAAGCTTAGCCTTGGCATTTACAGGAAACATCCATTGCGTGGTAGGCATAAGCTCTTGGATTTCCACGGAGAGCACGAGGTTCAAGAAAGCGTGAGCCAATTCGAGCTCCTTTGTTCCGCGAACGATGCCCATCCCTTCGATTTGGCGGTAGGCCTCGCCGTCAGGGGTGATCACTTGATACCGCAGCGAGCCGTGTTCGATGTAGGAGTAGGCGGTGTCGGTGGAGTAGGAAAGCACAATGGGTGCTTCGCCAGCAAGGAAAAGATCGTAGGCCTCAGACCAACCTTTGGTAATGGTGAGGACGTTAGGGATAAGTTTCCGCCAGTACTCAAGCCAGCCATCGCCATAGTGGGCAACCGTCCAAAGGAGGAAGGAAAGGCCAGGAGAAGAGGTACGGGGATCGGTGAGGATGATTTTCCCCCGCAGTTCCGGCTGCAGAAGGTCATCGAGGCTTTTTGGCACAAGTTCTTCGGGAAGGAGCTCAGAATCGTAAACAAAGGTCACGTAGCCGTGGTCATAGGGGAGGACGTGGCCTGTGGGGTCGAAAATGAGTGCGGCCGGGACGTCGGAAAGATTTGGGATCTTGTTGGGGTCGTAGGGCAGGAAAACCTCGTTACCTAGAGCCCGGGGCAGTTCCACGTCCGCCAGGCCCAAAAACACGTCGGCGGTGGGCACACCAAGCCGAAGTTCGGCGATTAGACGCGCGAGCATTTCCGAGGAATCGCCCACCGCTACCCACACAAGGTCCACACCAGGGAACGCCGCTTCGAATTTTTCCTTAATGGCCTTAGCCGGCCCCCAGGAGACGAAGGAGTCGTAGGTGTAAACTACGAGCTCCTTGGCTGCCCCAAGCACCGCCACTATCGCCAAAAGCAGAGCGCAAAACTTCTTCATCGTCCACCTCCTTTGGGAATGTGGATGAGGAGGAGTTTTCCCTCGCGCACCCTGACCCCACAGGGCGTGGTCACTACCTCATTGGAGACCCCACGGGTGGAGGCCCTGACCAAAACACCTTCATGCAGGGGGTAACGGAGGCCATAGGTGGTGATGCCCCGAGCCTCCTCGGTGAGGGGGAGCAGCGAGACCAGGTCGCCAGGATGAGCATTGAGTTCCAGATGGTCCAAAACAAGATGGGCACGAGTATCCCGGTGGAAGAGGATAATGTGGACGCCGTATTTCTCCAAAAGATTCACGATGGCCAAGGTGTGATCAAGACGGGCGCCAAATGCTCCCACCACCCGGATGCTCTCCGCTCCAAGGGAAACGGCGTGATCCAAAGCGAGCTCAAGGTCAGTGGCGTCCTTTTCCTGAGGAACCCGGAGGACAGGCACGTTGGGAGGAGGTGCCGGAAGGGAGTCGAGGTCGCCGAGAAGCAAGTCCACGGGGAGACCGGCTTTCTGAGCGAGGGTGAAGCCACCGTTAGCTGCTAGGATAAAATCCACTCCTTTTGCGGCTTCCTGGGCCTCCTTTAGAGAAGCCACGCCGCCAGCCAGGATCAAAACCGTGCGCACCAAGAAAAACCCTCCTTGGCGGCAACCAAGGGAGGGGGCCTTCAGTGTGCCCCTACCTGAGCGGGGCCAGCGCGGTAACCTTCCCTCCGCCGGCATTACCCGGATCAGGTTCAAGGGGTCGAGGCTTCCGCCTCCTCTCAGCCCCGTATGGAGCTCCCCCGGTTACCTCAAGCCGATTATACCGCGGTAGTTGTCCATGAGCAGGCCATCAGCTAGGCTCTAGTGGCCATGGACGATGTGGAGTTGATTTTCCGAGCCGGCCGGGAAGAACTCGTGGCCGTGGAAGGGCGGCGAGGCCAAGCTCTCCTCGCCGAGGATCTTCGTTCGGCCAAGCAGCGCTAGCCCTCTTGGCCTTTGGCCCCTGATGGAACGCCTCACCTCGCCTTCCGTGATTCGTCGGCTTTTGGCTGAGCATGGGATCAAGCTCCGCAAAAGCCTAGGTCAGCATTTTCTCGCCGACGCTAACGTTTTGGAACGCATTGTG